>VOFJ01002539.1_pt1 | contig 338081 bp, 514 predicted proteins | sample 5384081 | NCBI WGS metagenome assembly VOFJ01 (sample SAMN12384729, study PRJNA508395) | human gut metagenome | isolation source: healthy gut I | host: Homo sapiens | reverse complement strand
AACGTTGAAATTGAATATCAGTCGATAGATGATGCGATAGATATTTCGGGTGCGGATTTCGTATTTATCGGTTCTGCTACCGAGAGGAATCAGAAAGTAGCACTCGATTATCTGCAAAGCTACAAGGATAATATAAAAACTGCTCTTTGATAACGGCACGGTAATTCTTGCAACAGGCAATTCGTTTGAGATTTTCGGACAGAGCGTTACCGACTCTGACGGCACACAGCCCGAGGGACTTTCGTCCTTTTCTTACGAAACGGTTGAAGGAAAAGAGAGAATTGTTACCGACAGCCTTTGCGACACATCGCTGTGTGGCGGAGAGATAATAGGCTTTGTGAATAAGGCGAGCCTTACAACAGGAGCTACCTCACCGCTGTTTGATGTAAGGCAAGGAAGTGGCAACGGCAAGGATGACAACAAAGAGGGCGTGCATTACGGTAATTTCTACGGCACTCATCTTATCGGTCCTGTGCTGATAAGAAATCCTCAGCTGTGCGAATACTTTGCGGATATTCTTATAAAGAAACAGTAAGCTGAGATATGCTTTTACAGCCGTGCAATGTGCGTATTAAGTGAAAAGGTTCATTGATATTGCAATTAATCACGGAATGCCGTATAATGTGAATTATGTGGCAGTAATATGTGAAAGAATGGTGGAGTCACCTTGACTAATTTTAATAAATCTGAGTATATCACAATAATAAGCGAGCGGAAGAAAGTAGTGATTTCCGTCAGCTCTATACTATACATAGTAATGGAAGGCAAAACAGCCGAGATACACCTGTCGGACGGAAAGATATATAATACAAGAATGACCTTTGCGGCTCTTGAAGAAATGCTGGGTGACGGCTTTATCAAGGCACACAGAGGATGTATAGTATCAGCTATGGCTATTCACGAAATATCTGATATGATAGACCTTGTAAACGGCGAAAAACTCGAATACGCACGCCGCAGGAAGAATACCATAATCGAAAGCCTGCAGATGAGCAGAAAGAGGATAATAAAAAAGGCTTTGATCATGACGGTGTGCGGATACCGAAGAGCAGTATCACGACTATTACCGCTCCTTTGATGAGATGCCGTTTGCGTTTACTGACATTGAGATGGTGTTCAACGAGGAGTGTAAAGCGGTAGACTGGATATTCCGCTATGCAAACGAAGCGCTTGCAAGGCTGGAAAAGCTCCCGCTAGAAAAGCTGGTCGGACAATCATTCGGTACTCTGTTCAGCAATATGGACGCTAAGTGGCTGAAAGGATATGAGCGTTCTACGCTTTACGGCGAAACGCTTGAGCTTATGGACTACAGCCCCGAGATAGATACGCATCTTAAGGTAATATGCTTTCCGACGGTCAAGGGACACTGCGGATGTATCTTGTTTGATGTTGATAAGATATGGTTTGAACAGCACAGTGAGGACTCCGCAAAGACATTGGCGAGATATTACGCAAAGCTGCCGAATAACAAGTAAAGTAAATAATAGAATCTGTGCCGCCTATTTGGGCGGCATTTCAGACTTTTACCACAAATTAAGCCCCCCCCCGCTCTGTTGAGCGGGGGCTGCGTTATGTTGGTTTTATCTGTCTTTTTTTTGAGCATTGATACACCGATAGCAACTGTTGCTATGCCGGAAATGATGTATCCGATGACAAGATCTCTGATAAAAGAACCTGTCATTGAGTCAAGACCTTCAAGCCCTGCATAAAGGTCAACCTCTTTCATAAGGTCAAAAAGTCCGAAGAACACGCCGAAGAAGCCTTCGTAACCAAGCAGGGAAAGAGCTTCCTCTATTCCCCGGTTCGCTGACTATCTGCCATGCGTAGATGAACATATTGCTTACAAAAACCATTACTAACACTATTACAATGCTGATTATAAGTCCCAGTGTATCAAAACCTCTTGCCGAACAGGTGATAACCGAATATTGTCGAGAATGCCATTGCAATGCCGCCGAGATATGAAATATATCCGAGCTTACCTATAAGTATCCATACCGCACAGCCTATAAGTGAGAAGATGATAGCGCCGAGTATTCCCATAACGGGATTTGCAGGCTGTGATATAGCGGTTGGTCTTCCTGCAACGAAGCGTCCGTCATTGCCGAAGCTGTCCATCGGCTGCTGAACAAACCCGCCGTTAGCGTTCATCGGTGAATATGCAGGCTGTGAAAATCCTCCGCTGATAGGAGGCAGATTACTGTTTGACGGAGGCTTGAGTTCAGCCAGCGACTGAGCGGTTGAATATCCCGTGCTTTCGGGTGCTGTTGCAGGGTCGACAGAGTCCATAGAGTTGTTGCTTGTCGCAGGGGGAAGAACCGTTGTCGGCGTAACGACAGCCTGCTCATCGTCAGTCGGCTGAGCCACAGGAACGGGTATTCCGTAAATTCCTACGGGATTGTTCGCTGTTTGCTGTGTCTGATTTACAGCAGGCTGTTGCATAGGTTGCGGTACAGGCTGTTGCATAGGCTGCGGTACAGGCTGAGAATCGACAGGCTTTGTACTCTGCGCCATATCCGCTTTTTCTGCGGCATCCTCTTCGCTTTGAACGCACATTTTACAAAGCTGTTTAACATTGCCGTCAGACGCCTTTGCAAAGCTAAGACCAATCGAAGAATTGCAATTAGCACAGGCGTTGCTGTAGTAGTTTGCGGAATAATACTTTACCATATCGGTAATGAAACGCTTTATGTCAAGCACTGCCTGAGCGTCATCGTTTCCTGCGAAAAAGTACAGCGGATATATTCGGCTCGCCTGCCTTGTATGCCTTTACAAAGCTGTTCTCAGGCTTTGACATATATTCCTTGAAAAAGTCATCGACAGTTTTTGTGGTGAGGGCGCTTTTTCTTGCCCACGAGTTGAAAATAATACAGTTCTTATCATTGAGCGCCCGAAGTGTAAACCCGTAGCCTACATAAGTACCACAGGCATAGTTGTCTGCATCAAGGGTCAGAGCCAGTTCGGACTTTAAACGTAATAGTGCGTCGCTTACCATTATATTTCCTCCAAAATTGCTTTAGCGTGATTATAAGGTAAAACCTTACTAACTAATTTTACTATATTTTTAGCTTTCGTGTCAATAGAAAATGCACAGCGGACAAGTAAAATGATAATAAAAAATGCTCCCGTATTACAGGGAGCAATCTTTATTGCAGCTTTAGCTATAATCAGTTAGCACGCTCAACCTTACCTGAACGAAGGCAACGAGAGCAAGCGTGTACTCTGCAAGGAGTACCGTTTACGATAGCCTTAACCTTCTGAACGTTGGGCTTAAAAGCTCTGTTTGTACGTCTGTGTGAGTGAGAAACCTTGATGCCGAAAGAAACGCCCTTTCCGCAGATATCACATTTTGCCATGGGGTTTGCACCTCCTTCAATACTTGCTTTTTATCTTGCGGCGGATAACGAGTCCGCCATTCACTATTTAACATATAGCGATACAACATTAATATTTTAACAGAAACCACAGCAAATTGCAAGTGTTTTTTTATAATTTCTCGAAAAAATTTTACTTATCAACAACTTGTACAATTATATCAGATGTTTTCTGTGGCTTTTGTGCAATCAGAACACAAAAGTATACACGCTGTCGGGCAGTGTTTCAAAGGAAACTATGCCGTCATTTGATAACATAGGTACCGATTTTCCGTCGCAGAGGATAGCCTCACAGCTTGACTTGATGCGGCAGACACCGCCTACGGTCGACTTTATTGTTACCGCTGTGGGATTGAAGTTCTCCCACTTTGCGTCGATTACAAATCCGTGCCTTGCACAAAGTCCCGTGAACGCACCGTTCCTCCATGCGTCAGGTGCCGCAGGAAGAAGTTCTATGTAACCCTCGTGGCTCTGTATCAGCATTTCCGCAATTCCTGCGCTTCCGCCGAAGTTTCCGTCAAGCTGGAACGGAGGATGGAAATCAAACAGGTTATCAAACGTACAGCCTCTCAGCAATCCCTGTAAGATAGAGTAGGCACGGTTGCCGTCCTTTACTCTTGCCCAGAGGTTGAGTTTATATGCTCTTGCCCAGCCTGTAGATTCGTCGCCTCTGTCGTTGAGTGTGTTTATTGCCGCAGTCATAAGTTCGGGTGTATTCGAGTTTATCGCCTTGCCGGGATAAAGACCGAGCAGGTGCGAGATGTGACGGTGATTCTTCTGCGTCTTGCTGTGGTCGAAGTTATCATCGTCCTCCTCAAACCATTCCTTGAGAAGTCCTGTTTTCTTGCTTACGCTGTAGGGCTTGAGCTGAACTACCTGATTCTTCACGATATTACGCAGTTCTTCGTCTGTACCGAGTGCCTCACTTGCCGTAATAAAGTCGTTGTAAAGCTGTTCTATAAGGCTCTGCTCATAGGTATTGCCTATTGTCACAGGTCCGTGTTCGGGTGAGTATGTCGGGTGATGAAACAAGACGCTTCTGCTTATCGTCATATATAAGCCACTGCGTATAGAAACGAACGCTTTCACGCATTATCGGATAGATATGCTCCGCAAAAATATTCCTTGTCGCCTGTAAATTCAAAATACTCGTAGATATTCTGCATAAGCCATGCGACAGCCGCTGTAGACCAGCCCCAGTAGAAATCCCAGCCGGGAGCTGTCCAGCCGAACGGAGTGCTTTTGCGTGTGAGCGCACCAGCCGTTTTTCGGGATGTTCTTCGTCTGACTTTATGCCGTAATACGCCTCGGCGGACTTTCTGCCGGACGGACGCATACTGTCAAGGAAATCAACCAGAGGAGGAACAGTTTCACTGAGGTTCGTGTTATATGCGCCCCAGTAGTTCATCTGAAGGTTCACGTTTATATGATAGTCACAGCACCACGGAGGACAGTTGCTCTCGTTCCATACGCCCTGAAGGTTTGCAGGGAGCGAGCCTGCTCTTGACGAGCTTATAAGCATATATCTGCCGAACTGGAAGTACAGCGTTTCAAGACGGTTTGCAATGCTCCGTGAGCCGTTTTCCTTATACTCGCTTATCAGCTTGTCGCAGGGGATAATATCGTCTGTGTCCTCGTTTATTTTCAGTGTAACTCTGTCAAAAAAGTGCCTTGTAGTCTGCGAGGTGTTCCTCGTAAAGTGCGTCAAAGCCCTTGCTTACGGCATTTTTTTCGATACGCTGATTTACTGCGGCTGAGGGGTTTACGTCTGTTCTGAACGTCGGATATTTATTTGAATAGTCGGTTGACGCTGTGAGATAAATATAAACCTCGTCTGCGTGTTCGACCATTATGCTGTCTTTTGCGTCAATAAGCTCTCCGCCCTTGTTTACCACCTTGAATACGGTGCAGTAGCGAAGTCCGTTATCCCATAACGCACCCTCGTATGTGAGCGTATCACCGTTTGCCGTAACGCTTCCGCACTGGAGATTATCAAGCGACAGCTTTACGCATATCCTGCGAGGCTTGTCTGAGCTTAGTTTAAGGCATATAACATTTGAAGGATAATTTGCAAAAGCCTCTCTCTTATGAACTGCGCCCTGATATGTAAACTGCGTTGTGAATATAGAATTGTCAAGGTCGAGCGTTCTTGTATAATCGGTCGCCTGAGTTTCGTCTATATTGGAGAAGGTGAGCATCATATCGCATAAAAGCTGATAAGCACCGAATCCGTCCGTTGCACCTGTCAGATGGGGGAGAAGTGCAACCGCCTCGTCATACTTTCCGTCATAGAGAAGCTGCTGTACCTGCTTCACATACTCATAGCTACCTTCTATAATGCCGCTGTTGTAGTCCGGACGGCTTTCGGAAGGACCGCCTGCCCACAGCGTTTTTTTTCATTCAGCACTATTTTTTCCTTTGAAATGCCGCCGAAGAAACTTGCTCCCCATATAGCCGTTTCCGATAGGCTGACATTGCTGCTCCCACTTGTCAAATTCTCCGGGAGCTGTAAACAGTATTTTGTTTTGCATAAGATTCCATACCTTTCTATAAGCGTTTTTAACGCTTAAAACCGCATAGGCAGAAGCCATGCGGTTTATAATACCACTATTATACCTTAACCTGACGCAAATGTCAACAACACATTGCCGATCGGTGTGAGTTAATCGAGTAAATATCTTGTTTCAAGCATTTTTGTAAGAAGCCCAAAATAATCCATTTCTGCAGCCTCAGCCGCCATAAGTGTAAGGCTGTTAAGGTCTTGTCTGTGCGGACGTGAAGCGCCAGTAAGATTAGGCTTCGGATTGAAGTCGAACATCTTGAAATTTCCGTTTTTATCAGCCCTGCAATCAATACGGACAACGGCTTTCAGTCCGAGCAGCCATACCGCAAGCTCACAGCTTTTTCTAAGTGCGGTAAGCTGTGGCGTATCTTCAATAACACGGCTGTTTTTTTACTACGGAACATCTCCGTTATACGGCGCTATGCCGTTTTTTCTGATCAAACCGTTCTATAAACGGCAGGGAAGTGCCGTCGGGGAAAACGGTAAGAGTGACCTCCGTACCGCCGAGATATTCTTCAGCCATCATAGTGTCGCCGTATCTGCCCGAAGCAAAAAGCTTCGTCACGGGCTTTGATAAATTCTTCGGGGGTATCGCACTTTACGACACCCTGACTTCCTCTGCCCCTTATTGGCTTTAGTACGCAAGGATATTCCCCGTTGTAGACAGTATCGGCAATGACAAGGAAGTCCGTCACGGCAGGCAGTTCATTTTGTAAAAGCAGAGTGTTAGTACTGAATTTGTCATCGTACATTTCAACGTCTTTTGTTCTGTGTCCGACAACATATATTCCGCTGAAATCGTCTATCGGATGTCCCTTATAAAGCACGGTGTTGAGCCACAGCGTGTCCGCTCCCTTGTCAATCGCCAGCTGTATTCCCTCGTTGGTATCGGGAAAGCACCAGTCTGTGTCATTATATACGTCGGGATTTTCTGCAGGCGTTATAACGTCAGTACCGCCGTTTCTCAGGCAGTATGCCATATCGGCACAGCCGTCACTGTATCCGCCGGGCTTCATAGGCTTTTTAATGCCGTTTATTACCGGTGGCTCTTTTTGCTTGATATATAAAAGCTACTTTCATGCGTTTATCCTTTCCTGAAAAAAAACTATCCCACTCTTGATGTGGGATAACTGTATTTCTACCGAATAAGTCTGTGTACCTTTCTCCTCAGCCATTTTTCGTAAACGTAGGAAAGCTGGCTCAGGCATACGTCATAGCAGACAAATGTAAAGTTTCCGATAAGCCAGAAAGCAAGCACCGCAAACTGTCCGAATCCTGCAAAATCTTCAATAAGCTGTCCCATACCAAGCACGTTCAGAAGCAGTGCGTATATCGCAACAACGGGGACATTGAAACAAATAAAACGCAGAAGGAATGACAGCACAGCAGGCTTTATTTTTGTGAGCAGGTCACGGATAACGGGATAATATCCGAAGAATCCTGTGAACAGCAGCTTTGACTCTATATCCGTGTCAGAAGCAGTGCAAGTAAAGCCACAGCCGCATAGCAAAGAAGCGCCCATTTCCTGCTTATTTCACGGTATATTATCCATACGACAAGACCTGCCACCGCAGGCAGTATATATACGCCTATCGGGATAAAGCCTGTGCAGAACATAAGCACGATACATATAGCACTCAGTATTCCGCTCAGTGCAATGGCATAGCTTCTTGTCTTTTTCGTTGAAGGCATATTATACTTTTCTCCTTGCGTGTTCTGCGTAAAGCTCATTGCTCTTTTCTTTACGCTCTCTGCCGTCACGGAGTATATCACGAAGTCTTTCGATATCATCGTTGCCGATAGCGTCCCTGTACTCGCACAGATTGTCAATGATGGTGTTCAGTTCGAACAGCAGTGCTTCCTTATTACAAAGGAACAGACTGCTCCACATATATTCGTTCAGCTTTGCGACACGGGTAAGATCCATAAAACTGCCTGCCGAGAAACCGTCTGCATTGAATAGCGACGGGCTTTTGACATAAGCGTTTGAAACAACGTGCGCCAGCTGTGAAGTAAAGGCTATGTTTATATCGTGCTGTTTCGGTGTTGCGGTAACGACCTTGCCGAAGCCCATACAGCAGGCAAGCGTTGATAAGAGGTCGATAGCCATTTTAGGTGTGTTTTCCGAGGGTGTGATTATATAGCTTGCGCCTTTGAACAGATCGTCGGTCGAATAGTCAAAGCCTGAGAATTCACGGCCTGCCATAGGGTGACTGCCGACAAATATAACTCCGAGCGGTTCAAGCACCTCGGTACAGCGTGTAACCACATATTCCTTTACACCGCAGGAGTCGGTGACGATAGAGCCGGGCTTGAACTTGTCCTTGTGCTGTCTTACAAATTCAACGATAGTTTCGGGATAAAGGCAGAGCATAGTCATATCAGCGTCATTAAGTCCGTCCGCTGTTATTATCTCATCTATTGCGCCGCTGTCGAGAGCCTTTCTGCATACCTCGCCGTCAGCGTCAAGTCCCATTATATGATGAAATGTATTTTTCTTCAGTGCCTTGCAGACAGAGCCGCCTATCAGACCAAGACCTACTATTGCTATTTCCATTTTTGTCCTTCTTTCAGTCGTTTAAAACGTATATAGATTATTATATCTTATCGCACGTTTAATTTCAAGTCGGAATGTGAAAATTTGCTGAAAAAGCGTTGACCTCTCTAACTGTTTGTTGACATTGCGGAAAAAAGAAAAGTGTATAATTTATCTGATATTATAAGTAGAACAAAGGAGAAGAAAAGATGAAGGTACTAAGGTACTTGAAGCCCTATTGGCTTTTTGCCTTGCTTTGTCCGCTCGCTATGATACTTGAGGTAAGTATGGACCTGTTACAGCCTACGCTTATGTCCGACATAGTGGATAACGGTATATTGGGCGATGCGGCTGCCGATGAAAACCTGCGATATGTTCTGATAACGGGACTTAAAATGCTGGTGTTCTCGCTTATCGGCTGCTTCGGCGGTATAGCGTCGGCGGCATTCGGCACGGCGGCGGCTCAGAAAATGGGCAACGATTTAAGAAAAGACGCTTTTGCAAAGGTAATGCATATGTCTTTTCAGCAGACGGACAAGTTTACTACAGGCTCGCTCGTAACAAGACTTACAAACGATATAACGGCGATACAGGAGTTTGTGGCAATGTCGCTGAGAATGTTTGTAAGGACGGAATGCAGTTTATAGGCGGCATTGCGGTAATTCTCACTCTTAACGTAAATTTCGGCATTGTGCTGGTGATCTCACTGCCTGTTCAGCTTATTGCGGTGGCAATAATTATGAAGAAAGCCTCGCCGCTTTTCAGTATCGTTCAGTCAAGACTTGACAAGGTGAACAGCGTGGTACAGGAAAACGTTTCGGGAGCGAGAGTAGTAAAGGCTTTCACCCGTGAAGAATATGAGATAAACAGGTTTGACAACGCAAACACCGACCTTATGACGACCAACCTCAAGGTGCAGAAACTACTCGCCACACTGAACCCGATACTGATGATAATAATGAACGCTTCTGTCATCGCTATTATTATGATAGGCGGTTTTCAGGTTGAAGCAAAAGGCAATGCAGGTCGGAGAAGTAATGGCGGCAGTAACCTATATAACACAGATACTTATGTCGGTTATGATGGTGGGTATGATGTTTCAGCAGGTTTCACGTTCTGCAGCATCAATGAAGCGTGTAAACGAAGTGCTTTCAACAAACCCTGTTATAAGTGACGGAAATAAAAGTGCCGACAGCGACAACAGCGGTACCGTTGAATTCAGAAACGTCGGCTTTTCGTATCCCGGCTCATCCGGTAAGCCCGTTCTTTCCGGCATTGATTTAAAAAGCCGAAAAGGGTCAGATGTTAGCTATACTCGGCTCTACAGGCTGTGGTAAGACCTCTCTTGTAAACCTCGTTCCGAGATTTTACGATGCGACTAATGGTGATGTGCTTGTTGACGGCGTAAACACGTTAAGGATTACGATGTTGACACGTTGAGAAGCAAAATAGGCGTTGTACTACAGAAAAGCGAGCTTTTTTCCGGTACAGTTGCTGAAAATATCCGCTGGGGCTGTGAAACGGCTACGGACGAAGAAGTAAAGACAGCCGCCAGAATAGCGCAGGCGGAGGAATTCATAGACGGCTTCAATGACGGATATGATACTATGATAAGTGAAAAGGGTGCGTCGCTGTCGGGCGGTCAGAAACAGCGTATGGCGATAGCAAGAGCCATAATCAAAAAGCCCGAGATACTGATATTTGACGACAGCACCTCGGCACTCGATCTTAGTACAGAGGCAAAGCTGCACAAGGCTCTGCGTGAAAACTTAAGCGGTGTTACCGTTATAATGATAGCTCAGAGAATAGCGAGCGTTATGAGAGCGGATAAGATAGCGGTGCTTGAAAACGGCTCAATATGCGCTTTCGGCACTCATAAAGAACTTATGGAATCAAGCAGCGTCTACAGGGGATATTTATTATTCGCAGATGAAGCAGGGAGAGGAGGAAGCGGTAAATGGCTAACGAACGTCCTCCTATTAGAATGATGGGCAGAGGAGGCCCTCCGCCCCACGAAAGAATGCTTATGGCTGAAAAGCCAAAGAACACAAAAAGGCACGCTGAAAAGGCTTGTCGGCTATATCGGAAAGAACAGGTACCTTATGATACTGCTTTTTATCCGTTATGCTGATAATCACTGTGCTGAACCTTGTCGCCCCCTATCTTCAGGGTCTTGCTATTGATAAGATAACCGTTTCAAATCAGAGATTAAACGTAGATATAAGCGGTATGCTATACTGCCTTATAGCGCTCGGTTGTGTGTATCTTGTAAACTCACTGCTTACATATTTTCAGGGTATATTTGCGGCAAAGCTGTCGCAGACGACCGTCAAGGCTATGCGTAAGGACCTGTTCGACAAGATCTCATACCTGCCGATAAAGTATACCGACACTCATCAGCACGGCGATATTATGAGCCGTATGACAAACGATGTAGAGAATATCTCAAATACCGTTTCTCAGTCGATAGCCTCGCTGTTTTCCGGCGTTCTGACGCTTGTCGGCTGCCTTGTGTTTATGCTTTATTATTCGCCTATGCTGACGCTTGTCAGCCTTACATCTGTCGTTCTGACGCTTATTGTTACAAAGAATCTCACAAAGTTTATGAGAAAATACTTCCCGTTACAGCAGACGCTTTTAGGCAGACTGAACGGACACATCGAAGAAATGGTATCCGGTTACAGAACGGTAGCGGCATATTCAAAGGAAAAAGAAAGCCTGCGAGGAATTCGGTGAAATCAGCGACGAGCTTCAGAAGGCGGCGATAAAGGCGCAGATATGCGGCGGCATAATGGGACCGTGTATGAATGTCATATCGAATATCAGCTTTTTGCTTGTTGCGGGCTTCGGCGCATATTTCCTTATAATCGACTTCAACCCCCTTGCACTGAAAGGCGTTATGACGGTCGGCAACGATTCAGGCATTCTTGCAGTATACAAAGAACTTCACCCGCGCCATAAACGAGATAGCACAGCAGTATTCTTCAATACAGACGGCTATTGCAGGTGCGGAGCGTGTATTTGAGATAATGGATACAGAGCCTGAAAGCGACGAAGGCACGGATAAGGATTTCTCGATAGATAACGTAAGGGGCGACCTTATGTTCAAGGATATAGACTTCTCTTATGTACCCGGCGAAAAGGTACTGCACGACTTCGACCTGTGGATAAAGAGCGGTCAGAAGCTGGCTATTGTCGGCGCTACCGGTTCGGGCAAAACCACAGTCGTAAATCTGCTCACAAGATTCTATGATATCGACGGCGGAAGCATCACGCTTGACGGTGAAAGCATATATGATATACCGAAAAAGAAGCTGCGTGGCTCTATAGGTATCGTACTTCAGGATACGGTTATTTTCAACGATACGATAATGCAGAATATCCGTTACGGCAGGCTTGACGCTACAGATGAAGAGGTAATTGCGGCGGCAAAGACAGCAAAGGTAGCCGACTTTGCGGAAAAGATGGCTGACGGCTACGATACTATGCTGACCGAAGGCGGCGGCAACTTAAGTCAGGGACAGCGACAGCTTATCGCTATCGCAAGAGCGGTGCTTGCCGACCCGAAGATACTTATTCTTGACGAGGCAACATCGAGCATCGACACCCGCACGGAAGTACATATACAGGAGGCAATGCTTGCACTTATGAAAGGCAGGACAAGCCTTATCATAGCACACAGACTGTCTACTATCCGTGACGCAGATAAGATTGTCGTAATAGACGGCGGCAAGGTAGTTGAGGCAGGAAACCACGAAAAGCTGCTCAGCGAGAACGGCGCTTATGCAAGACTTTACAACACCCAGTTTGCAGGTATAAAGACATAACAGCGTACCGCACAGTTTCTGCTGTGCGGTATTATGCTATTAAGGAGTTTGCTATGCACTTTGTAGACGCAAAATCAATACTATCGGCCAAAAACGGAATGAATATCTATCTGGGCTGTACTCACGGCTGTATTTATTGCGATTCACGTTCTGACTGCTATAATATGCGGCATGATTTTGAAGATATTGAAGTAAAGCGGAACGCTCCGAACTTCTTGAAAAAGCACTTGCTTCAAAGCGCAGGCTGTGTATGATAGGCACAGGTGCGATGAGCGACCCGTATATGCATTGCGAGGAAAAGCTAAGGCTTACAAGGCGGTGTCTTGAGGTCATCGACAGGCACAGCTTTGGTGTTACAGTGCTTACAAAGTCGGATATGATTTTGCGTGATGCCGATCTGCTTTGCAGTATTAACAGCAAGGCAAAGGCGGTTGTACAGATGACGCTTACAACTTACGATGAGGATTTATGCCGAATTTTAGAGCCAAATGTATGTACAACAAAACGGCGGTATGAGGTGCTTGAAGCTATGCAGAAAAAACGGTATACCAACTGTCGTATGGTTCACTCCCGTTCTGCCGTTTATCAATGATACGGAAGAAAATCTCAGAGGCATCCTGTCATACTGCTTTGACGCAGGGGTGAAGGGCATTATCTGTATGGGTATAGGCACTACGATGCGTGACGGCGACAGAGAATATTTCTACTCTGCGCTTGACAGGCATTTTCCCCGGTATGAAACAGCGGTATATATCGCAGTACGGCAATGAGTATATCTGCAACAGCGTTAACAACGGCAGACTTATGAGCATATTCTGTAATGAGTGCAAAAAGCACGGTGTTATGTATGAACCTGCTAAGGTGTTTTCATATCTTTATGAGTTTCCTGAAAAGAATGAACAGTTATCGTTTTTCTGATGTGATTTTTGTTAAAATAAGGTTAATATTTGTTCTTTATAATGCTGATACAGAAAATTGAAAGGGTGAACAGTATGACTATCAGAAAAATGGCAAATGAGGAACTTTCGCAGTGCGTTGATGTCATTCGCAAAAGCTATGAAACGGAGGCTGTCGCATTCGGCATTCACAGAAATGAATTGCCCGCAGCACGCCGCCTTTATTACGCTTGACCGTTTACAGATGTCAGCGGAGTGGGGTTATGTTTTCTACGGAGCATTTGAGGATGATGAGCTGATAGCCTGCTTTGCCATTGAGAATAAAGACGACAGCGTTTATGAACTGCACTTGTTCTCGGTGCTTCCCGACAAGCGATATGGCGGTGTCGGAGCAAAGTGCCTTGAATTTGCCAAAAACGAGGTATTCTCGATGGGCGGTACGGTACTTAATGCCGGTGCGATACATCAGAGTGTAAGCGTGCGTAACTGGTACGAGAAGAACGGCTTCAAGCAAAAAGAGATACACAGGGCGGCATATCTGCCTTTTGCACTCGGAATAATGAGTTGTAATGTCGGTGAGTAATTACAAGAATACATAAGCATAATTAAAGCCTGAGAGGAATTTTCTTCTCAGGCTTTGCGTTATCAGAAATATCTTGCGCTGTCTTTTTCTGTAAGCGCTCGGACTTTTGCCCGTGTAGTTGCGGAAGCATCTGCTGAAATAAAGCACGTCCGAAAATCCCAGCTTATCCGCTATTTCACCTATGCTCATTAGCGTGGAGCAGAGTAGTCTGCAAGCCTCGTCCATTCTTACCGAGTTATGATACTGCTGCATCGTTACACCCTTTTCTTTCTTAAACAGATGCGACATATACTTATAACTCAGATAGAACCGCTTTTCGATATTTTCAGAGCTGAAAGGCACACCGATATTGTCCGACAGATAACGGCATATCCTGTCGCTTAGCGTAAGATTGTTTGAAAATCCCTGTGCGCTTACGGCAAGCGAGGATAACAGCAGAAACAACCGCTGATTGATAAACCATTTCTTGTACGCATCGTCCGATTGAGCATATTCGATAAATGTTTTCAGTTCCTTTTCAAAGCGGGCAGAAACACTGTCAAGAAATTTCGGCAGGGTAAGAATGCTTTCGGCTGTAGCGTCATAAGCACCGAGCGGAGAAGCGTCCGGATAAAACGGCGAAGCATTACAATCCGCACTTATTCTGAAATGCACAAATATCCACTTTGTACCCTTCTTTATTTTTTTTTCTTGCCGAAGTGGTGTATGCCGTTTTTTGAGTATCAGCAGTTCGCCGGCGTTTACCTCATAGTCCGTATCACCTTCGGTAACGTAGATACACCCGTCAATTACATATATAAGTACGCAAAAATCCGGCACTCTGTCAGTGTGAATAAAACTCTCTGAGGCGGCAAACAGACCGCATCCGCACAGCTGTGGCAGAGAATTATTAGCAATAATTATCTCGTTCATGAACATTCTCCATGTTTTTATCCGTTTTATCTATTTTAATAGCTTGCTGATAAGATTATAATACATATCAGAGAGTAAGTCAAGCGCAAGCTCGGAGAATGGAGAATTGTTATGATAACACAGGAGAATATAAAGGTTACAGCCTATAAGTCGGACGGTTTTATCGGAAAATACCAGAAGCTGATAAGGGATACGGTAATTCCTTACCAGTACAGTGTATTATGCGATGAAGCACCCGACACTGAAAAGAGCCACGTTGTGAAGAACTTCGAAAATGCCGCAAAGGCGCTTCACGGGGAAGATGTCGGTGACGGCTTTTACGGTATGGTGTTTCAGGACAGCGATGCGGCAAAATGGATAGAAGCGGCGGCATATTCGCTCGCACTCTATCCCGATGAACAGCTTTCGGTGACCGTAGATGAACTGATTGACAAAATCGCCGCCGCACAGGACGAGGACGGCTATCTTGATACATATTTCACGATAAAGGACAGGGGAAAAAGCGCTGGCAGAACCTGCTTGAAGGTCACGAGCTTTACTGCTCGGGTCATATGATGGAGGCCGCCTGCGCCTATTATGAAGCTACCGGCAAGAAAAAACTGCTTGACGTTATGGAGAAGAATGCGGAGCATATTTATAAGCATTTTATCACCGAGCATAACGAGGGCGTACCCGGTCACCCTGAGATCGAACTTCTTGCTCTTATGAAAATGTATCGTACAACAGGCAACAAGAAGTGGCTTCTGTTAGCCGAGCATTTTATAAATAAGCGTGGAGAAGACCCTCACTTCTATGAAAAGGAAGCGGCAAAGCGTGACTGGTCAGTGTGGGGGAAACGATCCTACGTCGCACGACTATCAGCAGAGCGGCAAGCCCGTAAGAGCGCAGAGCGACGCTACGGGTCACGCAGTAAGAGCGGTATATCTTTATACGGTATGGCACAGCTTTCCGCAAAATGCGGCGATAACGCCCTGTATGACGCTTGCAAAAGGCTGTGGGAAAGCATCACACGCAGAAGAATGTACGTTACAGGCGGTATAGGCTCTACCGTCATTGGAGAAGCGTTCAGCGTTGACTATGACCTTCCGCCCGATACCGCCTATGCAGAAACCTGTGCTTCTATCGGCCTTATGTTCTTTGCGAACGCAATGCTTAAAAATGAGCTGATAGGCGAATATGCCGATGTAATGGAAACAGCATTCTATAACACTGTTCTCGGTGGAATGCAGCTTGACGGAAAGCGCTTTTTCTATGTAAATCCTCTTGAAGTTGTACCCGGAATATCCGGAGTATCGCCCACTCATCGTCACGACCTGCCGGTAAGACCGAAGTGGTACGCCTGCGCCTGCTGTCCTCCAAACGCAGCAAGGCTTATAACCTCATTCGGTTGTTATGCTTACGGAGAAAACAGTGATATGAGTTTCTGCCATCTGTATGCAGACGGAGAGGTTAAGTTCGAAAACGGTATGGAGCTTATTTGCCGCACAGATTATCCGTATGATATGACCGTAAATTATTCGGTTGTAAAGGGAGGCAGGCTGGCTGTAAGAATACCCGGCTGGAGTGATACCTTCACCCTTGTTCAGAACGGCAAAAAACTTGATATAAAAGCAAATCAACGGCTATGTTATACTTGCAGTGAAGGACGGGGACGAGGTACAGCTTACGCTTTCGGATACTCCTCACTTTGTATATCCTTCCGTAAAGATACCTGCTGTAAGCGGTATGGCGGCAATAAGAAGAGGCCCGCTTGTATATTGCTTTGAAGATGCGGATAACGGCAATGTGCTGTCTTTAGCACTTAAACGTGGCGGTAAGATCACGGTGTGCGAGCCGGACACGGATGAGCCTGACGGAATTACAAGGCTGAAAGTTGAGGCGGTAAGGTTTAAAGACAACAATAAGCCCTACAGCTTTGATGAGCCTAAAACGACCGATACCCTGCCGTAGCCGTTCCTTATTATACATGGGGCAACAGGGGAGAGAACGCAATGAGAGTGTTCATGCCGCTTTATTGATAGTAAAAATGTAAAAAGAAACACCGTATGGAAGCGAAAATCCATACGGTGTGTTTTTTATATCCGTTTAGACAGGACAGCTTATCAGTCCATATCCCAGTTATGCCATACGTTCTGTACGTCATCGTTGTCTTCAAGAGTTTCAAGCAGAAGACCCATCTTCTTTATCTGATCCTCCATCGGTAAGAGTGGTGTATGTAGAGGGAACCTGCTCTGCTTCTGCGGAAACTACGGTATAACCCATATCTCTCAGTGCATTTGCAACATTTTCAACTTCCTTGGGATCGGTTGTAATCTCAACACAGCCGTCCTCAAAGCTGAAGTCATCTCCGCCTGCTTCAAGAATGTCTTCCATAGCCTTATCTTCGTCAATAGTGCCTTCTTCGTTGTCAAGAACGATAATGCCCTTTAAGCTGAACATGAACGATACACAGCCGCTTGTACCCATATTGCCGCCGAACTTGTCAAAGTAGTGACGGATCTCGCCTGCTGTTCTGTTTCTGTTGTCTGTAAGGCAATCAACGATAACGGCAACACCGTTAGGACCGTAGCCCTCGTATACGCAGTTTTCGTAATCGTTCTTTTCTCCGCCGCCTACAGCCTTCTTTATAAGTCTGTCGATATTATCGTTGGGGATATTGTTTGACTTTGCCTTCTGTATAAGTGTAGCGAGCTTGGCGTTGTTGTTGGGATCTCCGCCGCCTTCCTTGATGGCAACGATTATCTCACGGCTGATCTTGGTAAATACCTTAGCTCTTGCGCCGTCCTTTTCGCCTTTTTTTTCTCTTGATGGTGCTCCATTTTGAGTGTCCTGACATATCACTTTTTCCTTTCTGTTATATCAATTGATCTCTTTGAAACCTTTTCCGAGTACCTCTTTGGCACTTGTGATTATCATAAAAAGCCGATTCATCGACTTCTTTTACATAACGTTTTACTTTTTAACATAGTCATTCTTTCTTACCGCACAGCATATTACCTGTTTTTCGTCACCGCTGTATGCGCCTTTTCCGCTGAGGAATGTAACGCCTTTGCCGGCGGTCATTATCTTCTGAGCGATCTCTTCGGATTTGTCGCTGAATATAAGCAGCATCTTGCCCTCGTAGCTTCCGTATACGATAATATCTATCATTTTGGAAGAAACAAAGATTGCAATGATGGCATACAGCGCAGATTCAATCTTTCCGAAAACACAGGTCGCAAATACAATAACCGCAAAATCCGTGGCAAATGTTATAGCCCCTATGCTGATTTGCGGGAAACGCTTATATATCAGACGGTTCAGAATATCCGTGCCACCGCCCGTACCCTCACGGGAGTAGCAAAGACCAAGTCCTGCACCGATAAGCAGTCCGCCGAATATGGCGGCAAGCATTTCATCACCCTCATAGTGAGGAAGATAAGCAAACACATAGTCTGTCGCAACAGTAATGGTTATAATCGAAAGCAGCGTCTTGAACATCAGCCTTCTGCCGAGAAATATAAAGCCTATAACAATAAGCGGAACGTTTACAATGAAGTACAGAACACCCTCGCTCAGTCCCGTGAGATGAGCCACGGCAACGCATATTCCCGATGCGCCGCCCGGTGCAATATCGTTTGAGCGGTAAAAAGTCTTAAGGCCGCATGAAAATATAAAGCCTGAAATAATAATGACCGCTATATCGATCAGCGTGCGTTTTGTTGTTGCCTTCATTGTAATCCTTCTCTGTGAGTTATGTACGCTCGCTTGTATATATCTTTTCAAAAAGCTCTTTGATTCTGTCATTCTGTCCCGTAAGGTACAAATAGCCGAAGAGAGCCTCCATTCCTGTTGCTCTGCGGTAATCCTTAGGATTTGATGAGCGTGGAACGTTGTTTCCTGTGGCGTTTCTGCCACGCTTGAATATCTCTGTTTCTTCTTCGGTAAGCTGTTCTGCGATTATATCATACGCATAGGACTGAAATCCTTCATTTACATATTGCACAGCTTTTTTGTGGAGCTTGTCAACAGGCATTGTGCCGAGCTTTACTATCTGCTCACGGACATATACCTCGTAAACGCTGTCACCGAAGAAAGCAAGTGTAAGCCCTCCGAGAGCTTTCGCCTCGGCAGGTGTCATAATTTCATACATCATCTCAGATACCTGAATTCAAAGTCGTAGATAGAAACGGTATCGTCTTCCTGCACGCCCATTTCCTCAAGTTTATCAATAATTCCGCTGAAACGCAGAACTCTCTGGAAATACTGAAGGCTCTCGTAGTCCTCCATATTCACCATCGAAAGCACAGGAACCATAAACGGTGCATCGACAATATATATGCCGTCCTGCTTTGTAATGGTAAACTCTTTCTTTTTGAGTTCCTGCTCGTCAAGCTCTCTTGCTGTCAGCGGTTGCGCCTCGAATCTTATCGGCGGCGGCAGTTTGTCAAGCTCGCCTGCGATATACTCGATAACCTGTGCCGTACCCTTTGTGGTTGCCGCACTGCACTCAAAGCAGGGAAGTCCCTTTGTCCTCAATGTACTTTCTGAATTTTGCTATCTGCTCCTCGCTTGCAAGGTCGCACTTGTTCATAACTACTATCTGAGGCCGCTCGGAAATCTCTTCCGAGAAATTCTTAAGCTCGTAGTTTATCTTCTCAAAGTCATCTTCGGGATCTCTGCCCTCAATGCCCGAAACGTCTACAACGTGAACTATAAGTCTGCATCTTTCAACGTGTCTTAAGAACGAATGTCCAAGACCGATTCCCTCGCTTGCACCTTCGATAAGTCCGGGAATATCAGCCATTACGAATGACTTTTCACCGACCGTAACAACGCCAAGTACGGGTGTTATAGTAGTAAAGTGGTAGTTTGCGATCTTCGGCTTTGCGGCGCTCACAACGCTTATGAATGTCGATTTGCCGACATTCGGGAAACCGACAAGTCCTACATCCGCAAGCAGCTTTAATTCAAGCGTTACGTTGAATTCTTCGCCGGGGATAACCGGGCTTTGCAAATCTGGGTATCTGACGTGTGGGGTAGCAAAGTTCATATTGCCCTTGCCGCCTCTGCCGCCCTTTGCAACTACAACAGGCTCATTGTCGGAAATATCCGCAAGTATCCTTCCCGTGTCGCTGTCCTTTACAAGCGTACCTCTCGGTACACGGATAACGGTAGGTTCTGCACTTTTACCTGTACAGCGTCTTGCAATCCGCCGTTTTCACCGTTTGGCGCAATATATTTTTTTCTTGTATCTGAAGTCGATAAGCGTTGACAGGTTGTCATCGGCTACAAAAAACTATATCCGAGCCTTTACCTCCGTCGCCGCCGTCCGGACCGCCCGCATTCACATATTTTTCTCTGTGAAACGATACGGCGCCGTTGCCGCCGTTGCCGGCTTTTATATAAATCTTAACAATATCAACAAACATTTTTACCTCACTTTTTTGCCGACAGGGTAGTCTTATCTGCATATATTCTGCACCGAATCGCACAGAAAATGCAAATCCGTTTAATACACAAAAAAGGCGGGAAATATACCCGCCTTGATTGATTTGAGATTAGTCAGCGTAAACGCTAACCTGCTTGCGATCTTTGCCGAGGCGTTCAAACTTTACCTTGCCGCTTGTAAGAGCGAATAATGTATCGTCAGAACCACGACCTACGTTGTTACCTGCGTGAATGTGTGTGCCTCTCTGACGAACGAGAATGTTGCCTGCGAGAACGTACTGTGACTGACCGTCTGCACGCTTAACACCGAGTCTCTTGGATTCGCTGTCACGACCGTTCTTGGTAGAACCCATACCTTTTTTGAGCAAAGTGCTGTAAGCTGATTTTAATCATATCTGTTTTCCTTTCATCGTGTGTAATCAACACTGTTCGGTGCGGACATCTATATGCCCGTATTCTTCTTCAAGAATTGTAAGATGCGTGTAAAAGGATTTTATCATTGTGCAGGCATCGTCCACATAAGGAGCTTTAAGCCTGAACTTTGCGTAGCCTTCATTATCCGGACGAATGTCCATGTCAGCGGCCACACTGAAAAAATCCGTAATCGTATTTACCGTCAGCATAAGCGCACTTGATACGCCTGCACAGATTATATCGTTTCCGCTTTCGGCATAACCCGAATGACCTTTTACGGTAAATCCGATAAATTTTTTCACCCTTTACGGCGAATACAGCCTTAATCATAAGACTTAAGCGTTGATAGCTTCGATCTTGATCTTGCTGTAGGGCTGTCTGTGACCCATCTTGCGCTTGCTGCTCTTCTTAGGCTTGTAAGTAAATACTGTAACCTTCTTAGCCTTACCGTTCTTGATGAGAGAAGCCTTTACGCTTGCACCGTCAACATAAGGAGCGCCTACTACTGCGCCGTCGTCCTTACCAACCATGATAACCTTGTCAATTGTGAACTCGCCTTCAACGTCGAGCTTTTCAACGAAGATCTCATCGCCTTCTTTAACCTGATACTGCTTTCCGCCTGTTTCAATTATTGCGTACATTTTTTCAAACCTTTCTTGCCCTTAGGCATCTTGTAAAATTCTCGCTGCTTGAGGTGAAACCGCTCGGTTGAGCCGTTTTCTTAAATACCCTGCACATGCGGCGATATTATTATATCAAAAAAGAAACCGCTTTGTCAAGCGTTTTCTTCCGATTTTTTATAAACTGAGCCGAAGCACAGCAGATTTGTGCTTCGATTTAACTTTTATTATACGTTGAATCTGAACAGTACAACGTCACCGTCACGCATAACGTAGTCCTTGCCTTCAAGACGGACAAGGCCCTTTTCCTTTGCCGCCGCCATACTGCCGCAAGCCATAAGATCGTCAAACGAAACGATTTCCGCTCTGATAAATCCCTTTTCAAAGTCGGTGTGAATCTTTCCTGCCGCCTGAGGAGCTTTAGTGCCGTTTGTTATAGTCCATGCACGGACCTCCTGAACGCCAGCGGTAAGATAAGATATAAGGCCAAGCAGGCTGTAGCCCTGCTTTATTATACGGTTAAGACCGGATTCCTTAAGACCGAGTTCGGACAGGAACATTTCCTTATCCTCGGCCGACATATCCGCAATCTCAGCCTCAATCTGTGCGCAGATAGGAAGCACAACGCTGTTTTCAGCCTTTGCTATCTCGCAAACCGCTCTGTACTGCTCGTTCTTTTCAATATCGCCCGTGAAATCGGATTCTGAGAGATTTGCGGCATATATTACAGGCTTGTTCGACAGCAGGGGAGAAGCCTTTACCATTTCAAGTTCGGATTCGGTATAAGGATACGATCTTGCCGATTTGCCTTCTTCGAGGTGAGCCAGCAGCTTTTCGAGGAATTCAACCTCGGAAGCAAGGCTCTTGTCGCCCTTCATCTGCTTCTTTTTTCTCTGTCAATTCTACGCTGGATTATTTCAATATCCGAGAAGATAAGCTCAAGGTTAATTGTTTCTATATCTCTTGCGGCACCTATTTTGCCGTCAACGTGAATGATATTGTCATCTTCAAAGCAACGTACAACGTGAACGATAGCGTCAACCTCACGGATGTTCGACAAGAACTTGTTGCCGAGTCCTTCACCCTTGGATGCGCCCTTCACAAGACCTGCAATGTCAACGAATTCGAGAGTTGCGGGTGTGAATTTTTCGGGGTTGTACATCTTAGCGAGTGCGTCAAGACGTTCATCGGGAACGGATACTATTCCCACATTAGGCTCAATTGTGCAGAAAGGGTAGTTTGCAGATTCTGCTCCTGCGTTTGTAAGTGCATTGAATAAGGTGCTTTTTGCCTACGTTCGGCAGACCGACCATTCCAAGTTTCATTTATGTGTCAACCTTTCTTTAAGCGGTAACCGCTGTCATAATCAATACAGTATAACACTAATTCCGATTTTTTTCAAGTAGTAAACGATAATTTATTGACTTGAAGGTAAAAGTCCTGTATAATATAAGCAGTTTCAAGGAGGTGGTCTTTTGCCCGATATATATAAGCACGGCTACGATAATTTCAAAAAAATTACGGTTTTGTTTATTCTTCAGATAATACTCGGCGTACTGCCGGTCGTACTTCTGGTGATCTATATAGGTTTTTCGCTGTATTCAAATGTTGTACTGGGCTATACTTTCATAGTTATAATGGCAATAGCGGCGGCACTGAATTTCACTATAACAAAACGCTATAATGTACTGCTTTCCGGCTTTAGGGGCGAAAAATCGCTTATGAAAACCGTGAAGAAGCTCGGAAGCGAGTATACCGTATTTGCAAACGTACCTGTGCGGTACAAGAAAAACAGAAGCGAGATAGATCTACTTGTAATGTGCGACAGGTACATTATTATAATAGAAGTAAAAAACCATTCCGGTTATATTTACGGTAATCATAAGGACGAAACGTGGACGCAGAGAAAAATCTACCGTGACGGTAAAACCACCGAAACAGTTATGACAAGTCCGATACGTCAGATGCGCCGTCAGCGTGACATCATTAAAGCCATACTCCGTGCAAACGACCTTGACCAGTGGGTCGATACGGTGCTTTATTTTTCCGCTCCGACCGTTCATCTTTATCTCGATCTCAGCGACAGTGACAATGTCTGCTCCAGCGAAAAAAGAGCTTCTCGAATTTCTGAGGACGTACGTTTCCCCGAAATCTATGGATCCGGAAAAACTTGAAACAATAAAAGCGTTGTTCAGAGAAATGTGCGTTTCGAAATGATATTTGACGGCAAAATCCCGAAATCGCTATTTCGGGATTCAGGCTGTCGATAAACCTTTGTGTTTTCTGAAAATGGGGTGTCGAGTGTTGCTTGCTCTGCTGGTTTTGCATCGTGCAAAACTTTTTGGCAAGCAACCAAAAGCATCCTTGCTTTGGGGCGTAGCCCCCAACAGGGACTTGGGGCGGTAGCCCCAGCAAAATAGCCCTTTCCGGGGAAAGGGGTTTGGGGATAGAGGATAATAAATCAGAAGTTTATTTCAAAAACAGACTTTTTCTACAAGCTGAGATCCCGAAATCGCTATTTCGGGATTTTCTCTTTATATTTTGAGTAAACGTTTACTAAGCTATGTTTTTTAATTTACAGTAAAATTATTGCAGTAAAATGTCGCTTAACTTTTTGAAAATCGCTAAAATGTTGTACAATATGCACAAATTTAAGCAAACGTCTTATAAATTTCTCACAATTTTTTGCGTTTCTACACAAAAAACAGCTTGTGAACGATTGACACAAATTGGTAAATTTGCGATATAATAAAGCCATCGTAAGACACATGATTAAGTGCTTACGAGGTTTTAGTTTTTAGTTGTCTCCTTTCTTTTGTTCTACACATTATACATTATTTGATTTGAGAGCGTGAGTTTGTCACGCTCAATTTTTTTGTTTTTTTATTCATATTGCGGATATATTACTGTGTTATCGTCAAATATGAGATATATAGCTGATAACGGGTTCAGTTACATTTAACGTTCAATCCCGCCGTTTCGCTAACTGTAGCACAGAAGTATCGTTATCGTAGGCGGAACAGTCAGCGGCGACCCGCCGTATGAATATTTTGTGAAAAGTGTGGAATTTGAGTTTAAAATATGGTATACTATAAAACAGTGTTTAAAATCGAGAAAGGAATGAACAGATGAACAATATAATAAACCGCAGGAAAATAGCCGACGGTGTATACTTCAGCAGTATTACCGATAAACGCTATAAGAAGAATCTTATATCGGTGGCTTTCTCTACTCAGCTCAGCGAGGATACAGCTACAGAAAACGTAATCGTCCCCGTTTTGCTGACAAAGTGCAATTCAAAGCTTCCGACATATAAAGCGTTCAACAATAAAATGTCAAGGCTGTATGCGTCAGGCATAGGCGGAACGGCAGGCAGACAGTACGATCTGCAGACAATTTCGTTCGGCGCTTATTATCTTGACGACATTTACGCTCTTTCGGGAGAAAAATGACCGGGATAATGACGGATATCCTTATAGATTGCCTTACATCGCCTGTAACGGAAAACGGCGTATTCTCAGAAAAATTCGTAGAGCTTGAAAAGAAAACCGTCATAGATAACATCGAAACGGCCATCAATGATAAGCGTTCCTACGCAATAGAACGTGCGATGAAAACCATCTGTAAGGGCGAGCCTGCAAGCGTATGCTCATACGGCACAGTAGAAAAAGCAAAGCTGATAACTCCCGACAGCGCATATAAAGCATATCGCCGTATGCTTGAAAACAATGCCGTGCGAAATTATCTGCACCGGCTGCAGCGACTTTGATGGAGTAGCGGAGAAGTTCGCCGCCGCATTCGAAAAAGAACCGGCAGACACGATGTTGAGAACACTACGATAGCTTTAAGCCCCGTAAAAACTCAGACGGAGGAGGTTACCGAAAGGCTGACGGTAAATCAGAGCAAACTCGTTCTCGGCTTCAAGTCTCATTCCGATGACGATGCCGCACTTGTACTTTTTACAGAAAATCTTCGGCGGTACAACATCATCAAAGCTGTTCCGCAACGTCAGAGAAAAAATGTCGCTGTGCTATTACTGCTCGGCTGCAAGGAACGACCTCAAGGGCATTATGCTTGTAAACAGCGGTGTCGAAAAACGAAAATATCGAAAAGACAAAGGAAGCCGTTATCGACCAGCTTGAAGAAATCAAGAACGGCAATTTCACAAACGAGGATATAAACTTTGCGGAAATGGCTATAAAGAACGATTTCAAGAGCGTAGCCGACAGTGCGGGAAATGTCAGCCACTGGTACTTTGATTGCATCAGAAAGAACGATATAGTAACTCCCGAAGAAAAAGCTCGGACGTTACCTCGGCGTATCAAAGGAACGCATAATCGCCGCCGCAAAATCTATGGTACTTGACAGCGTCTATGTACTTACAGGCAACGAAAATTGAGAAAAGGAGCTGTCATAATGGAGAAAATCACTAACGCACGAATCAAGGAAGAATATCTCAGAATAAAGCATAAGAGCGGCGCTACAATTCTTTTGTATCCTATGAAGGGCTATTCGACCGCTTATGCACTGTTTGCTACCAAGTACGGCTCGGTGGATACAACATTCAAGACAAACGAGGACCCCGATTTTGTAACAGTTCCCGAAGGCATTGCACATTACCTTGAACATAAGCTGTTTGAGAATGACGAGTGTGATGCATTTGATCTGTACGCAAAGACAGGTGCAAACGCAAACGCATATACCAGCTTCGATAAAGACAGCATATCTGTTCAGCTGTTCACAGAAATTCGAGGAGAATCTGCGTATATTGCTCGGCTTTGTGCAGGAACCTTATTTTACAGACGCTACCGTTGCTAAGGAGCAGGGAATCATCGGACAGGAAATCAGAATGTACGAGGACGATACCGGCTGGAGAGTATTTTTCAACTGCTTGCAGGCAATGTACGAAAAGAACCCCGTAAGAATTGATATTGCCGGCACTATCGAAAGCATAGCAAAGATAGATAAGGATCTGCTTTACCGTTGCTACAACACGTTCTATAACCTCAATAATATGGTCATCGCCGTTGCAGGTAATTTCGATGTTGACAAAACGCTTGAGATATGTGATGAGCTGCTGAAGCCGTCAAAGGATCACGGACTTCAGGTTATCGTTCCCGATGAACCGCTTACGGTTCACGAAAAGAAACGTACAGAAGCTGTCCTGCGCTATCCCGCTGTTCAATATCGGCTGGAAATTCCCTGCATATTCGGGCAAGGAACAGCTTGAAAAATATATCGTCTATAATATCCTTATGGAACTTTGCCTCGGCAGGACCTCAGACTTCTATAACAGAATGTACGAAGACGGATTGCTAAACGATGCGTTCAATGTCGGCGTATTCTGCGGCAGAGGATTTTTCAGCGTAATCGCTGACGGTGAATCTACAGATCCCGATAAGGTGCTTTCCGAGATAGAAAAGGAGCTTTTCCGTCTGAGAAAAGAAGGTCTTGACGAAGACGAGTTCATTACTATCCGTAACAAGACTTACGGCGAGCTTGTTGCAGGCTTCAATAATGTCGAATCTGTCGCAAATGCGATGATTGCCCAGGAAATAAATGACGTGGGAATTTATGACGGTATAGAAATTACGGCAAATACCACATTTGCCGATATAAAATCGGCTCTTGACGATTTCGACATTGAGAATAATTCAATTTCGATAATCGAGCCTGCCGATGAAAATTAAGTGAGGATTTTTTTAACATGAGCGGTTTATTAAACATTCTGACCGAATCGGTGAACGAAGTGCCGAGAATTGAATTTCCCAATCTGTTTGATAAGTCTATTATCGTAAACAGGGTAGCGTTCAACCTGTTCGGCGTTGACATCTACTGGTACGGAGTTATTATTGCGGTAGGCGTGATTCTTGCGTTTATTTACGCTATGCACAAGTGCAAGCAGTTCGGACTTATCCCCGACCACGTTTTCGACGTAGCCTTTGTAGCCATAATTTTCGGCTTTATCGGTGCAAGAGCCTACTACTGTATTTTCATTGATACCGATATAAATTTCTTTTGACCTGCGTCACGGAGGACTTGCGATATACGGCGGTATTATTGCGGCGGCGATTGCGGCGGCGATTACCTGCGTTATCCATAAGGTAAACCTTCCCGCAATGTTTGATGTCGGCGGTCTCGGACTTCTTATAGGTCAGTGCATAGGCAGATGGGGAAACTTTGTAAATCAGGAGGCTTACGGTGCTCCCTACGGCAGGCTCGCTCCCGTGGGGCATGACAGGCACAACTATTATAAACGATCCCGTGGTTGTTGCAAAACAGGCAGAGCTTGATGCCGCAGGAAACGGACTGTTTGCACTCGTTCACCCGTGTTTCCTTTACGAGAGCCTGTGGTGCCTTATAGGCTTTATCGCACTTCATTTCTACTCAAAGAAGCTGAAAACCTTTGACGGCGAGATTTTCCTGCTGTATATAACATGGTACGGCTTAGGTCGCTTCTGGATAGAGGCACTGCGTACAGACAGCCTGTTCATCGGACCTTTCAAGGTATCCCAGATAGTAGCCGGCGGTTGTGTTATAGTCGGACTTGCATTGTTCATACTCGGCAAGATTTTCAAGACGAAGAAACGTGGCTATGTAATGTATAAGGACAGCGAAGCGTGCAAGGAAAAAAAGAACGAGGCGTATTATGCCCGTCAGAAGATGCTTGAAGAAAAGGCTAAGGCTAAAAAGGCTATGAAGCAGGCAGGCGAAGAAGCACCGAGCATAATAGTCGATGACGAAGCTGCCGATAACGAGGAAACATCGGCTGATACCGAAAAGGAAGAAGAAAAGACGGAGAAATCCGAAAGCAACGAAGAAAATACCCCTGATAAAACGGAGGAAGAATAATGAATCTTATTGACGGAAAAGCAGTATCTGCAAGCGTTAAAGAGCAGATCCGTGCTGAGATAGAGCGTGACAAGCTTGATATAGGTCTTGCCGTAATAATAGTAGGAAACAATCAGGCAAGCCGTGTTTATGTGAACAACAAGAAAAAAGGCCTGCGAGGTATGCGGAATAAAGTCATACGAGTACGCACTGCCCGAAGATACAACGCAGGATGAACTTATGGAACTTATCGACACACTGAACAAGGACGATAAGGTAAACGGTATACTCTGCCAGTTGCCCCTTCCGAAGCACCTTGACGAAGAAAAGGTCATCGAGGCTATTTCACCGCTCAAGGACGTTGACGCATTTCAACGCTGTGAACGTCGGAAAGATAATGATAGGAAACTACTCGTTCCTTCCCCTGTACCCCCCGCAGGCGTTATGGAACTTATTCACAGTACGGGCGTATCGGTCGATGGCAAGGAGTGCGTTGTTATCGGCAGATCGAATATAGTAGGTAAGCCTATGGCTATGCTTTTACTCCACGAGAACGCAACAGTAACCGTCTGCCATTCAAGAACAAAGGATCTCGCTGAGGTTTGCCGCAGAGCAGATATATTAGTCAGCGCAGTAGGCAGAGCAGACTTTGTTACAGCCGATATGGTAAAGGACGGCGCAGTGGTTATTGATGTCGGTATGAACAGAAACGCAGACAACAAGCTCTGCGGCGATGTTAAGTTCGATGAAGTCGCACCGAAATGCTCATACATAACACCTGTACCCGGCGGAGTAGGCCCTATGACAATAGCAATGCTGATGAAGAATACGCTTATGGCTAAGCGTATACAGTCAAAAAGTATGAATAAGCAGGTAAAAATCCGTTTAAGAAAGCAGGGCAGGGCGGAAACAAGCGTTTTCTTATAAATGCCGCAATTCTTGCCGCAGGCTGTCTGCTTGTTATATTCAGAATGCAGACGTGGGGCATTGCACAGGTGATAGTTCTTGTACTGTTTGCGGCACTCGCCGCATTTCAAGTGGTGCTTTATTTCAAGTTGAAGTGAAATTGCGCTGTCAGCCCCAAAAAACATAAAAATTTAATAAACTCCTATTGACAAACCTATCATAATGTGTTATGATTATAGTACCTCATTAGGGGTTTATTTTTTTGTGCAATTTTTTAATTCACAATAAACCCTGCCGAAGAAAAAGTCTGAGGCAAAGAGGGAGGCTAAAGCCCAGAAGGGCAAAAAAATAGGAGGTGCCGAAAGTGAGAGTTAAAATTACACTGGCGTGTACAGAATGCAAGCAGCGCAACTACAACACCATGAAGAACAAGAAGAACGATCCCGACAGACTGGAGATGAACAAGTACTGCCAGTTCTGCAAGAAGCATACTCCACACAAGGAAACTAAGTAAGGAGGTTTATGATGGCTAAAGATGCAAGCTTGACTAAAGAAGCAGCGAAAGCGAAAAGGCTAACGAAAAGAACAGCAAGAAGGCCGCTCTTTCCAAAAAGCCCAAGAAATCCATCGTAAAGTACTTCAAGGATTTAAAATCCGAGTTCAAAAAAGGTTGTGTGGCCAAGCAAGAAGACAGTATTCAACAACACGGTTGTTGTACTGGTTACCCTGGTAGTATCGGGTATCTGTGTTTGGGGCCTTGACACTCTGTTCGCTACTCTGTGAAGATTAGCGCTCAACATGAGTTCAGCAGGCTAACTATTTTCAAGTAGGAGGGACTAAAGAATGTCTGAGGCAAAATGGTATATTCTCCATACCTATTCCGGTTATGAAAAACAAGGTTGCCGGCAACATTATGAAGGTCGTTGAAAACAACAACCTGCACCATTTAATCGAAGAAGTTATGGTTTCCTACCGAAACAGTGGTTGAGGAACACGACGGCAAGACGAAGACTTATGAAAGCAAGCTCTTCCCGAGTTACGTTTACGTTAAGATGATACTGACCGATGAGTCGTGGTACATCTGCCGTAACACGAGAGGCTGCACAGGTTTCGTAGGCCCCGGATCAAAGCCCATACCGCTGACAGACGAAGAGGTAAAGAACCTCGGCGTTACGACAAAGGTCGCAGAGATTTCATTTGCAGTAGGCGATACGATAAAGATTGTATCCGGTTCTCTTGAAGGTTTCGAAGGAACGGTTGATTCGATCGACGAGGAGAACGGTACTGCACAGGTTACGGTTTCCATGTTCGAAGACCTACACCGGCAACGGTAGAAATATCCGCTGTCCAGAAAGTAGAAATTTAAGTTCTAATTGTTATTTTGGAGGTTGAGTAAAATGGCTCAGAAGGTTACAGGATTTATAAAATTACAAATTCCTGCCGGTAAAAGCAACGCCGGCTCCCCGGTTGGTCCTGCATTAGGTCAGCACGGTGTAAACATTATGGCGTTCACAAAGGAATTTAACGAACGCACAAAGAACGACGCAGGTCTTATAATCCCCGTCGTTATCACAGTTTACGCCGACAGAAGCTTTTCATTTATTACAAAGACTCCGCCTGCTGCCGTTCTTATCAAGAAGGCCTGCGGAATTGAAACCGCATCAGGTGTTCCCAACAAGAACAAGGTTGCCAAGATCACTAAGGCTCAGGTTCAGCAGATTGCTGAAAACCAAGATGCGTGACTTAAACGCAGGTTCTATCGAAGCCGCTATGTCTATGATCGCCGGCACAGCTCGTTCAATGGGTATTGAAGTAGTTGACTAATTAAGACGGTGGGAGGATAATTTCCGTTATACCACAAGGAGGATAATGAATGAAACAAGGTAAGAAATACGTTGACAGCGTAAAGCTGATCGACAGCACTAAAGCATACGATTCAAGCGAAGCTCTCGACTTAGTTTGCCAGAACTGCAAAGGCTAAGTTCGATGAAACAGTTGAGCTTCACGTTAGACTCGGTGTTGACTCACGTCACGCTGATCAGCAGGTAAGAGGCGCAGTTGTACTGCCCAACGGTACAGGTAAGACTGTTCGTACACTGGTTTTCGCTAAGGGCGAAAAAGATCCAGGCTGCTATCGACGCAGGTTCTGATTTCGTTGCTGACGATGATACAGTTAAGAAGATTAACGACGGTTGGATGGACTTCGAAGTTGTTATCGCAACTCCCGATATGATGGGTGTTGTAGGACGTTTAGGTAAGGTTCTCGGTCCCCGTGGTCTTATGCCTAACCCCAAGGCAGGTACAGTTACTCCTGATGTTGCTAAGGCAATTTCAGAAGCTAAGGCAGGTAAGATTGAATACCGTCTTGACAAGTCCAACATAATCCACTGCCCCATAGGCAAGGCATCATTCGGTAAGGAGAAGCTCGAGCAGAACTTCAACACACTGATGGACGCTATAGTTAAGGCTAAGCCCGCCGCTGCAAAGGGCGCATATCTGAAGAGCTGCACAGTTTCTTCAACAATGGGCCCCGGCGTTAAGGTAAGCACAGCTAAGTACGGTGTTTAATTAACACGATTACGACTAACGATACAACACAAGTAAAGCCGATGAGAAATCATCGGCTTTTTTTGTGTTGTCATATTTCAATCCCGATTTTACCGGCTATTCTCATCATCGCCTCAATGTGCATGATAAGGTGCCTTGTGAACGGCATTTTGATTATCCCTGTAATATCTTTGCCGCACCAGTAATCTATCAGCCAGACGGCATTTTTGTCCTCACTTACGCTCTTTTGAAGCAATCACACGTTCCTTATCGTCAATTATGAACCTTCTCTTTGAATCTTCAAAGCTCAGCCTTGATAAAAGCTCATCTGTACTTGCCTTCACATCAGCCGCATACCGCAATAATTCCGATATATTCAGACTTTGTGAAAACGAAGTGATTTCATCTCTTACAAGTTCGTTTCCTGTTGTGATTATAGGGGGAGCAGGTAGCCTTTAAATAATCACCTCTGAACAGAACCTGTTCATCACCGCAAATCAGCGTATGAGCCGTAATATCCTCAATTCTTGCCGTATGCCATATTGAATACGCAATAGTTTTGCAGTGATACCCGTTTGCATTGGGATACGGCATAAGGCTGTACTGCTCATCGCTCAGCTTGTCGCACAGCTTTTCCACAGCATCCGAAAGCGTGTTTCTAAGTTCAAGGCATACGCTTATTCCGTCTTTAAAAGTATCCTTTTTCCGCAGTAACATCTGCATTTTCTTGTTAAGCTCAGACCATTCCTTATTCATATTTTACCTATAAAATTGCCCCCGAATATTTCATCGGGGGGCAGTATGATTACTTGTTCATTATTTCAAGATTCTTTTTTTTAAGCTCGCATCTCTGCTTTACACAGTCAACCGAGCGGAGCGGATCGGACGGTGTGTTGAATGTATAATCCATCAGCTTGTCAATAGTTGTAGCCGCAACGTGAAGTCTTGTATCGGAAGAAGCGTAGTAGATATATACATCGTTGTTTTTCGGTAACAACCGCACCGTTTGTAAAGCACACGTTCGATACATCGCCTACACGCTCTGATTTATGCGGAGCGATGAACAGACCTGAGGGTGACGCAATCAGCTTTGACGGGTCGTTTAAATCGGTAGCGAATACATAAATTACATATCTCAGACCTGCCGCAGTGTTACGGACACCGTGAGCAATGTGTATCCAGCCCTTAGGCGTCTTGATCGGAACAGCGCCTGCACCGTTCTTGACCTCTGTGATAGTGTGGTACTGTCTGGGCGAAATAATAACTTCCTCTGTGCAGATAACAGGATTGTTGATATCCTCGCACAGACCGAAGCATACACCGCCGCCGGAGCCTGTCTGAATGAAATCGTCCTGAGGACGTGTATAGAAAGCATACTTTCCGTCAACAAATTCGGGGTGAAGAACTACGTTTCTCTGCTGGGGCGATTTTGACTTTAAGTTAGGTAAACGCTCCCACGTCTTTAAGTCCTTGGTACGAACAATACCTGCATGAGCTACAGCGGCGGAAAGGTCGTTGCTGTCCTTGTCCTTGCTCTCTGAGCAGAATACACCGTAGATCCAACCGTCCTCGTGCTGAGTAAGACGCATATCGTATACGTTTGTTTCTTCCTTTTCCGTATCAGGAAGTAAAACAGGGTAATCGTGGAAACGGAAGCCCTCTGTAGGCTTGTCGCTCTCTGCAACGGCAAAGAACGACTTTCTGTCGTTACCTTCAACTCTTGCTACAAGATAATACTTGCCGTTCATATAAAGCGCACCCGAGTTCAGTACGGCATTAATGCCAAGACGCTCCATAAAGTAAGGGTTTGTCTTTGGGTCCATATCATACTTCCAGAAGTAAGGCGCATGATCTGCTGTCAGAACGGGATTCACATATCTGTCATATATGCCGTTATAGCAGTCGGCAACGGCGTTCTTTCTGTTGATAAGACGCTCGTAATCGTCTATCACTCTCTTCTTGTTATCTTCAAATAAGCTCATTTATTAAGTACTTTTCCTTTCGGTTTAGTTGTGTTAGCTAGCGGAAATAGCCTTTGATATGATTATACAACAGCCAAACGGAAAATGCAATACTTTTTCTTAAATTTACTTAAAGACATTTCGATTTTTTAGGTAAATTATTTGTTTTTCGGCTTTTTCTGATGTTTCCGACAACGCCGCATAGGTATAATCCGAAATATTCGACTTGAATATCGTTATGTATATGCCAGCTCCGCACACACAGCAGAACAGAATGTTTACGAACATTGCAATTTCTGCCGCTGTATCGCTGTAGGTCAGAGTCGAGCTTAACTGCATTACAGTTATCAGCAGATTTATGACCTCTGCAAGTATAAAGGATAAAAGCCGCCGCAGGTCTTGCACCTTTTTTCTTTACGGCACAGACGTTGGTGGCTATCGCCATACCGATATTTATGCACAGTATGATTAAAATTATCAGCACTGTGATAAACATTATTGCCGATTCGGGCAGAGCGAAATCATCAGGCTTTTTAGGGTTTGTTATAAAGAATATAGAACGCAGAAGATTTCTCAGGTACAGCGGATACAAAGCCGCAGTGATAACCGCATTCACATACAGTGCGATTACGCTTGCTGTCAGAAACAGCCTGCCCTTATGCAGTTTTTTCTGCTGACGCTCAAAAAACTCCTGTTCCAGCTTTTCTTTCTGCTCTTTTTTGTGAGTGCATCATCGGAAATGATTATGTCCTGCTTTTTCAATTTGCCCTCCGTAGAAATGTATGTATCTTATTTGGTAACTGTTTCAGGCTCTTTTTCTTTCTTCCTCGCATTCTGCTTTCGCTGCAGATTCACCTTTAAGAAGGTCACGGATCTCGGTGAGAAGCTCTATCTGAGGATCGGGATTCGGCTCTTCTTTAGGCGCTTCCGCTTTCTTTCTCTTGAATGCGCCGAAAGTACCTTTATCAGTATGAATACCGACAGTGCGATGAGTAAAAAGCTGATAACGGAATTGATGAATGCGCCGTAGCCGATAGCGACCTCAGGCTCGATAATCTCCGTACCCTCTTTCACAGCCGCCTTGAGTACGATTTTAAGATCGGAGAAGTCTATCTGACCTGTAATCATACCGAGCGCAGGCATAAGAATGTTGTTTACAAGCGAGGTAACAATTGCTGTGAATGCCGCACCGACAATCATACCTACTGCCATATCCATTACGTTGCCCTTGGATATGAAGTCCTTGAATTCGCTTATGAACTTGATTTTTCCGACCTTTTCAACACCCTGACCTACCGCCTTGAATGCCTTTGCATCACGAATGTCCTTGTGCTGTGTTTTTCTTTTCTGTTGACATTTCGATATTTCTCCTTTATTATTCGGCTTTATCGCCGTTTGATGCGTCCTCGTAAACCTTGATAAGCTCAAAGTCAATCTGTCCTAAGTTAACGTTTGCGTTGATGCACTTTACACGCACCTTATCGCCTATAGTATACATAGTGCCGGCTACACCGTCATAAAGAGCGATGCCGTTCCTTACCTCGAAGTAATTTTCCGACAGTGAGCGTACATCTATTTTGCCCTCAACCGTGTTCGGAAGCTCAACGAAAAGTCCGCTGCCGATAACGCCCGAAATGATGCCGTCAAATTCTTCTCCTATGTGCTTTTTTCATATATTCAGCCGCATAGAAGTCCTCACAGCTTCTTTCCGCCGCTACTGCGGAAAGCTCTGTCTTTGTTGCCTGAGCCGCCGCTTTGACAGAGAATTCGCCGTATTTCTTTTTCAGCTTGTCCGCACCTTTTCTTGAAACATAGTCGGTCAGGATACGGTGGATAGAAAGGTCGGCGTAACGTCTTATCGGGGAAGTGAAATGTGCGTATTCCTTCATTACAAGTCCGAAGTGACCGATGGGCTGTTCGGAATACTTTGCCTTAGCCATAGTACGCAGTACGATTCTGTTGATGATTATATTCTTAGGATCGTCTGCTGTTTCTTCAAGCAGCTTTGCGAAGTTTTTCGCTTCTGCCTTTTCATTTATTCCGAGCGGATTTACACCGAGTGCTTCGAGAGTGGTTTTCAGCGATTCGATCTTTTCTGCCGGCGGATTTTCATGCACACGGTAAACAAAGGGAATTTCCTTTTTCATACCTACCTTAGCGGCTGAGTTATTCGCCATCAGCATAAATTCCTCTATAATGCCCTCCGAAACACCCTGTATTCTCGGCTTAATGTCAATACAGATGCCGTTTTTCGTCACAGATGACCTTGCTTTCGCTTGACTTTATATCGGGAGCGCCCCTGTCCTTACGTTTCTTTATAAGTATCTGTGCAAGCTCGTTCATAACGGGTATGCAGTCGATGACATCCTTGTATTTTCTCTTTATCTGTGCGTTTGCGGTGCCGTCAAGTATAGAGTTTACCTCGCTGTAAACACCTTGTACACGGGAACGGGATGACCGTTTTTGCAAACTTGTATTTCTTCACTGTACCCTTGTCCGAAATTTCCATAAGGCAGGAGAATGCGAGCCTGTCCACTCCGGGATTAAGAGAACATATACCGTTGCTGAGTTCCTTCGGGAGCATAGGTATTACCTTGTCGGCAATATAAACGCTTGTGCCTCTTTCAAAAGCGTCATTGTCAAGAGGCGAGCCTTCGGTGACATAATGGCTGACATCGGCAATATGAACGCCAAGCTTATAACCGCCTTCTGTCCGTTCAATGCTTATCGCATCGTCAATATCCTTCGTATCTGCGCCGTCTATGGTGAATATGGGCAGGTCACGCAGGTCAAGCCTTTTAGCCGTCTGCTTTTCGTCAATAACGGCATTTACATACTGCTTTGCCTGATTGAGTGCTTCCTCGGAGAAATCGACCGGTATATTGTTCTGGATAAGATAAGCCTCGGTGGCGGATTTTGCGTATTCGCTTGAGCCAAGCACCCTTACTATATCAACGATATGTTCGGAGTGATGCTCGCCACGCTTTCTTATGGAGAAAAGCACCTTGTCGCCCTCTTTTATCTGCTCCTTGACTTTAAGAATGGTAAGGGGAGGACAGCCGAGCGAATCGGGCAGAACTTTAAGCATCATTCCCTCTTTTACGATAACTCCGCCGAACAGCTCCTCCGATACGTCAAGCACCGCAAGCACCTCGGCGGTCGCACTTCTTTGTTCTGTCTTAGCGGCTATCTCACGGGCGATGACCGTATCGCCGGAACAGCGCCCTTCAGCTTTCCGCCGCTTACAAAGCAATCTTCACCTGTTGCGAGATTTGTAACAAAGCCGAATGTGCGTGACAGCGTTGCAACCTTTCCTGTGAATACGGTGCGTATGTCGCTTATATAATACAGGTCGCTTTTGGCTTTGAATATAGTCCTCTGACGTATCATTGACTTTGCTGTGTTTTTCAGCTTATCAAGATATTTTTTCGGCAATTCGTTTTTGTTTGCTATCTGCTTTAATGTCATTCCCCCGCCGTTTTCAAACAATGTGGCGATAATAAGTGTTTCTAAATTCAAAATGTTTTCCTTTCTCAGTGCGGTTTTTCGTTACCGCTGTTCTTAACTTCTTTATTTCCTTTAATCTTTATTATTATAATACATTTCACGCTTTTTTTTCAATAGGTAAGAAGCGTTTTATCTCAACTGTCACTGCATACTCGAAGCGGTTATAGACAAAGATTTAAAATCCCTGCCGCCCGAGCAAAAGGCACAAATGCAACGTGACAATATCCGTATGCTTAACGAGAATTATGCTGAAAAGAGCGGAAAACACAAGCAGATTGCAGGTTTACCGGTTGACAATCAGGAAAACGGTGGTATAATGAACTTAGGAAGAAAGTTCGAACGCAGAGAGCAAAACAATGGCGCATTTTCTTCGTTGGATGTGCCAATGCAAAAAAAGAGAAGTGCTAAAAATATGTAAAAAGTATTCGATTGCTACTAAAAAAAGGAATTACATTTAAAATTCAGCGCTCAGAAAAAATTTATATCTTTGCCTTATTTTGGTTCAACCGATTATAATAACATTGGAAGAATAGATTTGTTTCCAAACGCTTTTTGCTCTGAAGAAGAGTTAGTTAAAACCATTCTACATGAAAAATGTCATGTGCTGCAACTTAAAAGATATGGAAAAGAATTTGCTCAATTGAATATCGACCGTATGGAAAAACAAGCGTATCGGTTTGAAAGCATATTTTTTTCAATATAATAAAAAAAGAGGTGATATTATGGAGTGGACCGATAACCTAACAAATATAATAAATTTCCACGAAGTTGGAAAATGTCCTTGCTGCGGAAAAGAAACTGTTGATTATAGATTGCTTGAAGGCACTAACGGATATGGATATGGTGATATTTGGTGTACGAATTGCAAACGGGCATTTCATGTATCACGAATAAAAATATCAAAAACGAATATACGCAAGCAGCAATTGCCAGCTGGATTAAAATATTAACTTTTACCGCCCCTTTTGGAGCGGTATTTTTATACACAAAATCAGAAAGGAGGACACCGATCTGAACAATATCAAAAAGGCAATCGAGATAAGAAACGCAGGAATACGTTTTGTGTCGCTTGTCGATAAGGCGGCAAATCTTCAGAGCTTCCTTGTTACCAAAAACAAGGACGGCGAAGCAAGTTTCAAATAACCCCTTGACAAAACACAGAAACAGGCATATAATATAGATGTAATCTGTTTCAGGGCGGAGTGAAATTCTCCACCGGTGGTAAAGTCCACGAGCGCAAAGTATTTGTGCCGATTCGGTGAAATTCCGAAACCGACGGTATAGTCCGGATGAAAGAATCAGAAATGCTTGACCGCAAATCCTTTATTTAAGCGGTACGACACTTTTGAGATAAGGTAAAGCCCCGAAAATACGGGGCTTTTATTTTTGGCGAACAGCTGAAAGTCACCTTTGGAGCAGATATAGAAAGGATGATTTTTATGCAGACACAAACAACAAATCCAAGCGGAAACAAGGCACATATCGTATTCGATGTGAGAAAGCTCGTTTTCACGGCGCTCCTTGCGGCTATTTCTTCGGTGCTGATGCTGTTCAGTATCAAGGTACCGCTGATGCCGAGTTTTATCTCGTTTGATTTTTCGGATTTCCCGGCGGTAATGGCTTCGCTCACAATGGGACCCATAGCAGGCGTTTTCGTATGCCTTGTAAAGAATATCATCAACCTGTTTTCGAGTATGACAGGCGGTGTAGGAGAGCTTTCAAACTTTATTCTTAGCTGTTGCCTTGTCATACCGGCAGGCATTATAGGCAGAAAGATAAATACTTATAAAGGCGCTGTAATCGGCTGTGTTGTCGGAAGCGTTGTAATGGCTCTGCTCAGCATAATATCCAACTATTTCCTTGTGTATCCGATATACGAGAATATTATGCCTATCGAGGCAATCATTAATATGTACAAGGAGATAAACCCGAATGTAAACGGTCTTCTTGAATGCCTTATCGTGTTCAACTGCCCGTTCACACTGATAAAGGGTCTTGTTGCGTCGGTGCTGTGTATGCCGCTTTATAAGGTGTTAAGACCGGTGTTCAACTCATATTACAGAAAGTGATTACAGACGGATAAATCGGCGTGAAGCCGTTAAGAATGCCCTGTAGATGCGGTTGCGTCACAGGGCATTTTCGTATGTCGGGGTACATTAGTCCTCGTTTATTGCGTTGTGGCTAAACCTGCATATCGGGTACAGTGCGCGGAAGCCTTCAAGAATGAGCGGTTGCAGATTCTTAGTGAAAACCGTTTCATTTTCGTATGTAAAGCTCGCAGTACAGCTTATGGATTTTCGGTTGTACCAGCCGTCAAGCAGGGGAGAAACCTCGCCTTTTTTCGCTTGTAGAAGTCGCCCTCAAGTGTGAAAATTTTCTGCTTGTCAAATGCACGGACAAGCCCGGAAAAAACGTTTTGGGGTCGGAATCTATCGCATTTCTGAGCCTTTGCATTGAGCCTGCTGAGGCACTCCACATACCCATTCCGTAGCCCCAGCCCTCGCAGGAAAGTTCAAAGTAGAACGCAGGTGCGACCCACCAGTCCTTGCGTGTTTCCTTGAAAGTAAACCAGTAGTTATCACGGTACGGGTAGGCGTGAGGGAAACGTGCGTCCTTTACTATCCTTGAAACAGAGCTTACGGTTTCATAGCCTATCTCACTGTAAAAATCACAGAAAAGCTCATCACAGAGCGATTTCATGGGCTTTGCGAGATTTTGCTTGTATTCATCTTTATGACTTTCGTACCAGTTTTTATCATTATTCAGCCGTATTCCCCACAGGAAATCTATAGCCGATCTGTCAAAACCTTCAAACATAATATTAATCCTTTCATATTATTTCAAAGTATATTTTACACTGTTTACGGGCAAAATGCAAGTGGTAATAAACGGACGTAAAGGGCATACAATTATTGTGAAATACGTTGTTAAACGGCTTTGCAAATGCGAAAGGTGATAATATGAAACGTAATAATAAATGGCTTGATCTTGTACTTTATATACTGTCGGCGGAGGTTATCGGAATGTCATCGGGACTGCTTGCAGGCAGTTTTAATGAATTCTTCCAAAAGTATAACAAACCGCCGTTAATGCCGCCGTCGTGGGTGTTCCCTGTGGTGTGGGTGATACTGTATGCGGTAATGGGAGTATCGGCGCATCTGATACATTACAGTGATGCGGCGGTGAGTGTGAAAAAAGAAAAATGCTGACGATATACTGGGTTCAGCTGATAGTGAATTTCCTGTGGAGCATAATATTCGTGCGGTTTGAACTATTGTGGCTTGCTGTGGCGGATATAGTGCTTCTGCTTGTTCTGATAGGGATAATGATACTCGGATTCGGAAAAGTAAAACGCATTGCAGGCGATATAAACATACCGTATTTTCTGTGGGTGGCATTTGCGACTTATCTTAACGTGGCGACAATATTTGTAAATTGACAGTGTTGTGCAATGCACAATAACATCGCTGTGAATCAGCATTATTATGCGAAAAATTTGAAATGAGCAAGTAGCATCAATTTGTCACATATTGATGCTTTTTGCTGTGTATGAATATATTTTTATAACAGAACATCACAACGGTTAAGAATTGTGCAGATTTGTAATTATAGAGAAATAAAAAAAAGAAATCGTAAAAAGTAAAAAAAATACAAAAATGCAAATTTATATAACGTGGTTTTGCACAATTGAAAACTGTTAAATTGTGCAAAAGAGAGAAAAAAACGGGGAATATCAAAAATAACTCAAAAACAACGTTGGATTTTTAATGTTTGTACGATATTATATATAGAGAGAACATTTTAAAGTACTCAATTTCTTTAACGATAACATTACAAAAAAATGTAATAATATTATCATATGTTCCAAACTTATCCATAAAAAATTAACAGCCAACCTTTTTAGAAATATGTGGAATAGAATTTGCAAACTGCAAACTATGGTATATATACTTGAAAACGAGTTATATAAATATCAAAGCACAGGAAAAGAGGTAAAAAGTATGAGAGTCAAAAGAATTGCAGCGGCGCTGTTGGCGTTTGCAATTACGGTAGGTATTGCCGGAAACGCTTACGCCGAGAACACCGGACAGGCTATGACTGCCGAAATCGAAACAGCCGTCAGCGACAAGGTACAAGCGGAAGCTGAAGTTTCAATTCCGGAGCCTGAGCAGGAATCGGAAAGTAAAATTGTCAGGACCGAGCTGACAGAGCAGAATCTGCCCGATGTGATCGACGCTGAAACAGCGATTGCAGACGGCTATGTGGCGAGGCTCAACAGTGAGGAGCAGTCGCTGAGCGAGGTCGTACTTGAAAAAGACGACGGAACGAGGGCACTGTATCTTTTCAGCGAGAATGTCAAGTACATTGACGAAAATGGCGATGTCGCTGACAAGTCGAACAATGCCGTAAGAAAAGGCAGAGCATTTGTAAACGAGGGTAACGATGTAGAGATTATTCTCCCTGCAACGCTGACGGCGGGTATAGCGGTACACAGCGATGAGTTGAATATAACGATGAAACCGCTTACGGACAGTATCGGTAGGTCGCTGTCAACAGCTGTACAGACCGAAGAAGATACAGTGTTATACAGTGATGTGTTTGACAGCAGTACTGATATTGAATATACTTATACATACAGCGGTGTAAAAGAGAATATCATATTAGAAAGCTATAACGGAAAGAACTCGTTTGACTATGAGGTGACCACGGGCGGTCTTACTCTGTATGAAGATAAAGGCACTTTACTGCTGGCAGACGAAAACGGTGAAGTAAAGGCTACGCTCGGTGAGGTCATAGTATTCTCAGCGGATAACAAGAACAACACATTCGGTAAGTATACAATAAAAGAGCTTGAGAAGAACAGCAGATATAAGGTAACGGTAAGTGTTGACAGAGAATATCTTACCGATCTTAAGACAAAGTACCCGGTTAAAATCGATCCAATCAAATTTAAATACGATTGATTATAATATAGTTGTTCATGATATGCAGGTGTTCAAAGGTAAGGACGGCAAGGGTACAAGTGAAACCTCTGCCGGATATTCCGGTGTTTCGAGAGTCGGATGGACTGACTGGGGTGCGTGCAGGACTTTAATTAAATTGAATAACTTTAGTTTTGCTACATATAAAATTTCTAATTCATGGCAAATAGAAAGTGCATATATTGAACTGAGAGATCTGATGTGTCAGGGTGGCTCGGGAGTTCCTATTTCATGCGGACAGTTTAACGGCAATTACTGGACGGAAAAGGATACGAGAACATGGAATGGACTTGAAGCAGAGAATTCCTCATTAAGTTCACCTGTAAGTGTGACATACGGAAACGGCAACAGTAAAAAAAAATTTATCTGATAAAGATCAATGGTACAATTGGAATATTACCGGTATAGTAAAAAAAATGGGTGATAAATTCGAGCTTGAAAGAGAAAGGTTTACAACTAAGAACATATATACTACATTTTTGGAAGATAGTTCGGTTTACGCTGAATATATGAAAACATTCAGTTCTATGCAGGGTAACGCAAATTATAAGCCATATATTAAAGTGAATTATATACATAAAGGTGCTTTTTACTTTATGGAATGGAAAGTGAAGGATATGATTGTTCGAATCCTTTAATAAATACACAATCAATACTGAGTAAGTATTCTTATAATACTACTATAAGAAGAATGGCTTCTGTAAAAGCAACTGATGTTGTGAAAAAATTGGAAGGTGATAAAAAAGTAATAACATATTTTTCTTTTTTTCTGATGGAGGATATAAAAATAATATGTCAACAATGGTTACATATACCACAGACGAATTGACGCCTAATTCTTTCAAAAATGTGAAAGACTTATCACATGTAAAAGTTGCTTTGCTCGTTGGATGCAATACGACAAAAGCTGACAATAACATTCCGGCAAAAATGGTTAATTTGGGTACAAAATATTCAGTGGGATTTGATACTTATATTTATGCTGATGAAGCTGAAAATTTTATCATCGATTTTTTTGACTATTACGCAAACAAAGGCTATACTGCACATAATGCCACTGATACTGCTGCTAAAAAAAAATGTCTTTAACTGATTTAAGTTCATATAAAGTCGGCAAAAAAACGTTTTATATTCCGAATATGGTAACACAAATCAAAAAATTTATTAATTAGGAGAAACTGATATATGAAAAAAAGTAATATGTGGCTTGGTGCTGCTTGTAAGTTTAGTTTTATCAGGATGCAGTAATTCTGAGAATCATTCAAAAAACTGACGAGTATAAATATGATAAAGCAACATTTGAATCAAAATACGATTTGATATTTTTGTCATATTTTAATTTTGATACTGAATATGAGCGCCTTGAGAATAAGGTTGACATTGTTTGCGAACCGACAGACAGTTACAAGGATAAAAATAATGATTTAACAGAAATAAGTATAAACGGAGTAAACCATAAGGTCAAAACGAACGGAAAAAGTCTTATTATGATAATGAGTATCTGACAAGTTTTTACGACCGGCATTACACTTCTTACTCTACTACAAGCGTTGATGATCCGATTTCATCTATTTATGTTGATGACATAGGAAACGTTATAATCATAGACTATAATATCAATGATTCAAGTGAAAACAAAAGTATTGATATCGGAAGTGAAAGCAGAAAGAAAAAAGCTGAAGAATATCTTCCTCAATTTTGCGATCCGGAGAAATATATATTCGATGGCTCTGACGGTAATAATTTTATATTTTCATATTTTTCAGGAGATGTTCCAACGTATGATAGTGTTTGCATCAGCTTGCTTTGATAATGGTTCGCTCAATGCAGTAAGGCATTTTTACAAAGACAGATTTGATGAAAATAGCGCTAATGCGTTTGATGATGTCAGTGCAATCGATAAATATGCACAAGAAGTATTGCAGGAAGAGATAAAAGATACCGATATAAAGGTTAATTACTTACTTTTGAAAAGCCTGTTATCAGTGGATATAAAGGGGAAACCGTGTTACTGATTATATGTGAACTGCAAAAAAACAACAAATTTTCTGAAGATTATTATTCTCTTGTTCAGGGTGGTATTATAGTGAAACCTAAATAAACTCTGTTTGAGATTCTAAGGGTTGAATTGTTGGTATATTGATCGTTGATTAAATAAGTAAAGGCACAGCCACGGTGTAAAGCTGTGGTGAGTGTCTTATGAATGAGAAAGTGAGGGGTGAGTATGAAAAAAAAATATGCGGTAATTATGATTGCTCTGCTTATAATGCTGATCGGCGGATGCAGTGCCGGCAATAAATCGCTTTCTGACGGCTCGTCCGAAAACAGCGTTATATATAACAGCAGTGCGCCCGAAGACGATGTTAAGTATACTTATGTCTGCGCTCAGTACATATATTACAACACAGCCGATGAATTGATGAAAGCGTGCGATATAGTAATGTCGGGCAAGGTTACGGGAATTTCATTTCACGGTAAGGGATGGCAGAACAAATGACGAGGTTACCGGGAATACGTCTGAAAGCGACAAGGAAATCTGTACGGTTTATACGGTCGAGAAGGAATCTGCATATAAAAATACAGTCGGTAACGAATCAGACAGTATTGACATTTATGTTAACGGCGGTTTTAAGGATAAATACATTGACGAACAGCTCAAGGCACTTGGCGGCAGCAGAATGATAACCGTTTATAACAGACCTGAGATTGAAATCGGTAAATCATATTTATTCTTATTGCGCATCCGTGATAACAAAGAGGCTTTTTTAGTAACTCCCGAGCAAGGATTTATTGATATTGAAAAAGAACGTAACAACAGCACAGCTGATGATTTCTCGGTAAATGAAATTATCAACAAGTATTTCTTTACAGAAAACAACACGGACAGCTAAAGCAAATAACCAAATCATATAGGTAAATTGTAAAAGGAGAAAAATATGAAAAAAGTTAAATTTAATGATTATTGTTATTCTGTGTTTTCCATGATATTATTTTGCTCTTGTGCTCAAAATAATGATGTTATGGCATCTGTAAACGGAATTGACATAAAGAAATCCGATTATGAAGTACGTCTGAAAAGCAATGAAATTATGGCAGAGATTATGACTGAGGACATAAATAATTCTGATTTCACAAGTGAAGAAAAAAAAAAATACCAAGATAATGGAGATAAAAGAAAAAGTGCTCAACAGATAAAGAAACAATAATAAACAGTATGATAGAAACCGCTTTTATTGATTCTAAATATGATTCTATTACGCATGAGCAGGCAAAAAGTGAAATAGAAAAGCAAATGTCAAACCTTGACGATTATGCCGTTGAATATCCTCAGGTAGCCGCAAACGGTAAAATTATGGACGAGTATATCAAACGAATGGGAATCACAAAAAGAAGAATATTTAGATTTAGCCGCAGACAGCTATACTTCATACGCTAATAAGCAAAAAGCAAAAGAAGAGTTTGCAAAAGGAAAAAAGATATCAGTGACGATGTTCTTGACAAAGAGTTTGAATCATATATCAAGCAGGAAATATCCAAAACCCTTGCTGTGTACTATAAGTAAGCAAAAAAAATTTTATTATTACAGAAAGCCACGCTGAACTCCGGATTCGAATTACTGAACAAAGAAATATCTGCGTTTTTTCATTTTACTATAATTATAAGTACAAAAATAATTTCTTGAAAAAAGCAGACAAACAGAGACACTCGGTTGTAATTAACGTCGGTGAATATAAAAAGTAAGGCACAGCCACAGCGGAAAAGCTGCGGCAGGTGTCTTATACGAAATGAGAAAGTAACGCTGTTTTAACTTTATACGGAAATTTCCGGTATGTCGGCAAAAATACAACGGTGTTTTTGACAGGCACTGTGCCGGTTCCGATTTGCGTATGCCGTATACAGAGGTGAAAAATTAATGGCACTTATAGATTTTCTTGTGAAAGTATTATGCGAAAGTCCTGACGATAAACCAAAGAGGGGTTCTTTTCCGAGAAGATATATACAGAAAGATGTTTTCAAGTCGGATCATGCACTAATATGTCCTTTCAGAACAATTCCTGATGAACCGGGACTTTATATGAAGTTCTTGTATTATCTGAGCGAGGGGCTTGAAAAATACGGGGCTAAAGCTTCTGATGTTGAATATCACGCACAGAAAACAGGCGCATATATTCTAATGAACTGTGAACCTTTGCCTGAAAACAATACACTTACTCTCAGCGGAGCGTATTCAACGATAATGAACAGCGATCGCAATGATGAAACTTTCAAAAAAATAGCCGAAAGCGTTGACTATGCGACAATGAAAACTCTCGGCGGAAAATACGAGCTGACCAATGTTGCAATTCGTAACGGATTCTATTCGAGAATATGGGAAGTGTATCGCAACGACCTTGAATGGGAGAACAGAGATGACATAAAAAAGGCTTTGCGAAGAGCAGAAGTGTTGTCCTTTTGTTACAGCTGAATACAAAGACAGTGTCGAACCTTGTCTTGTGATGATATACAGCGATCCTATGAGATTGCAGACAGGTACGCCGCAATATTTCAAAGAGAACTTTCAGCAATATGTTGACAATAAAATGCCGCACGACAAAGTGAAAGTAAGATTTGACACGTTGATATGGTCGGAAATACATGACAATAACAAGTTACTGACATACGATCCTGCTAGCTGGTTCTTTTTCAACGGGTGTAAGTTTAAGGATTGATTTTCTGATAAACGGACATAAAGGAGACACTCAGTAGTAATAAAAAGTTGGTGAATAAAAAGTAAGGCACTGCCACGGGGTAAAAAGCCGTGGCGAGTGTCTTTTGTAATATCGTTGACAGGAGTTGTCTGCGTTGCGTTAACAGCGGCAACAGGTCACGATTACGGTAATGTATCAAAACGGCTGACAGGTTCGGAAGGTCAGCCGTTTTTTGTGTGATAAAACGTTTGTTGAAATTCCGTGCTGTTTGTGGTATACTTAATCTGTATTAAATTCTGATATTCAGAATGTGGAGAACGGAGAAGAAAATATGGCGGAAACTACGATAGAAACGGCGGTTCAGGCACTTATTGATTATGCTGTGGCAAAGTCGCTCATTACGGAAGACGATGAGATATGCGTCAGAAATTATCTGATGGATATGCTGAAGCTGGAAAAATGGGAAAAACCGTCTGTGAAGGAGTATGGCTCGGTTGACGAGATACTTGACGAGATAGTGGATTTTGCTGTGGAAAAGGAGATTATTCCGCAATCGAATGCGTGGAGGGATCTTTTGACACACGCATAATGGGCGTGTTTACAGGGATGCCTCACGAGGTGAACGCAAAGTTCAAGGAGAAGTATGCAAAGAGTCCGAAAGCGGCTACCGATTGGTATTATGCTTACAGCGAGGATACCAATTATGTAAGAAAAGGAAGAATAGCAAAGGATATACGCTGGAAGTACGACAGTGAATACGGACAGCTTGATATTACGATAAACCGCTCAAAGCCCGAAAAAGATCCGAGAGATATTGCGGCGGCAAGAAATGCTGCGAAGGTTTCTTATCCGGCTTGTATGCTTTGTATGGAAAATACGGGATTTGCAGGTACGCTTACACATCCTGCAAGACAGAATCTGCGACCGATACCTATGACGATACACGGTGATAAATGGGGATTTCAGTATTCGCCTTACGGATATTACAACGAGCATTGCATAGTCTTTAACAGCGAGCATATACCGATGAAGATTGACGCAGAGGTTTTTTCGGCAAGCTGTTTGATATAACGGATATGTTACCCCACTATTTTGTCGGCTCGAATGCCGATCTGCCCATAGTCGGAGGCTCTATTCTTTCACACGAGCATTTTCAGGGCGGTCATTATACGTTTGCAATGGAGAACGCCCCGATAGAATATGAGTTTGCTATGAGCGGCTTTGACAGCGTAAAGGCAGGTATTGTAAAGTGGCCGATGTCAGTTATAAGGCTCAGCGGCAAGGACAGGGCAGAGCTTGAAAGGGCTTGCGACAAGATACTTGTTGCGTGGAGGGCATACAGCGATGAAAGCGTAGGTATATACGCATTTACCGACGGCGTTCCGCATAATACTGTCACTCCTATCGCAAGGCGGCACGGCGATGAATATGAATGCGACCTTGTACTTAGAAATAATATAACGAGCGAGGAACGGCCGCTTGGCATATTCCACCCGAATCCTTCGCTCCATCACATAAAGAAAGAAAATATCGGTCTTATCGAGGTTATGGGTCTTGCAGTGCTTCCTGCAAGGCTGGCAAACGAGATAAAAGCACTCGGTGATGCGCTTGTAAACAAGACTGATCTTTCGGGCGATGAAAAGCTGTCGGGTCACGCACAATGGATGAACGGACTGTACGCAAAGTACCCTGCTGTGAATGCCGATGATGCGGAAAATATCATTAAGCGTGAGATTGGCGCAGTATTTGAGCAGGTACTGCTTGACGCAGGCGTTTATAAACGCAATGACGAGGGTAAAGCCGCATTTTTAAGGTTTATTGACAGTGTGAAGTAAAGATTGAATTGCTGTCCGGTGTAAAAACCGGGCAGTTTTATTTGCTGTATTGTTACAATTGCTTAGTGTAAAATTCACAATTTTGATTTCAGCTTTATAACAAACATAATATAAATTGATTTAAACGGTTGATTTCAGAAACGAAATGTGGTATACTTTTTTATTTAAATAAGTATATCCGGAGGTCAGAAAACAAAAAAGTCTGCGGATATAAAGGAGGGAGATTACTATGTTGAATATAAAGCACAGAACAGAGATAATTTCAGTGATAGCGGCTTTATGCATAGCGATCTTTGTGGTAATGGCGTCTTTGTTTATGGCAAATACCATATCTGCACTTGACGGAGAGGTCAACAATTATATAGACAGAGCGGCTTCTCAGAAATGTGACATAGTGGAAAGCGCAATAAGGAACGATGTCAATACGGTAAAGAATTTTGCCGCCCTGCGCAAGTAATTATAAGAATACCGATGAGAATCTTGTTATCAAGATGATAAAGGACCTTGAGAACAGCTGTTCAACGATAGACGCATTTATAATCGCCGATGAGAACGGCGATGTTATAACAAGCAAAAACATAAGCAAGAACATATCCGCCCGTGAATATTATAAACGGGCTATGAACGGCGAGGTGTATATTTCAAAGGCGATATACAGCGAGCCTGACGAAAAATGGTAAATGCAATTGCTGCACCGATTATGGCGATTACAAGCGTATTGTGGGCATGGTTGCGGGAATATGCGACACAAGGAGTTATAACAATCTGATTGATATGTCATTCGGCGGTAAAGAAAACGACAGTAACGGATATGTGCTTAATTCTGATGGTGAAGTGATAATGTCCGGTGAAAATGCGCTCGGTGACTATGTTCCTATGGGAGATTTGTTCTTCTCGTCCGATATTCTTGCAGGGGTGGAAGAAAGCGTAAGAAATGCCGTCAAGGATAACTTTGCAAAGGTCGGAGGAAGCGGTATTGTAAAAAGCGTCTGCAAGGGCGAAAAGTATGTAGCGTATTACAGCGGTATGTCGGGCTTTGATGATCTGCACTATCTGCTGATATTCAAAGAGAATGTTGTAGCGGCAGAGCAGAATCATTACGCAATGATAAACATATTGATGTACGCATTCTTTGTGCTGATACTGATTATTGTAATTACGGCATACATAGTGATAGTCAGAGTATCGTTCCGAAGGCTCACCAAGGCCAACGAGGAGGTCAGCAGGATAGCGTATACTGATAGCATAACCGGTTACGGTACATGGGATAAGTTTGTGCTTGACGCTAAAAGTCTGCTAAGTCACGAATACCGCAGATATGCGCTTGTCAGCTTCGATATTGACAAGTTCAAGGCTATCAACGATATGTACGGTCACGATGAGGGCAACAGGATACTTAAGCTGATTGCCGATACTGTAAACAGAAATCTTCAGGACGGCGAGACCTTCTCAAGAATAAACTCGGACAATTATTATATACTTATGCTTTATCGCAGTGACAGTGATACCGCAAGACGTATAGGCAGTCTGATACAGGCTATCGAATACGAAATAACCGAGTTTGTGCCTGTGCTTTCATTCGGTATTTACAGGATAACTGACAAGAGCGTGTCCATAAGACGTATGGGCGACCTTGCGGATATAGCAAAGCGTACCGTAAAGTACGGCGACGACAGTGCATATACGTTCTACAGCGAGAGTATGCTTGAAAAGATGCGTGAGGAAAAACGCATTGAAAACGAGATGCAGACAGCGCTTGATATGCATGAATTCAGCGTTTTCTATCAGCCTAAGGTTTCTCTTGACGGCAAGGTTAATCTTACGGGTGCGGAGGCTCTTGTAAGGTGGATAAAGGACGGCACGGTCATTTCTCCAGGAAAATTCATACCGCTGTTTGAAAAGAACAGATTTATTGTCAAGCTGGATTATTACATTATGGATCCAGGTATGCCAGAAGATCAAGCAGTGGGAGAACTATTATCCGCATCTGCTTATATCGGTCAATATGTCAAGAGCACATCTGAGAGATCCGCAGTTTGTCGAAAAGCTGAATGATATATGTTTATCTCACGGCGTTTCAACGTCAAGCATTGAAATTGAGATAACGGAGAGTGCGGCTTATGAGTCGCTCGATGTGCTTACGGCTGTGTTCAAGCAACTCAAGGATTACGGATTCCATATTTCAATCGATGATTTCGGCTCGGGATATTCTTCGCTCAATATGCTGAAAGATCTTCCTGCCGATGTGCTGAAAATTGACAGAGCATTCCTTGCGGAATCAAACAGCAACAAGAGAGCCAACGATATACTGGGTTATGTTATCAGAATGGCAGGCTCGCTTGGTATGCATACAATATGCGAGGGTATCGAAACCGATGAGCAGGCAAAGCTGCTCGGCGGTCTTGGCTGTGAGATGGCACAGGGTTTCTACTTTGCAAAGCCTATGCCGAGTGATTCCTTTGAAGAAATTCTTAGGGGCAACAGTAAGACTATCAATATTCCGAGTAATGATCCTGAGGAGGATAAATGAGCATTTCAAATGAGTCTTTGCCGATAATTGCAGGCATTATTACCAATACGGCAAGGTCAATGACTACGGTAATGCAGTATATCTATACTGTGTCGGACAGCGATTTTTACAACATAAATATCAAGGACGTTTTCAGAATTGCCCTTATGGACGTTACCGATACATCACGGCTTGAAAATCTCGGAATCAGGATAAAGACGCCGGAAAATGACGCAATGTTTGAAACGGCTGAGTTCGGCAGGGTACAGCATCTTATTATGTACAGCCTGGCGGCAAGACTTCCGCTTATTTCAAGGCAGATAGAGGATTTTCCGCTGTCGGATAAGCAGCTTAAGCAGGTGTACGAGCTGATGATAAAGAACGGTGCGGATAATTTCGGAGAGATTATCTATGAAAGCTATGAGGGCAATTTTTAAAGTCAGAAAGCAGAAAAATCCTTTGCCGTCATATTCATCGGACTGGTTCAGACGTTATGTTTACACATATATGCCGAAGTTCGGTGAGATAAATAACCGTAACCTTTATTTCCTCGGCTGTGTTGAGGCTATGTTTCCGCTGTATTATTCGGCGATGACGGCACAGCTTAAAAAGGTCATGTTCCTGCTTGATAAGTGAATTAAAATCAAATCCCACAAACGTTTTAAGGCGGTTGTGGGATTTTGTTAATCGGAAATCAAGTACGGATTTTATTGTAGCAACTGCAACAATGCAAAGGAGGATAATATGAGAGAGATTGAAACAAAAAAGGCTGTTTCTCAGAAAACTGCGAAAAGATGACGCAGAGAGTATTTTTCAGAAATTGGGCGAGTGACAGCGAGGTTGCAAAATATGTCACATGGAATGCGCATAAGGATATAAACGAAACCAAGGCGATTCTTGATATGTGGCTTGCGGAATATGATAACGACAAATGTTACCGTTACGGCATTGAAAATAAGGCTGACGGGGAGCTTATAGGAATGATAGATGTAGTCGGTTATCATCACGGAAATCCCGTGATAGGATATTGCTCCTGCCGCAGATACTGGGGCAACGGATATATGACTGAGGCACTGGGCGCTCTTATGAAAGAGCTTGCGGATGACGGATTTGGCACATTTGTCATTGAGGCGGCAAAGGATAATGTCGCAAGCAACAGGGTTATCGAGAAAAACGGATTTCAGCTTGTCGGCAAGAGAGAGGATAGGCTGTCGGAAATGAAGCCGCAGGTCGTTACGATTAATTCGTACAGGTATTATGTCGACAGATAAATTAAACAGCCGTCCGTGTGGGCGGCTGTTGTTTATCGGTGCGGTTTTATGAGATAATATCTATATTATACTCGATTTTCATGCGTTTTTCATTTAATTTTATCAGACACCCACCGTAGCTTTTCCACTGTGGGTGCGACTTTTGTATTCATTCATTATTTTCACGGCGGACAATAACGCAATATAATCATCCTCACTGCCGTCATCTGCCTTATACGTTCTCTTTTTCGGCATAAACAGGTATTATACTGCCGTCCTTTGTTTTTGCGTAAGTAAGTATCATATCGTTTTCAACTGTATACTCTGTTTTCAGAAGCTCATTGTGTGTCGGGCAATAATCATTATCCTCGCTGTCTTGTTGTACACCCGGCTGAACGGCGTAAACACCGTCGTTTGCCGCCATTTTTCTTCTTGGCATCATCATACGGCAGGATATTTACCGTACCTGTTTTCTTGACATACGGTGCTATTCCTTCAACCGTTATATAAGTATCACAGCCGTTATAATCGATAGTGACGGTCTTGCAGAACATATCGTTATAATCGAGTATCTTCTCTTCTGTCGTTGAGGCCTTTTTTCGTTTTTGCTGTATATCTTATAGTTGGATAGAATGCTTTATCTTCATTTATCTCATACGTTTCAAAAGAGCTTTCCTCATATCCTTCGCCGAAAAAACAGACGAGTGATTTTTGATATACTCCGCAAACTCACTCTTTATCTTTCCGAGCTGTTCATCGGTAACATAAAGCGAATCCGTCCGATTTTTACGGTGTTCAAGCGCCAATGCATACAGCGTTTCCGACGGATATATTCCGGCTATATCCGTCACGGAATTATCATCTGTGCTGAACGACTGTATACGCATAACAAGTTTGCCCTTGTCGTCTACCCATATGCAGATATCCGGAGATGAAAGCCCCCGCCGTAAGCGACCTTATACAATTTATTTCTTATGTCATACCATACGCTCTCACCGTACAGATAATCAACATCAGGGATAATCCTTGCATGTAAAGAATGCTTTATCGACCTGCTTTATTCCGTCCTCACTGTACAGCTCAATCTTACCGTTTTCGTCAAAGCTGTATGTATCAAGCTGAGTTACCGATGCAAGATTGTCTATCGTGTATCTGTTGCTCAAGTCCCCCGGTGAACCAAGACCGACAGAAAATTTATCATATTGAACCTTGATGAAATCTCTTGCGAACATTGTTTTTTCGTTAATTCCGTTTGAGGTTGAATAATCGCTGTGTGACGATGTGTTGCTGTTTCCGCTGAAAAATGCGCTGAGATATTCTGAACCTCCGAGCGCTATCATTGCGGCGGTCGCTACTGCGACAAGACAGAAGCAGGCGGCTGAAATGCCGAGAAAAGCGGAATTCAGATACCACTTGCTTTTCGTGCTGCGTTTCGTCAAGTGCGTCGGACATATATTTTTCATTTATGCCACCTAATGCAGTAAAAAGCGGGAATGCTTTATGCTCGTTCATGATTATTCTCCTTTCTGAATGTATACATCTTTATCCGAAAGATATTTTCGGAGTTTGGTTCGTGTGCGGTTTAAAATAGATGTTGTATTGGTTTCGGTAATTGCTAATCTCTCTGAAATATCGGCTATACTGTAGCAGGCAAAATAACGTAAGACGAAAATTTTGCGTGTACGCTCGTCAAGCTGAGCTAAAAATGTGTTGAGAACGGATTTAAGCTCATTGTTTTCTGCCGATTTTTCTGTGTTGTCCGTTGCCGGAATACATTCTTCAAGTTCTGACAGCAGTGCATCGGTTTCGCCACAGCGCTTGGAGCGAGTGTTATAACGAAGCTTGTCAAGGGAAAGATTGCGGACGATTTTAGCCACATAAGCACAAAGACTGCGTGGTTTTTCCGGCGGTATTGTGTTCCATACTTTCATATATGTATCGTTTGTGACTTCTTCGCTGTCGCTTCTGTTGCCGAGGACATTGTATGAAATTGATGAACACAGTCCGCCGTATTTTTCGGACAGGAGTTTTAGTGCCTGTTCATTGCGGCTTTCAAGCAGGGTGGTGATATTCTTGTCGGATATATTCATATTCACTCTCCTTTTTCTCTCTTTATATATTAAGACGATATTTTGCCGTAAATGTCACAGGGTATTGCAAAAAAAAGCCGTCCGTGTGGGCGGCTTTTTTATAAGCGTTTATTAAGAACAGATTTGTGCGGCTCACAGCCGCACAGCCGCTTATTGGGTCTTTTTGCGGAGGAGGAAACCGAGAAGCGAGAAGATGAGGAACATTCCGAGGTTTGCAACTACTACGCTTGCGCCTGCAGGGAAATTGTCGGCATAGTAGGTTATCGCTATACCGATAATGTAGCTGACGCAGGAAACAACCGCAGAGCAGATCGTTACACTGCGGAAGCTTCTGAATACTCTCATTGAGGTCAGTGCAGGGAATATTATAAGGCTTGAAATAAGGAGCGCACCCATAATTCTCATTCCCACTACAATAGTAAGAGCAGTGAGGAGCGCAATTATCGTGTTGTATACACCCAACTTTACGCCTGTCGCCTTGGAGAAATTCTCGTCAAAGGTCACAGCGAAAATCTTGTTGTAGAATAAGACGAACATTACAATGACAATAACCGAGCAGATTATGCTGAGCGCAAGATCGTCGTTGCTTATAGCCATAATACTGCCGAACATATAGCTGTTCATATCCGTTGCACTGTTAGTCTGCGATATGACTATTGCGCCTATCGCAAGCGCACTGCTTGAAAGAAGTGCTATTGCGGCATCTCCTTTATCTTACCGTCAGAGCTTATTCTGAGCAGAATAAATGCGGCCACGATTACAACTGGGATAGATACCTGCAAAGGCGCTAAATTCAGTGCGGAGGCTATTGCAAGCGCACCGAAGCCGACGTGGGATAATCCGTCGCCTATCATAGAAAAACGTTTTAATACAAGGCTTACACCAAGAAGTGCGGCGCACAGCGAAACAAGAAGTCCGACTACAAGCGCACGCAGAAGAAATCCGTATTGAAAAATCTCAAGCATTTTAACGAGCCTCCTTTGAGCCTGTGTGATGGTCGCAGGTGCAATGACAGTCACAGGTACTCATTGCGTGGAATATATCGGTACTGCGGTACTCGGCGGTAGTTCCGAAAAAGTATGCGCCGCTCTCCATATGGAGTATCTTTGTACCGTATTTCAGTGCGCCCTGCAGATCGTGGGGAAATCATTATAATCGTTATGCCCTGCTCACGATTCAGCCTGCTTATTATCTCATACATTTCGGCAGTAACCATAGGGTCAAGTCCGGAAACGGGTTCATCGAGGAGAAGAAGTTTTCCTGTCGCACAAAGCGCACGGGCAAGCAGTACACGCTGTTGCTGACCGCCCGACAGATTGCGGTAGCTGCGGTGGGCAATGCCGGTTATGCCGAGAAGCTCTATGTTGTCATCGCAGAGCTTCTTGTCGGCTTTGGAGTAGAACGGTGAAAGTCCCTTTCTGCCAAGACAGCCCGAAAGCACAACCTCACGCACGGTAGCGGGGAAGTCCTTCTGTGCGGCGGTCTGCTGGGGAAGATAGCCTATCTCGGTCTGTTTAAGACTGTCACCGAAGATTATTTCACCGGAGAGCGGGGGAACGCAGTCCGAGAATGGTTTTCATAAGGGTGGATTTTCCGCTTCCGTTCTCGCCGACTATGCACAGATAGTCGCCTGCGGAAACATTGAAGCTGAGATCCTTTACAACAGGCATTCCCTCGTAGCCTGCGGTAAGATTTTTACATTCTATAAGATATGACATTATTAATCCTCCTGTCAGCCGTTAAGGGTCAATTTAAGATTTTCAAGATTCTGTTTCATAAGATCGACATAGCTTACGTTGTTTTCTATGTCCTGCTTTGAAACGTTGTGGCAGGAGTGAAGCATCAGCTTTGTTGCTCCTGTTTCATCGCACAGAGTATCCGCTATTTTGGTACTGCTGAATTCAAGATAGTAAACTGCGGGAATGTTGTTTTCCTTTATCGTTTTTGTCAGCTTTATCATCGTAGAAACGCCCGGCTCGGATTCATCTGAGCAGGCGGCGAATGCGGCACTGAATTCAAGACCGTATTCGTGCGCAAGATACCTGAACGGGAATTTGTCAGCTAAAACTATCGTCTTGTTCTTTGCGTTGTCAACCGCCGATCTGTAAGCATTGTCAAGGTCAGAAAGCTGTTTTGCGTAGGCGTCCTTGTTTTTTGTGTAGGTCTGTTTATCCGACGGGTCAACCTTGCAGATTGCGTCATATACCGCCGAAAAGCATAAGCTGAGCGTTTTTTTGGGCGATGTCCATATATGCTCATCGGTTTCGTGTTCATGCTCATGCTCGTGGTCGTGGTCGTGATCGTGATCGTGGTCATGCTCGTCCTCGTCTTCCGAGAGGGTAGGAACATAATCAATCAGCTTTACTGCTGTTACATTTTCAGTATCGTTTGAATTTATCAGCTTTTCAGCCCACTGCTCGTTTTTCGCCGCCGATGTAGAGAAATATGTCGCAGTTGCGTATTGCAATCATATCCTTGGCGGACGGCTCATAATTATGAATCTCGCTTCCCGGAGGGAGAAGTATGCTGATTTCGGCATTGTCGCCGGCTATCTGCCTTGCAAGGTCATACGGCGGAAATACGGTCGAGATGATTTTCAGCTTGCCGCTGTCGCTGTTTGAATAACTGCTTTCCGACGAGCAGGCGCACAGGCTGAGAACCGTTGCCGCCGCAGTAATCACGGCAAGCAGTTTTTTTTTTAACTTCATCATATATCACTCTTTTCTTTTTTTGCTGTCGGGGTCTTTTTGTGCACATTCTCCGCAAATACCGTAAAAAACGGTGCGTGAGCTGTCTATTGTAAAATCGTGCATTTTCGAAATATGCGCCGCAATATCTTTCAGGTGGTCGCATTCAAGATGAAACAGCTTTCCGCATTTAAGACATTTCATATGAAAGTGATCGTGACATTGCTTTTCATCGTTATATTGATAGCAGGCGCTTTTTCCCTCGCTGAGAATGAATTTCCTGACGATATTCTGTTCGCATAGCTTTTCAAGATAACGGTATACGGTGGTTTTGCCGACCTGCTCCGCTTTCAGCGCATCGGCTATATCGTCTGCGGTAAGATGCTTTTTTGCGTTCTTTTTAATATAATCAAGTATCAGCTCACGCTGACGGGTATTGTATGACATATTTATCCCTCCGCAGTAATTACGAATACTAAAATGAAAATGAAATTCATTTTCAAATCCTTTGATATTATACACTCCTTAGCCGTGAATGTCAAGCGGCAACGCAAAGAATCTTGAAATTTCCTTTTAAATATGATAAAATAAGCTATATAGCCTATAGCGAGGTGTTAATATGGATAAAATCCGCATAACCAAAGACGAGAACGGCGCTGTTATTCTGCGTTTTGAAAAGCGTGAGGACTGTGAAAAGTATACGGTTTATTTCAGACGTGAGAACGGCAGATTCAAATTTCTTATAACCACAGAGAAAACGGCTGTCAGAGTGAACGCTGTCGAAGGGCTGTGCTATTTCAGAATAACCGGACAGACAAGCGGCGGAAGAACGGTGAATATAGGCACTGTGGATACTTCTTCGCTTATGAAGCGTACCGGCTTTATTACTATGGGCTCTTACAATGTACAGAAGATAGTCGAAAGAAGCCCTAAGTTCACAGCCGATAACAATGTAAGAAAAATATCTCCGCTTGCGGCTTTCTTCCCGGAAAAAATCGACAACAGCGATGCTCAGGTGGAGAGCAGGACATTTGAATATATAAAGGAAAACCGCTCGGACTATTTTATTTTTGACTTTTACGGTACTGCGGTACACGGACTTGTCAAAACCGAAAATTCATTTCTGACGGGCGGTATTGACGGCAATGAAAAGCACGGCGAAAAACTGCCGAACATATTGCCCGAAGACGTTTATAAGCCGCTTGTCGATATTTTCGCAAAAGAGATATTAAAGCTGTATCCTGCGGACAGAATCATTCTTGTAAGGACGATTTCTCCCGAATTCTACGCAATAGGCAGACAGGTCAGAAAAAAGCACGCCGAAGAACAAGCTGAACGCATTCCTTGAGGATATTGAGAATTATTTTATCAAAAAAGGTACACCCTGTTATAATAGACCTTTCAAGGAAGGTATTTCGGTGATTTATCGTTGACCGGTGACGGAAAAGAGGCAGTGTTCAACCGTTTCTATTTTGCGGACTGCGAAAAGGCACTTGATGAGATCACATCGGGAGAACCCGGCAGAGTGTACAAGGAGCAGGATATTGATTCAAGGCTTGAACAGATACTGTGCTATTATGACAATGCGTGTGCAAGGGGACTGCTTACCGTTCTGCTTGACAGAAAAGAGCCGGCGGACGCACTTATGTTCCATACTTCAAGAGAATTTATTGCGGAGAACAGGGCTGAAATAAAGGACATAATCGAACAGCATTATTCAAGCATAACCGATATTTACAGATATTACGATTTCGGCGACAATATCGAGATGAAGAATGCGGTGAAGGTTATTGCGGCACTGGAAAGCAATACGCTGCAGAATGTGACTCACGGCGAACTTATAAGACTTCTTGACAGGCAGTACAGGATAAAGCGTCCTATCGCTAACTTTGTTAGGGCTACGCTTGGCGGTGCGCTGGGAAAAGAGGTAGATGTAAACGAGCAGAACCTGCGGTTTATGACAAGGGTCGCATACGAGCTGTGGAACGGCGGCGATCCTAAGTCAGTGCCTCAGAAGATAGATGAATATGAAAAAGATACACAACTTCACATTGATAGATATGTGGGGTACGGGTGTTATAAAGAGAGCGCTTGCAAAGGCTACAACTATCAGAATGAATGTGGCGGTGAGCGGAGAGTCGTTTGTATGGGCGTTTGATAAGCCGCATTCCGTAGAGGAAAAGAGGTTTGCTACTGCCGATAAGTCGGGCGCTAAGGCTTTGGAACAGCTTATGAGGACAACTGTGCAAAGGCTCACGGTAAGTCAGTCACGGTGGATAGCGATAGATATGGCGGACGTTATTGCGGATAATGCAAAATATAACGGCGAGGGATTTACTGTAGACAAGCAGTACGCAAATTCTGACCTTGCCGTTATTCTCGGAAAAGCAGGACAGCCGTTCACACGCTTGACGCTCAAAAGGACAAGGAGCGTATCCTTGCCGCTTGCGATAAGCTGTCGCAGTTTGTGAAGCAGAAATACGGCAGTAATATAATTCTGTGCAAGGTGTCGCTCAATGACAAGGTAAGAGATTATGACGGAAAAATAAAGCCGCTTGTGACAGACAAGAAGAAATTCGCAAATGCAAAGGCATTGCTAAAGCTGTGCGAGGATAGATTTGCAGAAAATACGGATTGCTATATACTGGATAACTCAAAGAATTATGTTTCTGATGAGAATTTTGCATCGGGCGGTGCGGGTATAGCAAGATTCGAGGCGGATTTTTACTCGGCAACGGCAGAGTATGTGGATTATATCGTACAGTACAGCCCTGTGCAGAAGTATTTTGACAAGCTGTAAACGGTACAGAAAAAACTAATATGAAACTGCCCCGTGAGCTTCCTCACGGGGCAGTGCTGTATTCTGTATGAATCATGCTCAGTCGTCAAGAGCCGAGTACATGACCTGCTTTAATGTTCTGAGCGGACGTATGCCGTTACCGCCGCAGACCTGTATAAAGTACATAAATGTAAGATTGTTTTCGGGATCGTTGCAGAAGTAGTTTCCAGTCCAGCCGTCCCAGCCGTATTCGCCTGTACTGCCGACAGTAGTTATTTCGGGACTTATGAGCGTTCTCATAAGTCCTCCGTAGCCATAACCGATACACGAATCCCAGTTGAACGTCTTTGCCTGTTCGGCGGTGATGATATTGTGCGATATAAGGTCAACTGCCTTGTGCCTGAGTATGCGGGTATCGCCGTATTTTCCGCCGTTCAACAGCATCTGAGCGAACTTCTCATAGTCGTTTACGGTGGAAACAAGTCCTGCACCGCCTATCTCAAATTCGGGACGCTTTGTGTACTTGTAAACAAGACCTAAATGCTGCCAGTCGCACGGAGCGAGCTTTCCGTCATCGCCTCTGATATAGATTTCTGCAAAGCGGTCACGTTTTTCGGCAGGCACATAGAAATCGGTATCGTTCATGCCGAGAGGCGTAAATATCTCATCTTTCAGGAAGTCGCAGAAACGCTTTTTTTGCTTACAACTTCAACTATCGCACCGAGAACATCTGCACAGACGCTGTAGTTCCAGCAGGTGCCTGGCTGTGCGAACAGCGGTATTTTACCCATTTCGTTGCACATCTCAACGGTTGAATATGTGCCGTTGCCGGAAAATGCTCTTTCGTAGAATTTATCGAATAAATCAGCCATTTTATCGCCGGAGGGATTTACGTTTCTGTCGGGGTACATAAGTCCTGCGGTCATTGTAAGCAGGTCGATGATTTTGACTTCACGGTTTGCCGGAACAATGCCGTCTACGGTTTCGACCTTCTGATCCTTAAAGCCCTCAAGAAACCAGCTTACGTTGTCGGAAAGGTCAATAAGCCCTCTGTCATAGAGTATCATTGTCGCAACTGCGGTAATAGGCTTTGTCATACTGTAAAGACGGTATATCGTATTGTCCGATATCTTAAGGCTACGGGCAACGTCAGCCATTCCGAAGCATTTATCGTATACTCGCTCTCCGTCCTTGATTATTCTTAAATGTCCGCCGGGAATCATTTCGCTGTCAACCTGCGACTGCATCATTTCATCAAGGCGGTTTAATTTATTCTTGTTCATAGTAACTCCTGTTTGCCTTACGGCTGTTATTTCTGATTAATTGTAGCATATCCGACGTGGAAATGCAACGTAAAAAGGAAAAGAAACAGCTTGTACGGCTGTTTCTCTATTAATTTACTTAATTTCGAGCGAATCTATAACGCCTGCTATAAGGTCGGGGAATGTGCCATCGTCTGTAGACTGGGTGAAGGAGAAACAATAAGCATCTTCGCCCGACTGGATCATATACTGTGTTATGGTGGTCTGCTTTGTTACCTGTGACACCATGCCTGTCAGCTGCATATAGATAGCCTTTTTTGCCTGCTATTTCGGTGTGCTGAAAATCAACCAGCTTGAAGTCCTCCATAGTAGCCTTATATGTGGCGGTCATCTGCTCGGAGGTCACATCTTCGATAGGGCTGTTGGTCTTGCTGACTACAAGATTGAATTTATTCTCGTTGTATTCGTCCGTTGACGCAAACTGATATGCTATAGAGGCACTTGCAAGCTTCCAGTCCTCAGGCATTTTGAATGAAAGGTTGCCGTTTGCAAGGGAGAATTTGCCGTCCTTTACATATTCGTAAGTGACGGTCGATTCGGTGCTGTTTTTTTCGCCGCTTTTATTCTCGTCACTGCTCTTGGTATCCTCTGAACTGCTGTCGGTTTTGCTTTCGCTGTTGACAGCCTCCGATGATGTGGCGGAGGATTCCGAAACGGACGTTGTGTCACCAACATTACCAGTTGATGCATCAGATGAGGTCGGGGACGAACTGCAGGCGGTGAGCGCCGCTGTGCAGGAGAGTATCAGAGATACGGCAATGAGCTTTATATAAGTTGATTTCATACTGAAATTCCTTTCGATAATCAAATAGTCAGCCGATAGGCTTTATAAATGATATTTTAGCACATAAGGCGTAAAAAGTCAATTTCTAACCTTTATAAAAGGCGATTGTGAAAGAAATTTCATTTATTGTTCGTATTGTTCCAAAACCCAAGCAAGTTTCATAGAATATAACAAAAACATATTGCGGAGGTTAAGCTATGGAAAAATGTACATTCAGCACGGTTACGCAGAAATATCTTGACAGCTATGCAGGCATACTTGATACTATGACGGGAACGATGAACTGCGCAAAGGAAAATGACAGTATTTCTTATAATTTCATCGTGAAAATGATACCGCATCATCAGGCGGCAATACGAATCTCGGAGGAGCTGCTGAGATATACGACCTGCATTGCGCTACAGAATATCGCAACGGAAATTGTTGTGACGCAGACAAAAAGAAACGGAAGAAATGAGAAAAATGCTCTGCGGATGTGCAGGATACCGTAATGACGGTCAATCGCTGTGCGGATACAGGCGACAGTACGGCATTATTGTTACGAATATGTTCAGCCGTATGAGGTCGGCTTGCCCGGATAACGATATAAATGTAAGTTACATAAGGCAGATGATACCGCACCACGAGGGTGGTATTGCGATGTGCAGGAATGCGATGAGATTCAGCATCTGCCCTCAGTTAAGAGCAGTGCTTAAGGAAGCTGTCAAAGCTCAGGCAAAAGGTATTGAGGAGATGAAAAAGCTGCTGCAGTGCAAGGCATGACGGATTGCAAAGGCAGGTATGACAAAAACTCCCGACGGCACTTAAAAATACCGTCGGGAGCTTTGTTATTTGAATATGAAATTCAATTTCTTTACGTTCGTATCCTGCGAGAAGGTTATTACGTTATACATAAACAGAACGTTCTTGTAATCACCGATATTGACACCGAGCGTTTTTATGTCGCCATTTATATAGCGAAGGTCAAGTACGGTTATATGGCTGTAATTCTTTGCAAGGAAGGGTATCAGCGAATGTGCGTAGCTGTCCTTTATCACAAGCAGACTGCCATTGTCGGCATTTTCGGGGAGAACGGAATTTATGTCTATTCTGGGTACGTTCTGACCGAGGAAGGTGGAATATTTATCCTTTACATTAAGGAACTCACGGAAATACATACTGTCATACGTTCCGTCGGGCTGTGCTCCGCTTTTATATACGGTTACGCTGACCTTAGGTTCATTATCCGCCAGAGCGTAAATGTCTATAGTATCAGGGGTTATGCTGTTGTCGAGCGTCTTTGAATAGAGCGTGCCTCTGAAAGTGTCGGAAGCGTGTTCTACGCTGAACTTATCGGCGGTATATGCGGAAAATTTCATTGCTTTTCCTGCCTCTGTGTAGCCTATATATGCGCCGTAACTTGTCCAGTGGTGGTCGGTGCGGTAATAAATATAATCGTTTTTGGCACTGCTGAGAGCTGAATATACGTCAATTCCCGTGATTGAGGGAACGCTGTCGTAGCAGTCCTTAATGAAACAGCTTCTGATCCGCCGCACCGCAGTTTGCCGGAAGGGTATCGCTGTATATCTCCTGTGCGTTAGGGGCAAGCATAAAGTACATCTTGATCTTGGGGTATTTCTGAGCGAAGCTTTCCATAGCGGCAAGGTTTTTCGATACGCTTTTCTTATCGTAATCGCTTTCTCTCCACGACTGCATCATTCTGCCGTCCTCGGTGAATATTCCCTTTATCTCCTTTTTGCCGAGCAATCTGTCGAAATCGTTCATAAGGCTTATCCACTGTTCACGCATTACTATTCTGTCCGAAAAGTAGTTTTCAAACTTAGTCATAAACGTTTTGTCGGTTACGGTATCGAAATTGAACTGCGGCATTTTTTCAAGGTAGCGGTTTTCATTTTCGCTGAACGCATTTTCGGGAAGCTGTGCGCTTGATATTATCGTTGCAACGGGTACTGCTATCGAGATAAGAGCAAACAGCCCGATAAGCAGGAACTTATAGATATTTTCTTTTTTCATCTTATTTACTCCTTTCTCAGAAATTGAAGTACAGGAACGGGTTGTAGGTCTGATCTACAAGATATGCGGCGCACATAACGAACATTCCCATAAGACCGGCAATTCCGCCGTAATTGATAAGCAGAGGCAGTTTTTTTCTTCAGATATTCCACTGCGAGCTTAGGAAGGTTTGTACAGCCGATTATGCAGATGATGAATGTTATTCCGTAGGTGGATATCTGATACATTGCTGTGCTGTCTATAAACGGTGTGCCGCCTGCGCCGAACATATTGGCTGCATAGGCGAAGGCTGTGGGCAAATCCGCTGTGTCAAACAGCACCCAGCCGAGTATTACAAGCAGCATTGTATAGATGTGGCAGAATACTGCCGGAATCTTCTGAAGCCATTTGCCGAGAAAGAGCTTTTCAAGTATGATGACAACGCCGTACAGCGAACCCCAGAGTATGAAGTTCCAGCTTGCACCGTGCCATACGCCTGTAAGGAACCACGTTATAGCAAAAGGTTCATTATAGTTCTCGGCATACCTTTGCGGTTGCCGCCGAGAGGGAAGTAGACGTATGATTTAAACCACGAACCGAGTGTGATATGCCATCTGCGCCAGAATTCAGAAATGCTCTTTGAAAGGTAGGGGTAATTGAAGTTTTCGGGGAAGTGGAATCCCATCATTTTGCCAAGACCTATAGCCATATCGGAGTATCCCGAGAAGTCAAAGTAGATCTGGAAGGTGAATGCGAGTATTCCGAGCCACGAGCTTACTACAGATACCTGTGAAATGTCGGTTGATTTTACCGCTGTCCACAGTGCGCCTATACTGTTGGCAATAAGTACTTTTTTGGAAAGTCCGATTATGAATCTTATAATGCCGTCATAGATAAGGTCGAGCGTTATCGTTCTGTCGTCAAGCTCTTTTGCCACATCGTCATATCTTACGATAGGACCTGCGACAATCTGAGGGAACAGGGTCACGAAAGCCGCAAAGCTTATAGGATTTTTTCTGAACCTTTACGTTGCCCATATATAAGTCTATCGTATAGGACATTGACTGGAACGTGAAGAAGCTGATACCGATAGGCAGCATATTCATAGGCAGGAAATCAATGCCGAAGAAGTTCATATTGTTTATGTCGATTATCTGACTTCCTGCTATTGCGTTGATGTTTTCAGCGATGAATCCGCTGTATTTAAACACACCGAGAAGTCCGAGATTCATAACAACCGACACAATAAGGCATCGCTTGCGTGGGAGCTTTTTCCCTTCAAAGTGGTTCATCACAAGCCCCGCAAAATAGTCTATCATTGTTGAGATGAGCATTACCACAACGTATATAGGCTCGCCCCACGAATAGAAAACAAGACCGCTGAGCAGGATGATGAAGTTCTTGCTTTTTTTAGGAGCAATGTAATATATCAGCAGGGTTATCGGAAGGAACAGATATATGAATATCGATGTTGAAAAAGACCATAAATTAATTACCTTTCGTGTACGGTTTCATTTTGTTTTTATTTTCAAACGCAGTGCGTACTGCGTTTTCATATTCTTCTTTTGTATAAAGCCTGTTAATCACTTCAAGCATAGTATTTGCGCTGAGTATCGGCGGTAAGCCGAGTGCCAGCAATACGTCACGTCTTAGCTGTGAGCTGTTGGCACAGCCTATCATTCCGTCATCCATCATATCGGATTTGGTCAGAAAGTCGTGCTTTTTGTAAGCTGTATCGCCTTCGGTCGCAAGACCGGCTTTTTTCAGAGCAGACTCCAGTATCTCTGTGTCAAGTCCCTCAACCCCGAGATAGCCTTCGGACGAGGGAACGGCTTTGCGTTTTTCCTTGCCTTTTATCTGAGGCACGAATACGTTTATTATATCGCCGTTTTTACAGCAGCCTTTTATATGATTTCTGATTTTAAGTCCTGCGCTGTCGCTGTCGGTAAGTATCACTATTCCGCAGGTAGAGGCAAGAGTTCTTATCAACTCGGTTTTTCTTTATCCTTATATATTCCGAAACCGTCTGTGGTTATTATAACGGTATCGAGCAGGGAGGAGAGTTTTATTTTATCATATTTGCCTTCGACTATTACGGCACGTCTGAGCTTTATCAATAGTACGACCTCCTGCTTTTTTCGGGGGATAGTTTTACTATCGTTTCCTCAAGCACCGTTCTGCAGTTTATCGCTGACGTCTTGAGGGCAAGGTCGGCGTTGAACAGAATATCAAGGCAGTTTCTTATATGCTCCGTATCGAGCCGTGATACAAGATTCATCGCTTTTGTCACAACGAAGGTACGGTTTTTGGCATATCCGAAATCATCGGCTGTCTGTTGCGAGGATTTTCCTGCTCCCTGTGCGGTTTTTGCACGGTAGAAGTCGATATAATTCGAAGAAAGAGCCGCCAGTATAACAACAGGCTCGATTTTCTGGGCGATAAGGTCGTCAAGTATAAGGAGCGCCTGTCTGCGATTACCCTTCAGAAGCTCTGTCGCAAGCGAATATATGCTTGTGTCAAGCTGCTTTATTGTCAGCTTGTCTATCATTTCTGCTGTTATTTCGCCTGTGCCGACATAACTGCACAGCTTATCAGTTTCGGTAGAAGCAAAGGGAAAGATCGCATAGTGTAAGCTCCGCTATATGCTGAGCGTCAACCCGTGATATTACACAGCCACGTTTCGCCGCTTTTTTCATAATAAGCTCCGTCACTCTTGCCGTCGTAAGATGGGCAAATTCGCAGACTGCGGCATTCTTCTGCTTTGTGAGGGCGGTTATGAGTTTTTTGTTCTTTGCTTTTTTAAGCTGTTCCGTGTTTCCCGTCATACTGATTATTACCGTGCATTCATCGGGAACATCCTTCAGTGAGTTCAGTATCGTTTCGATACCGTTATCATCGAACTTTTCAAGGTCGAGGTCGCTTATCAGAACAGCCTTGCTGTCTGCAAAAAGGGGCATACTGTCGATACTGTCCGTGAGCGTGTCAACAGGGAATGTACCTGCGAGTTTTTTTCTATGAGATTTATATCGTTCCTGTCCTTGCCGACGGTTGCGTCAAGCAGGCGGTCGGTATAAGTCTTTACAAGAAAGCGTTCTTCGCCGTAAAGATAGTTTACACGGCTGATTTCACGACTTTTTATGGCTGTTGACAGCTTATCCTCGTCCAGCTTCATACTGTTTCCCCTTTCTATCTGTAATTGCATCGGGCGGTTATCCCGTCCTCGTTTATGCGCAATTCGCACTCGGTAAAATAAAGAGATATTCCATTTGACGCTTTCTGATACCTGTTTATCAGAAAGCAGGGTGTACCGGCAGAGATATATCTGCTTTTTACCCCATAGGATATTTATCATATCCGTCTGTGCCTTTCCTGCGGAGGATATGTTAATCTTTGTGCTGTATGCCGACAGGAGCAAGGAATTGTTACTGCATCTGACCGAAAAAAGTCCGCCGTTTATATCATTGCCGCCGTCACACTCGGATACGTTTTCGGAAATAGCGTGTGCGTGGCTTTGACAAGCTCATTTCGGGATTCTGATTATTGCAGAAAATGAGCGTATCGGCATTGGTCTTATTGTTTCCCAGAAGCACGTTTTTTATTGTGCTAAGTTCTTTTTTATCGTTTCCGATAAGCACCGCCGCCGAATAATCACGGGAAAGTATCACAACAGAGCCGTTTGCTCCGTCACTGTGCATAAGTATTCTTATGCTGTCGTCCGGAATCTGAGGCAGTACAGTGTTTACTGCGGTAAAGAACAGCAGTGAAACGATAAGTATCGGTACAGCGTATTTCTTTTTAAGCAGAAGATAACACACAGCGGCAACGGCTGAAATCACAACAATAGTTATAATCACCGTAAACGGCTCACAGCTGAAGTGCAGGAACGGTACGGCGGCAAATGCCGAGAATACTATTCGCATAATGTCACAGCAGAAGTGCGATATTGCGGCAAGCGGTACTACCGCACCTCCTGTCAGTGCAAATATCAGCATCGCCGACAGGCACAGGGTGCGAAAAGAGGCACTGTTATCACCGATACGATTATGCCTGCAAGCGAAAAAACGTACCGAAGTATATAGCAGAAAGCGGTATTGCCGCAAGTGCGGCACACAATGACACGCATAACGTATCGCAAAGTCTGCCGTTTAAAAACGGAAGCTTGTCTTTCAGCCATGCGGAAGCCGAAACGCCGACAGCACCTGCTCCCCACGGTAGTTACCGCTGAGAGTATCAGACCTGCGTCAAGGCAGGAGAGAGGGGTCGAAAAGCGTTATCAGCAGTACGGCAAGTCCGACAGAATTAAGACAATCGCTCCTGCGGTAAACCAGAGCGCCTGTGTTTGCCGTGATAATCATTATTCCGCTTCTCAGTACCGAAGCCGTAAAGCCGAAAAAAGCCATAAAGCCTACTGTAAGCACCGCAGTTATCACAAACCTTACACGGTAGGAGTATCCGAGCCGTGTAGCTGTCAGCAAAGCCGACAGTACGGTCATAATAAGCGTCAGGTGCATACCTGATACAGCGGTAAGATGCGATACTCCCGACAGCTTTATATCACTGTAAAGGTCATCGGAAAAAGAACGTTTGTCACCGAAGAATATACCTTTCATCAGCGCACCGCTGTCATCGGGAAAGCTATCGTCAATACGCCCTATCAGATATTCACGGTAATCCTCAATGAACGATAACGGGTAATCTCCCTTTGTTACGGAAATGTCGCCGTAAGGTACGGCGGATAAAGTTATACCGTCGCTCCTGTATCGGTCGGCAGTGCCGTAATATGCCGTATTTGTCAGCTTTTCAAAGCGTGCTTTGAAATGTAACATATCGCCCTTTTTCGCATCAATGTCATCGGTATACATTATCACACCGACCTTGCCGTTTGATGTATAGGTATAAAGGCTGAATACGGCTGAATCATTACCGATTACTTGTTTTTGTGCCACAGTTGCGGTTATGTCATAGGTTCCGTCCAATAACGGTTCAGCCGCTTTTGCCATAGACAAGGATACACAGCTGAATACGGTTATTCCTGCGGCACAGCAGAGCAGTGTAGCGGATATGTCATATTTCCTTGTCAGGATTGCTGTTATTATTGCAACAGCTATAAGCAATATTACTCCACAAATGAGAAAAATTGCAAAATCAAAGAAAATTGAGGCGAAAATCAGTCCTATCAGATATGAACCTCCAACAGCCGCTAATTTCCGCCTCACAACTATTCACCTTTTAAGCAAGCTCAACGCTCAGCTTTTTGCCGCCGAGTAAGTGGAAGTGGAGGTGACGCACTGTTTGACCGCCGTCTTCACCCACGTTTGAAACGATTCTCCAGCCGTTTTCAAGGTTGAAGGACTCGGCGAGATGCTTTTGCAACAAGCATAATGTCTTTTACTATACCGGCATTGCTTTCATTAAGCTCATCGACACCGCCGATATGTTCTTTGGGAATGATAAGGATATGTACCGGTGCCATAGGATTAATATCCTTGAAAGCGATTACTTTATATCGCTCTCGTATACCTTTTCGGAAGGAATCTCGCCTGAAACAATTTTACAAAAAATGCAATCCATACTTTTTCCTTTCCGGCTTTTATCAGCCAATCATATTCTTTACTATATCGGTAAGCGCAAGCAGAGCCTCGTCGATCTTTGTTACATCTGCGATGCCTGCCATAGCTGTGTCGGGCTTTCCGCCGCCCTTACCGCCTGCGATAGCCGCAATTTTCTTTACTATCTTTCCTGCGTTTGCACCCTTGGCAACAGCTTCGGGGCTTGCTATACAAAGGAAGTTGCCCTTGCCGTCGGATACGCCTGCAAGCACGGCGATGAACGAATCGTTAGCGTCTTTCAGCTTGTCGCCGGCTTTTCTGAGGCTGTCGCCCGTTACACCCGAAAGCATAGCGGAGAATACCTTTATGCCGTTTACTTCTGTTGCGCCATCTGTTACATTCTTCATCTGGCTCATTGAAATGATGCCGTTAAGGCGGTCTATTTCAGCTTGCATAGCGTGCATCTCGTTCATCATGTTTTCGCACTTCTGCATTACGGCGGAGGGGTTTGCTATTTTTCAGTACCTGAGCAATGTTTGTAACCATTGCCTTTGTCTGATCGTATGCGGAGAGTACATTGTAGCCTGTTACAGCTTCGATTCTTCTTACGCCCGAAGCTACCGATGTTTCGGAAATTATCTTGAACAGACCTGCCTTTGCGGTATTGTCAAGGTGAGTACCGCCGCAGAATTCCGTAGAAACATCGCCTGCCTGTACTACTCTTACAATATCGCCGTACTTTTCACCGAAGAGTGCCATTGCGCCCTTCTTGCGTGCTTCCTCGATAGGAAGTTCTTCGGTTACAACGGGGATACCTGAAAGAATCCAGTCATTTACGAGCATTTCAATCTTTTCAAGCTCTTCGGGAGTTACTGCGCTGAAGTGGCTGAAGTCGAAACGGCATCTGTAGGGATCTACAAAAAGAGCCGGCCTGATGAACGTGGTCGCCGAGAACCTTTCTGAGCGCCGCCTGTAAAAGATGTGCGCAGGTGTGGTTTCTCGCTGTAGCCATACGCTTCTTTTCATCGACAGCCGATTTTACGCTGTCGTCCGTATAGAAGCAACCGCTCTCGACATGGCAGTTGCAGATAAACTGTCCTGCGCCTGTCTTCTTGGTGTCGATAACCTGCATTACGTTTTTCGCCTGCCGTAATTGTACCGCAGTCGCCTACCTGTCCGCCGCTTTCTGCGTAGAAAGGTGTAACGTCAAGAACTACCGTTACCTCGTCACCCTCGTTGCATACATCGGTGACCTCGCCGTCCTTTATCATAGCAAGAATCTTGCTGTCGGCGGTAAGCGACTTGTAGCCTACGAATGTGGTAGTAAGTCCGCTGAGCGCATTGGCCGTAGCTTCGTCCCAGCCGCCCTTGAATGCCTGATTTGAGCGTGCCTTTGCTTTCTGCTCGTTCATAAGCTCGAAGAAGCGTTCTTCATCTATACCGATATTCTTCTCCTGAAGGATTTCTCTTGTAAGGTCAATGGGGAAGCCGTATGTGTCGTGCAGCTTGAAAAGGTTCTCGCCGCTTAAGATGGGCTTGCGTGTATCGTCTGCCGAGAGCTCCTTTATAAACTCCCCGAGTATCTGCATACCCTTGTCAACTGTCTTTGCAAAGCTCTCTTCCTCTGTCTTGATGACCTTCTTTATATATTCTCTCTTTTCGTCAAGTTCGGGATAAGCTGTGAGGTTTTCATTTATAACCGTGTCGCATATCTCATAGAGGAAGGGTCTGTTTACGCCGAGCATTCTGCCGTGTCTTGCGGCACGTCTTAACAGACGGCGCAGAACGTAGCCTCTGCCTTCGTTTGAAGGACGGATACCGTCGCCAACCATAAATGTCGTTGAACGGATATGGTCGGTGATAACACGGATAGAAACGTCTGTTGTGGGGTCATCATGATAGTTTACACCTGCAACGGAGCAGATTTTCTTCATAATGTTCTGAATAGTATCAACTTCAAACAGGTTGTCAACATCCTGCATTACGCAGGCAAGACGCTCAAGTCCCATACCTGTATCAATGTTCTTTGTAGCAAGCTGAGTATAGTTACCCTTGCCGTCATTGTCGAACTGTGTAAATACGAGGTTCCATATCTCGATAATTCTGTCACATTCTCCTGCCTGTTCAAAGCTCTCGAAAGGACCGTACTTTTCACCTCTGTCAAAGTGTATCTCAGAGCAGGGTCCGCAGGGTCCGCTTCCGTGCTCCCAGAAGTTATCGGCCTTGCCGAGCTTGATTATTCTGTCACGGGGTACGCCGACTTCATTAGCCCAAATGTCGCCTGCTTCATCGTCTTGTTCGTAAATCGTTACCCAGAGCCTGTCCTCAGGGATTTCAAGCACCTTTGTGAGATACTCCCACGCCCATGCCGTAGCCTCGTGCTTGAAGTAATCCCCGAATGAGAAGTTGCCGAGCATTTCGAAATATGTGCCGTGTCTTGCAGTTTTACCTACGTTGTCGATGTCGGGTGTTCTGATACACTTCTGACAAGTTGTTACACGGTGTCTGGGCGGTTCTTCAATGCCCTGGAAGTATTTCTTGAGAGGTGTCATACCTGCGTTTATAAGCAGTACGGAGTTATCTCCCTGCGGTACCAGCGGTGCTGACGCCATTCTCAGATGTCCTTTGCTTTCGAAAAATTTCAGATAGCTTTCTCTAAGATCGTTTAGTCCTGTCCATTTCATATAATTTATGATTCCTTCCGTTTATCATCAGGGTAGCAAAAAAGCCGTACCCGATTTTTAATTAAACATACATATTAAATTATATACGAATTTGGAAAAAAAGTCAATATTTTTTTGTGACAAAGAGGTGAGAGAGGGGTAAAAAAAAAGAGCCTTTTATGTTCAGGCTCTCAGTTTGTAGAAAAAGTCTATTTTTATAAAAATAGAGCAAATTCTCTATCCCTATAAGAACGCTTTGTGGGCTTTGCGTCCTGCAAAGCCTTTGGGCGTTCTATCTCGGCATCCTTGCCGAAACCCCAAACCCCTTCCCCGTGGTGAAGGGCTGTGTATCTTAGTTGGCTCTGCACGATGCAGAGCCAACTAAGCATTACACGCCCCGTGCCGGGCTGAGTGTGGGGCTGCCGCCCTCACCCCGCTTGGGGTTACGCCCCAAACCCCATTTTCAAAAATAAATAGGTTTTTCGACAGTCTAAGAGCCTTTTACGTTCAGGCTCTTTATATGCAATTGAAATTATTCGGAAACATCGGATGAAACCGGTTCAGGCTTGCTGTTTTCGGTTTCTTTGCTGTTTTCATTGTTGCTTTCTTTGCTGTCGGTACTTTCGGTCTTACTGCTTGCGGTTTCGGGCTTTTCGGCAGGGAATGCCTTTGCAATCTCTGTCAGAAGCTCGGTAATCCTGCCGCTCGGACGTTCAAAATATTTGTTTTTCACAACGGTGATTTTTCCGTCCTTTACCGCCTTAAGTCCGAATAATTTTCGTTTGTGGTAAAGCATATCCTTGCCTATAGTGTCGCTGACGAAAATAAGGTCGGGCTGATTGTCCTTCAGCATTTCGGGGTTATAGGTATAACCGCTCGCACTTTCGGCTATGTTTGTGCCGAAAAGGCTGAGTATCGCATTTTCAAACGTATCTTTGCCTGCGGGGGTATTTGCGGCGGTGACGTATATAAAAGTTTTGTCGGTCTTTTTAATCGAATCAAGCTGTTTTTTTATGGGGGCGAATGCTTTTTCACCTGCAGATTCACCGTCAAAAATGCCGTTCATTGCAAGCCCGAAAAATTTGTAGATGTTTTCAAATTCCTCAATGGTTTTCGGGGACGCAATTGTCAGAACTTTTGTGCCTTGCGCCTCCAGTGAGATTCTGTCCTTTGTGACGATAGGCGTAGCGGTTATTACAAGGTCGGGTGAGAGCTTTTTTATCGCCGCAATATCGGGATTCGCACTGCTTGCGGCTTTCGGCAGCTCCTTTACGCTTTCGGGGTAGTCTGACAGTAGTCACTGACGGCAACTATCCTGTCGCCGTAGCCCATTTCAAAAAAGAATCTCTGTATAGGCAGGGGTAAGCGATACTATTTTTTTCGGGAGCTTTCAATATCTCCGTGTCGTTCAGTGTCACGGGGTATGCGCTCAGCGGCTCTGAGGCCTCACTGCTTTCCGTTATCGCACCGGACGATCTGCCCGGTACGAGTACGATATTTTCACATCCGCTTATCGCAAAAGTGAGCATAAGCAGTGCCGAAATCAAAAGCGGTATTTTTTTTCTTCATCACATTTTCTCCGGATCTATGCCGAGTGCGAGCTTTGATTGCAGGCTGTCGGCAAACTGTCTTGCTATTCTTGGGGATCTGCCGTTTCTCTTAAGAGCAAATCTTTCCGCACATCTGTCGAGTTTGTCTGCGTCTATTATTATGCCTCTGTCAAGGATAAGGCTGCGGACTATTTCGAGGTAGGTTTCCTTGTTCGGTGCGAGGAATGTCACAAACAGACCGAATCTGTCGGACAGTGACATACTTTCGTCAATTTCATCCGCACTGTGAACATTGTCGCCCATACGGCTGCTTTCGGTTTCCTTTGATAAGATGGCGGCGGTTGGTGGTCGCATATATGAGTATATTTGACGGTCTTCCGCAGACAGAGCCTTCCAGAACCTTCTTGAGTATGCCGAAGCCTTCATCGTTTTCACCGAATGAAAGATCGTCTATAAAGATTATGAATTTCAGTGGGCTTTCGCTGAGTGTTTTGTAGAGCGTGGGCAGGCAGGCAACATCCTTTTTGTCAACCTGCACGATACGCAGATTTGCATATTCGTTGAGAAGCGCTTTGACGGTCGATGATTTTCCCGTGCCTCTGTCGCCGTAGAGCAGGGCATTGTCGGCAGGGTGACCTGCTATGAATGCTCTTGTGTTGTCGACTATCTGTTTTCTCTGCGATTCGTATTTCTTCAGATCGGACAGACGTATTGCGTCGGGCTTTTCTATCGGATGAAGCAAGCCGTTATCATATACAAACGCTTTATATTTTGCGTAAATGCCGCTTCCGTTCTCGCTTATATGGCGGATGAAGTATTCGGCGTTGCAATCAAATCCGCCCGTAACATATTCGGGGAGCGAGAAAATGAAATTCTCGTTGAACTTCTGAAAAGATAATCCTTCAGCTTGTGAGCCGACATTTTGGCAAGCTCCTTGATTACCGATACGTCATATTCAACCGCATATTGCTTGTTGGTATCTTCTTTTCTGATGTAGCTTTCGATGAGCTTTGAGTCTGCGTAGGTGAGAAGCTCACGGAGGTAATCGGCAAGCGTTATGTCGTTCGTCAGCAGATACCGTGCTATGTTTGTATAAGCGTCGATAGCGGTTTCTTCATCGTCGCTTGCAAGGCGTTCAAACTGACCTATCAGATAATCGCCGCTTATGTCAAATGCCGTAAGTGATTTTAACTTGTGTGCCGTTTCTTTCATTTGTCATTCCTTCTTTTTGTACTTATATATCCTGCTGAGCCGTATTTTTATCAGCGTCAGCATATTGTCGAAATCTTCAAGTGTTGCAAGGCTGCCGCACATATTGCGCAGTTTAGCCGCTCCCGGTCTGCCCTTGAGGTACCATGCGGTATGCTTGCGTGCCTCCTTCATACCGATATATTCACCCTTATCCGCACAAAGCAGTCTTATATGCTCGTTCATTATTTCAAGCTGTTCGTCGGGGGGGGGGGAGGCAGTGTTTCGCCTGTTTCAAGATAGTGCTTTATTTCCGAAAATATCCACGGTCTGCCGCAGGCGGCTCTGCCGACCATAACCAGATCGCAACCTGTGTAATCGTACATACGTTTACAGCTTTCGCCGCTGTCAACATCGCCGTTTCCTATCACCGCTATGCTGAGTGCCTGCTTTACCTCTGCGATTATCTCAAGGTCAGCCTTACCGCTGTACATCTGATTTTTTGTCCTGCCGTGAACGGCGACCGCCTTTGCTCCGCTTTCCTGAAGCAACACGGGCGACCTCTACGGCGTTCACGTTCTTTTCGTCCCAGCCCTTTCTTATCTTGACCGTTACGGGAATATCGGTGGCTTTTACAACAGCCTCAACGATATGTCCGAGAAGAACGGGATCTTTCATAAGTGCAGAGCCTGCGCCGTTGCCTGCTACCTTCGGTACGGGACAGCCGCAGTTTATATCTATGAAGTCGGGTTTGTACTGTGCCGCAATAACAGCCGCCTTTGCCATAAATTCCGGCTCACTGCCGAAAAGCTGTATTGCCATAGGACGCTCATAATCGGTGACGGTAAGCAGGCTTGCGGTTTTCCTGTCGGAATAGCACAGCCCTTTTGCACTTGCCATTTCTCCCGTGAGCAATGCCGCTCCGTATTTCTTGCACATAGTACGCATTGCCTTATCGGCAACAGACGCCATCGGAGCCAGTGAAGCGGTTTTTTCTATTTTAACATTTCCGATTGTAATGTATTCCACTGTCGGTTTAAGTTGAACTCCTTTCGGAATATATTTAGTTTATTATAGCACTTTTTTTATCGTCTGTTCAATAGTTTATGAGGCTGTGAATACGGAAGTTGCCGCCAATCTGAATCTTTTTATACAATATTCCTATTTTTAACTTGCAATCTGACAAAAAAATATTGTATAATATTACACGGTATTTTTACCGCAAAAGTGTAACGGATTATTTAAACGCTGTTAACATTACGGTGTTATCATTGACATAATGCCGTTAAGGCAGAAATGTTCACGTTTTCACGTTAAGGAGTTGTTATCTTGGCATTCAAGTTATTCGATTATCAAAGCTCTGGCAAGGGCGTATCAAAATCGGCACCGCAGAAAAAGCCGTTTTTTAAATATTGGGAAATATTCGGCAGAAAGTTCTGGAAGCTGATAGAGCTTAATATGCTGTATGTTCTTTTTCTGCATACCCATAATTACCTTCGGACCTGCTACGGCGGCTCTTACTCACGTTATGAGAAAGTTCATTCTCGAACAGCCGTGTTTTGTTTTCGATGAATTCTTTACTGCTTTCAAGAAGAATTTCAAGCAGTCGGTCTTTATCGGTATAGTTGACGTTATAATGATAGTATCCGTCTGGATTGCCTGCTTCCAGTTCCTGATGAACGAATCGCTTCCTGACGGCTCGCTTGTGTTTATCTGCATTATGATATGCTGTGCTACTCTTGTGTTTATAATGCACTTCTATATTTATCTTGGGATCGTTGCACTGAACCTTTCAATCGGCTCGATACTCAAGAACGCTGTCTTCCTTGTTTTTCTGGGAGTAAAGCGTAATTTCATTGCGCTTATCATCAATCTCGCTATAATAAGTCTTATTGTGCTTTTTTACCTTTTTCGGTATTTGCGGTTATATTCTTACCGCTGTCGCTTATGTGCTTTTTACCACTACATTCATCTGCTATCCCGTGATACAGAAGTATATTGTCAATCCGTATTATGAGGAGCGTGGTGAACGCAATCCCGAGCTTGGCCCGATAACCGAGGAGGATATTGCCGAAAATGCCGTGTTTGTTGACAGAGGCGGCAGTGAAAAAGAGATCAAGGCGGCTCCCAAGGCTCACGGAAAAGTTATCAAATAGTTAAGTCTGACGGCATTCCCGCATTAATTGCGGGAGTGCCGTTTTGCATAAAAAAGAGCGTTTGCTCCGAATTTACAAAAAAACTGTTGCATTATACCTTTAAAAAGTGGTATAATTATTTAGTATCGTGCAGTTTGCGGCTGTAGCGTTACAGGCAGAACATAAAGAAAGAAGGGTATTGATATGAAGGCTGATTTACATTGCCACACCACAATGTCTGACGGCTCACTGGGACTTGAGGAAACCATTGCACAGGCTAAGCGTTACGGTATTGATTATTTTGCGATAACCGACCACGACACGCTGTCTTCTTCGTCAAGGGCGGTAGTTCTCGGAGAGCGTTACGGCGTAAACGTAATTCCTGCTGTCGAGTTTTCCACATATGACAGCAAACACGGAACTAAGGCGCACATAATATGCTACAACCCCGAAAAGCCGAACAGGCTTGAGGGCTTATGTCTGCGTACCTGTGAGCTTCGTAAGAAGCGTGGCAAACAGATGGCTATGAAGGTGATCGAAAAGTATCCTATAACGCTTGAGAGCATATTGCGTTATGCGACAGGCAGTAAAGTCATATTCAAGTGTCATATCATGCACGCCCTTATGGATTACGGATATACGACCGACCTTTACGGCAAGGTGTATGACGAGCTGTTCAATCCTGCAACGGGACTTTGCGCAGAGGAAGTCAGCACGGATATGCAGGATTATCCCGAAGTACATTTCGTACTGGAGCTTATACATTCTGCAGGCGGTGTGGCTGTACTTGCTCACCCTGCGGTATTCGACAATTTCGAACTGCTCGAGGAACTTGCCGCAGCAGGAAAGATAGACGGCGTGGAGGTATGGCACCAGAGTTCGACCGAAGAACAGCGTGAAAGGCTGCTCAAAACAGCAGGAGAGCATAATCTTATCACAACGGGCGGTTCGGATTTTCACGGATTCTATAACCACTATCCGATAGCTATCGGCACGAACTACACTCCCGATGAATCGCTTCAGCGTATTCTGAAACGGAAAATAAAATAATTGTCCCAAAAGGAAGGAAAAGAAAAATGGCAACCGATATCAAACAGCAGGCACTGGAAAAGCACTACGAATGGCAAGGCAAGATAGAAGTTATTTCAAGAGCACCCGTTAACACAAGGGAGGATCTTTCGCTTTGCTATACGCCCGGTGTTGCCCAGGCCTGTCTTGAAATAGAAAAAGGACCCTTCGCTGTCATACAAGCTGACACGCCGTAAGAATTTAGTTGCGGTCATCACGGACGGTACGGCCGTACTCGGTCTTGGCGATATAGGCGGACTTGCAGGTATGCCCGTAATGGAAGGCAAATGCTGTCTGTTCAAGGAGTTCGCAGGCGTTGACGCATTCCCTATCTGTATAAAGTCTAAGGATGTTGACGAGATAGTAAGAACGATAGAACTTATATCCGACAGCTTCGGCGGTATAAATATCGAGGATATATCCGCTCCGAGATGCTTTGAGATCGAACGCAGACTGAAAGAAAAACTCGATATTCCCGTATTCCACGACGATCAGCACGGAACAGCCGTTGTAGTGGGTGCGGCGCTTATCAATGCGGTACGTTGCGCAGGCAAGCAGATGAAGGATATTACGGTTGTTATAAACGGTGCAGGTGCGGCAGGTATCGCAATAGGCACATTCCTGCTTAATATGGGAATAGGCAATCTTATCATGGTCGATATAAACGGTATCATCAATAAGGACGATAAGTATGAAAATCCCGCTCACGCAGAGATTGCCACAAAGACAAACAACAATAACATAAAGGGCGGACTTTCTGAAGCTATGAAGGGCGCAGATGTATTCATAGGCGTATCAAAGCCGGGTCTTGTGAGCGAGGATATGATAAAGTCGATGGCGGAAAAAGCCGATAGTATTCGCTATGGCAAATCCCGAGCCAGAGATAATGCCCGACAAGGCTCTTGCCGCAGGTGCTTATATTGTAGGTACGGGCAGAAGCGACTGCCCGAACCAGATAAACAACGTTCTTTGTATTCCCCCGGAATATTCAAGGGCGCTTTACAGTGCGGAGCAAAGGCGATAACGGAAGAAATGAAGAAGGCCGCCGCTTACGCTATAGCCGATATCGTAACCCCCGACAAATTATCAAGAGAATACATAATCCCAAGCCCGCTCGATAAGTCGGTAGCCGAAGCGGTAGCCACGGCGGTTGAGAAAGCGGCACAGAAATAAGAAAATCAGAAAGGCAGACAAAAATGACATTTGAATACACACCCAAGGGAGTATGTTCCCGTAAAATGATAATAGATGTTGAAAACGGCAAGGTAGAAGGCCTTCAGGTAATAGGCGGCTGCAACGGAAATCTGCAGGGTATAGCCCATCTTGTACAGGGTATGCCTGTTGGATGAGGTTATCGAGCGTCTTGACGGTATAAAGTGCGGCTCAAAGAGCAGTTCATGTCCTGCTCAGCTTGCCGAGGCACTGAAAGAGTATAAAGCCAACAACTGATTAAACGGATAATCGCAGGGAGGTGAAACGGGTGGCGGAATACTGGGACGTGTACGACAAGAACAGAAAGCGTACCGGAAAACTTCATAAAAGAGGTATCCGTATGCAGCCGGGCGAATACAATATCGTCTGTGAGGCGTGGATAGTAAGCGGTAACAAGCTGCTCGTTACACAACGCTGTAAATATAAGAATTTCGGCGGTCTGTGGGAATGCACGGGCGGTGCGGTCAAGGCGGAGAGTCAAGCATTGACTGTATCAAGCGTGAAATAAAGGAAGAAATCGGCATAGATGTTGCCGATGAGGAGCTTACATTCAAAGGTACAAAGCACGGTGCGGCTTTCTTTATAGATTGCTACGAACTGCACAGAGATCTGTCGCTTGACGATCTGACGCTTTCAGACAGAGGAAGTGTCCGTGCGAAGTTTGTCACGCTTGCGGAATTTGAGAAAATGCAGAAAGAGAAAAAAAGCTAATTCCCCGGATTGTTCGATTTTATGACGGAGCTTGAATTCAGCTTTGTTACAGGAAAAAAACTACTTGTCCGAAAGGAAATAAGAAATAATGAAAATAATGGCTCTTGATTACGGCGATGCACACACAGGTCTTGCCTGCTGTGACAGAACGCAGACGCTTGCGTCACCTATAGGCGTTATAGACGAGAGAAATTTTCAGACGTGTGTTGAAAAGGTAGCCGCCGCCGCTGTCGAATATGAGGTCGGCGAGGTCGTGGTCGGAAATCCGATAAATATGAACGGAACATACGGACCGAGAAGTGAGAAGTGCAGAATGTTTGCAGATATGCTTCAGAATTTTCTCGAAATACCCGTTGTTATGTGGGACGAGCGTTCGACTACGGTCACCGCACACAATATGATGAATGACGTAAACAAGCGTGGCAAGGAGCGTAAAAAGGTAATTGATGCAGTTGCCGCCGCAGTTATTCTTCAGAATTATCTTGACTATAAGGCAAATTCGCTTGCAAGGGAAAAGGCTAAGCAGGAAGAGAAGTAATGTCAGAATAAACCGATTGGTAGCCCTATATCAGTCGGTTTCTTTTTATATTAGGTAAAATATGAGTATCACAGATATAGAAAAAAAGACGATTTTGACAGAGAAATCAGTGAGGTAAAAGCGTTTGTAAATTCGCAAAAGGGCAGTTTCCCCGATATGCTCGAAAAAACGCTTTGAAAAGTGCGGTAAGATATGAATATACTACCGTGGAGTGCAACGGTACAGGAGGTTGGTATAATCCCGATTACTATCTGTTCCTTGTCGGAGGTTACCATAGGGGAAAAATTAAAAAATGTAAAAAGCAAGCCTCAGAAATACGGCTATGAATATGGCTTTGATGAAAACGGTCGTCTGATTTACGACTATAAGTGTGGCAGTAATAATTACGGATTATATTTTTTTATAACAGTGAAGATGTGTATAGGGTCGGTTGCTTTTACATAAATGATGATGAGCATTTTTTTTTTTGATAGATATGTTTACAAAATACCGTTTTGACGGCGGAAAAGCAAAGGAATGTACATATTTCAATATATTGCACGGTATCGGAATATCGATGGTAGAAAAGGATTGTTACTTTTATCAAGACGATAAAGTTGCTTTCAGAAGATATACATATTTTAATAACAGCGATAAAGAATTTATATCAAAACATTTGCAATGGATAAATGAATCCGGATTGCGTGATATGCTTGATATGTCTGATATGTTTGATATGCGTGATATTTATTCGGATGACTATGTTTTTTTCATTAGACGAAAACGGTGTATTTACGCATTATACCGCACAGGACGGCAGAATATATGACGTGCTGTATAGCGGATTTACGCTGAATAATGCTTCCTATTTTCCTTTATAATAAAAACCGGTGCAAGCCACACAGCCTGCACCGGTTTATTATATTCTGTTATATTACATCTGCGCCTTAAATCCGCCGAAATCCTTATTCAGCATATCGACCGCCTGCTGTAAAAGCTCATCGCTGATACCGCCGAACGAGCGTATCTGACGGAGCGGCATACTGCCAATCATACTGCGTACAGCCTCAGGCTCAAAGTGATCTCCGCCGAGCAGACCCTTTGCAACCTTGCTGAAGAGCAGGTCAATAGTAGCCTTGCCCTCGGCATAATCCATAAACTCGCCGAATACCGTGTTTTCAGTTGCGACAAACGGGAGTTTTACCGCTGTTTTGTGCGTGACCTCAGCCGTAAGCCTTATATCACGGGACGAGCTTGCTATCATTATATCATACTTGCCGTTAGGTGCGTACCAGTCGCCAAGTTCCTCGTTATAGTAGCTGAACGCCCTCTTGTCGAGCCTGAATGTGACTGTCTTTCTTTCACCGGGCTGAAGCTCGATCTTGATAAAATCTTTAAGCTCCTTTTCGGGACGAACAGCAAAGCCCGATTTATCCGCTACATAAAGCTGTACGATTTCCTTACCGGCACAGTTGCCGGTATTCGTGATAACCGCATTTACTGTGAGAATATCGTCATCGCCTACTGCTGTATCGGAGAGTTTTATATCGGAATATTCAAATGTGGTATAGGATAAGCCGTGACCGAAAGGATAGCGTACTGCCATTTCCTTTTTATCGTAGTATCTGTAGCCTATGAATACACCCTCGTTATATTCTGCGTGGCGGTCGCCGGGGAATGTGAGATAGCAGGGAGTATCGGATAGCTTCATCGGTATTGTTTCTGCAAGCTTTCCGCAGGGGTTTGCCTTGCCGAAAAGTATATCCGCCGTAGCTTCGCCTGTAGCCTCACCGCACAGATAAACCTCAAGAACTGCGCTTACCTTATCGTTCCACGGCATTTCAACGGGAGAGCCGTTGTGCAGTACAACTATTACGTTTTCCCTGCACCTTGCAGATTTCGTCAATTCAATTCGTTCTGGCAGTTGGGCATACGCATATGCTTTCTGTCGTAGCCTTCCGATTCAAAGCTGTCGGGAAGTCCTGCGAAAATTACCGCAACATCACTGTCTGCGGCAAGCTGTACAGCCTCCTCAAGAAGTGCAGGGTTTGTATCGTTTGATTCACGCTCATATCCTTCGGCATAGGAAACGTCGGAATATTTTGCGGCGCTGTCAAGTGCGTTTGAGATATTCTTGGTGTTGATGTGTGAACTGCCGCCGCCCTGTATTCTGGGATCTTTCGCAAAAAAGCACCGATGAATGCTATCTTGGCGTTGCTGTGGGGCAGGGGCAAAGCGCCGTCGTTTTTAAGAAGAACCATACATTCCTTTGCAATATCAGCCGCTTTCTTATGGTCGGCGCTGCGGTCGAAAATATGCTCTCCGCCCTTTACGTCACGGTAGCGGTAAACCTGCTCAAGTATACGCTTCACTGCTGTATCAAGCACCTTTTCGTCAAGAGTGCCGTTTTTTTACCGCCTCGACAATCTTTTGCATCGTTCAAGCCGTTGCTTGAAGGCATTTCAAGATCAAGTCCTGCGGCAAGACCTTTGACACGGTCGTTTACTGCTCCCCAGTCGGACATAACATAGCCCTTGAAGCCCCATTCGTCACGAAGAACCTTGTTCAGCAGATTGTCGTTTTCTGATGAATATTCGCCGTTTATCAGATTGTATGAACACATTACCGTCCACGGCTGAGCCTTTTTAACGGCAGTTTCAAAAGCTGGGAAGTAAATCTCACGCAGAGTACGTTCGCTCATATCCGATGAGCAGGTCATACGGCGTGTTTCCTGGCTGTTTGCGGCAAAGTGCTTTATAGATGTGCCGACATTCTTGCTGTGCACACCGTTTATATATGCCGCAGAAAGCTCACCTGCAAGATAGGGGTCTTCCGAAATATATTCGAAGTTTCTTCCGCAAAGAGGCGAACGCTTTATGTTTACGGCAGGACCGAGCAGTACGGATACGTCTTCTGCACGGCATTCTTCACCGAGCGTTTCACCCATCGACAGCATAAGCTCACGGTCAAAGCTGCAGGCGGTAGCACAGGCGGCAGGGAAGCATACGGCTTCGATGCTTTCGTTAGGGTCAACGGTATCAATATCCTGTTTGCGAAGTCCGTGAGGGCCGTCGCTTACCATAACATCAGGGAATTCCAAGACGGTCAACTTTTTTCGTGTGCCAGAAATCCGCACCTGAGCAAAGACCTGCTTTTTCTTCAAGTGTCATTTCAGAAATAAGTTTATCAATATCGTGCATTTTACTATTCCTTTCTGTGTGAAAATTGGTTATTTTGATGATTCAATTATAGCATTTGCATCCGGAAATGTCTATAGATTTTTCCGAAATTTTCATATAAATTCTACATAGGTATAATGCCGATTTCACACGGCAATAATATAATCCGGATATAAACCGTAAAAGGAGGGTTTCAATGAACAGGAAAATGAAGAAGTACAGGTATATCATATCTGCGGTTGCGGCGGTTGCCGCTGTATCCGTAATTTTATCCGCCTGCACATCAGACAGTGAGAGCAATGCGTCATCTGCCGCACCGGGTCTTTCAACTTCGGCTCAGGAAAGTGGCGGAAGCTCGTCGGGAGATATAAGCGGCTCGGAAAGTAACGATAAAAACAGCACATTATCAGCAAAGGGTCTGAGGGATGCTGTCGCAAAGGCATACGGCGACAACTATCTGCCCGATCAGGCTATGGACGCAGAAATGATCGAGAGCGAATTCGGACTTACAAAGGATATGTATGATGAGATCGTTGCTGAAGCACCGATTATCAGCTTCCACCGGACAGGCTGGTTGCGGTAAAGGCTAAAAAGGGCAAGGAGTCCGAAGTCAAGCGTGCGCTTGAGGACGCACTGCTTGTTATGAAGGAACAGCAGATGCAGTATCCCGTAAATGTTGCAAAGGTAAACGCAGGCAAGGTGCTTGAAAAAGACGGTTATTACTGCTTTATGATACTTGGTCAAACAGACGATACAAGCGAAAATGACGATGATGCGGCAAAGTTTGCGGAAAAAGCAGATCGACATCGGTGTTAAAGCGTTTGATAATTATTTTGCGTAAACGTGTAAGCGAATTTTTTTGAAAATTAGTGTTGACAAATCGCAAAAAAAACAGTGCTATACTCTAAAACGATAACAAGAATGCGTTGACGAGGAAGTCGGCGGGAAAAAAGCCTCACAGAGAGCCGTTGAAGGTGCGAAACGGCAGGTAATACCGCAAAAGATAATCACCTCTGAGCAGACAGGCAGAAACAGCAGTAAGCCTGTACGGGTACTCCCGTTACAGAGTAGCATATTGACGGATATGTACAGAGCGGCTCGTTATTCACGGGCAATAAGAGTGGTAACACGGAGACTTCAAGCCTTCGCCTCTTGAAACGATAAGTTTCATAAGGCGGGGCTTTTTATTTTATCAGCTACCGAAAAGTGCTTTGTATCATTGAAATCGCAGAATCATTTATAAAGCAAAGACAGGAAAGGAAAGAAGAAAGATGTTGACATTAGACAAGGTTTATCATGCGGCTTTTAAAACTGAAAGAGGTAATAAGACCTACCGACCTTATCCACGCTCCCCAGATAAATCCCGATGCGGATGTTTATCTCAAGACGGAAAATTTGCAGGTGACAGGCTCGTTCAAGGTAAGAGGCGCATACTACAAGATTTCTACCCTTACAGACGAGGAAAAGAAGCACGGTGTTATCGCCTGCAGTGCGGGAAATCACGCTCAGGGCGTTGCTCTTGCGGCGCAGAGAAGCGGTATCAAGTCGATAATATGTCTGCCGGACGGCGCTCCCATTTCAAAGGTCGAGGCTACAAGAAGCTACGGTGCGGAGATATGTCTTGTTGAGGGCGTATATGACGATGCGTACAACAAAGCTTTACAGCTCCGTGACGAACACGGCTATACATTTATTCATCCGTTCAACGATGAGGATGTAATTGCAGGACAGGGAACGATAGGTCTTGAACTGCTTGAACAGCTTGACGATATAGACGCTGTTGTAGTGCCTATCGGCGGCGGCGGACTTATTTCGGGCGTTGCTTTCACGATGAAGTCATTAAAGCCCGATATAAAGGTATACGGTGTTCAGGCGGCAGGCGCACCCAGTATGCTGACATCTGTCAAGGACGGCAAGATAGAGTGCCTTGACCACGTTTCCACCATAGCAGACGGTATCGCAGTAAAGGAGCCCGGCTCAAATACATTCGAGCTTTGCAGAAAGTATGTAGATGATATTGTAACTGTTACGGATGATGAAATTTCTACCGCTATACTTACGCTTATTGAAAAGCATAAGCTGATAGCCGAGGGTGCAGGCGCAGTTCCCGTTGCGGCAGTAATGTTCAACAAGGTTCCCGTAAAGGGCAAGAAGGTCGTATGCCTTGTATCCGGCGGTAATATTGATGTAACGATTCTTTCAAGAGTAATCAAGAGAGGTCTTTATAAAGTCCGGACGTACCTGCCAGCTTAATATCGCACTTATCGACAAGCCAGGTCAGCTTAAGGGTGTATCGCAGATAATCGCAGACCTCGGCGGTAACGTTATATCCGTTCACCACGAGCGTGCAAACGAGGGCGAAGATGTCAACGGCTGCTATCTGCGTGTTGAACTTGAAACAAGAAACTATGAGCATATCGCTCAGATAAGAAAAGCACTTACCGATGCAGGCTACAGCATCGAGTAATAAATCAAAGGAAGGTAATGACAATGGAAAAGATTCATACAGACAAGGCGCCTGCCGCAATCGGTCCTTATTCACAGGCAATAGTTCACGCAGGTGTGCTTTACACATCGGGTCAGATCGCAATCAATCCCGAAACATCTGAGGTTGAGGCAAAGGACATCGAGGGTCAGACACATCAGATATGCAGGAATTTAGGCGAAGTTTTAAAGCAGGCAGGAACGAGCTTTGAAAATGTTATCAAGACGACCTGCTTTCTTAGCCGATATGGGCGACTTTGCAAAGTTTAATGAGGTATACGGTCAGTATTTCACATCAAAGCCTGCCCGTTCTTGCGTTGCGGTAAAGGCACTGCCTAAGGGTGTTCTTGCCGAAGTCGAGGTTATCGCTAAGGTCTGATAATATCATAGTTACGCTTACCGCATCGGCTTTTGTCGGTGCGGTTTTTGTTTTGCTGTGCAAAACAGTGGCGTACCGCCACTGTGGCTTGACAGCCACTTAATTTAATGCTATAACAACCTCAGCCTGAAATCGTTTTGCAACGATTTCGCCGCATAATATGCGGCTTGCTACGCAATGGCTGAGAACGTTTTTTGCTTACGCAATAACAACCTCAGCCCGAAATCGTCAAAAGACGATTTCGCCGCATAGAAATGCGGCTTGCTACGCAATGGCTGAGAACGTTTAAACACGATTTTGTTTTGTCCGATGGACAAAACTTGCGGCAAATTGCCGCTGTGCCTTGACGGCACATTAAAAATCGTGTTATAATAACAACGAATAAGCGGTGACTAACCGACAGAATTAACCAAACTGAAAGGCGGTACTTTAATGCCAGACATTCACGAATCGGGCGAGAACTATCTTGAAACTATCCTTGTTCTCAGAGAAAGAGGGGTAGATGTACGTTCTATTGATATAGTACACGAAATGGAGCTTTCAAAGCCGAGTGTAAGCCGTGCTATGAGCATACTCAGAAGCGGCGGTTTTATTGAGGTGGATAAAGACGGCTATATAACGCTTACAGAACCCGGCGAGGAGATAGCACAGCGTATATATGAACGTCACAGAGTGCTTACCGACTGGCTTATCGGCATAGGCGTAGACGAAAAAACGGCTGCAGAAGATGCGTGCAAGCTGGAACACGATATAAGCTCCGAATCGTTCGACAAGCTGAAAAAGCATATAAAAAAGAAAAGCACGTTGCCGCAGAAAATATGTAACGATTTAGTTTTATATCACGGTTGCCTTAAACTAACTTACATGCGGCGGTTACGGGAAAGAAACGAGGAATGTCAGAGTGGAGCAGGAACAACCGAAAATTATCGACGCCAACAGTATAATTACACAGGACAACAAATTATATCACGAGTTTGTGGAGTGTATATCGTCTGCGCTTGATGCGAGAGATCCGTATACGGGAGATCATTCGAGGAGGGTCAGCGATACGGCTACGGTGCTTGCAAAAAATGCTGGGACTTGCAGATGACGAAATACAGGAAATACATATAGCCGCTCACCTGCACGATATAGGAAAAATCGGAATACCCGATTCCATATTGCTGAAGCCGGGCAGGCTTGACGATGAAGAATGGGCGCTGATGAAACAGCATCCGCAGATAGGAGCGGATATACTGTCAAAGTCGCCCAGCTTTTCGAGAATATCCGCAATAATACTTCATCACCACGAAAGATATGACGGAAAGGGCTACCCGTTCGGCGCAAAGGCGGATGAGATCCCAATCGGCGCAAGAATAATCGCCGTATGTGATTCGATTGATGCAATGGCGTCGGCAAGAGCCTACAGAAAAAGCGCTTCCGCTTGATATAGTCAGAAATGAAATAGAAAAGAATATCGGACTTATGTACGATCCTGCGGTGGCAAAGAAAATGCTTGACAACTGGAGTATAATAAAAGAGATATACGGACACGGCGAGCTTTGCGGAGAGTGTCATTTCTGCCATGATAACGGCGAGGAAATCTGAAAGAGGGTCTTTTTTATGAAAACATTGCAGCAGATTGTTGATGAGAGCAGATCTATAGTGTTTTTCGGCGGTGCGGGAGTGTCTACTGAAAGCGGTATCCCCGACTTCCGTTCGGCAGACGGATTATATAATCAGAAATATGATGTTCCGCCGGAGGAGCTTTTAAGCCACGAATATTTCTTTGAGCATACCGAAAAATTCTTTGAGTTTTACCGTGAGAAAATGTTGTGCCTTGACGCAAAGCCGAACAAGGCGCATCTGAAGCTGGGCCGAGCTTGAAAGGGCAGGAAAGCTGACTGCGGTCATAACGCAGAATATTGACGGGCTTCATTCAGCGGCAGGAAGCAAGACGGTTTATGAACTGCACGGAAGCGTTCACAGAAACTACTGCCTTAAATGCGGAAAAAGCTACAGCGCAGAGGATATTCTCAGGTCAGAAGGAGTGCCTCGTTGCGAATGCGGAGGAATAATAAAGCCTGATGTTGTGCTGTACGGCGAAAATCTTGACGACAGGACGGTAACCGGTGCGCTGGCGGCGATAGAAAGCTGTGACACGCTGATTATCGGCGGAACTTCGCTTACAGTATATCCTGCGGCGGGATTTATACGTTATTTCGGCGGCAGAAATCTGGTGCTTATTAATATGTCTGCCACTCCTTATGACAGCAGGGCAGACCTTGCGATACACGATAAGGTCGGAGAGGTGCTGGATAAGATAAAGGTAAACTGACAAATACCCCTTGCAAATTTACTGCAAGGGGTATGATTTTATTCTCCGTCAAATTTCAAGTTCCATTGTTTGCGGCAATTGTCCATAATTTCAAGGACGGCTCTTGTCTGCCACAACGGATTTATATCGCTCTGCTTTTTGTTTTCGTCAAGACAGCGTTCCACCTCACGCACCTCATATTCATAGCCGTTGCAATCGTGAGTTATCAAAGGCTCTGCAACAAGGTTGCCAAGCTCATCGTACAGCTTTACCGAGCAAGTGCAGAAGAACCAGTTGCCGAAAACTATTCTGCCTTTGTCGCCGATTATGCAGGCGGAATTGTCTTTAAGAAAATCGAAACCGATATGTGAGTCGGCGAATTTTCCGTTTTCATATCTTAACAGCAGGGAAGCATCATAATCTACGTTGCTTTTTCCGATATATGCGCTTGTAATGATCTCTTTCGGCTTGTATCCGAGAAAATCACAGGCGAATGTCAGCGGATATACGCCAAGATCAAGCAGAGAACCGCCGCCGAGTGAATTTGTATAAAAACGTGGTCATACGGGTTATCGGGATTGTAAGGGCAAAAAGATGACAGGTCTGCACGAATGAGCTTTATGTCACCGATTCGTCCGGAGGCTACCCATTCCTTTGCCTGCCTGAACGCAGGAATAAACTTCATCCACATAGCTTCCATAAAGAATACGTTGTGTTTTTTGAGCAAGTGCGATAAGCTCGTCAAGCTGTTTGCAGTTAAGGGTTATCGTCTTTTCGCACAGCACGTTTTTCCCTTTTTTGATACACATTTTTTGCGTTTTCGTAATGCTGAGCCATAGGTGTGGCAATGTAGACAACATCGACATTTTCATCTGCCACCAGCTGTTCATAACTGCCGTAATGCTTTATCGCACCGAATTTTTCAGCGAAGTCCTTTGCTTTATTTTCACTTCTTGACGCTACCGCATAAAGCACGGAGTTTTCATTGCTGTTTATGGCTTCGGCCAGCTTTGCGGCGATAGATCCCGTTGCGATGATTCCCCAGTTTGTTTTATTCATATAACGCTCCTTTAATAGAATTACTGCCGTGCAGCGTTCACTGCACGGCAGTATGTTATTTATTTACGTTGCTTTATATCGTTTACGCTTCCGAAGGCTCAAGAACCGCATAATTACCGTCGTCACGTCTGTAAACTACGTTTATCTCTCCGGTCTTAGCGTTTCTGAACATGAAGAATGCGTGTTCAAGCATATTCATCTGAAGTATAGCCTCATCCTCCGACATAGGACGGAGATTGAACTTTTTATGTTTAACTACCTCGAAATCAGCCTGTTCTTCAACAACATCGTCAAAACTGCCCTTGAATGAGCTGTGAAGCTGTTTTTCAACTCTTGTCTTGCTTTTTGCGGATCTGTCTTATGATACGGTCTATGCAGGCATCAAAAGCATCGTTTTTGTCTGCCGCTTTCTGCTCTGAACGGAATATAAGTCCTGCTGTGCGGACTGTAACTTCGCACGTTATCATATTTTTCTGCTCGGAAAGTGTTACCTTGCAGTCTCGCGTCACCTGAGAAGAAACGATCGAGCTTTAGCTTCAATCTTCTTTGTTGCGTAATCCGAGAACGCCTGAGTAACCTGAATCTTCTTCGCTGTAATGTTTACTGTCATATAACTTTCATTCCTTTCGGGGCGATATACGCCTTGAACTTTATTTGCAAGCGAAACCGTTTGCAAGGGTCTGAGGGTGATACCCTTTTGACTTGAGTTAATTGTATCATATTTAGCTAAAATATACAAGCCCTTTTTGGAGAAAAACTTAAATTTTATCTATTCTGTGCAAAAAGTCGCATAAAATTCAACGATTTATCAATTGACTGTCACATCGTAAAATGGTATAATTAATAAGTAAAATGGTCGGAAACAAACGTTTTTACCGTTAAAAGACATTCAGTCGATTTATACATATACATCAGGAGGAAGTATGAATAAAAAAAACTAATGAGAATCTGTGCTTCGGGTACAGCACTGGCAGTGACTGCAAGCGTGTTGTCGCTGTCCGCCGTTTATGCCGCACCTGCTAAATACAGTGCGGTGGAGCAAGGTTATATAACATCTGTAAAAAATCAGGGAAACTGGGGTACTTGCTGGGCTTTTTCATCAACAGCCATAAGCGAGGCTTCGCTGATAAAGGAGTTCCCGGATAAGTTCAACGCAGAAAATACAGACCTTTCGGAAAATCTGCTCTCTTATATGCTGAGTCATCCGGCACTTTACGGTCAGCTCAATTCTTCGGGCGATACTGCCACCTACAATGAAGGATCTACATATTATCTTGAATACGGCGGTAATGTATGGGCTGCGGGTCTTGGGCTGATGAACGGCATAGGACCGTACAATGAAAGCAGTGATTATCCTTACAGCGAGTACAATACGCCGAGCATTGCCGAAAAGAATTTTACCGAATCCGAGTATTACGAGGTGAGAAATTCTTCCGTTGCAAAAATCACGGGAGTGTTTCAGGCTCATATCAACAACAACAGCGACAACGACGAGTTCAAACAGCTTATTATGGATTACGGTGCCGCTTCATTGAGTTACAACGAAAACCATACAGATAATAAGTTCGGAGAGGATGGAAGCAGTTACTATTATAATCCTAATGAATACACTTCAAATCATGCCGTAACGTTTGTTGGATGGGATGACACCATTCCGGCGTCTTCTTTCAAGACAACTCCTGCAGGTGACGGTGCATGGCTCATCAAGAACAGCTGGGGAGATTATTCAAGAGATAACGGATATTTCTGGCTGTCATACTATGATAAGTCGATAAGCGGTGTCGGCATTGCCTATGACTTTACGGTCGATGGCGCTGATGATTACTTTGATACCCGTTACAGCTATGACGGCGGAAACAGCTTAGCCTCATTCGGCTTTTCCAGACCTGATATATACGGTGCGAATGTGTTCACCGCAGATGAAGATTCATATGTTACGGGAGCTGCAGCCTATACTTCCGCAGGAAATAACATCGAGCTTAGTGTGTATACAGGTTTTAAAGAATGCAAGCGATCCCACTTCAGGCACAAAATCCGCCGTTGCCACAATGAGCAATGTCAAGTACGAGGGTTATTATTCGCTGAAGTTCGATACTCCCGTAAAGGTGAAGAAGGGAGAATCTTTCGCAATAGTAGCAAAAATAACTAAGGATTCCGGCACTGTCAGAATTTACAGTGAATACGGCTACAGTATGAACGGCCTTACATACTCACTCAAAGCAAATAAAGGCGAGAGCTTCTATACATATAATCCTTTGTACGGATGGTTCGATTGCACCGACAGCGGAAAAAATAATCTGATGATAAAGGCTTATGCCGTTTCTGATACCGAATGCACAGAACACACATACGGCGAATGGATAATCGACAGGGATTCAACCTGTACCGCAACCGGAGAAAAGCACAGAGTATGCTCAAAGTGCAATCATATTGAAACGGCAACAATCGAAAAGAAACCTCACAATTATATCACTTCAGTGGTTGCACCGACATATACAACTGAAGGATATACGATACATAAGTGTTCGGTTTGCAACAGTTCCTATATTGATAATTATGTATCAAAGCTGACTCTTGACGCTGTCGGTAATGTACGCAGGGTATCCGAACAACAACATCTGTCGGAATATCGTGGGATAAGAATGCGGCTGCAAGCGGTTATGAGCTTGAGATATATAAGGGCGGAAAGTGGACGCAGATACTGAGAACGTCAGGTAACGGCACAGTATCTTATAATGCAGACGGTCTTGCCGCAGGCAGTGTTTATACATTCCGCATAAGAGCGTACAGAAACGAGGGTAGCTCGGTAGTATACAGCGATTACACAAGACTTGCGGCAGGCACAGCGGTTACAAATGTGGCAACGTTTGCAAAGAAATCCGCCACAAGTTCTTCGCTCACTTTACAGTGGTCCAAAAACGCATCTGCAAGCGGCTATATTGTTGAACAGTACAAGGGCGGAAAAATGGACGCAGATACTGAAGACCGCTGACAACACAAACGGTTACTCATACAGTAAACGGTCTTGCAGCGGGAACAACCTATACGTTCCGCATAAAAGCATATAAGACAGTAGGTTCAACCGTTCTTTACAGCGACTACACAAGACTTGCGGCTGTTACCGATAAGACTACGCAGCCGGGCAATGTAGCTTCATTTGCAAGGAAATCCGCTACAAGTTCATCGCTTACTTTACAGTGGGCTAAGAATGCGAATGCGACCGGTTATGCTATTGAAAGATATACCGGAGGCAAGTGGGTTGAAATTCTGAGAACTGCTAACAACGCAACGGTTACTCATACGGTAAACGGTCTTGCGGCAGGCACGACATACACCTTCAGAATCAGAGCATTCAACGGTTCTGCGTACAGTGACTATACAAGACTTGCGGCAACAACACTTCCTTCAAACGTTACATCGTTCATAAAGAAAAAGCGGTACTGCTTCCACGCTGAATTTACACTGGGCTAAGAACAATTCCGCTACGGGCTATGTTGTTGAGCAGTATAAGGGCGGTAAGTGGACGCAGATACTGAATGCGACATCCAACGCAACGGTTACCTGTCGTGTATCGGGACTTAAAGCAGGCACAACATACACATTCAGAATAGCCGCATACAAGACAGCAGGCGGTGTTACCGAATACAGCGGTTACACCAGACTTGCAGCGGCTACCGAGTGATAGGTATAATTAAAACAGCAACGGGTATCGGCACTTACCGATACCCGTTTTATTGTAGCTTTAGCAAAAATAAACCACCGCTTGAAGCGGTGGAATAAAAAAAGACTTTAGTAAAAAGCCCTCCTATGATATAATAGAAGTGGGTTTGGCAACCACATGAATATCAAAAGAGAGGACTGTCAAATGAATGACAATCATAGTTTATCACATTCAAAGTGGAATTGCAAGTATCACATAGTATTCACACCGAAATACCGAAGGCAGGTAGTGTACGGGCAGTTGAAAGCAGATATAGGGAGAAATACTGCGAACATTATGTGAACAGAAAAAAGTGAATATAATCGAAGCAGAAGCATGCCCGGATCACATACATATGTTGGTGGAAATACCACCGAACATAAGTGTAGCGCAGTTTATGGGGTATCTAAAAGGAAAGAGCTCATTGATGATATTTGAAAGGCATGCAAACCTGAAGTACAAGTATGGCAATCGGCATTTCTGGTGCAGAGGATATTACGTAGATACAGTAGGAAAGAACAAAAAAGGCAATAGAAGAATACATAAGAAACCAACTTACAGAAGATATAGCAAACGATCAAATAACACTGAAAGAGTATATTGACCCGTTTACGGGTAGCAAGAACCAGTAAGCAAAAAAACAGCCACTTGAGTGGCTGCTGTAAATGAGATGCGGTTGCCAGACTTTTTCAGTGTGCCTTCAGGCACAAGTCGGTATTATGCCCTTGAAGGGCAAGTGCATACCACGCGTTCAACGCGTGGTTTTGATATGTTTCGATTTTTCGCTTTTGTATAGTATAAAATAGCACAAATTTACGGCAGGTATTTAATCGGGATACCTGCCGTTTGGTTATTGCTTATGTGACATCCGTCATAATTTCGTCAAGCTCGGTCACCGTCGAGCCTTTGAAAAGTACAGCGTCATTATCACGCAGATTCAGCTTTAAAAATTCTGTAAGAGCCTGTCTTGTGTTCAGCTTTATTACGAATTTGCTTTTTAAATCGGCGGTTTTCATCAGTTCAGCGGCGGTTTCACCGTAGCAAACCGTAATATCTACACTTGCCTTGTTGACGATATTGCCGACCTTCCTGTATATTTCAAGTTCATGCTCGTCACCGTCACCTACTTCAGACAATACCGCTATTCTTCTTGAATTGGGAGGAAGCTGCATGGTGCAGAGTTCCTTAAGTGCCGCACCTACGCTTTCAACAGCCTCGTTTTCAAAATCGGATATTACATAAATACCTCTTTCGTTGCGTACTGTTGTAAGTCCTGTTGACGGGCGGTATTTTTTTTCGATTGCCGGTATAATCTGCTTTGGCGGTATGCCCATAATCTCGCCCAGTGCAAATGTTGCCAGAGCCTGATATACGCTGTGCTTATCATCGGAATAAAGCTCGATATGATAATTATCCGCACCGTGTATTATATCAAACGAGATTTTATTATGGAAAAGTTCTATGTTATCGGCAAAATAATCAGCCATTCTGTTATCAACGCCAATGGTGATAATATCCTGCGGTATGGTGAATATGCCTGCAAGATTTTTATCGTCAATATTTATGATGACAGCGCCTGATTCGTTCATTCCGCCGCATACCTTGAGTTTTTTCTTCAATAAGCTCAGGCTTTGTCAGTTCCCTCGGATTCTTGGATACGACTGTGCTTGTAAGTATCGCAACATCAAAGTTGGCTGTCTGCGAAACACGTTCAACGTTTCCTCCGTTTACGCACGAAACATTGATGACAGCCGCCTCGGTTTTTAGGTGTAGAAGCAAACATTGCGTGAAGCATTGAATTATAGTTGTTTGTAACGGAAATTGAATGTACGGTTTCCATCCTGCACGACAGCATTTGCTCTATCATTGAAAGGGGATTTATCTTTTCGGGACTGTCCATAACAGCTACAGTCCACATTCCCAGTGCCGACTTTATAAATACTGCGGTCCTGCTGAGAGCGGTATCAAGATTTGCCACAACGATATTCGGAATCTTCTCTATCGGCTGAGTTGTGATAACAACAGCCGCTCCCTTTTCAAAAAGCCGTGACAGCTGTTTCCTTATCGGCGGCAAAATATGCACATCCGGGTTTTATTTTCTGCTTACCGAAGGCAAATGATGTGATCGGAACGTCTGCGGCGATGCGAAGCTCGGCGTTAAGAATTTCGCACAGCTTTCCGACGGTGGTAATGGATTTTTCCGCTTCGGAATTCTGCTGTTCGGTTTTTTACCGCTGAGTGCTTCATAATTGTTGAACGTGAAGTCGAGCAGTGTTATTGCGTCATAGAAAACGCAGTATTTCATCTGCTTTGTGTTTTCCGCTCCGAGTATTATCGCAAGCACTTCTTCTCCGAATTTGTTTGCGGGCGGCAGGGCAGAGCAGGCAAGGCACGATTTCGAACGAGCCGTATATCCGCTTTTTATGCCGATAGCCGTTTCATATCTGTATCTTCTGTTACCGCTGTTAATAAGAAGATTCGTATTCTGCAGATCTCTTGAGCCGTTTTTATTCGTTGCCGGGATTGTATATTTATCGGTAGCCGCTATTGTTCTGAACATTCTGTTGGTCATGCAGTAGCGGCAGATGATGGCAAGGTCGTATGCGTTTGAATACTGCTCCGCCGTAAATCTGCCGTCAGCGGTAGTCACAGTTGTATCCGCCGCACCGATAGATTTAGCCTTCTCCTGCATCATTGCGGCAAACTTGTCAAGGCTTCCGCATATAAATTCCGCAAGAGCAAATAAAGAGTCATTGGCCGAAACCAGCATCATCGAATAAATTAAATCAAGTAACAGATATTTTTTCTCCTGCTTCAAGATTGATAGATGCCGAGCCTTTCCAGTTCGAAATCTGCTTTATGACGCTGTCCGATACTGTTACGGTATCATTAGGATTACATTTTTCCAGAGCTATTATAGATGCCATTATTTTAATAAGAAAAAGCAGGTGACAGTTTCATTCTGGCATTCTTTTCAAGCAGTATGCGACCCTCATGCTGAGTAACAACGATTGCCGCCTGAGCATTTATCTCGGGCATTTCGGTTTTCTGAACAGCTCTGACTTCTGACATTAATATCATCCTTCCGTAGTTAGTTTATGTAAATTTCAGTATCCGTAAGCAAAATTTTATACACATATTAATTATAGCACCGGAAAACGATAAATGCAATTACTTTTATGATAATTTTAACTTAATCTATAACGCAAAATGACGAAAAAATATTTGAAGGAAGTTTTTTGGTTAGCGTGATAACCAAATATTATGCGCAGGAATGTGAAAAATATTAGCAAAACAAACGGTAATGCTTGACATTTTCGGGTTTTGGGTATATAATGATAATGTATAAAAAGTATACTTGTGCTAAAAATACACATTAGTTTACAAAAAATGTAAGTTAAACAGTAATCATTCTTGATTAATGAAATATTAACGGGAGGTCTTTTAGATGCTTCAGAACAGCTACGACAATTACACACAGAAGCCGCAGCTCAACGCTAAGCTGAAAGTGCTCAGAAAGATAATCGCATTTGTATTTGCGATAAATATGCTGATCACCAGATTCTTCGGCGGACCTGCAGGCACTCAGCTCAGACAAGCTGAGGTGTTCACAGACAGCTTAGCTTCGCAGACATATGTGACCGACAGTGTTTACAGCACCGATTTGCCTTCGATTTTATCAGCGGAGGATTTTGACACTTCGGTAACCGCCAGCCAGTCTTCTGTATACAATAATCTCGTCGGAGATGTTTATAACGACGTATTCGGCTATGCTGCAGGCTTTACTCTGTTTACAGAGGGAGATTGCAACATTATGGGCGCAGACAGCGGAGGACGTATTGCGGTAGGTGGAGATTTCACAGGTCCGGGTTGGTATGATATAAACCATCAGGATCCGAACAGAAATGATCCTAACGGATGTGCTTCTCTTATAGTAGGCGGCACGCTGAATAATTTCTGCACCAATAACGGTAACGTGTGGGCAAACAACATCGGCGAGAATTACAGCAATTCAAATTATAAAACTGTAATCGGCGGCGTAAACAGCGACGAGTGCAAGTTTAATTTTGCCGATACGTTTGCATATTTACGTTCATCATCTGCACACCTTGCAGGATTACAGGCAAACGGAGTATATAACGGTGCATACGGAAATATTACGCTTGACGGCTATGATAAAGGCGTGAATATTTTCACCATCGATATGTATACATGGAATTCGATGGCGGGTAACGGCGGATACGCTCTTAATATCAATGTTCCCGAAGGCTCGATGATACTTATTGTCAATATTACAGGTGGCGAAGGCGACAGCAGCACAAGCCTTAACCTTGCTATGCACAGCCTTATTGTAAATGGTCATCATTTACAGAATAATGAGCAGACAGGCAACCTGCTCTTTAACGTTACCAATGCGGCAACTATCAACATAAATGGCTTTAACGGTTCGATCCTTGCGCCCAATTCCGATATAAACGGCGGCGGTTGGCATCATGACGGTAACATCGTTTGTAAGTCGTTCTCCGGTAATACAGAGTTTGGCAGTAACCCGTTCAATCCGCCCTTCGACGATGATGATTTCGACTACGGCGATGATGATACGGATACTGACACAGACACTGATACGGATACGGATACAGACACAGACACGGATACCGACACTGACACAGACACTGATACGGATACAGACACAGATACTGATACTGACACAGACACGGATACTGATACGGACACAGACACAGACACGGATACCGACACTGACACAGACACAGATACGGATACTGACACACAGATACGGATACTGACACAGACACTGATACAGATACAGATACCGACACAGACACAGATACAGACACGGATACTGATACCGATACAGACACTGATACGGATACGGATGCAGACACGGACACAGACACAGACACAGATACCGATACTGATACCGACACAGACACGGATACGGACACAGATACTGATACTGACACGGATACAGATACTGATACGGATACAGATACTGACACAGACACGGATACTGATACCGACACGGATACTGATACCGACACGGATACTGATACCGACACGGATACTGATACCGACACGGATACCGATACAGATACGGATACCGATACAGATACAGATACCGATACAGATACAGATACTGATACAGACACTGATACCGATTCTGACACAGACACAGATACCGATACCGATACTGACACAGACACGGATACCGACACAGACACAGATACTGACACAGACACAGATACGGATACGGATACCGACACCGACACAGACACTGATACAGATTCAGATACTGACACGGACACAGATACGGATACCGACACAGACACTGATACTGACACAGATACCGATACAGATACAGATACAGACACTGATACCGATTCTGACACAGATACTGACACGGATACAGACACTGACACAGATACGGACACGGACACCGATACTGATACTGACACGGACACAGATACAGATACTGACACGGATACAGATACGGATACTGACACTGACACTGATACTGACTTAGACACAGATACTGACACAGACACTGATACTGATACTGATACGGATACCGATTCTGACACAGATACCGACACTGATACTGATACTGATACGGATACCGATTCTGACACAGACACGGATACCGACACAGACACAGATACAGATACGGATACCGACACTGATACAGACACAGATACGGATACAGACACCGACACCGATACTGATACGGATACAGACACTGATACCGATACAGACACTGATACAGATACTGACACGGATACGGACACTGATACAGATACTGACACAGACACAGATACTGACACGGATACCGACACAGACACAGATACAGATACAGACACAGACACGGACACTGATACGGATACCGACACAGACACAGATACTGATACTGATACTGACTTAGACACAGATACTGACACAGACACTGATACGGATACCGATACTGACACAGACACAGACACTGATACCGATACTGATACCGATACGGACACGGATACAGATACTGACACGGATACAGACACAGATACCGATACAGATACGGACACTGACACGGACACAGATACTGATACCGATACTGATACTGATACAGATACCGATACAGATACAGATACAGATACAGATACAGATACGGATACGGATACCGATACAGACACTGATACGGATACTGACACAGACACTGATACAGATACTGACACGGATACAGATACCGATACCGATACGGATACTGACTCGGACACAGATACCGATACTGACACGGATACTGACACTGATACGGATACAGATACCGATACTGATACAGATACTGACACAGATACCGACACAGATTCTGATACAGACACAGACACGGATACCGATACTGACACTGATACCGATACTGACACTGATACTGATACGGATACCGATTCTGATACGGATACCGACACCGACACCGACACAGACACAGATACGGATACAGATACTGATACCGACACCGACACTGATACAGATACTGACTTAGACACGGATACCGACACAGACACGGATACCGACACGGATACTGACTTAGACACAGATACTGACACAGATACCGATACTGACTCGGATACCGACTTAGACACAGATACAGAAACAGATACTGACACGGATACGGACACCGATACCGATACTGATACGGATACAGATACCGACACAGACACCGATACCGATACAGATACAGATACAGATACAGACACTGATACCGATACTGACACGGATACTGATACCGATTCTGACACAGATACTGATACCGATACAGACACTGATACCGATACAGATACTGACACTGACACCGATACAGACACTGACACGGACACAGACACTGACACTGATACGGATACCGACACAGATACCGATACCGATACCGATACAGACACGGACACCGATACAGACACGGATACCGACACAGATACCGATACTGACACGGATACCGATACTGACACGGATACAGATACTGATACTGACACTGACACAGACACGGATACCGATACTGACACGGATACTGATACCGATACTGACACAGACACTGATACAGACACGGATACCGACACAGATACAGATACAGATACGGATACCGACACAGATACGGATACCGACACAGATACGGATACAGATACAGACACGGATACAGATACAGACACGGACACGGATACAGATACCGATACAGACACCGATACGGATACTGACACTGATACAGATACTGACACAGATACCGATACAGACACCGATACGGATACAGATACCGATACAGATACTGACTTAGACACGGATACCGACACGGATACCGATACTGACACAGATACGGATACGGATACCGATACAGACACGGATACTGATACAGACACAGACATGGATACAGACACAGATACTGACACAGATACGGACACAGATACGGACACTGACACGGATACAGATACAGACACAGATACTGATACTGACACAGATACCGACACTGATACAGATACCGATACAGACACGGATACTGATACCGACACAGATACTGACACGGACACCGATACTGATACAGACACAGACACACAGATACCGATACCGATACTGACACAGACACGGATACCGACACAGACACAGATACGGATACCGACACCGACACAGACACAGACACAGACACTGATACTGATACGGATACCGACACCGACACCGACACAGACACAGACACTGATACTGATACGGATACCGATTCTGACACAGACACTGACACAGATACTGACACTGACCTTGACACGGATACAGATACTGACACAGATACTGATACTGATACGGATACAGATACAGACACTGACACGGACACGGACACAGACACAGACACAGATTCAGATACCGACACTGACACTGATACGGATACCGATACAGATTCTGACACTGACACGGATACTGACTTGGAGACACAGATACAGACACAGACACAGATACTGACACAGATACAGATACTGATACGGATACCGACACAGATACTGATACCGATACAGATACTGATACAGACACTGATACTGATACCGATACCGATTCTGACACAGATACAGATACGGATACCGACACTGATACAGACACAGATACGGATACAGATACTGACACGGATACTGATACAGATACCGATACCGATACAGACACTGACACGGATTCTGACACAGATACCGATACTGATACTGACACTGACACAGATACCGATACAGATTCTGACACTGATACGGATACTGACACTGATACGGATACCGACACTGATGATACTGACTTAGACACAGATACTGACACAGACACAGATACGGATACCGACACTGATACTGACTTAGACACAGATACTGACACAGACACAGATACGGATACCGACACAGATACCGACACTGACACAGATACAGATACTGACACGGATACCGACACAGATACGGATACTGATACTGACTTAGACACAGATACCGATACCGATACAGACACAGATACTGACTTAGACACGGATACAGACACAGATACAGATACAGACACGGATACCGACACAGACACTGATACAGATACAGATACTGACACAGATACGGATACCGATACCGATACTGACACGGATACAGACACAGACACGGATACCGATACAGACACGGATACTGACACCGACACAGATACCGATACTGACACGGACACGGATACAGATACTGACACGGACACGGATACAGATACTGACACAGATACGGATACAGATACCGATACTGACACGGATACAGACACAGATACAGACAATGCGGACACAGACACGGATACGGACACGGATACAGATACAGATACAGACACTGATACTGATACGGACACGGATACCGATACAGATACCGATACCGACACAGATACGGATACAGATACCGATACCGATACAGATACAGACACAGATACGGATACAGATACAGATACCGATACTGACACGGATACAGACACAGATACCGATTCTGACACAGACACCGACACTGATACGGATACCGACACAGACACGGATACGGATACCGATACAGATACAGACACGGATACCGATACAGACACGGATACCGATACGGACACGGATACCGATACTGACACAGACACAGATACGGATACCGATACTGACACAGATACAGATACTGATACAGATACAGATACAGATACTGACACAGATACCGATACAGATTCTGACACTGATACGGATACTGACACTGATACGGATACCGACACTGATACTGACTTAGACACAGATACTGACACAGACACAGATACGGGATACCGACACAGATACAGACACTGATACGGATACAGATACCGACACGGATACGGATACCGATACGGATACCGACACGGATACTGACACAGATACTGACACAGACACCGATACCGACACGGACACTGACACGGATACAGACACCGATACCGACACGGATACCGATACTGACACGGATACAGACACAGATACAGATACCGATACTGACACAGACACGGATACAGACACGGATACCGATACTGACACAGACACTGATACCGATACTGACACAGACACAGACACGGATACCGATACCGATACAGATACGGATACTGATACGGACACGGACACCGATACGGATACGGACACGGATACTGACACGGATACCGATACGGATACTGATACAGATACCGACACAGATACTGACTCGGATACCGACACTGATACAGATACAGACACAGATACCGATACTGATACGGATACGGATACTGATACGGACACCGACACAGATACGGATACCGATACGGATACTGACACGGATACCGATACAGACACAGATACAGATACCGACACTGATACTGACACGGATACAGATACTGACACTGACACAGACACAGACACGGATACCGATACAGACACAGATACTGATACCGATACCGACACAGATACGGATACTGATACCGATACCGACACAGATACGGATACCGACACGGATACCGATACAGACACAGATACAGATATACCGACACAGATACAGACTCGGATACCGACACTGATACAGATACAGACACAGATACCGATACTGACACGGATACGGATACTGATACCGATACAGACACAGATACCGATACCGATACCGATACGGATACTGACACGGATACCGATACAGACACAGATACAGACACGGATACTGACACAGATACTGATACAGATACAGATACTGACACGGATACCGACACAGATACGGATACTGATACTGACTTAGACACAGATACCGATACCGATACAGACACAGATACTGACTTAGACACGGATACCGACACAGATACAGATACAGACACGGATACCGACACAGACACTGATACAGATACAGATACTGACACAGATACGGATACCGATACCGATACTGACACGGATACAGACACAGATACAGACACAGACACGGATACCGATACAGACACGGATACTGACACCGACACAGATACCGATACTGACACGGACACGGATACAGATACTGACACGGACACGGATACAGATACTGACACAGATACGGATACAGATACCGATACTGACACGGATACAGACACAGATACCGACACGGACACTGACACGGATACGGACACAGACACCGATACCGACACACACTGATACTGATACGGACACGGATACCGATACAGATACCGATACCGACACTGATACGGATACAGATACCGATACCGATACAGATACAGACACAGATACGGATACAGATACAGATACCGATACTGACACGGATCCAGACACAGATACCGATTCTGACACAGACACCGACACTGATACGGATACCGACACAGACACGGATACGGACACCGATACAGATACCGACACGGATACCGATACAGACACGGATACCGATACGGACACGGATACCGATACTGACACAGACACAGATACGGATACCGATACTGACACAGATACAGATACTGACACAGATACAGATACCGATACTGACACAGATACCGATACAGATTATGACACTGATACGGATACTGACACTGATACGGATACCGACACTGATACTGACTTAGACACAGATACTGACACAGACACAGATACGGATACCGACACTGATACTGACTTAGACGCAGATACTGACACAGACACAGATACGGATACCGACACAGATACAGACACTGATACGGATACAGATACCGACACTGACACAGATACAGATACTGATACCGACACGGATACTGACACTGATACTGACACAGACACAGATACAGACACGGATACTGACACGGATACAGACACTGATACCGGACACGGATACCGATACTGACACGGATACAGACACAGATACAGATACCGATACTGACACAGACACGGATACAGACACGGATACCGATACTGACACAGACACTGATACCGATACTGACACAGACACAGACACGGATACCGATACCGATACAGATACGGATACTGATACCGATACCGACACAGATACGGATACCGATACGGATACTGACACGGATACCGATACAGACACAGATACAGATACTGACACGGATACGGATACCGACACCGACACTGATACAGATACGGATACCGACACAGACACGGATACAGATACCGATACAGACACTGATACGGACACAGATACTGATACAGACACAGATACTGATACAGATACCGATACTGACACGGATACTGACTTAGACACGGATACCGATACAGATACTGATACAGACACGGATACCGACACTGATACAGATACAGACACAGACACTGATACTGATACCGATACAGACACGGATACCGATTCTGACACAGATACCGATACAGACACAGACACAGATACGGATACCGACACTGACACGGATACCGACACAGACACCGATACAGACACGGATACTGACACAGACACGGATACTGACACAGACACGGATACTGATACTGATACCGACACAGATACCGATACTGACACTGATACTGACACGGATACAGATACTGACACGGATACCGATACGGATACTGACACTGACACAGATACAGATACTGACACAGACACTGATACAGACACGGATACTGATACTGACACGGATACAGATACAGATACTGATACGGATACAGATACGGACACAGATACCGATACCGACACAGATACAGATACCGACACTGACACAGACACGGATACTGACACGGATATGGATACTGACACGGATACTGATACCGATACTGACACAGACACTGATACCGATAACGATCGTGTAAACGGTGATGAAGTTGACTTCGACGACAGAACACCTCAGGGTGAGCGTGTAAACGGCGATGACAGCAACGGTAACCTTGAGCGTACTGACTTTGACAACACAAACGGCAACCCCAATACCGGCGTTGGCATTGACGGAACGTTTGCGGCAGGTGCGGCGGCTACAGCGGCTCTTGCGGCAGCAGGACTTCTTCTCGGTAAGCGTAAGAAAAAGGACGAATCCGAAGAATAATCGGTGAATAACCAAACAGCTGTATGGCTAAAAACCATACAGCTGTTTTCTTGTATAAGGGCAAAAAATAACGGCAATCAACACGATTGCCGTTATTACTGTTTTGTCAGGTTTTCTTGAACTGACTGTTGTAAAGCTCCGCATAGAATCCGTTCTTAGCAAGAAGCTGATCGTGATTACCGATCTCGATAATCCTGCCCTTATCCATTACCAGAATGGTATCGGCATTTTTTATAGTCGATAATCTGTGAGCTACTATAAAGCTCGTTTTGCCCTTTGTCATCTTTGCGAAAGCGTTCTGTATCTTCATTTCGGTCTTTGTATCAATGCTGCTGGTCGCTTCGTCAAGAATCAGCATTGGAGGCATTGCAAGCATTACACGGGCTATGCACAAAAGCTGCTTCTGACCCTGTGAAATACCGTCATTGTCGCTTATTATCGTATCATAACCGTCTTTCATACGCTTTATAAAGCTATGGCAGTGAGCGGCTTTTGCGGCGGCTACAATTTCTTCTTCTGTTGCGTCCTGTTTTCCGTAAGCTATATTTTCACGGACTGTACCCTCGAAGATCCATGTTTCCTGAAGCACCATACCGTAGCTGAGCCTGAGCGAATCACGGGTCACGTCCTTTATATTGTTGCCGTCAACCGAGATACTGCCCTTATCCGTATCATAGAAACGCATAAGCAGGTTGATTATAGTGGTTTTACCGCAGCCGGTAGGACCTACAATAGCTATCTGCTGACCGCTATTTACATCAAGATTAAGGTCCTTGATAAGTTCTTTTTTTCGGGAACGTAAGAGAAGTCAACGTGGTCGATCTTTACGTTTCCGCTTACATCTGTAAGCACCTTGTTGTCAGCGTCGGATATTTCATCGTCGCTTTCGGTGAGGGCGAATATACGTCTTGCCGATGCAAACGCCGATTGTAATTCGGTAACAACGCCTGAAATTTCGTTGAACGGCTTTGTATATTGGTTTGCGTATGATAAAAATGCGGAAAGCTGACCTACCGTGATACCGCCGCCTATAGCGCTGAGTGCGCCGAAAATTCCGACACCGGCATATACAAGACCGTTTACAAATCTTGTGGAGGGATTGGTAAGAGCAGAGTAGAACTGCGCTCTTACGCCGACCTTATACAGCTTTGCGTTAAGTTCTTCGAATTTTTCTTCGCTGTATTCTTCGCGGGAGAAAGCCTTTACGACCTTCTGATTTCCGATATATTCTTCGGCAAGTCCTGTAATCTGACCTCTGAGCGCCGCCTGCTCCTTGAATTTCTTTGAGCAAAGTCTTGCTATGGTAGAAGCAAACAATCAGTGATACAGGGGTAATAACGATAACTACAAGCGCAATGCCTACGTTTATCGAGAACATAAAAAGCAGAGTGTTCCTATTATAGTGACAGAGCCTGTGAATATCTGCTGAAATCCCTGCAGCAGACCGTCAGATACGGTATCAATATCCGCAACAACTCTGCCTATTATATCGCCGTGCGGAGTAGAATCTATATATTTCAGCGGTACACGCTGAAGCTTGTTGAAAGCATCTGTTCTTAAATCCCTTACCGTTCTTTGAGTGAGTATGTTGGTGCAATATCCCATAAACCACTGGAATCCCGCACCTACGATTACCACAACGGCGAGCTTTATAATTATCGGCAGGATTTTTTTGAAATCAACATTGTTAATATCAATGATAAAGTCAACAGCCTGACCGATAAGAACGGGCGCATACAGCGTCGCGATTGCGCTTATAACAGCGCTGACTATCGTGAAAACGAGATAGAACGTATAAGGCTTTGTATATTTCAGCAGCTTTGCAAGAACTGTAAAACCGCTGTCGTTATTTTTTTTACTCATCGCCGTTTATCTCCTTTTCAAGTTCTTCCGCACTGAACTGAGTAAGACAGATCTGACAGTAATCGGTACAGCTCTGTAACAGCTCTTTATGTGTGCCTATGCCGACTGTTTTGCCATCGTCAAGTACGATTATCTGATCGGCATTTTTGACCGTGTTTGCTCTTTGAGAAATGATAAACACCGTCATATCGGAGCAGTTTTCCTTGATTGCCGTTCTCAGCTTTGCATCTGTAGCAAAGTCAAGTGCGCTTGCGCTGTCGTCAAGTATCAGTATCTCAGGGTCTGCGGCTATTGCCCTTGCAATAGTAAGTCTTTGCTTCTGACCGCCTGAAAGATTCTTACCGCCCTGAAGTATCTTGTAATCAAGCCCGTTTTCGAGCTTTTCGACAAACTCATAAGCCTGCGAGATTTTCAGCGCACGCCATATCTGCTCGTCTGTTATATTATCTCCGCCCCACTTCATATTTTCACGGATCGTACCGCTGAAAAGCACGGCTTTCTGAGGAACGACCGCTATCTTTTTGCGAAGACGGTTAAGACTGTATTTTCTGACATCTGTTCCGTAAACTTCGACCAAACCGTCTGATGCGTCATAGAATCGTGGGATAAGATTTATAAGCGTTGATTTACCGCTGCCCGTACCGCCTATTATGCCTATCGTCTGACCTTTTTCGGCGGTGAACGAAATATCCTCAAGTGCATATTCACTGTTATCGTGATAGCTGAAATATACCTTGTCGAATTTTTTACGGCAGGAGCAGAACTGTCGCCGTTTTCTTCGGTGTTGTCTGTTTCTGTAACGGAAGGCTTTGTGTCAAGTACCTCGTTTACTCTTGCCGCACAAGCCGCCGACTTTGTGAAGATAACAACAAGGTTTGCCACAACCACAAGAGCGAGCAGGATCTGATTCATATAGTTTACAAGTGCGATAACCTGACCTTGTGTAAGGTCGCCGACATTTACCGAGAATCCGCCAAACCATATTATTGCAACGATCGCAAGGTTCAGTATGATAGCGTTGACAGGGCTGAGCAGTGCCGAGATCTTGCCGGCTCTCACTGCCGCTTTTTCAATATCCTCAGCGTTATTCTTGAAACGTTCTATTTCGTGCTGCTGCTTTGAAAATGCTCTTACGGCTCTTGCACCGACAAGATTTTCACGGGTGATGAGCGAGGTCTTGTCCAGCTTTTTCTGTATCGACTTGAAGAAGGGGATAGTCCTTGTTGTGACAAGCCACATAACAATTGCAACAAGCGGAATTACGAGAACGAAAATCAGCGCTAATTTCACATCTATCATAAAAAAGCCATTATCGTTGAACCGATAACCAAAAACGGCGCTCTTACTACAAGTCTTATCAGCATCGCAACAGCGACCTGCAGCTGATTTATATCGGAGGTAAGCCTCGTTATAAGTGATGGCGTGCCGAATTCGTCAACCTCCTTTGTGCGAAAGGGTGTTGATATGATGATACAGCTCACGTCTTAACTCAGTGCCGAAGCCCTGCGACGCAACCGATGCCACATACTGACATATAAGCGCAAATCCAAGACCGCATACACCGAGCAGAACAAGCACTCCGCCCATCTTCCAGATATAATCGCTGTCTTTGTGTGCAATACCTATGTCAATTATCTTCGCCATAACCAGAGGAACGATAAGCTCAAATACCGCCTCGGTCAGCTTGAAAATAGGTCCGAGTATTACGTTTTTTCTGTATTTTTTGAGATACTTAACCAGTTTTAGCATATTTCACCGTCCAATAATAATGACATCGGAGCAAAATCCGATGCCATTACGAATATTTAATTATTATCAGCCAAGAACTTTCTTGATTTCTTCGGGAAGTGAGGCAGCGAAGCTGTCGCCTACCAACAGGCTAATCTCGTCAACGCTCGTTGTTATGAGCATTACATCGGCACATATGTTTTCGCAAGCCTGGAATACCTTAGCCGCAAAACCTGCCTGATCAACCATTTCCTCGCTCTTGATAACTATCTTTACATTACCGCTGTTTACACAGGGTGTTATTCCGTGTACTGCAGTTATTCTGGGTAAAACGGTAAGCAGTGTGGGTATATCATCATCGCTGAACGTAAAGCCGAATGAGAACATATCCGACTTAGGAGGTGTCTGCGAGATCATATCTACATTGATACCGCTTTCGGCTACCGCTGAAAGAGTAGTTGAAACAAAACGCTTTCTTGACGGAACATCTGAAAATGTTACGATTGATATGTTTTCGTATACTTTAATATCTGTCATATTGACCTCCGTTATGCTTCGGAAAGAAGATCCGACATCTGATAAAGACCTTTTTCACAGCCGCTTAAGAATACTGCCGCATTGACAGAGCCGACTGCGAATACCTGTTTTGAGCCTGCGCTGTGAGAAAGAGTTATCACTTCGTCACGTCCTGCGAATATAACATCATGCTCGCCTACAATCGTACCGCCTCTTATCGAGTGCATACCGATTTCGGTTTTCTCACGGGGCTTTCTCACGCTGTGGCGGTCATATACATAGTGCATCTTGTTGCCAAGCTCTTCGTTTATCGCTTCCGCTATCATAATTGCCGTTCCCGAAGGAGCGTCCTTCTTGAGATTGTGGTGCTTTTCAACTATCTCAATATCAAACTGATCGCCGAGTACCTTTGTTGCACGTTTTGCAAGATCAACAAGAAGATTTATTCCGAGCGACATATTGAATGTGAAGAACACGGGAATCTGACCCGCCGCTGTCTTTATCTGCTTTATCTGTTCATCTGTGTAGCCTGTCGTTGCAATAACTACGGGAACATTGTTTATCTTGCAGTAGTCGAGCAGCTCGTCAAGCAGTGAGGGGTGCGAAAAGTCGATTATAACATCGGGCTTTTCCGGCAGATCGAATAACTTCTTGTAAACGGGAAAGTCTGCGTACTGTTCACCTGCTATATCAATGCCCGCCGGCTGTTATTTCGCAGTCATCTCTCGTATTGACAATGTCATTTATTACTCTGCCCATTTTGCCGCAGGCACCTGTAATTACAATTCTCGTCATATTAACGTCCTTTTTCTGAATTTACTTTGTAAGACCGAGCTTTTCCATAGATGAAAACAGCTTAGCTATCTTTGCGTCTTCCATTCTTATAAGCGGAAGTCTGCACTCGCCAACATTCTTGCCCATTATGTTAAGCGCTTCCTTAACGGGAATGGGGTTGACATCTATAAACAGATCGTTTGTAAATTCAAGGAGCTTTAGCTGTAACTCAGTCGCTTTCTTATAGTCGCCTTCAAGACAGTAGCTTGCTATCTCGTGCGTTTCGGCAGGAAGACAGTTTGCAAGTACCGAGATAACACCCTTACCGCCGAGCGACATTATAGGTACTATCTGGTCGTCGTTACCCGAATAAATGTCAAGGTCGGTTTCAGCCGCTATCTTGGCTACTGCGCTTATGTTTCCGCTTGCTTCCTTTGCGGCAACTATGTTGTCCTTCTTTGCAAGCTCCTTGTACGTTTCAACAGAAATGTTCACACCTGTACGGCTGGGAACGTTGTAGAGGATTATCGGCAGGCTTACGCTGTCCGCAATTGCACTGAAGTGTGCAACAAGTCCTCTCTGCGAAGTCTTGTTATAATAAGGTGTCACAAGGAGCAGTGCATCAGCACCGAGCGCCTCGGCCTCTTTTGAAAGCTGAATGGCATAAGCGGTATCGTTACTGCCTGCACCTGCTATGACAGGAACTCTCTTTGCTACCTTTTCAACGCAGAAGCGGATACATTCCTTATGCTCCTCGTCTGTCATAGCCGCAGATTCGCCTGTTGTACCGCACACTACTATAGCGTCCGTTCCGCCGGCAAATCTGCTCCTCTATACGATCTGCAAAATTATCGTAGTTGATGCTCCCGTCCTCGTTCATAGGGGTCACTATAGCCACTGCAGAGCCTGTAAAAATTGTCTTTTTCATCGGATACCTCCGTGTTCAATGAATCAAAATCAGTCGAAATAACCCTTTGCGGCATAAAGCTCAGCCATTTCAACTGCGCCGCCTGCGGCACCTCTTAATGTGTTGTGTGACAGGCAGACAAACTTGTAGTCGTACTGTGTGTCTTCTCTTAATCTGCCGATTGAAACTGCCATACCGCCTTCAAGGTTTCTGTGCAGCTTAGCCTGAGGCATATTGTCTTCTTCAAAGTAGTGAAGGAACTGCTTGGGAGCGGAGGGAAGCTCAAGCTCCTGCGGTGCGCCCTTGTATTCCTTCCAGATATTGAGGATTTCTTCCTTTGAGGGCTTGTTCTCGAAGCTAACGAATACTGCGGCAAAATGACCGTTTGATACGGGAACTCTGAGGCACTGTGTTGTGATTGCGGGAGCGGCAGCCTTTACAATCTTGTCGCCCTCAATCTTGCCCCATACCTTCAGAGGCTCCTGCTCACTCTTTTCTTCCTCACCGCCGATATAGGGGGATAAGGTTATCTACCATTTCAGGCCATGTTTCGAATGTTTTGCCGGCACCTGAAATTGCCTGATATGTGCAGGCGAGAACCTTTGTGATGCCGAACTTGCGTAAGGGGTTGAGAGCGGGAACGTAGCTCTGGATAGAGCAGTTCGACTTAACTGATATGAAACCTCTCTTTGTGCCAAGACGCTTCTTCTGAGCCTCAACGATAGCCATATGCTCGTCGTTTATCTCGGGATGATCATAGGAACGTCGTCTGTGAAACGGTTAGCTGAGTTGTTGGACATAACAGGGCACTCGTGCTTTGCGTAAGCCTCTTCAAGAGCCTTTATCTCATCCTTCTTCATATCTACCGCACAGAATACGAAGTCAACCTGTGATGCGATCTTTTTCAATATCGGCAGTAGCGTCCATAATAACAATGTCTTCCATAGCCTTGGGCATAGGCTTTTCGATGAGCCATCTTGAGCCGACAGCCTCTTTATAAGTCTTTCCTGCGGAACGGGGGAGATGCGGCAAGCACCTTTACGTTGAACCAGGGGTGATTTTCCAGCAGAACGGCAAAACGCTGTCCTACCATACCCGTAGCACCGATAATACCTACGTTGTAGTTTTTCATTTTAGTTTCCATCCTTCTTTTTTTTGCTTTTAGCATATTTTCTTAAAAAGCCGCTTGTAAAAATGATTACAGGCGGCTTTGTATGCAGATGTGATAAAGTTGTGTGATAGCTCTCCACCTACAGCTTAACCGCTTGATGACAATCGTGCATATATTAGACACACGACCAGATACATAAGCTCCGACACTTATGTTCTTCGGCGACAAAGCCTTTTCCCCGCTGCAATCTGTCGGCAGATTGACGCAACGGGTACTTTTCTTTAATCGCACCTCTACCTGCTTTGTTTATATTATCATATTTATTGCTGTTTGTCAATGGCGAAGCGGTAAAAAATAATTTGATTTTTTTCGTAAATGTGTTATTATAAAACAGTATGCAATATCCAGAAAGAAAAAATGCGTGAAAAACGCAAAAAACAGAGGAAAAACAATGCTTAAATCGGATTTTTATTATGACTTGCCGCAGGAGCTTATCGCACAGACTCCGCTTGAGCCTCGTGACAGCTCACGGCTTATGAAAATTGACCGCAAAAGCGGCGAAATAACACATGACCGCTTTTATAATATATGCGATTATCTTGAAAAGGGTGACCTGCTCGTTCTCAACGACTCAAAGGTTTTCCCTGCAAGACTTTACGGCGTAAAGCAGGAAACGGGTGCGGCAGTGCAGTTCCTGCTTCTTCACCAGATTTCACATAATCGCTGGGAGGTTATGGTGAAGCCCGGCAAAAGACTTAAAATCGGTACAAAGGTCGACTTTTCGGGCATTCTGACAGCCGAGATAGTCGACTATGCCGAGGGCGGCGACAGGATAGCCGAGTTTACCTATGACGGCGACAGCATATTTGAAGTGCTTGACCGTATCGGTCAGATGCCGCTCCCCCCTTATATTACCGAAAAGCTGAAGGATAAGGATAGATACAACACCATCTATTCCCACGAGGTAGGCTCTGCCGCCGCTCCTACTGCGGGACTTCACTTCACCGAAAACGTGTTCGCAAAGCTCCGTGAAAAAGGCGTTGATACAGCGTTTGTAACGCTCCACGTCGGACTTGGAACATTCCGTCCTGTAAAAGAGGACAACATACTTGACCATAAGATGCACGTTGAGCATTACTCCATACCGCAGGAAACCGCCGATAAGATAAGGGCTTGCAGAGAGCGTGGCGGACGTGTCATTTCAGTCGGCACCACAAGCTGTCGTACACTTGAATCTGCCGCATCGCTTGACCCTAACGGCGAGATAAAAGCCTGCTCACACGATACGGGAATATTCATTTACCCCGGCTATGAGTTTAAAGCGATAGACGGACTTATAACGAATTTCCACCTTCCCGAAAGTACGCTTATAATGCTTGTAAGCGCATTCTTAGGCAGGGGAAAAAGACGCTCAACGCTTATAATGTTGCGATACAGGAGAAGTACCGTTTCTTCAGCTTCGGCGACAGTATGATAATAATATGATGAACATCGTTAAAGTAATCCTGCCAGAAAAGTGCAGGATAATATGCGTAAGCGATATTCACGCACATTATGATGAGTTTGCAAGGCTTCTGCGTAGGTGCGGTTATGACAAGGAAAGCGACTATCTGTTCATTCTCGGTGACATTCTTGAAAAGGGCAGACAGAATATCGAAACACTGCACTTTATACAGGAATTGTCCCGTGGCGAAAAATGCGTATGTATCAAGGGCAACAACGATACGATGGTATCGCGTATGGCGTTTGACGATGAAAAGGAAAAGTTTCTCGAAAGGCTTACATACCGCCCTGTAAACGCTTATATGCAAATGGCGGAGAGTATCGGTATTACCGATTTCACGACAGATTTTGATAACAAGCGTAATGCTGTCAACCAAAAATTCGCTAAAGAACTGTCGTTCGTTTCGGGGCTTCCGACGGCTATAGAAACCGAAAAACACATTTTCGTTCACGCAGGTATAGAAAACCGCACGGACTGGGAAAACAGCTTAGAGCAGTTTGTTCTGTGCGCACCGTGGTGGATAAGAAGCGGTCACGCTCTTGATAAATATGTTGTCGTGGGTCATTTCCCGACCTATAATTTTGCAAGAGGAAAAAACACCAATCTGCCGATAATCGACACGGATAAAAGGATAATAGCGGTTGACGGCGGCTGTTCGGTAAAATCGGCAGGACAGATAAATGCTTTTATAATAACTAAGGACGGAGAAAGCTACAGCTATGACAACGTATTCGAGCCGTCCGAGCCGTGTGAAAAAAAATGTACGGTCATCAAGGATTATACAGCCGCTCGGCATTATTCTTATCTTGATTATGAAAAGAGCGACCTTGAAATACTCGGCAAGTCAGACGGACTGGTGTCGGTGCGTGATAAGCACAGTGGCAACAGCGGGCTTATTTTCGAGCGTTTTATTGCCGAGTGGGGCGACGGTCGTTTTCACGGCTGGACTAATCTTGATGCGTTTGTTTGCGTTAATAAAGGCGAAACATTCTGCGTTTATTATAAGAATGAAAAATACTGTTACGGCATAGCACAAAGCGGAGAGGTAGGAATGATACCGACCGACTGTGTTGCCGTATTTAAGGAGAAATATGTTTAAAGTATTAAAAACAGACGGTGTGGCAAGACGAGGAGAATTCCACACCCTCACGGTGTGATACAATCGCCGTTTTTTATGAATGTCGGCACATCTGCGGCAATCAAGGGCGGTATATCATCGCTTGACCTCAAAGACCTCAAGTGTCAGGTGGAGCTTTGCAACACCTATCATCTTCACGTTCGTCCGGGAGATGATATAATATATAAAATGGGCGGACTTCACAAGTTTATGAACTGGGACAGACCGATACTTACCGACAGCGGCGGATTTCAGGTGTTCTCGCTTGCGAAGCTCTCAGAAAGATAAAGGAGGAGGGAGTATATTTCAACTCCCACGTTGACGGCAGACGTATTTTTTATGGGTCCCGAAGAAAGCATGAGGATACAGTCGCATCTTGCCTCAACGATAGCTATGGCATTTGACGAATGTATAGAAAATCCATCGCCGTATGATTATGTAAAGAAGTCGGTTGACAGAACGACAAGATGGCTGCAGCGTTGTATTGACGAAATGGCAAGGCTTAATTCTCTGCCAGAAACGATAAACCGTCAGCAGATGCTGTTTGCGATAAATCAGGGCGGAACTTATGACGATATAAGAGCCGAGCATATGAAAACAATAGCGAATATGAACGTTGACGGCGTGGCTATCGGCGGACTTGCCGTAGGCGAGCCTACAGATGTTATGTACAGGATAATAGAAACCGTTATCCCGCACGCTCCGACAGACAAGCCCCGTTATCTTATGGGTGTCGGCACTCCGTCAAATATAATAGAAGCCGTTTACAGAGGTGTTGATATGTTCGACTGTGTTATGCCGAGCAGAAATGCACGTCACGCTACCGTGTTCACATGGAACGGTATCACTCACGTCACGAATCAGTGCTTTGAAACCGATTCACTGCCGATAGACCCTGAATGCGACTGTCCTACCTGCCGCAATTTCTCAAGAGCGTATATAAGACATCTGTTTAAATCGGGAGAGATGCTTGGCGGAAGACTTGCTGTACAGCATAATTTATATTTCTATAATACGCTTATGGAGAAGATAAGAGCGGCAATTGATGAGGGAACTTTCGAGGAATTCAGAAATCACTATTCGCCGCTTTTAGCGTCAAAACTTGTCTGATTTTCTTATAATCATCACATAAGGGTGATATAATAACAAACTATGATTTAAAGCGAAAAGGAGAGCGTATGAAGCTTATAAATATAGGCTACGGCAACACAGTCAATTCCGACAGGGTAATAGCTGCTGTGAGCGCCGATGCCGCACCGGTAAAGCGTATCATATCGGCGGCAAAGGATAACAACACTGCTATAGATGCGACCTGCGGCAAGAAAACCAAAACCGTCATAATAACCGACAGCAACCATGTAGTCCTGTCGGCACTTGATATATCGCATTTCACAGGCATAACAGCAGGTGAAGAGGTAAATGAATAACAGGGGGGAAGAACAGTATGAACAAAGGATTGCCTATAGTAATTTCCGCACCGTCCGGCTGCGGTAAGGATACGATACTTGAACAGCTTTACAAGAAAAACTCAAATCTTACACAGTCGGTTTCCGCCACCACAAGAGCGATGCGTGAGGGCGAAATTGACGGAGTAAGCTATCACTTCACGACTACTGATGCGTTTGAAAAGATGATAGCAAACGGCGAAGTGCTTGAATACACGCAGTATTGCGGCAACTATTACGGTACGCCTAAAGAAAGCCGTTACGGATATGCTTGAACAGGGCAGGGACGTAATACTCAAGATTGAGGTCGAGGGTGCGATGAATATAAAAGAAGATATTCCCCGAATGCGTGCTTATATTCATACTTCCGCCCTCAATGAGCGAGCTTGAAAGAAGACTCAGAAAAAGGGGCACCGAAACGGAAGAAACTATCGCCGCAAGAATAGCGCAGGCAAGAAACGAGCTTCAGTTTGCAGACAAGTTTGATTATCTTGTAGTAAACGGCGAGCTTGAAAAGGCGGTAGATGATGTGAATACCGTTATCCTTGCAGCAAAGATGAACACAAAGCGTTCACTTTCGTTACTTGAGGAAATCAAGAAATCATAATGAGCGGCCGCTATGATAAGGCTATCGTATCGGTAGTAGTCGATAAGGCGCTTTACAGCTTTGATAACGAGTTTGATTATTATCTTCCGCAGGGAGTTAAGGCAAGCGTAGGTCAGCGTGTAATTGTGCCGTTCGGCAAAGGCGGTAAGAAGCGTGTCGGCCTTGTGACCGGATTTAAGCAGAATGCGGATTACGGACGGCTCAAGGATATATACTGCGTTTATAAATGACGGAGTGATACTGGGTGACGAGGCTCTGCGTCTTATGCACTGGCTGAAGGACAATACCTTCTGTACTTATTTTGACGCAGTAAAGACTATCCTGCCCGGAGGTATGGCTCTGAATGTATCTCAGAGATATGCCATAAGCGATGAGTTCAGAAAAAGCTCCGGACAGCTTTGCTCTTGAACCTGCGGAGCAGGCAGTATCGGCTATGCTCCTCGGCTGTAAAAGCGACAGAGAGCTTAACGATATGATAGAATACGGCTTTGACGAACAGCAGAAAAAGCTGATTGGGCGTCTTTCGGAAAAAAGCGTACTTGTTTCACTTGATATTATAAAGCAGAGAGTAGGCAGTGAAACCGAAAAAAACGTCAGGCTGACAGACAGCTATCTCAGCGGCGAGTATGCCGACAAAGGCGGAAAGCCCCTTACCGCAAAGCAGAAAAAAAGGTAGCCGATTTTCTGACGGATGCCGATTCCGCATCAGTAAAGGAAGTATGCTATAATTGCGTTGTAACATCCGCCGTTATTAACAATATGGAGAAAAACGGCATTGTAGAATGCTTTGACAATGAAGTTTCCCGCTCGCTTACCGCAGGTGCAAAGGCGGTAAGGAGCATTGACGATATAGTGCTGTCCGATGAGCAATCCGCAGTATACAGCGGAATGTCCGAACTTATGGACAGCGGCAAGCCACAGTGCGCCTTACTTAAAGGCGTTACCGGAAGCGGCAAGACCACCGTTTTCTTAAAGCTCATCGACAAGGCATTAAAACAAGGGGAAAACAGCCCTTATGCTTGTTCCTGAAATATCGCTCACTCCCCCAGATGGTGAGAAATTTTACCGATCTTTTCGGAAGTAGCGTTGCGGTAATACACAGTAACCTTTCGCTCGGTCAGAGAACCGATGAGTACAAGCGTATCGAAAAAAGGCGAGGCAAGGATAGTCATAGGTACAAGAAGTGCCGTATTCGCACCGCTTGACAACATCGGTATAATTCGTTATTGAAGAAGAAGGCGAGCATACCTATAAATCCGAAAAATCTCCACGTTATCAGGCAAGGAGCATAGCAAAGCAGAGATGACTTTTATCATAATGCCACGCTTCTTTTAGCGTCCGCAACTCCAAGCCTTGAAAGCGCATACTTTGCGTCAATCGGCAGATACAAGCTGTTTGAGATGAAAAAGCGTTACAGCCAGCCGGTACTTCCCGATGTGTATCTTGTCGATATGAAGGTCGAGGTCGAAACCGGCAACCGTTCCAATTTCAGCAGGGCGCTTGCCGATGAGATAAAGAATAATCTGCAAAGAGGGGAGCAGACGATACTTCTGCTCAATCGCAGAGGCTATAACACCTATATGAACTGCATAAAGTGCGGCGAGGTGTATAAATGCCCCAACTGCAATATCCCTCTTACATATCATAAGACGAACAATTGCATGATATGTCACTATTGCGGCTATACCGAGGTATTCACAGGAAAAATGCAAATCGTGCGGGCTCGAAGTTCATATACAGCACAGGTACAGGAACACAGCGTATAGAAGATGAAATATCGACGTTGTTTCCGTCTGCCAGAGTATTGCGTATGGATGCAGATACCACGATGAGCAAGTTTTCCTACGAAAAGAATTTCGATAAATTCAAGAACGGCGAGTATGATATTATGGTCGGCACTCAGATGATAGCAAAAGGGCTTGATTTTGAGAATGTGACACTTGTCGGCGTATTGCTGATAGATAAATCGCTGTATGCAGGCGATTATCTCGGTTATGAAAAGACGTTTTCGATTATAACACAGGTGGTCGGAAGATGCGGCAGAGGCTCGAAAAAAGGCAGAGCGTATTTACAGACCTTTTCTCCCGAACATTATGTTCTTAATCTTGCGGCTGACCAGAATTACGATGAGTTTTTCAGACAGGAATGCGAGATAAGAAAAGCACTGCTGTTTCCGCCGTACTGCGATATATGCGAAATAGGGCTTTCATCGGTTGATGAGGCGGCCTGCAAAAGGCTCGGACAGCTTCGTAAAGCTGTTTATGAAAAAATCTTGAAGGTCACGGTATCCCTATAAGAGTGCTTGGACCGTCCGCCTGCTCGGTGGCAAAGGTAAACGGCAAGTACCGCTATCGTATCATTATAAAATGTAAGAATAATAAAGAGTTCAGGTCGGTAATGCAGGCCACACTGCTTGACGCATATAAATCACCGGCACTTGATAAAGTCAGCTTCTTCGCCGATATGAACGGCGAGATTATATAAACAAAAAGAAAGGATTTTTGAAATGGCAAAGAGAATAATAGCTAAGGACGGCGACGAATCGCTGAGAAAAAAGATGTAAGGACGTTACCGTATTTGATGATAAGCTGTGGACGATGCTTGACGATATGTACGAAACAATGCAGGAGGCAAACGGCGTAGGTCTTGCCGCACCTCAGATAAGCGTACTGAGGAGAGTTGTGGTCATAGACGTAGGTGACGAACACGGAAAAAATCGGAGCTTATAAACCCTGTTATCACTTCTATGAAAGGCAAACAGCACGAGCTTGAGGGCTGTCTTTCAGTGCCGGGTATGTGGGGATATGTTGACAGACCCGCAAAGGTAAAGGTAAAGGCACAGGACAGATACGGCAAAGAATTTGATATAGAGGGTACAGAGCTTTTAGCGATAGCTCTGTGTCACGAAATCGACCATCTGAGCGGTATTCTGTTTACCGATAAGGCAGATGAACTGCTGACTTCCGAACAGCTTGAGGAACGTAAAAAGTAAGGGGAAATCATTTGAACATAGTATTTATGGGTACTCCGTTTCGCCGTATCGGCACTCGAGGAGTTACACAAGCATCATAATGTCATGGCTGTTTTCACTCAGCCCGACAAGCCTAAGAACAGAGGAAAGAAGATGCAGGCACCTCCCGTAAAGGAGTGCGCCGAAAAGTACGGTATCCCCGTATATCAGCCTCTGTCGCTCAGAAAGGGCGAGGATGCGGAGAAGTCGCTTGAACTTCTTAAACAGCTTGCTCCGGACTGCATTGTTGTGGCGGCTTACGGTCAGCTTCTTCCCGAAAGCATACTTGAGCTTCCAAAGTACAAGTGCATCAATATACATGCTTCGCTTCTGCCGAAATACAGAGGTGCCGCACCTATCCAGAAGTGCATCATAGACGGCGAAACAGAAAGCGGAGTTACAACAATGCTTATGGCAAAGGGACTTGATACGGGCGATATGCTGATGAGCAGGTCGGTTACGATTACTCCCGATATGACCGGCGGAGAGCTTCACGACAGCCTTGCGGCTACAGGCGGAGAGCTTATAATCGAAACGCTGAAGGCCTGTGAGGAGGGTACGATAAAGCCTGTACCTCAGGACGACAGCCTTTCGTGCTACGCAGGTCTTATCACGAAAGAAATTTGCAGGATAGACTTCTCAAAAAATGCAATTGATGTATATAATTTCATAAGAGGTATGTCACCGTCGCCCTGCGCCTATACTTTTATAGGAGATAAAAGATTGAAGGTTTACTTTGCGGTTATGACAGATATTACCTCCGACAAGCCGTTCGGAACTGTCGTGAACGAAAACGACCTCACCGTAGTATGCGGCGACAAGAAATGTATAAGATTTACCGATGTTCAGGGAGAGGGCGGAAAGCGTATGAATACCGCAAGCTTTCTGAACGGCAACAAGCTACAGCGTGACACTGTGTTGAACTGATAGCGTCAAACGGAAAGGAGAACGGATATGGAATTTATACTTTATTTACTGCTGATAGCAGCCTTTATCTTTTTCTATATTCACCTCGATCAATGTAAAAGGTACTTTCAGAAAATACAACAAGATGCCAAGCTCAAGAGGAATGTCTGCCGCAGATATAGCAAGACAGATTCTTGACAGCAACGGGCTTTATAATGTTCAGGTAACAAGAGTATCCGGAGAGCTTACCGACCATTACGACCCCAGAACAAACACCGTTGCACTTTCGGCTCCCGTCTATGACAGTGTATCTGTCGGAGCTATCGGAGTTGCGGCTCACGAGGTCGGTCATGCGATACAGTATGCCGAAAACTACACGCCTATAAGGATAAGAATGGCAATTCTTCCCGTTGCACAGTTCGGCTCATCGGCGTGGATACTGTTCTTCATACTCGGTATTGTGTTTAATATGCCGATACTCAGAGGCATAGGCATCGGACTTTTTGCGGCAATAGTGCTGTTCCAGCTGATAACGCTCCCCGTTGAGTTCAACGCAAGCCACAGAGCGCTTGCAACAATAAAGAATCAAGGCATACTGTTCGGTGCGGAGTATACAGGCGCAAAGAAAACGCTCACAGCCGCAGCAATGACTTATGTAGCATCGCTTGCAGTGGCTTTATTACAGCTTTTAAGACTTATCGCAAGCTCAAGAAGAGATTGATTTGGAGAGATGAATGAAAACCGCAAGACAGATAACGCTCGACCTTCTTATCCGTATGGATACGCAGGGGCATACTCAAAATATAATACTTGACCACGCATTCACGCAAAATGATGCGGACAGGCGTGACAAAGCCTTCTCGGCGGCTCTTTTTCTACGGCGTACTTGAACGCAGAATGACGCTCGATTATCTTATACGCTATTATTCGGGAATCGAATTCGATAAGATAAAGACAGCGGTCGTTGAAATACTCAGAATGGGCTTCTATCAGCTTCTGTTCATGAATTCCGTGCCGGACAGCGCTGCGGTGAACGAATCGGTGGCACTTTGCGATTACTGCAACAGTACAAAGGCAAAGGGTTATGTTAATGCTATCCTCAGAACATTTCTGCGTAATGAAAAACAGATAGATTACGGCAACCTTACGGGAGAAGCAAAGCTCTCTATCGAATATTCCTGTCCGAAATGGCTTGTGAAGAAGTGGAACAGCGAGCTTGGCGAGCAAAAAGAGCAATGCAGATGATAAACTCCTGCTTCGGACGACCGCCGATATATGCAAGAGTAAATACCGTCAGATACACGGTTGACGATGTTATGGGTGAACTTGAGTCCGAAGGAATATCCGCAGCGAAGAACAGCCTTATAGATGCCTGCATAGAGCTTGCCAACACCAAGGGGATAGAGCAAAGCTCCGCATATAAAAAGGGTATGTTTCACATTCAGGATATTTCGTCGCAGATATGCTGTAAAATAGCCGCTCCTATGTTCAATGAAACGGTTGTGGATCTTTGCAGTGCGCCCGGCGGCAAAACGTTCACCTGTGCCGAAATTATGAACGACAGGGGCAGAATATACAGCTACGATTTGTATGACGGAAAAGTTTCCGTTATTACAAATACAGCTAAACGGCTCGGTCTTACTATTATAACCGCCGCAGAAAACGATGCGACAAAATTCAACCCCGATATACCGAAAGCTGACAGAGTGATATGCGATGTACCGTGTTCGGGACTCGGCGTTATCAGAAGAAAGCCCGAAATAAAGTACAAGCCTATGAAACAGCTTGAAACCCTCCCCGATACACAGAGGAAGATAATAAACAACGCCGCTGAATATGTAAAACCGGGCGGAACTCTTATCTATTCGACCTGCACTGTAAGCAGGACGGAAAATGACGATATAGTTGATGAGTTTTTAAAAGAGCACAGCGACTTTGTGCCGGTAGTCGTTCCTCTTAACATCAAAGGTCTTGAGGACAGCTACAAGAGAACAATGCTGCCCTGTGATGTGAACGGCGACGGTTTCTTCACAGCAACACTCAGAAAGGTGAAATAATACATATAAATGGAAAAAACAGATATTCTTTCGCTGTCGAAAGAGGAGTTGGAAGAAAAGATTCTGGCTATGGGCGAGAAAAAAAATTCAGAGCCGGACAGATATACGATTGGTTACATATTAATAAAGTAGAAGAATTTAGCAAAATGACCAATCTATCTGCACAACTCAGAGAAAAAAACTCGACGATATTTTTTGGATAAACTCACTAAAAATTCAAAAAAAGGCTTGTATCTGACATAGAGATAATACGGTAAAATATCTTTATGGTTTGTCTGACGGAGAAAAAAGTCGAAACCGTACTTATGGAATACAAGCATGGCAACAGCATCTGTATATCAACTCAGGTCGGCTGCAAAATGGGATGTAAATTCTGTGCATCGACCAAAGCAGGATTTGTAAGAAATCTTGAACCGAGTGAGATGCTGCTGCAGATATACGAAAGTGAACGTGACAGCGGACGAAAGATAAATCACGTTGTACTTATGGGCATAGGCGAGCCGCTGGATAATTTTGATAATGTTGTAAAGTTTCTCAGACTTCTGTCGGCAAAGGACGATATGAGCCTGCGACACGTTTCGGTATCGACCTGCGGACTTGTGAACAGAATATATGAGCTGGCTGACCTTAAGCTCGGCATAACGCTCTCTGTTTCTCTCCATGCACCGACAAACGAGCTCAGAAGTTCTATAATGCCCATAAATGACAGATTCTGCATAGAAGAACTTATGGAGGCGTGCAAGTATATTATTTCAATACCACGGGCAGAAGAATCAGCTATGAATTTGCGCTGATTGACGGAGTAAACGACAACAGACAATCCGCAGACGCACTTCTTAAACTGCTGAAGGGTCAGAACTGTCACGTCAATCTTATTCCCGTCAACGAGATAAAGGAAGGCGTATTTAAACGCAGTGCTTCTGTTGAAAAGTATAAACAGATGCTTATAGACGGCGGACTTAACGCTACAGTCAGAAGAACGCTCGGTGCGGACATCAGCGCCGCCTGCGGTCAGTTAAGACGTGATAATAAGTAAGAAATCAAGGGAGAACCATTATATATGAAGGCTTACGCAAAGACCGATATAGGTAATTGCCGTGAAGAAAATCAGGACAGCTACTGGATAGGCGAGCTTGGAGATGACGCTATAGCGATCATTCTGTGCGACGGAATGGGCGGACAGAATGCCGGCGGATGTGCCAGCACAACGACTGTTGATTTTATAAAGGACAGACTGATAAAAGGCTTTCAGACACGATATAACCAGAAATCAGATAAGGAATTTATTGATAACATCGGTAACCGCTGCAAACAGTGTTGTTTACGATATGGCAAACGCAAACCCCGAAAAAGCTGGAATGGGCACTACCTGTGTGGCAGGCATTATTTTCAACGAAAGAGCCTATCTTATAAATGTCGGCGACAGCAGATGCTATTTCTTCTTTGACGACAATATGCAGCAGGTGACAAAGGATCATACATATATAAGAAAGCTGATTGAAAAGGGAATAATAACATACGAGGAGAGCAAGACTCACCCCGACAGGAACAGAATTACAAAAGCTGTCGGATCACAGCCTTTCATCACGCCGGATTATTTCGAGCTTGATGTAAAGAAGGGCGATATGCTCCTTTTCTGCTCGGATGGACTAAGCTCCTATGCGGAGGATGCTCAGATAGCTGAGGTTATAGCAGGTGCGCCTACGGCAAAAATGCTGTGATCAGCTTGTAGATTATGTCAACAAACACACGGCGGACGGGATAATGTGACCGTTGCTGTGGTTTCAATATAAATTTCGGCTTACCGTATGAGTCGGAGGTTTAATAAAGTACGGAGAAACGGTGGATTTTATGGATAACAATACAGACAACATGATAGGCAGACGCCTTGACGGCCGTTACGAGCTTCTTGAGCTTATAGGAACGGGCGGAATGGCTGACATCTATAAGGCAAAGGATATTACCGAGGACAGAATAGTTGCCGTAAAAATTCTTAAGAATGAATTTGCCGGCAGTGAGGATTTTCTCAGAAGATTCCGCAACGAGTCCAAGGCAATAGCATTGCTTTCGCATCCGAACATTGTAAAGATATACGATGTCGGCTTCAATGAGCAGATACAGTTTATTGTAATGGAATACATAGACGGCATCTCTCTTGCCGAATATATCAAGCTGCAGGGCGTTCTGAAATGGAAGGATGCCGTATATTTCACTATCCAGATTTTAAGAGCATTACAGCACGCACACGACACAGAGGAATAGTCCACAGGGATATAAAGTCGCAGAACGTAATGATGCTCCCCGACGGCACAATCAAGGTCATGGATTTCGGCATTGCCCGTTTTAACCGTGAAACAGATAAAACTCTTTCCGAAAAGGCTATCGGCTCGGTTCACTATATCAGTCCCGAGCAGGCAAGAGGCGAAATGACCGATGAAAAGAGCGATATATATTCTGTCGGCGTTATGCTTTATGAGATGCTGACCGGACAGAAACCGTTTGACGGAGAAACCCCGTTGCGATTGCACTCCAGCATATGCAGACTCCGCCGAAGCCTCTGCGTGAGATAAATTCTTCAATCCCCGAAGGTCTTGAGGAGATTACGCTCAAGGCTATGCAGAAAGAGCCTTCGATGCGTTATCAGACCGCTGGCGAGATGATAAACGATATTGAAGAATTCAAGAAAGATCCCAGCATTGTATTTGAGTACAAATATTTTTCAACAGACGGCTCGACCAAGTATTTCGATAAGGTATCCGACCCTAATGCTCCCGAACAAAGCGCAAACGGAGAAGAGCTTCCCGAAAGCGAGGGCGAGGAGGATAACGACCTTTATGACGAGGATGAGGACGAAGAGGATGAGGTAGAGGAAAGACGTTCACCGCTCCTTCCTATTCTCTTTGCCGTAGCATCTGTGTTTGTAATAATGACCGCATGGCTTATATTCACTATCGTAAGCGGTAACTTAGGTACCGAAAGCGGCGGCTCCGATGAGATGACTATGCCGAATATTGTCGGAATGACGCTTGATGATGTCAAGACAAAGTACCCTGAGCTTAACCTCGATATAGACAGACAGTATTCTACCGAGTACAAGGAAAACGAGGTAATGGATCAGAAAACTCCTGCCGGCAGAACCATCAAAAAGAGTACAATAGTAAGCATTGTTATCAGTAACGGTCCTCAGAAGGTCGAGATCGATGATTACTCCAACCTGACTGTACAGGACGCACAGATAAAGCTCGAAAAAAGAAGGGGCTTAAGCCTAAAATCGTATATGTCAATAACGATGATGTGGCTAAGGATATTGTTATAAAGACCGAACCTGCGGCTCATTCTGAGGTTTCACAGGGTACGCTCGTTAAGGTATATGTAAGTAACGGCAAGCTTGTGAAGGCAGTCAATGTTCCCAAGTTTATCGGTATGACAATTGAAGAAGCAAGAGAAGAAGCAGAGAAGAAGAATCTCAAGCTGAAGGAAGTTGCAGGCTCAAGCAACGAGTATGAAAAAAAGATCAGGTAATAAAGCAGAGCATTGCGGAAAACTCTGTTGTAAACGAGGAAACCGAGATAGAAGTAACCGTATGCGACGGCAAGGCTGTCAATATCAAGACCGAAGTTTCGCTTGAACTTCCGACCGACGCAACCGATACGGGAACGTTCAAGTTTGAATATTTCAAGGACGGCGTTTCGTTCAAGGAAGAAGAACGTGATATGGCTGTAAATTCGGGTAAAAACACTGACATTTGAAGTCAGCGGTACAGAACCTGCCACATTCACTGTCAAGATTACTAATGTGAACGATACATCACTCAGCGGAGTTCTTGCGGAAATCAGCGTTGATTTCAAGAATGAGGACACAGAGCCTGAAATAGTAAGCTATGACGAGGGTCTGTTCAAAAAGCTCAAGTATGTAGCTCCCGACACTTCAAAGGAGGAGCCTTCCTCAGATCCTGAACCCTCAGAGGTAAGCGGTACTGTAACTGTTACGCTTCCGACGATCGCCTCTCAGTCAGGTACTTTCAACTTTACCTATATGGACAGTGACGGAAATGTAATCAAGACAGAAACCAAGGATATGTCACTTGCGGCAGGTAAGCCTGTATCATTTGATGTTTCCGGCAAGGATAAGCGTACATATCTCATAAAAATCACAAATGTTAAGGACGAAGCTCTTACAGGAACACTCGCTGAAATAGAAGTTGATTTCTCGGGTGGTACTGTAAAAAAGCAGAATGTTATATCATACGATCAGAACCTGTTTAACAATCTGAAGGTCGCTTCGGCCGAAGCATCAGGCGAACCTTCCGAAGAAACAGATGAATAACGAGGTTTGCCTTTGAAAAATGTACAAAGCGAAGGCATTATAACAAAGGCTGTCGGCGGCAACTACTATGTAGCTGTTGCCGACGGCATTTTATGTTGTAATGCAAGGGGGGAGTGTTCAGAAAAAAAAAAAATATCCCGTGTGCGGGAGATAATGTCGTTGTCAGCATAGAGAAAAATGCCGTTCCGCTTATCGTGGAGATAAAGGAACGGAAAAATCATATCATCAGGCCGCCGCTTGCCAATCTTGACTGTGCTTTACTGGTAACATCGGCGGTAGACCCTGTGCCGAACACGCTTGTGACAGACAAGCTGATTTCAATATTTGAAAGCAAGCACATCGAGCCTGTTATAGTAATAACCAAACAGGATCTGCGTGAATGCGAGGATTTCGCCGGAATATACAGAAAATGCGGATTCAAGGTGTTCTATATGGACAACAGCACAGGAAACGGCATTGATGCAATCAGAAGCTATATATCCGGCAAGCTGTCAGCACTTATAGGCAATTCAGGCGTAGGAAAAATCAAGCCTTATGAATCATCTGTTCCCGGGACTTGAAAGAAGCACGGGAGATATAAGCAAAAAGCTGGGCAGAGGACGGCATACGACAAGACAGGCGGAGTTATTCGCTGTTGACGGCGGCTATATAGCCGATACGCCGGGATTTTCGACCGTTGAAGTAAGCAGGTACGGCTTTATTCCGAAAAGCGAACTGCAATATTCGTTCAGAGAGTTTTCTGAATATCTCGGTAAATGCCGTTTTAGAGATTGTGTTCACCTGAAAGAAAGCGGATGTGCCGTGACCGAAGCACTGCGTGAAGGAAAGATAAACAGCTCACGCTATGACAGCTATGTAAAAAATGTGTGAAGAAGCCGAAAGGCTGAATGAATGGGAGTTTAAAAACAAATAATGAAGAAGTGTTTATATAATCTGCGGCGGACCTGAGCCGTGTATGAGTGCGAAAATATCCGAGGGTGCATTTATAATATGCGCAGACAGCGGATATGACAAGGCACTGCAGGCAGGAATCAAGCCGGATCTGATTTTAGGGGATTTTGACAGCCTTGAGAATCCGTTACCGGACAATATAGAAACAATGCGTTCACCTGCCCACAAGGACGATACCGATACAATGCTTGCTGTAAGAACCGCACTCGACAGAGGATATGACGACATTACGCTCATCAGTGCCTGCGGCGGAAGAACAGACCATACCTTAGCAAATATTGCGACGCTAATGTTTATCCGTGAGCATGGAGCAAGAGCAAGCATAAAAGGCGACAGTACGGATGTATACATACTTGAAGATGAGAAGATAACGCTTTCGCCCGATTTATCAAGATACCTTTCTGTGTTTGCAATAAGCGAAAAAGCAACGGTTTCCATAACAGGCGCAGGCTATCCGCTTGACTGCTATGTTATGGAACGCAGTTTTCCGATAGGTGTAAGCAATGAGTTTACCGAAGGCTCTGATTGCACGGTCGAAGTAAGGAGCGGACTTGCGGTTGTTATGACCGTCAAGAAATAAGTAACAAAATATCTCCCTGAGGAATAAAGTGTAATAGCTTCAGCTGACGGGAGGTATTTTTATGATGAGAAGGCGCAGACCGGGACGTTCAAAATTTCCTGCGTTCATACTCGGTCTTGCCGATATTCTTATATGTGTTACCTGTATGTCAGCCGAAACACTGCTTGTTATACTGTCACTGCTGCTCATTGCACTGGGAGTATGGCTGATGTTCTTTTGCTGAAAGAGAGGTACATATTATGAAAATCGTAGTTTGCAAGACGCCGAGAATACTGGCAGGCTTCTTAAGATTGTTTTTCGGTATAAGAAAGACGGAAGGATAAAGAACTACCCCCGATTGCATAAGCAATCGGGGGTAAACATTAAGTGTGACGATTATCTGTATTTGCCGTTCTGGATATTCTTCATAAACTGTCGCTTTGACATCTCACCCGTGCTGACTTTCCAGGAATCCTCCTGCTCGAGCTTCCAGTTATTGTGATAAGAGGCCGGAATCTGCGGTTCGCAATTTTTCCAGATGCCATAAATGATCAGACCGATAAATAAAACTATAAATGTCATATTTTCCTCCTTTTGAATAAGCCGTACCGATTTGCATCGGGTTTTATCCTTTGACTTAATGATAACAGATAAGGTGTACAATAAAACGGTCAGGAAAGAAATTTTGAGAAAAATTTAAACGCTCGAATATTCAAGGCAAAGCGGCATATATTATTACGGACAGACATAATGTCAGGAGCGGTTTCAGAGGGAATTTTGACTTTTTGTAAAATTTTTTTTTTCGTAAAACGCTTGACAAACATTAAACTTCGTGTTATAATATACAAGCACTCAGGAGAGTGAACAGAATATCGCGGGGTGGAGCAGGGGTAGCTCGTCGGGCTCATAACCCGAAGGTCGTTGGTTCGAATCCAGCTCCCGCAACCATTTGAAAAGCACTTAGCATCACGCTGAGTGCTTTTTTGTTCTTATTTCCGTTTTTCCTAATATACTTATCCAAAAGGATAAAAGGAGAATGAGAATGAAACATAACGGTCGGCTGAAGGTAAAATTTGATTTCAGCTTCTTTGCGGTTGTGGCATTTATGATTTTTATCGACACGAGCGGAGCGGCGGTGCTGTCACTGATTGCCTGCATTCTGCACGAGGGCGGGCATTTGCTTGCTATGGCTGTATGCGGAGCCAATCCCGAAAGGATAACGTTCTACGGAGGAGGAATCGCCCTGTCAAAGTCGGGAATGGAGAGCCTCACGGACGCTAAGCGGCTTGTTATATTGTCTGCAGGGTGCAGTGTAAATCTGCTTGTTGCGGCGGCTTGTTTTGCTATGCAGGGAAATGACACGGCGGCGGTATTCGGTGCAGTGAATCTTATCATCTGCATATTCAACGCTTTACCTATAGGATATTTCGACGGTGCGGAAGTGCTTGAGTTGCTTCTGACCGGATTTGTATCTCTGAGAACCGCCGAGAAAGTGAAAAAAATTATCGGAACGGCTTTAGCGTTGAATATAACGGCAGGAGTGATCGTATATTGCGTTATGTGCGGTGAAAGCGTTTCGTTATCGCTGTTTTTTGTTGTGCTTTTTCTGATACAGGCACAGCTTGTTTCGTAGGGCTTGCAATAAATCCGATAATGTAGTAAAATATACTGTATAACTATAATTTTCGGAACGGAAGTAGAAAAATGCTGAAGGAAAAATTAGATAAAATTTTATTGAAGGTGCAGAAGCCGTCACGCTATATCGGCGGTGAGGTAAACGCTGTCGTTAAAGATAAAAAGCAAGGTGGATATACGCTTTGCTTTCTGCTTTCCCCGACACATACGATATAGGAATGTCGCATCTCGGGATAAAGATACTCTATTCCCTCAAGAACAGCGTACCCCTAATTACTGGTGCGAACGTGTGTTCATGCCCCTTCCCGATATGGAAGAGCAGATGAGAAAGAACGATATTCCTCTTTACGGTCTGGAAAGCCTTGATCCCATCAAGGATTTTTGAGTTTATCGGCTTTACGCTCCAGTATGAGCTTTGCTATACAAATATCCTGTCGATGCTTGATCTTGCAGGTGTGCCTGTTTTTTGCTAAAGACAGAAAGGATCTGTTCCCGATAGTAATGGGCGGCGGTCCCTGCGTATGTAACGCAGAGCCGATAGCCGATTTCTTTGATTTGTTCGTACTCGGTGAAGGCGAGGAAGTAAACCTCAAGATGATGCAGCTTGCCGAAAAGTTCAAGAAGAACGGCGGCACGAAGCAGGAATATCTTGAACAGGCGGCACAGATTGAGGGAATCTATGTTCCTTCACTCTATGATATAAGCTATAACGAGGACGGAACGGTAAAAGCGATAACACCGAAGAATAATGCTCCCGCAAAAGTCAGAAAGTTGCAGATTATAGACGATTTTGACAAGGTTTATACTCCCGACAGCTTTGTTGTGCCTTATACCCAGATAGTACACGACAGATCGGTAGTCGAGGTGCTGAGAGGCTGCATCAGAGGCTGCAGATTCTGTCAGGCAGGCTTTATATATCGTCCTTTCAGAGAAAAAATCAAAGGAAACTATAGTAAATCAGGTAAAGAGCCTTACGGAAACCACAGGCTATGACGAGGTATCGCTTTCTTCACTGTCTACAAGCGACTACAGTGATATTGAGGGGCTTTTGAATGATATAACCGAATATACCGATAAGAAAGGTGTCAACCTTTCTCTCCCGTCACTGCGTATAGATAAATTCAGCGACGAGGTCGTAAAGAAGATTAAGAGCGTGAGAAGAAGCGGACTTACATTTGCTCCCGAGGCAGGCTCACAGCGTCTGCGTGACGTTATAAACAAGAATATCACCGAGGAAGCAATATTCAAAAGCTGTAAGATTGCATTTGAGGGGGCGGATACAGCTCGGTCAAGCTGTACTTTATGCTCGGTCTGCCGACAGAAACGCTTGATGACATAAAGGCGATAAAGGAGCTTGCAGACAAGATAATCGACCTTTATTACAATACAGAGGGCAGAAGCAAAAAGGCGATAAGTATCTCAATCTCGCTGTCAACATTTATACCGAAGCCCTTCACACCCTTTGAATATGAGCCTCAGGCAACAGAGGAGCAGATAAACGAAAGACAGAAATATCTGCTTGATATTATAGGCTCAAAGGGCAGAAGACGTATTGATGTCAGCTGGAGCCATTATGATACGACAATACTTGAAGCTGTGCTTGCAAGAGGCGACAGAAAGCTGTCTGCGGTTATATATGAGGCATGGAAGAACGGCTGTAAGCTTGACGGCTGGAACGAGTATTTCAAGCCTGATATATGGAATGCGGCATTTGAAAAATTCGGCATCGACAAGGTGTTCTACGCAAACCGCAAGCGTGAATATGACGAGATTGCCCCGTGGGAGCATATGGATATGCTGTTTGACCGCAGCTTCCTTGTCAGAGAGAATATCAAGGCTCACGAAGAAAAAAAAACGACCGCAAACTGCCGTGAAAAGTGTGCAGGCTGCGGCATAAACAAATGCTTAGGAAGGGCTTGCTTTAAATATGAATGAGAATAATATCGCTGTCCGCCTGTTCTTTTCAAAAACGGGCAGAGCAAAATATATATCTGCGCTTGACCTTATCACCTGTTTTCAGCGTGCGATAAGACGTACCGATATTCCGATATGGCACACACAGGGCTTCAATCCCCATACCTATGTCAATGTAAATCTCCCGCTCTCGCTCGGCAGCGAAGGCATAAATGAGTCTATGGATATAAAACTCACCGAGCAAACGGATTTCGATGTTGTGCGGGACAAGCTCAATGCGGTTTTACCGCCGGACATCAGAATAATCAGAGCAGCCCTGCCTGTAAAAAAACACACGGAAATAGAAAAATCGGTATATTCCGTTCATATCGTCTGCGATTACGAAAAGCTGGAGGAATTCATGAAACTTCCGCCATCGAAGTGGAGAAGAAGACAAAGAAGGGCATAACAACGCTCGACATTAAACCGTTCACAGAAATCAAAGATTATGAACGAGGACATTTCACACTGATAATGCCGTCCGGCTGTGATTTTACGCTCAATCCGTCCCTTTTCTTTGACGCATTCGAAAAGTACAGCGGAGAGGAAACCGAAAGACTTGACATAGTAAGAACCGGCATACTTTGCAAGGACGGAACACAGTTCGAGTAATTTTTAGATTATTGCAGCGGCATTTGTGAAAAAAAACATGGTTTAAACCGAAAAAATTCACAAAAAAGTATTGCAAATTTCGTACAAAGGTGCTATAATATTAAAGCATTTGAAATCCGCTGAGGGTATAAGTATGCCTTTTGGCATATACTGTCAGCGTGTTTAATGCCATTAGTGCGAAAAGCACAAAGACATTAAAACGGGTAGTCCGCTGGTATTTAACGGCAAAGTTGCCGTTTTCCGTAGCGTAAACGCACGGAGGATAAGCCGATACAAGAATATCCGAAAACCAGGAGGAAAACATGGACGCATTAAAACTCATTGCACAGGACAGCCTTAAGGCTGAAGCACCTCAGTTCAACGTAGGTGACACAGTTAAGGTACACGTACGCATCGCAGAAGGCGACAAGTTCCGTATCCAGATATTCGAGGGTACAGTTATCGCCAAGAAGCACGGCGGCGTAAGCGAAACTTTCACAGTAAGAAGAGTAGCTCACGGCTGCGGTATCGAAAGAGTATTCCCTCTGCACTCACCTACAGTAGAGAAGGTTGAGATTGTAAGAGAAGGTAAGGTACGCAGAGCTAAGCTCTATTATCTTCGTGACAGAGTTGGTAAGGCAGCTAAGGTTAAGTCCAAGATATAAGACCTTACATCATTTCCTCATCGAATTTTCAAGGCAGTGGCTTATTGCCACTGCGTAAATTCGATATTTTATTCTGAAGGGACGCACTATGGAAGAAAAGAACTTGACTGAAAATGAGAATAGCGGCACTGCTGACAGCAAAAAATTTCTTTTGCCGATATGTTCGACTGGATGTGCAGTATTTTTTCGGCCATTTTGTGCTTTATAATTATATTTGCACTTTTTTGCCCGTGTGATAACCGTTGACGGAGAATCAATGGTTCCTACGTTACAGGATCAGCAAAGACTTATCGTATCCGATATGTTCTATACTCCGCAATATGACGATATTGTCATTCTGTATGCGGATAAGCTGGTTAACGAATCCTCAGGCGGCTACGGCAAACCGATAGTCAAAAGAGTGATAGGACTCCCGGCGACAAAATCAGGATCGACTTTGTAAAAGGTGTTGTTTACAGAAACGGAGAACAGCTCCCCGATGACTATACAAACACGCCCACCAATTTACCGGAGAACTTCCCGAATAATCAGGATGTAACGGTCGAGGACGGAAAAATATTTGTTCTCGGTGACAACAGGAACGGGTCAAAGGACAGCAGAAGCAATCAGATCGGACAGGTTGATATGCGCTATATAATGGGAAAAGCGTATCTTCGTATCTGGCCGCTGAACGCACTCGGAATGTTATAATCGTATTTTAAACGTATGTAAGCGGAGGTACAATGGCACAGGTATCCAATATACAGTGGTTTCCGGTCATATGACCAAAACCAAGCGACAGATAGAGGCTGATTTAAAGCTGGTTGATGCTGTTGCCGAAATAGTAGATTCAAGAATACCCGAATCCAGCAGAAACCCCGTCATCAGCGATATAACAGGTTCTAAACCGAGAATAATTCTTCTTAATAAATGCGATTATGCCGATGAAAAGGTTACTGCCGAGTGGCAGAAATATTACACGGCTCAGGGCTATAAAGCTATGATATGCGACTGCAGGAGCGGTAAGGGTGTAAAAGCGTTTACGCCAAACGTCAAAAATCTGCTCTCCGACCTTCTTGCTAAGCGCAAGGCGAAAGGTATTGTGGGTCAGTCGCTGAGAGTTATGGTAGTAGGTATACCGAATGTCGGTAAATCTTCTTTTATAAACAGGATTTCGAAGGCGGAAAGACCAAGGTAGAGGACAGACCCGGTGTTACAAGAGGCGCTCAGTGGGTATCTCTTGATAAAGAACTTGAACTGCTCGATACTCCCGGAATACTCTGGCCGAAATTTGACGATCAGCAGGTAGCTATAAAGCTCGGCTATACGGGCGCTATCAAGGACGATGTAATGGACGTCTGCGAACTTGCGGACAATCTGCTCGGTTACCTGTGGGGGAAAACTACAAAGGGAAACGTTATCGCACGTTACAAGCTGGACGAAAACACGGAAAAGCCCGACCTTGAAATGATAGCAAGAAAGCGTGGAATGCTTATTTCGGGCGGCGAGCCTGATATAGAAAGAGCGGCGGCGGCTGTACTCGATGAATTCAGGAGTGGTAAAATTGGCAGGATCTCTCTCGAAAGACCTTTTAAGACAGGCGAAGAAAAGAAAGATTTATTTCTTTACGATAATGAAATGAGAACGCATTGCGGCGTTATCTGCGGTATTGACGAAGCAGGCAGAGGACCTCTTGCTGGCGATGTCTATGCGGCGGCTGTTATACTTCCCGATGATATAATCATTGACGGGATAAATGACAGCAAAAAGCTGACCGAGAAAAAGCGTGAAGCCCTGTTTGACATTATCCGTGAGAAAGCTGTCAGCTACTGCATAGCTACAGCGTCTGTCGAAGAAATCGACAGTATAAATATACTTAATGCCGCTATGCTTGCTATGAAAAGAGCATACGAGGGTCTTGATGTAAAGCCTGATACCGCACTTATCGACGGCAATAAAACGCCCGGACTTGATATACCGGAAACGGCTGTTGTCAAGGGTGACGCAACAAGCGCATCAATAGCGGCGGCATCAATACTTGCAAAGGTAGCCCGTGACCGTTATATGAAGGAGCTTGCCGAAAAGTATCCGCAGTATATGTTTGAAAAGCATAAAGGCTACGGTACAAAGCTTCATTATGAAATGCTTGATAAATACGGTGCAAGCGATATTCACAGAAAGAGTTTTCTCGTGAAATATTTCAAGGCGAAAAATGCAGGCAAATAACGAAAGAGCCGTAAAAAGGAAAACTCGGTGAAGATTTCACTGCCGACTATCTTGTAAAAAACGGCTATGATATTATAACAAGAAATTACCGCAAGCCCTGTGGGGAGATAGATATAGTAGCGTCGAAAGGCGATATACTTGTTTTTGTGGAAGTAAAGACACGCAGATACAGAAGTCTTGTAAGCGGGGTCGAAGCGGTAGGATATAAGAAAAAAGGGCAGGATAATAGCAACTGCCGACTGTTTTCTCGCCGAATACGGCGAAGAAAAAGCAAATTCGCTATGATATAGCGGAAGTAACGGTTTCGACCGGTGATGCTGTGCGTGTGATTGATTTCAGATATTTCAAAGGACGCATTCGACACTACAGGCTATGAAACGCAATTTTAACTCTAAAGAAGGATGTTTGTTATGAACTACAAAAAGCACCAGAGATGTCAAGGTAAATGTACCGAGCGCTTATGCTATTTCACAGGGTCTTTCGTCTGACGGCGGACTTTTTGTTCCCGAAAATCTCCCGAAAGCTCTCCGAAGAAAAAAGATAATGTCGCTGTGCGATATGTCGTATGCCGAAAGAGCTTACGAGATATTCAGACTTTTTCCTTACAGACTTTACCGATGATGAGATAAAGCACTGCGTAAACGGCGCTTACAACGATAAGAATTTTGCAACCGACAATATCGCTGAGATTTCTCACCTTATCCCCGGTACATACATTCTTGAGCTGTGGCACGGTCCCACCTGTGCATTCAAGGATATGGCACTTCAGATTCTTCCTTATCTGCTCACAACTTCCGCAAAGAAGACAATTGACGGTAAGAAGATTTCTATCCTCGTTGCTACAAGCGGTGATACCGGTAAAGCGGCTCTTGAAGGCTTCAAGGACGTTGACGGCACATCAATAATGGTATTCTATCCTGAGGACGGCGTAAGCAATATGCAGAAGCGTCAGATGACAACTCAGGAGGGAAGCAACGTAAACGTTTGCGCTGTTGTCGGCCACTTTGACGATTGCCAGAGCGGTGTTAAGCAGATATTCACAGACAAGAGCGTTATCGCTCAGCTTGAAAAGGCAAATACCGTATTCTCAAGCGCAAACTCTATAAACTGGGGCAGACTTGCTCCCCAGATAATCTACTACGTTTCATCTTATGTTCAGCTTGTAAAGGACGGCGAGCTTAAGTACGGCGAAAAGCTGAATGTAGTAGTACCTACAGGTAACTTCGGTAACATACTTGCCGCATATTACGCTAAGCAGATGGGTATTCCGATAGGCAAGCTGATATGCGCTTCAAACGCTAACAACGGGCTTACCGACTTTATAAATATGGGCATCTTTGACATAAACAGAAAGTTCTACACGACTGGTGCTCCCTCAATGGATATACTTATTTCGAGCAACCTTGAAAGACTGCTGTATCACCTTACGGGTGAAGACGATAAGCTGATCAACGAGTGGTTCACCGCTCTTAAGAATGACGGCAGATACGAAGTAAATGACAGTGTAAAGGCTGCTATAAAGGAAAACTTCTATGCCGGATGCTGCGACGATGAGCAGACAAAGGGCGCTATCAAGGAAGTATTCGATGAATACAGCTACCTTATGGACACCCACACGGCCGTTGCTTACAAGGTATACGAGGATTACAAGAAGAAGACGGGCGACAACACAAAGACGCTTATCGCTTCAACTGCCAACCCTTACAAGTTCGGCTTTGCGGTATATGATGCTCTGGGCGGCGAAACTGAAGGTGTTGATGAGTTTGAGCTTATCGGCAAGCTTGAAAAGCTGACAAAGACAACCTGCCCCAAGGCACTTTCCGATACAAAGAACAAGCCTGTAAGATTTACAGGTTCAATAAAAAGCCCGAAGAAATGGCTGAGGCAGTTCTTGAATTTATAAACAAGTAATTAAGGAGCGTTTATTTGAGAGTATTCACAATGGGGGATCTTCATCTGCCTTTCGGCAGACAAAAGCCGATGGATATTTTCGGTGGCTGGGAGAATTATACCGAGCGCATTGAAAAAACTGGAACAGTGTTGTCGGAGAAGATGACTGCGTTGTGATACCCGGCGATATAAGCTGGTCAATGTCGATCGAGGAGGCACTCCCGGACTTCGAGTTTATCAGCAGAAGGCTCAGAGGCAGGAAGATAATCTCTAAAGGTAACCACGATTACTGGTGGACGACACTGAAAAAAATGAACGGCTTTTTACAGACAAACGGTTTTGATAATATCAGAATTCTGCATAATAACGCTTTTGAGGAGTGCGGTATAGCGATCTGCGGAACAAGAGGCTGGATAAACGATGACGGCGAACCGCAGGATGAGCTTGTGCTTCTCAGAGAGGCAGGCAGAATGGATGCTTCTCTCAAAGCCGCTGTGTCAACAGGTCTTGAGCCTGTGGTATTCATACACTATCCGCCGATATACGGCAACGAGCAGAACGATTACATTCTTGATGTAATGTCAAAATATCCTGTGAAAAGATGCTTTTTACGGTCACGTTCACGGTGCTCCGTGCTTTCCGAAGGCTTTTCAGGGTGAAAGGGACGGAATTACATACAGAATGGTATCGGCTGACTATGTTAAATTTACACCTGTACTTGTGCAGGAATAAAATACAATAATACGCATCGCCGTATATAAGGCTATGCAAAAACGGAGGATTTTTCAAATGGAGATCATTTCAAACAACAAGACCGCAACAAATACGGTTGAGGTAGAATTCAAGGCATCAGCCGAAGAATTCGAGCAGGCAGTACAGGCAGCATATTTAAAGAAGAAAAAGAACATAAATGTTCCCGGCTTCAGAAAGGGTAAGGCACCCCGTAAGATAATCGAGGCTGAGTACGGCGAAGGCGTTTTCTATGAAGATGCTGTTAACGGTATGTACCAGAAGAGCGTTGCGGAAGTTATCGACGAGCTTAAGCTTGAAGTTGTTGATATGCCCAACATCGAAGTAACAGAAGTAAGCAAGGAGAACGGTGTTTCTTTCAAGGCTACATTTACAACAAAGCCCGAAGTTGAAATCAAGGACTATAAGGGTATAAAGGTAAACAAGACTGTCAAGAATGTAACTGACGAAGATGTTGCAAACGAGCTCAAGAGATATCAGGAGAAGGATGCAAGAATCATCGACGTTACAGACAGACCTCTTCAGAAGGGCGATACAGCAGTATTCGACTTTGAAGGTTTCGTTGACGGCGAAGCATTTGAAGGCGGCAAGGCTGAGCATTTCTCACTTGAGATCGGTAGTGGTCAGTTTATCCCCGGCTTTGAGGACGGTATGGTAGGTCACAGCATTGACGAAGAATTCGAAATCAATGTTACATTCCCCGAGAACTACAATGCCGAGAACTTAAAGGGCAAGCCCGCAGTATTCAAGTGCAAGATCCACGAGGTCAAGGCTAAGGAATACGCTGAGCTCGACGATGAGTTCGCTAAGGACGTAAGCGATTTCGATACACTTGACGAATTCAAGGCTGACATCAGAGCAAAGCTTGAGGAAAGCGCTAAGAATGCCGCTGACGCTAAGCTTGATGCCGATATTACAGACGCTGTTATCGAAAAGCTTGAGGGCGAGATTCCCGATGCTATGATAAACAACCGTGTTGACGACCTTGTTCGTGACTGGGAGTACAGAAACAGATATCAGGGTATCACAGTTGCTGATTACCTCAAGTTTACAAACACAACTATAGAGCAGTTCAAGGAAAACTTCAAGGAGCCCGCTGCAAAGCAGGTTAAGCTCAGACTTGCTCTTGAGAAGATTGCTCAGATCGAAAAACGTTGCTGTAACAGATGAGGACGTTGAGAAGGAATACGCTGAGATGGCTGAAAACTACAAGATGGAAACTTGACAAGGTCAAGGCTCTTGTTGCTGAAGAAGCTCTCAGAAAAAAGACCTTGAGGTTGAGAAGGCATTCGACATCGTTCGTGAGAGTGCAGACGTAACCGAAGTTACTGAATAATTAAGTTTTTGCAATCGGGAGCTTTCTGTATCATTATGGAAAGCTCTTTATTGTAAATAAAAAACATTTTGAAAGGCAGGAGTTTTATGAGTTTAGTACCAACCGTCATTGAACAGACAGGCAGAGGAGAAAAGAGCTTACGATATATTCTCAAGACTGCTTAACGACAGAATTATCATGCTTAACGAAGAAGTAAACAATGTTACTGCGGGACTTGTTGTTGCACAGTTACTGTTTCTTGAAGGACAGGATCCCGATAAGGACATCAGCCTTTATATAAACAGCCCCGGCGGTTCTATCTCCGCAGGTATGGCTATATATGACACAATGAACTACATCAAGTGCGATGTATCTACTATCTGCGTAGGTATGGCGGCTTCTATGGGAGCGTTCCTGCTTTCAAGCGGCGCAAAGGGCAAGCGTTTCTGCCTGCCGAACTCAGAGGTTATGATTCATCAGCCTCTTATCAGCGGCGGACTCAGCGGTCAGCAGACCGATATTACGATTCACGCAAAGTACCTTGAGAAAACAAGAGAAACACTTGAAAAAATAATGGCAGAGAACTGCGGCAAGAGCTATGAGCAGCTTCATAAGGACTGCGAAAGAGATAATTTCCTTTCAGCTGAAGAGGCTTGCGCTTACGGCCTTGTTGATAAGGTAATTGCAAAAAGATAACCACTTGAAAGGAATTTGACCATGCTTAGATGCAGTTTCTGTGAAAGAACTGAGGATCAGGTTGAAAGAATAATTTACGGTGCGAGCGGCTGTATATGCAATGATTGCATAGTAGCCTCATACCAGATGCTGATGGAGCAGGAAGACAAGACCTCCGCAGAAAATCCAAAGGCAAGCAAAAGGAAGATAAGTACGAGCTTATAAAACCCTACAGAACTTAAGAAAATCCTCGATAAGTATATAATCGGTCAGGATGAAGCAAAAGAAAACCATCTGCGTATCGGTGTATAATCATTATAAGAAGAATTTCTTCGGTGATGAGGCAACTGCAGACGAGATAGAGCTTCAGAAGAGTAATGTTCTGCTGCTGGGACCTACCGGTGTCGGTAAGACCATGATTGCCCAGACGCTTGCCAATGTGCTGAAGGTGCCTTTCGCAATTGCCGATGCAACAACGCTCACACAGGCAGGATATGTCGGTGAGGATGTTGAGAATGTTCTTCTAAGACTTATACAGGCGGCTGATTATGATATTGAGGCGGCTGAACACGGAATCATATATATCGACGAGATAGATAAGATAACAAGAAAGTCTGAAAACACTTCGATTACCCGTGATGTAAGCGGTGAGGGCGTACAGCAGGCACTGCTCAAGATTATCGAGGGTACAGTGTCAAATGTTCCCCCCTCAGGGAGGCAGAAAACATCCTAATCAGGAATTCATACAGATTAACACAAAGAACATCCTGTTTATCTGCGGCGGCGCATTCGAGGGTATAGATAAGCTGATAATGCAGAGAACAAGCTCATCGGCACTCGGTTTCGGCGCAGAGGTAAAGAGCAAGCAGGACAATAAGATAAACGAGGCACTGCATCAGGTAGAGCCTGAGGATCTTGTAAAGTTCGGAATTATCCCCGAGCTTGTCGGCAGACTCCCCGTTATTGCCGTACTTGACGATCTTGACGAGGACGCACTTGTAAAGATACTGTCCGAGCCGAAGAACGCTATCCTGAAGCAGTACAGCTATATGTTCTCGCTTGACGGCATAGAGCTTGAGATTACCGACGATGCAATGCGTGCCATAGCAAAAAAAAAGCGGCTGAAAGAAAAACAGGCGCAAGAGGCCTGCGTACAGTAGTCGAGGAGGCACTCTCCGATATTATGTTCGATGCACCGAGCGACGATACCATATCAAAGGTAATCCCTCACAGGCGAATGTGTCACCGACGGTAAAGCACCGGGAGGTTATCAGAGATCCTTCCGCAAGAAAAAACAGAAGGAACAGCGAAAAAGAAAACCGCAAAGAAAAATCCCGCATAACAAAGGTTGAGCTGTTTTCGTTGACTGATAAAAATTTAAAAATTTTTAAAATAGTATTTACAAACGTTGCTTTGTATGCTATAATAACTTTGTTGTGCATTGCACACAATCAATTCTTGTCTTGGCTCTGTGGAGAATGCTCGTTATGAGAAACACCGTTTCCCGCCGCTATGACAAAGAAAATATTTTTAAGAGGTGTAACCATGCTTTTAAAGGAAGAAAAAGACAGCGGTTATCGAAGCTAACCGCACACACGAGAACGACACAGGTTCTCCCCTGAAGTACAGATCGCTATTCTCACAAAGAGAATCAACGACTTAACCGAGCACTTAAAGACACATAAGAAGGATCACCACTCACGCCGTGGTCTTCTTAAGATGGTAGGTCACAGACGTAATCTGTTAAACTACCTCGCTAAGAAGGATATCGAACGCTACCGTGCAGTAGTAGCTAAGCTCGGTCTTCGTAAGTAAGAGTTTTAAAAAGGGCAGGGCATTTTTGTTCTGCCCTTTTAACCCTTATTTCAGCATTGATTTTTTGACTTAAGGAGAAGCAGTGCAGTCAGCAATAAATTGAACGGAATAATATTATTCCGCTGAATTTATTGCTAACGCTGTTTCTCTTAAAATAAAAAACAGGAGGAACAATATGTTCGAGAATTACAAAACATTCAAAACGACATTTGCAGGCCGTGAGCTTATGGTCGAAACCGGTAAGGTATGCGGACTTGCAAACGGTTCTTGCTGGGTACACTACGGTGAAACAGTCGTAATGGTAAACGTTACAGCAAGCGCAAAGCCCAGAGAGGGTGTTGACTTTTTCCCTCTTGCAGTTGACTACGAAGAAAAGCTCTACGCAGTAGGTAAAATTCCCGGCGGTTACTTAAAGAGAGAGGGCAGACCCAGCGAAAAGGCTATACTGAACTCCCGTGTAGTTGACCGTCCTATGCGTCCTCTGTTCCCCAAGGATATGAGAAATGACGTTGCTATCGTTATGACAGTTCTCGCAGTAGATCCCGAAACACAGCCTGAGATCATCGCTATGATCGGCGCTTCTATCGCAGTTTCCATTTCCGATATTCCGTGGAACGGTCCTATCGGCGGTATCTCCGTAGGTCTTGTTGACGGTGAGATTGTTCTTATGCCCGATGCAGAGCAGAGAGCAAAGTCGGATCTTCAGCTTACCGTTGCGTCAAGCGAGAAGAAGGTCGTAATGATCGAAGCCGGTGCAAACGAAGTTGACGATGATACAATGCTTAAGGCTATAATGGCAGGTCACGAAGAAATCAACAAGTCACTTATCCCCTTCATCAAGCAGATTCAGGCTGAGATTGGCAAGCCCAAGTTCAGCTTCCCTCAATGGAGGTTGATCACGATCTGTTCGAGGCTATTCAGAACAAGTACACCGAGCAGGTAAAGTTCGCTCTTGATACAGACGACAAGAATGTCCGTGAGGAGCGTTTACAGCCTATAAAGGATGATGCTATCCACGCAGAGTTTGACGAGCAGTATCCCGACAAGGCTGCTATGATTGACGAGTGCATCTACAAGTTACAGAAGTTCATCGTAAGACGTTGGCTGTTAGACGAGCAGAAGCGTGTTGACGGCAGAGGTATGGACGAGATGCGTCCTCTTGCCGCTGAAGTAGGACTTCTCCCCAGAGTACACGGTTCAGGTCTGTTTACCCGTGGTCAGACACAGGTTATGACAATCACGACCTTAGGCCCTGTAAGCGACAGCCAGAAGCTTGACGGCATTGACGAAGAAGAAACAAAGCGTTATATGCACCACTATAACTTCCCTGCATACTCTGTAGGCGAAACAAAGGCAAGCAGAGGCCCCGCAGACGTGAGATCGGTCACGGCGCACTTGCACAGAGAGCGCTCGAACCTGTTATCCCTCCCGTTGAAGAATTCCCCTATGCAATAAGACTTGTATCTGAAGTGCTTTCTTCAAACGGTTCAACATCACAGGCTTCTATCTGCGGTTCTACGCTTTCACTGATGGACGCAGGCGTTCCGATAAAGTCACCTGTTGCAGGTATTTCCTGCGGTCTTATCACAGAGGGCGACCGTTGGATGACAATGGTAGACATTCAGGGTCTTGAGGACTTCTTCGGCGATATGGACTTCAAGGTAGGCGGTACTCATAAGGGTATCACAGCTATCCAGATGGATCTTAAGATTGACGGTCTTACACCCGAGATTATCAAGGACGCATTTGCAAAGACGCACAAGGCAAGAGATTACATCCTTGATGAAATAATGCTCAAGGCAATTCCCGAACCCCGTCCCACTGTAAACAAGTACGCTCCCAAGATGCTCAACTACAAGGTACCCGTTGACAAGATAAGAGAAGTTATCGGTACAGGCGGTAAGTAAGGTTATTCAGAAGCTCTGCGCAGACTTCGAGGTTAAGATTGACATTGATGAAGAAGGCAATGTATTCATCTGCGGTCAGGATCTTGAAAAGGCTCAGAACTGCATAGCGATGATAAAGGCTATCACATCTCCCCGAGGTTGGCGCTATCTACAAGGGTAAGGTTGTTCGTATAATGAACTTCGGTGCGTTTGTTGAGATTGCTCCCGGCAAGGACGGTATGGTACACATTTCAGAGCTTGAAAACAGACGTGTAGAAAAGGTTGAAGATGTTGTTTCAATCGGTGACGAGATAATCGTAAAGGTTCTCGAAATCGACAATCAGGGTAAGATAAGACTTTCAAGAAAGGCTGCTCTTGCCGAAATCGAAGCAAAGAAGAAAAACGGCTGATAAAGCTGAATATTGCAAAAACAGACCTGTGGGAAACTCTCACAGGTCTTTTTTATACGCAATTTCGTCTTGCAATGGCACGCTGTTTGTGATATACTTATACTGTATCATTATGTGATAACTGCACACTTTGCCGTATATTTTCTGCTCTTTTGCTAAGAATAAAAAGAGAAAAAAAATCAGCAAAGGAGCAGGGTATGAACAAAGATAATATCACAAATAACGAACAGACCGACGAGGAGAACGAAGAACAGGCGGTAACATGTCAGGTGTCGGATAACGGCATATTCGCATCGGAAAACGCTAAGCACAATATCCATTGCCTTAACGTAATCGGTCAGATAGAGGGACATTATATCCTTCCTCCCCAGAACAAGACCACAAAGTATGAACACATTATGCCTGCACTGGTAGCAATAGAGCAGGATATGAGCATAGACGGTCTGCTTATAATACTCAATACGGTCGGCGGAGATGTAGAGGCAGGGCTTGCAATATCCGAACTTATCGCAGGAATGTCAAAGCCCACAGTGTCGATTGTAGTCGGCGGCGGTCATTCAATCGGCGTACCGCTTGCGGTAAGTGCAAGAAAGAGCTTTATCGTGCCGTCTGCAACAATGACCATCCACCCTGTCAGAATGAACGGACTTCTTCTCGGCATACCGCAGACGCTGTCATATTTTGAGCGTATGCAGGAGAGAATAATAAATTTCGTAAGCAAGAACAGCAGGATAAAGCCTGAGCGCTTCCGTGAGCTTATGATGAAGAAGGATGAGCTTGTAATGGATGTCGGTTCGGTGCTTGACGGCGAAACGGCCGTGAACGAGGGACTTATAGACAGCCTCGGAGGACTGAGCGATGCTGTGCAGTGCCTTTACTCTTTGATAGAACAGCAGAAAACCGATAAGGAAAGCACTAAGCGCACTAAGTATAGTACAGGAAAAACCGTTTCGAAAAAAAGAGCTTCGTCCGCAACAGCTAAGACGGATACAAAAACCGCAGGCAAGGGTAAAGCAACCGCCAGAGTGAGTACGTTCAGAGAATATCATCCGTCGGCGCAAAGAGCAGAAATGAGAGCGAAGCGAGGTGCGGAAAAATGTTTCAGACCGTTGTAGATGAGTCGGAGGTTTTCCGTAACGCACAGCTTTATGACAATAACTCCTATTATGCGGTTGACGGTTGTGTTTTTTCATATACTGTCTGCGAAAAGAACAGTGTTTCTGTATCGCACGATTTACGGAGTTATCTGAAATACACGCAGATAAAGCCGCTTTAGGTGACAGTCATAACGGGCGTAAGCCCATACATATATATTAAGGCAATACCGCACAAAGATTGTGCGCGTATTGCGCAGTCAGATTTTTCGTCAGATTGTACAATGAGGACGCAGCAAGGCTGACGCCTTGCAAGGACGAATTGTGCAATATGACGGAAAATATGCAAGCAAGATGCGTACAAAATACAAAATATGGTCTTTGTGCGGTGTTGCCTAAAATAAACAACACGAAATAATCCGAAAGGAACAAAAAGAAAATGGATTACATAAGCATAATCATTCAGGGCGTTATACAGGGACTTACGGAGTTTCTTCCCGTTTTCAAGCTCCGCCATCTGTCTGTTGCCCAGCATTTTATGAATATCGGAGAAAACACCCTTATAACCTCTGTTGTACTGCATTTAGGAACGCTTCTGGCGGTTTTTATAGCATTTTTTTTTCCCTACTATCTGGGGAATGATAAAGGAATTTTTTCCTTACTATAAAGGATATTTTCACAGGCAAATTTTCGTGGAAGAATATGAACGCCAACAGACGTATGATGTTTATGGTCATAATTTCCACCGCTATGCTTGTACCCGTTTACTTCTTCAAAGACTTCTTTACAGGTTTTGAGGGCGACAATGACATTATTTTTGAGGGCTTTGCCTTTATCTTTACCGCAATTCTTCTCTTTATGTCGGATAAGTGCATAAAGGGCAACAAAACAGGCGATAAGATGAAGGTCGCAGATGCCGTTGCAATAGGCGCAATGCAGTGCGTGGCTCTGTTTCCGGTGTATCACGTTCAGGCTCTACAACCGCCGCAGGCCTTTTCTGCGGACTTACAAAGGAAACTGCGGTCACATTCTCGTTTATACTCGGTATCCCCGCAATTCTCGGCGGAAGCGTGCTTGAGATCGGTGATGCGTTAAAAAGCAATGTAGAACTTGACTGGGTACAGCTCGGAATAGGCTTTGTCGTATCTGCGGCAGTGGGACTTCTTGCGATAGCTCTTGTAAAATGGCTTCTTAAAAAGGACAGATTCAAGATTTTCGGATTCTATACGGCAATACTCGGTCTTGCCTGCATAGGCATCGGTGCTTATGAACTGGCGACCGGCTCACACTTCGTTTTTGTTTTCTGACAGAATTTAAATATAATTCAATGACTTTGGGAGAAAGGACGTAGAAACATGGCAGCAAAGCACAATCTGAACAACAGCACCAATGAGGCTGAAGCAAGAACTTCGGGGTCGTCGGGCAAAACACGGAAAAAGGATCAGACTATCGAAGATAAGCAGCGAGAACTGAGTGAACGTTGCAAGAATGACATTGAAAAGGAGCTTAAATCGAAAAGAAGGAGAAGCTCTATAATTCTTTTCGCCATAGGCGTTCTTATGGCGCTGTTTACGATTATAGGCTTTATCGGCAGTCTTAACAGGGCGGAAGGCAACAGCCTGAATCTGCTTGATATGATTTATTCGTTCCTCTGCGGTATGTTCGGCTTTACGGTATTTTTTACAGGCCCTATTCTTATATATGTAGCCGTACTTATTGCAACGGATAAGAGCAGGACAAGTATCCTCACCAAGATATTACAGCTGTCGGGCGGAATAGTGATATTAAGCACAGCTATACAGATATTCTTTGTAGGCAGTGTCGGAGAAGGCACGACCGACTTTTTCGGAGCGGTGGCAAGTCTTTATTCGGACGGAACACGGCTGATGGGCGGCGGTATCATAGGCGGCGTACCTGCGTGGCTTTTTGCTTTTGTTCGGCAATGTCGGCGCAATAGTAATGATTATACTGATTGCTTTCGTATTTGTTATGCTTATCAGCAGAAAGTCGCTTATGGACTTTTTAGGCGCTGTAGGAAAACCTGTAAAAAGGTTGCGGTTACCGCCAAGGAGAAACACGCTCAGCATAGGGAAGAAATGGAGGTATACAGACTTGAGCAGGAACAGCAGAGGCTGCAGGCGGAAAGCGAGCGCAAGGAAAAAACTTATAGAGCTTGAATCAAACGCTGTCGGAACTCCTGCAACTACGCTTCAGGAAAGACACGATGAGAATATCGAGGAGCAGAAAAAGGACAGCGATAATTTCATAAACGAGATAAACAATTACAACGGCAAGGTATCGCCAAAACCCGAAGAGGCGGTTCAGCAGAGCAATGAGCATTTGCCTGAGATCGCTCCTGAGAGCGATGTACATATGTCCTGCGATAAGCTGCCCGACCTGCCCGTAGCCGATAACAACGGCTCTGCTCAAAAGGCACAGAGCGTAGCTGCGGATAAGCAGGAGGACAGCGAGCCGATACCGGAATATTTTCCGCCCCTGCCTATTTATCCTCCGGAGGAGGGTCAATCCCGTTGAGGCTGCTTTAAATTCGTTCATAGAAGAAACGAACTGTGAACAAAATTCCTCTGTGCAGAGAGAGGAGCAGTTTATGAACGATGTGAACGCTCCCGTTGCACCGCCTGCTGAAGTGCCTTTTTATCGCAGATTATACCGATTCCGGTATTGCCGACAGTACACCTGACGGTATTACAGACAGTGCCGCAGTGCAGGAGGACAAGCAGGACGGCGATACAAGCGACAGTGATAAACTCTACACAGTGACGCTTAACGAGGAAGATCACCCTCTGCCGCCTACTGCGCTTCTTGACGAGATTATGCCCGGTAAGGCACAGGAGGACATCGACAGAGAGCTTGAAACAAATGCGAACACCATTGTTGAAGCGTTACGCAGCTTCGGTGTTCAGACAAAATGTATCGGTACTTGCAGAGGACCCTCTGTAACAAGATATGAATTACAGCCTGCGGCAGGCGTTAAAATTTCCAAGATAACAGGACTTGCCGATGACATTGCGCTTAACCTCGCTTCATCCGGTATCAGAATAGAAGCGCCTATACCCAATAAGCCCGCTGTAGGCATCGAAGTGCCGAACAAGATAAGAGATACCGTACCGTTCAGACAGCTTATCGAAAGCAGTGATATTGCCGAAAAGAAAAAGCAAGCTGGCGGCTGTGCTGGGTAAGGATATTTCGGGCGGCATAGTAATAGCCGATATAGCCGAGATGCCCCATCTGCTGATTGCAGGTACGACCGCTCGGGTAAATCCGTATGCGTGAACTCGATAATTATGTCGATACTTTTTCAGAAGCAAGCCCGAAGACGTAAAGTTTATAATGATTGACCCGAAGGCCGTTGAATTTATGGCTTATAACGGCATACCTCACCTGCTTATCCCTGTTGTGACAGATCCTAAAAAGGCGGCGGGCGCTCTGAACTGGGCGGTAGGCGAAATGCTGAAGCGATACAGTATGTTCTCTGAGTACAATGTCCGCAATATACACGGCTATAACGCTCTTGCGGCTAAGGATCCCGAGATGGATAAAATGAGCCAGACGGTGATTTTTATAGATGAGCTTGCCGATCTTATTATGGCATCAAAGAACGAGGTCGAGGACAGTATATGCCGTCTTGCGCAGATGGCAAGAGCCGCAGGTATGCACCTTGTCATAGCTACACAGCGACCGACCGTAGATGTTGTTACGGGTCTTATAAAGGCTAATATCCCCAGCCGTATCGCATTAAAGGTAAGCTCCGGTACTGACAGCCGTGTAATTATGGATGAGCAGGGAGCCGAGAAACTGCTCGGCAAGGGCGATATGCTCTTTAAATCTGTTTCTATGCCGAAGCCTATCCGTGTACAAGGCTGTTGGATCTCCGATAAGGAAGTTGAACGTGTTGTGGATTTTCTGAAGAATAAATTCGAGCTTGATTATGATGATGATGTTATGAAAGAGGTCGAGCGACAGGCAGAGCTTGTCAAGGGCAACGATAAATCCTCAGACAGCGTCGGCTTTGAAAGCGGAGATATTGATGTCAGCGACGATAAGCTGGAGGACGCTATCCGTATCGTAGTTGAAAACGGACAGGCAAGCGTAAGTACGCTTCAGCGAAAGCTCAAGCTCGGTTTCGGCAGAGCCGCAAGACTTGTCGATGTAATGGAAGAAATGGGCATCGTAGGACCGTCACAGGGAAGTAAGCCAAGAGAAGTGCTTATGACTAAGGAGCAGTACTACGAGCGCCAGATGAATAAACAACAATAAAGGAAAGTGAAATAAATGCCTTTTTTTACCTATATCAAAACAGGATATGAAAGACAGAGGGATAGATCAGCTTGATTTCATCTGTGTCACGGGCGATGCCTATGTTGATCATCCGTCATTTGGTATAGCTATTATATCCCGTATGCTTGAAAGCTGCGGCTGTAATGTCGGAATAATCGCTCAGCCCGTAACCGATGAGGATTTCAAAAAGCTCGGTGAGCCGAAATACTGTTTTCTTGTAACGGGCGGAAATATAGACAGTATGGTGTCGAATTATACCGTATTCAAGAAAAACGTTGGGATGATGCCTATTCCGAGGGCGGAAAGGGCGGAAAACGTCCCGACAGAGCGGTAACGGTATATTGTAAAACACTTACAAGATTGTTTCCCGATAAAGAAATAGCGATAGGCGGACTTGAGGCAAGCCTGCGCAGATTTGCCCATTACGATTACTGGGCGGATAAGGTAATGCCGTCAATACTGGTTGACAGCGGAGCTAAGCTTCTGATGTACGGAATGGGCGAGCTTACGATAGTACAGCTTTACAGAGAGCTTGCCGAGGGTAAAAAGCTGTCGGAGATACACGACATAAGAGGCACCTGTTATCTTACCGAGCCTAAGAATACTCCTCTCGGTGCGGTGCAGTGCGACAGCTTCGAGATAGTCAGAGAGAATAAGAAAGCATACGCAAAATCCTGTCGTCAGCAGTATGACGAGCAGGACGAGGTTTACGGTAAAACTATGGTACAGCGTCACGGAAATATGATGCTTGTACAGAATCCTCCTCAGAGAAGCCTTACCCAGAGCGAATTTGACAAGGCATACGAGTTGCCTTATATGAAAGCGTATCACCCTTGCTATGAAAAGGGCGGCGGAGTTCGGGTATAAAGGAAGTTGAGTTTTCCATAACTCATAACAGAGGCTGTTTCGGTTATTGTAATTTCTGTTCGATAGCCTTGCATCAGGGCAGAAGAATACAGACAAGAAGCGAGGAATCGGTTATAAACGAGGCGATAGACCTTACCAAAAAACCGGGCTTCAAGGGATATATCCACGATGTCGGCGGTCCTACCGCAAACTTCCGCAGGACCTCCTGCGACAAGCAGGAAAAGGCGGGACTTTGCAAGGGCAAAAAGTGCCTTGCTCCTGAGCCTTGCCCTGCACTGAAGGTCGATCACAGCGAGTATCTTGAGATGCTCAGAAAGATACGTTCCATAAAAAATGTCAAGCGTGTATTTATCCGTTCGGGTATAAGATACGACTATATGATGAAGGATAAGAACGATGAGTTTTTCAAGGAGCTTGTAGAGCATCACGTCAGCGGACAGCTTAAGGTTGCCCCCCGAACACGCAAGCAACAAGGTACTTGATCTTATGGGCAAGCCTCATATCGAGGTATACGAGGACTTTGAAAAGAAGTTTTACAAGTATACAAAGGAATGCGGTAAGGAACAGTACCTGGTGCCTTATCTTATGTCATCACATCCCGGCTGTACCATAAAAGAGGCGGTCGAGCTTGCGGTGTTCCTTAAAAAGCATAACATCAGACCCGAGCAGGTGCAGGACTTCTATCCCACACCCGGAACAATATCGACAGCTATGTATTATACAGGGCTTGACCCTTATACTATGCAGGAGGTCTATATCCCCCCCGTGACCCGAAGGAAAAAGAGATGCAAAGAGCGCTCCTGCAGTATTACAAAAAAAGAGAATAAGCAGATAGTTGCAAAGGCTCTCATAAGGGCAGGCAGACGTGACCTTATCGGATACGGCAAGGAATGTCTTATAACACCGGACGGATTAGCCTTTGCAGCAGGACAGAAAAGGAGCAGTGAAAAATGGCAAGAACTCCTCTTCAAAAGCAAAGACGTATCAACGACAGGGCAATAAGAGCGGCGGCAGGAGTAAAATGCAGAAGAAAAAGCACTAACGTGCTGATTGCGTTAGCTGTGATAATCGCTTGTGTTTGTATTTTTATGACCCTGAACGAATATGTGTTCAACATCGAACATCTTCCGTGCTGGAGCAGTATATTCGGCGGCAAAAACAGCATAAGCGCCGAAATCTTTCATCATCACAGCCTGTACTTGAAATAGGAGAACACTATGCTTATTGTTGACAGATTTGAAGAAGATAAAGCGGTAGTTTTTGATGACGAAAAGCAGATCATATTAGACAGAGATAAGCTATCTCCCTTTGTCAAAGAGGGCGATGCGGTCATCCTTTCGGATAGCGGTATATATGTTCCCGATAAAGCGAAAACGGAGCAGATGAGAAACGATAATCTCAGCCTTCTGCAAAAATTATTGAATAAATGACTAAGACCCTGCGGCATATTTACCGCAGGGTCGTTTTCGTTAACGGCTTGTATGGACTTCCGTATAACCGCCGCTTGTACCAAGCCTTAATACCTGCCCGTTATCAAGCGTCAGCTTTGCGTTTGCACTTTCGCCGTCAAGCTGTTTTCGTACATCCGAAATAAATTCATCGGTGCTTTGCGACTTGCAGAAAACTTTCAGAAGGTTTTCAAGCGCAAGAATGTCGTTTTTCGCTTTCTATGAACATTTCAACTTCCGTTTTATCGATATTTCCGCTTTTGTCATATACGATTCGAAGCTTTGATGTACGGTTGTTGTCGGCTGTGGATTTAGTGTAAAGATATACGATGTTGCTGATTTTCTGCATTGTAAAGCCGTTTTCGGTGAGTATCTTTTCAACTGTAGCGTTGCTTTGGGAGATATTGCCGTTTACCTCGTCATTTTTGCCGTAGCCTATACACAAATCGGTTATCTCGAGTGCCAGAAAGATTGCGAATACTAAAACCGCTCTTTTTGATAACTCTGCTTGCAACAGATTTCTTTACCGTATTTTCGGCAATGCGTAAATCAGGCATACTGTCGTAGATTTTCAGTATTTTTATTGTTCTGCCGTTACTGCTGTATTTAAGATAATGCTTTGTTTCGCCTGTCAGGACAGCGTTTTTCGTAAATTGTCTTTTTTTATATCTGTCGGTATCAAAATTCGCTCTTACAAATTCAAAATCCGTATTTGCGGTGATTTTCGAGATAAGACCGCTTCTTGCGGCGAGAGTGCCTTTGATTATTGTGTTGCCGTCAAACTTATATGACGTTGTAAGAACTGAGGCGAATCTCAGCAGACCGATAAAGAATATGATAATCGCCACAGCAAAGAACATCATAAGAACAATTACCGGTATTATCCTGCAAAAAATGTGCTTGTTATTTTAAGCACCGAAGCACCGCACAGACCGATAGCAGTAACGCCTGTGCCGACAGTGAACATAGAAATAAGGCTCACTACCCACCAAAGCATCGCACCGAATGCGTGAGTGTGCTTCTCTGTTTCAAAAGACGGGTTTGAGTATATCATAAGCTTCTCCGTTTCATATTTATTTCTTATTTTAGTATAACAGCTATTTCCGATGCTGTCAATCGGAACAATTGCCGTGTTCAAAATTTTCCGATGCCGTTCAAAAACTCTTTACAAGTGCTTGAAATAGGTGTAAAATAGTATCATGATATGAAAGGAGCTGCATTATGAAAAAAAAGTGCTTAATTGTAGTGGACTATCAGAATGATTTTTTGTAAGCGGTTCGCTCGGCTTTGAAAAAGGCAAAGACGCTTGAACTCGGAATCGCCAACAAAATAAATTTCTATCATGTAAACGGCGATGATGTCATATTTACTCTTGACACTTCATTATGACGATTATATGGATAGCTATGAGGGAAAGCATCTGCCCGTACCTCACTGTATAGAGAATACGGACGGATATAAGCTGTACGGCAGTGTTGCCGACTGCGTTTCCGGCGAAGATATAGTATTCAGGAAAACCACCTTCGGCTCGGACGCTCTGTATGAGTATCTCAAAACCGCCTGCTACGGCTCTGTCGAGCTTGTTGGCGTGGTAACAAATATCTGCGTTGTTGCCAATGCCGTACTCGCAAAGACGGCTTTACCCGATGCTGATATTATAGTAGACAGCACGCTCACGGCATCAAATGACGAGCGGCTTCACAATGCCGCCCTTTGATACTATGGAAGGTATGCAGATAATAATAAAATAAAGGAGCAGACTAATGAACAAGGATAATTTCACAATGCTGTGCGATTTCTATGAGCTTACTATGGCAAACGGCTATTTTAAAAACGGCTTCTATAAGCGCACGACATATTTTGATGTATTTTTTCAGAAACGTTCCCGACAACGGCGGATTTGCGATTGCGGCAGGACTTGACCAGATAATCGAATATATAAAAGAGCTTCATTTTTCTGCCGAAGATATAGAATTTCTGCGTAGCAAAGAAGATTTTCGATGAAGAATTTCTCGAATATCTTAAAGACTTCAGATTTACCGGCGATATTTACGCCGTACCTGAGGGTACGCCTGTTTTCCCCGCACGAGCCTGTCCTTACCGTAAAGGCACCGGCTATCGAGGCACAGCTTATAGAAACCTATATCCTGCTTGCGATAAATCACCAGTCGCTTATAGCCACAAAAGCGAACAGAATAGTCAGAGCGGCAAACGGCAGAACAGTGCTTGAATTCGGCTCAAGAAGAGCGCAGGGCGCAGACGGTGCTGTGATAGGCGCAAAGAGCGGCTTATATAGGCGGCTGTGCAGGTACTGCTTGTACGCTGACCGATTTCAAGTACGGTGTTCCCGCAGGCGGTACTATGGCGCATTCGTGGGTACCAGATGTTCGATACCGAGTATGACGCATTCAGGACTTATTGCGAAATATATCCCGATAATGCCGTACTGCTTGTTGACACTTATAATACATTGAAAAGCGGCGTTCCGAACGCTATAAAGGCATTTAAAGAGGTGCTTGTGCCTAAGGGTATCACAAATTTCGGCATAAGGCTTGATTCGGGCGATATATCCTATCTGTCCAAGAAAGCAAGAAAGATGCTTGATGAGGCAGGACTTCAGTGCTGTAAGATAGTTGCATCAAATTCGCTCGATGAATATCTTATCCGTGATCTTATGATGCAGGAGGCTAAGATAGATACCTTCGGAGTAGGAGAAAGGCTCATCACCGCAAAGAGCGCACCCGTGTTCGGAGGTGTTTATAAGCTGGCGGCAGTGGAGGATGAACAGGGAAACATCATTCCCAAGATAAAAATAAGTGAAAACACCGCAAAGATAACCAATCCCCATTACAAGAAGCTGTACCGTTTCTATGACAATGAAAGCGGCAAGGCACTTGCGGACGAACTTTGTGTATACGATGAAACAATTGACAGCACAAAGCCTCACACTATTTTCGATCCCGATGCAATATGGAAAACAAAGACGCTTACAGACTACACAGCAAGAGAAACTTCATGTAACGGTATTCAAAAACGGCGAGCTTGTTTATAAACAGCCGTCGCTGTATGAAATCAGGATTTACTGCGCCGAACAGTTGGAAACACTCTGGGACGAGGTAAAGCGTTTTGAAAATCCGCACACTTATTATGTGGATTTGTCAAAGAAGCTGTGGGATATAAAAAACGAATTACTTGAAAAGTCAAAGGACGGAAAAGATTTAAAATGAAAAAATCAATATCAATAACTCTCTGTGCGGCATTACTCGCTCTGTCGGGATGCTCGCAAAACACAAGCTCAGACGCTTTATCCTCTGATATTTCTTCTGCCGCATCGGAATCGCAAAGCACAGCATCGCAGGAAGAAAGCAGCGGATCATCATTACAGAATGGTAACGGCGGATTCAAAGTAGAAGGCACAAAGCTGCTTGACGCAAACGGCAAGGAGTTTATAATGCGTGGTATAAATCATGCACACACATGGTATCTTGATGAAGATACAACGGCTATCAAAGCTATAGCCGAAACAGGCTCAAATGTAGTGCGTTTGTTTGCTCGGACGGCGAGCAGTGGACAAAAGATACAGAGGATATGCTTGAAACGGTTATCGATCTTTGTATCGACAATGAGATGATTGCAGTAGTTGAAGTACACGATGCAACCGGCAAGGATGATAAGACTGCACTTGATAAAGCTACTGATTACTGGATAGAGATGAAGAACGCTCTTATCGGCAAGGAGCAGTATGTTATACTCAATATCGCAAACGAGTGGACAGGCGGCTGGAACGGCGAATTATGGCGTGACGGCTATACAGAATCTATCCCGAAGCTTAGAGAAGCAGGCATAAAGAATACTATCCTTGTCGATGCGGCAGGATGGGGACAATATGCCAAGAGCATAGGCGATTACGGTAAAGAGGTATTTGATTCCGATCCCGATAAGAATACGATGTTTGCCGTTCATATGTACGGCACGGCAGGAAAAAACAGTTCAGTTATAGAAAAGAATCTCAGATTTGCTACCGACAACGGACTTTGCGTAATAGTAGGCGAGTTCGGCTATACGCATACAGACGGCGATGTTGACGAGGCATTTATAATGAAATATTGTCAGGAAAACGGTATAGGATATATCGGCTGGAGCTGGAAGGGCAACAGCGGCGGTGTGGAATATCTTGATATAGCAAACAGCTGGGACGGTTCGGTTTTATCTGCCGATTGGGGCGAGAATCTGGTCAACGGCGAAAAAACGGCATAAAACAGACTTCTGTAAAATGCAGTGTATTTACAAAGGAATAATAAATGACATTCAGAATTTATGACAAGCTCTGCGAGGACGCAAAGAAATTAAGAACTGAGGTATTTGTGGCAGAACAGGGGGTTTGAAACGGAATTTGACGATACGGACAGTAAGGCAAGGCATATAGTCGGCTATGACGGAGAAAAGCCTGTCGCAGTTTGCAGATATTTTTACGATGAAGAGCATAAGTCGTATATGATAGGCAGGATAGCCGTCATTAAAGAATGCAGAGGCTTGCATTACGGCGATAAGATATTATCCTTTGCGGAGCAGAAGATAAAAGCAGGACGGCGGAAAGTCGGTCGCGCTGTCCGCTCAGCTTCGTGCGTCGGGATTTTACGAGAAACAGGGCTATAAGAAGCACGGCAAAGAGTATTATGATGAATACTGTCCTCATGTGCTTATGACAAAAGCCCTGTAAGGAGGATTTATGACGGATATTATAACCGCAATGGAGAATCGCCACGCTGTAAGAGCCTACGATCCTGAAAAAAAGATACCAAAAGAAATAACTGATATGCTCAGAGAAAAGATAGACCTGCTGAATGCCGAAAGCAAGCTTCACATACAGCTTGTAACAGATGAGCCTAAGGCATTCGACAGCTTTATGGCACATTACGGCAAGTTCTCGGGCGTTACCGATTACATTGCTCTTATAGGCAGAAAAAGCGATAAGCTGAACGAAATATGCGGATATTACGGCGAACAGCTTGTACTTCTGGCGGCACAGCTTGGACTTGACAGCTGTTGGGTTGCAATGTCATACGCTAAGGTAAAAACGCTTATACGATTGCAAAAGGGGAGAAGCTGTGCTGTGTTATCTCTCTCGGCTACGGAAAGACGCACGGAACACCACATAAAAGCAAATCACCCGAGGAAGTTGCGGTAATAAAGGATGATACGCCTGAGTGGTTTATAAACGGCGTAAATGCCGCATTACTTGCACCCACCGCTATGAATCAGCAGAAATTCGGATTTATGCTTGACGGCGATAAGGTGCTCGCAAAAAGCCGGTAAAGGCATACTTTCCGATATGGATCTCGGAATTGTCAAATATCACTTTGAGATTGGCTCCGGAAAAGAGCTTTTCAGAGATGAAATGAAACTTGTCTGATGAATATAATGTCTTGTATTCGCTTGATATACGCATATTATTCATTCTGCGAATGCAGAATTTGCCGTTTTCACTGAAAAACTTGCCGTTTTCACATAATCGCACACAAGCGTATGTATATATGTTATTATATAGACGCAGGGTTACTCTGTAATATATTTGGGTAAAAAAGAAAGGTTTTGTGAAAATGGTACATTATGATTATATCCATGAAGAATGTTCGGACAGCGAAACAGGTGATTATATTTCGTATGCGATAATAGCCGTCAGGATAAAAGAGAATGACGGAGCGGTTACAGCGGAGGAAATATGCACAGTGCATGATGTGTTTCTGAACGAAAGCAGAGCAAGAGAGTTTGCTGAGATTTGCAACGAGCTTGGATTATCGCCCGTACATATCTATGATGTCGTACAGGACGCTATAGGATGAAAATCAACAGCAATAAGTCAAACCGCCCCTCAGCGTGTCGTTCACACTGAGGGGGCAGTTATGTATCATTTTGAACCGTTCTGATATTTCAGCTTTGTTGCAAGACCGCCTCTTATATGCCGCTCGTCCTTGTTTTTCTGCAATACCTCCTTGACCTTACCTGCAAGATGCGGATCTACCTTCGCAAGCCTTACCGTAACATCCTGGTGTACGGTACTTTTGCTTATACCATACACCCTTGCTGTGCTTCTTACTGTTGCTTCGTTATCTATTATATATTCTCCGAGTATAACACATCTTTCACGTTTCGTATCCGGTACCGTTATTGTTCCGGCTTTCACATAATCGCCCCTATCATAAGACAGCACCTTCTTATATCAACAGTGCATATCGTTTGCTCAAGTATATGCTGTAAGGAGCGTGAATATGATAGGCACTGTAAAAACAACCGAAACAAAAAAAATCGACTGCATTGTTTCCGAAAGGTAGGAATGCAGTCTTTTTTGTTATATAATTGAGTTGTGGAAAACATTATACTGCCACAGTTAGATATTATACACCATATCAACTAAAGGCAATACCGCACAAAGAACGCATAAAAAGCTTTGTACGTCATCTGCTTGCATCTTTTCCGTTATATTGCACAGAAAACCCTTGACATACGTTAGTATGCCTGCGGTTTTTCCGTACAATCTGACGAAAAATCTGACTGCGCACCTGACGCACAATCTTTGTGCGGTATTGCCTAAAATTACCACCGTAAATTACAAAAAAGATAAAAATTTCTGCTCCGGTATATACATTCTGTGAGGTTTTTGATCATATTGCCATAAATAATTTCCTCATGTTATTAGTTTGCGTTATATACAAAATTGACATAAATCAGTGCATAATACACAAATGATTTTGCCTAATTTTGTTGTTTTATCCATTGACAAATTTAATTTAATATGTTAAACTATAAACAATCAAACGGACTTTATAAGGTATTTTATTGTATAATATTTCTTACGCATATTCGAAAGCTTTTATAATCTATGCAAATCAGAAGCGGAAAATATTATGAGATATTTTAAGCAGAAAAGGACTAAATATCAAACACATTTTCTACAAGTTGAATGTGTAAGATATATATTTTTATGATTGATAAAATCAATCGGAAAGGACATTTAAATGAAAAAACGTTTAAAAGGCTGATTGCCATTGTCATGGCAACGACTACTATGGCGGTTGGATTCGGAGGTATGAGTGTAAGCGCTGTTTCAGAAACTGCAAGCTGGAGTGCAAGATATGTTAATGTTCATGGGGCGCCAACCAGTGAAAGTCGTACAGGTTCTGCAACTATGAAAGCATCTTCCGAGGTATACACCGGTAAGGTAAACACAATGTCAGACATTACAAACAGAAGCTTGACATTATCATCTACTACACACACTATGTCAACCGGTTCAATTGTCTATAATAATACCGGTTCAAGAAGATGGTATATTAGCGGAGAAATTAAAGATGTTACATATGAAATGGTAGCCTATAAAACTTCGTTAAAAGCTGTACTTAACGTAACCGGTATCATAAGCAGATAGTCCGTGTTTGTTATCATTATGAAGCTTGTATTGTAAAGTGCGGCATAGCCGCACTTTACTTTGATTATTCAAAGGAGATCGAATATGAAAAAAAAAGATTTTACTGTTTACATTTGTTTCGTTGTTGTTTTTAACTGCTTGCAATAATCAAAACACAGATATCGAAAAAAAATCTGATACAGCAGAAAACGTATCAGTTAATTTCTTGTCTGATTATGAAAATTGTAGGAATAAAAACTATGTTAATTTAGATTTTTTCAAATTGCAGTGCACGTCTTCCTGAATTAAATACATGCAGTAGTCTGAATGTGACAGTTGCGAATAGTAGTGGAGTACCACACAACGAAAATCTTGAAAATTTCAAAAAATACTGTGAGTTTTTTTTTCGGCGAGTACAATTCTTCAAATGCGCTCTTTTCATCATTTTCGAAAAATATTGTGTATAATCAAAAAATGAAGATGACGGTAAACATGCATGGTATCCAAAGATTGATAATTACCTTGAGCAAATACAAAACGGTAATATAGATATTCTTTCATTTTTATATAGAGATACAGATAATAATAAGTACTTATGGTGGCTTCGTTCTGACGATTTTCCTCATTGGATGAATAAGGGAGAAGCATACTCACTCATCAAAACAGATGATACAAAAAGTTTCATCATGGATACCGTCCGATATGAATAACAAGGTTGCATCTTACTTTAATGATGGAACGCACAATGATGAAACATACCGTATTCTTGACGGTAATGTTTCTATAGGTGAGGCTGTAACATATTTTGAGAAAGACTACTTATCTTCTTTACCGTGTGATTTTGATTCTAACTATTCAATATATGTTTCAACTATAGATGTTTATAATATACATGATGATATCTATTGCTATGTTTTTAAATTCAGCACCGCATGGAATAATATTCCTTTTGATAGAAGAGATGAAGCATACACCCAATCAAGCTCAAGATGCTTCACTTCAACATATGGTATCCGGCGAAGCGCTTATGATAAAAAAGAATGATATTGATGCATTCGTTGATTTAAGCTTTCCGAATATAAGCGAAATAGAAAAACCTATTGAAAACATCTGCACTTTAGAAAATGCTGTAAATATTATGAGCAATACGCTGACGAAGGGAGTTAAGTTTGAATTGCAGACGATAGAATTTGTATACATGGGGAAATTATAGTGACGACTATGAGACAGCCCACCTCGAACCTTCGTGGAAATTTGTAACTCACAACCCGAACGATGATTTATACTATTGTGTATATGTAAATGCGGCAAGCGAAGAGTGCAGTTATATATCATATAAGCCATTTTAGAACTGAAATTACAGCGTTGGCACTTTGCATGAAGGAAGGAGATTCCTATGCTTAAATTAAGTATGTTATTTACCGATTGTTCAAATAAGGACAGCGGTACAGATAATACAACTATAGAATCATTAACTGACACTGTATCAATTGATGATAATAATCCTAACGACAACTTGACATATGTTTGTTATGTTGACGCAAAAAGACGGCGGAAATTTCGGATATTTTACTGCTCCCGAAAACATGGAGTTGATACAATGATGATCCGAAACATAAGAACTAATATATACAAAATACTTACAGGCTACGGCTTCTATATCTGTATTATCTTTACGGCTGTACTTTGCTTCTCCGCATACATCTATGAAGACTCAATGAACGGTGATAAGTATTCAGTATTTATGGCGCATAAAACCTTTGACAAAGATTTTATGCTTAGCGATACAAGATTTTGTTCGTTTGAGGTTATGCTTAAAGGGGCAGGAAGCTGGCTTTCTCTTTTTATTCCGCTTATATCTGCGTTTGCGTTTATTCCTCTTGTGTGTGACGAATATGAGGCAAAGTCGGTGCGCTTTGAAATCTTCCGAAGTTCAAAGTTATGTTATAATCTGTCTAAATTCATAACTGCCATGTTTGTGCGGAGGATTTGCGGTTATGCTGGGCTTCGGATTGTTTACATTAGCAGACTATGCTTTATTCCCAAATATAAATGAATACAGTGCTGAGTTGAAAAAAAACATATGAAGAATTTCTCGTTTACAGTTATCCGGATTTAACGCAAAACGGTTATGGCTTTATTATACTACAAAAAACTTGGAGAAATGTTTTTTGTACGGAGCGGTCTGCGCAGCTCCTGCGATTATGTTTACCGGTTTCATCAGGAACAAATATCTTGTGCTGTGCATACCATTTTTTATAAAATATGCAGTTAGTCAAACTTGCATAAAGCTGCAATCGCAGGCAGTTTCCGATTACAATAATGTTGACACAGAAATGCTGAAAATCAGTTCAATATTTAATCCTGACGCACTTTCATATCTTTCTGACTTTGGGAATGATAAAAAGCTTGTACTTATCTATAACGGAGCGCTTCTTTTTTCAGCAGCAATAATTTATCTTATTATTACACAAAGCAGGAGGCTCGACAGCGGTGAATAGAAACTTTAAATGTGTATTATCTGTAGCAAGATCGGAATACATAAAGTGGATAACAAATCCAAGAGTCATTATTGTGGGAGTGCTTCTTGTATTTATGCGTACTCTTGCCATTGAGCCTTTGCTTGAACGTGCGGCAAAGATGGAAATACCGTTAAACATACTCGAACCGTTTGTTGCGATCGGAAACTCAGGGAATGCTGGTTATGCTTATGCCCTGCGTATTTATGGTGCTTATAAGCGACTATCCTAAAATGACCGGAAATACACTGTTTTTTATTCAGCGAACCGGCAGATTTAACTGGTTTGCGGGACAGGTAATATTTCTGTTTATGTCTATAATAAGTTTTCTGTGCGTAGTACTGACAGGCAGCGTACTGCTATCAAAAGGCGAGTTTTCAACAACGTGGAGTGATGTTGTTACAAAATATTCCGCTCGTTTTCCTGATGAAGCAAACAGCTTTACCTCATCGCTTCCCTGCCTTCAAATCTGTATAATCAGATACCTCTTGTTACAGCGATCTTGCAAACGCTTGCTCTTATGTGCGCATATCTTTTCCTGCTGTCAATGATAATATATTTTTTTAAATTGATCCATATTCAGTCATTTGGACTTTTTGCGGCAATTTCTATTGTTGCGGCAGGCGTTGTTACCTGTTCGCTGAAAATGAATATAATGTGGTCGTTCCCGATGGCAAATACAATAGTTTGGCTGCACTATGAAGAAATAATCGGAAAACCAATAGTTCCGATATGGTATTCTTACATTTATTTTTGTATAGCAGTTATTATTTTAGTACTATTAAATATTATCGCAGTAAAGCGGTTTCAATTTACAAATATAGAACAGGTGGAATAGTGATGGGAATAATTGACATAAACAACATAGATCTCACTATAGGTAAAACAAATATTTTGAAAAACATAACAGTGAGCTTTGACGAGGGAAAAAATCCATGGACTTATAGGAAGAAACCGGTTCAGGCAAAACAATGCTTATGAAGTGCATCTGCGGATTTATCAAGCCAACGGGCGGTGAAATAACGGTTGACGGAAAACGCGGCGGTAAGGATGTTGACTTCCCCAAAAATATGGGGATAATTATCGAAACACCCGGATTTATCCCTTATTACTCAGGCTATAAAAAAATCTAAAACTGCTTGCAGGACTCAATAATAAAATCAGTAAACAAGAAATAAAGAAAAGTATGGAACAAGTGGGACTTGATCCCGATTTGAAACGTCATGTGAAAAAGTATTCTCTCGGTATGCGTCAGAGATTAGGTCTTGCGCAAGCAATTATGGAAAACCCGAAAATTTTAATTCTTGACGAACCGTTTAACGGTCTTGATAAGGATGGCGTCGCAGATATGAGAAAGTATCTTCTTGAATTAAAAGAACGTGGAAAAACAATTCTTATTGCTTCTCACTCATCAGAAGATATCGAAATTCTCTGTGATACAGTTTGCGAAATGGATAAAGGTGTGCTTACAAAAAATAAAATAAAGGCAATACCGCATAGTTATTGTCGTGCGATTGCTTAGTCAGATTGTATAAATTGAGTGCAGGCAGGCTTGCGCCTGTCAAGCAAAATTTGTGTAAGATGACGGGAAATATGCAAGCTTAGCGTGTGGCAAAGGCGATAGCCGTTAATTGTGCGGTATTGCCTTAACATCAAAGGTGTAAATCCCCACACCTTTGCTTTGTCATACCAAAAAACAATCAGTTTTCCGCAAAATCTAAAATATTTGTATTGTTTTCCGCAAAAAACACCGGGGCTCACGAAAAAAAGTGAGTCCCGGATTTTCATTAGGCTGTTATTTTACAGTGTCCATTTATCAGTTGTTTATCCTGTCTTTATCTCTGCCGGTGCTTATAATTTCGTTCTGCCTGAAGAATAGCGAAATGCACCATATAGCCGCAAGCGCTACTACTATATACAGAATTCTGCTCATAACACTTGCACTTCCGCCGAATGCCCAGGCTATAACATCAAACTGGAACAGACCGACAAGTCCCCAGTTGATTCCGCCTACAAGCAATATAAAAAGTGCTATCTTGTCAAGCATAGTTGCGTTACCGTCCTTCCGTTAAACGTGATGCCTGTGAATAAATCAACATACGCACCCTTAAAATATTGTTACCGTAGAAAAGCATTTTATTCTTGTGCAAATCAGACAAACACAGCAGACAAATGTTAAAAAAACAGAAAAATGTCACAAAACAATAAAAAATTCAAAAAAAGTGTTGACAAATGCGTAATTTTCGTGTAAAATATATTACTGTCAGGTGGCGAGAACAAAACAAGGTTTGCAAGACAATTTAACGTCGGGTGGCTTGCTTTCAATCAAAACCTTTTATGTGGAAGCTTAGCTCAGCTGGGAGAGCATCTGCCTTACAAGCAGAGGGTCATAGGTTCGAGCCCTATAGTTTCCACCAATGGCCTGGTAGTTCAGTTGGTTAGAACGCCGCCCTGTCACGGCGGAGGTCGTGGGTTCGAGTCCCATCCAGGTCGCCATTTTTTTAATGGATTTCTGCCTCTGTAGCTCAGTCGGTAGAGCAGAGGACTGAAAATCCTCGTGTCGTTGGTTCGATTCCGACCGGAGGCACCAGTTAAATATGCGGATTTAGCTCATCTGGTAGAGCGCCACCTTGCCAAGGTGGAGGTAGCGAGTTCGAGCCTCGTAATCCGCTCCAGAAAATTCGTCGTGGAAATATTCACGGCGTTTTTGCTTTTTACGGATAATTTTCCGCACAGTGTTTAAGCATAAAAAGAAGCTGTGGTTTCATAATCGAAACCACAGCTTTTGCTATATCCGTTTTATGCGTTCTGCTTTCTTCTCTTAGCGTCTTCCTTTGCACGAAGATCGTTATCAAGAATCTTCTTTCTGATTCTTATTGTCTTGGGAGTTACCTCGACAAGCTCGTCATCGTTAATAAATTCAAGGCTTTCCTCAAGGCTCATTCTCTTATAGGGGATAAGTCTTAATGCGTCGTCACTGCCGCTGGCTCTTGTGTTTGTAAGGTGCTTTTTTCTTGCACACGTTAACGTTAATATCGCCTGCCTTCGGAGAAACTCCGACAACCATTCCCTCGTAAACGGGAACGCCTGCATCTATGAACAGAGTGCCTCTTTCCTGTGCGTTAAACAGACCGTAAGCCATCGCCGTACCCGATTCAAACGCAACAAGCGAACCGACCGTTCTGGTGGGGATTTCGCCCATATAAGGACGGTAGCTGTCGAATACGGTATTCAGTACGCCTTCACCCTTTGTATCTGTCATAAATTCGCTTCTGTAACCGAATAATCCTCTTGAGGGGATAAGGAACTCTATTCTTGTTCTGTTGCCTATAGGCTGCATATGAACAAGCTCTGCCTTTCTGACACCCATCTTTTCCATAACCGAGCCGACACAGTTGTCCGGTACATCTATAAGCAGACGTTCGATAGGCTCGCATCTTACGCCGTCAATTTCCTTGAAAAGTACACGGGGCGTGCTGACCGAAAAGCTCATAACCTTCACGGCGCATCGTTTCGATAAGTATCGAAAGGTGCATTTCGCCTCTGCCAGCTACGTTATAAGCATCTGAGTTTTTCGCTGTCTGTAACTCTCAGCGATACGTCCTTCAAAAAGCTCCTTGTAAAGTCGCTCTCTTATCTGACGTGAGGTAACAAACTTACCCTCTCTGCCTGCAAACGGGCTGTCGTTTACCGAGAATGTCATTTCGACTGTCGGTTCGCTTATTTTTACAAACGGCAGAGGTTCGGGATTATTTACCGCACAGATAGTCTGACCGATAGTAATGCCCTCGATACCCGATAAGCATACAATATCACCGATAGTAGCCTCTGTCACGGGTACCTTGTTCATACCCTCAAATGTATAAAGGCTTACTACCTTTGACTTGAAGGGCTTGTGTGAGCCGTTGTAGTCGCATACCATAACTTCCTGGTTCTGCTTTATCGTACCTCTTTCGATTCTGCCCACTGCAATTCTGCCTACATAGTCGTTGTAGTCGATGGAAGAAACGAGCAGCTGTAAATCGCCGTCGGGGTCGCCCTCGGGACAGGGAATGTGTTCTATAATCTTGTCGAACAGCGGCTTGAAGTTTTTTCGCCCATAACATCAGGTGAATATGATGCTACACCGTTTCTGCCCGAGCAGAAGATAACAGGGCTGTCAAGCTGTTCATCCGAAGCGTCAAGGTCAAGCAGAAGCTCAAGCACCTCGTCCACAACTTCCTTGTTTCTGGCATCGGGACGGTCTGTTTTGTTTACTACAACTATTACCTTGAGTCCAAGCTCAAGCGCCTTCTGAAGAACGAATCTTGTCTGGGGCATTGTACCCTCAAAGCTGTCAACAAGGAGCAGTACGCCGTTTACCATCTTCAATATACGCTCAACCTCGCCTGAAAAATCGGCGTGTCCTGGAGTATCTACTATGTTGATTTTAACGCCGTTATAGTGTGCGGCGGCATTCTTCGCAAGGATCGTGATACCACGCTCTCTTTCGAGTGCGTTGCTGTCCATTACTCTGTCTTCAACTTCCTGATTGTCACGGAATACACCGCCCTGCTTCAGCATTTCATCGACCAGTGTCGTCTTGCCGTGGTCAACGTGCGCGATGATCGCTATATTCCTTAAATCTTCTCTTTTCAACGTCAAGTCTCCTTCTTTATAATAAAATCTACCTTTATCCTTATAATTATACTCATTTTCCGATTTTTTTACCATATTATATTTAGATAATTTTGCACAATGTATAAAACTCCGCCTTGTTTATTTTTCACAAAAAAATCGGGAGCCCCGATGGAGCTCCCTTTGCCGTATGGTTATCAGCAGCCGCAGCCTCCGCAGTTGTTGCCGCATCCGCATCCGCCGCCGCAGTCGTTGTTTGCACAACCGCCGCCGCAGTTTCCGCATCCGCCGCAGCATACGAATAAGAGGATAAGAATGATCCACCAGCAAGAGTTGTTTGAACAGAACATGATATGTTTCCTCCGTTGTTTTATTTGAGCTAAGCCGTTTGAGCGTTGCTCATAGTACATAATATGCCGTCGGCTGAAATGTGTTACTTTTTGTTTTTGCTGTAACGCTGTGATTTTGTGATTAAACCGAAATATCCGCCTATAATTGTATATGAGAAAGGCGGTCATAGTATGGAATTCAACGGATTTACAGACAAGGCTAACGATGCGCTCAATTGTGCGCTTACCTGTGCTATGAGCATGGGACACACTTATGTCGGCAGTGAGCATATACTTTACGGCTTGTGCGGCAGTAACGGCGGTGTGGCTTATACGGTACTTCGCCAAAGCGGAGTGACCTGCAATTCTATAGCGTCACGGATAAATGCCCTCATCGGAAAAGGGCTTCCCACACAGCTTACCGTATCCGACTTTACCCCAAGAAGCAGGAGGATACTTGAAAGTGCCGTGATGATAGCAAGAAACGCCGGCAAAAACCGCCGCAGGAACAGATCATATACTTCGTGCCATAATGCGTGACAATGAGTGTTATGCTTCGGTATTCCTGCACGAAATGGGCATTTCAGGCGAGGCTGTGCTGGATCAGGGAACGGATACGCAGAAAAATACTCCGCAGGGTAAAAGAAACGGCAGCGTACTGCCATCCGCACTTTCGGGATACGGCAGGAATCTTACGATGCTCGCACAGGAAGGGAAAATAGATCCGTGCTTTGGCCGTGAACGTGAAACAAACCGTGTTATAGAGATACTTTTAAGACGCTCGAAAAACAACCCCCCTGCCTTGTAGGCGAGGCAGGAGTGGGAAAGACCGCCATTGCGGAGGGCCTTGCGATGAGAATTGCAGGCGGTAACGTACCGGATGAACTGAAAACGAAAAAAGATATATATGCTTGACATCACATCTATGCTTGCAGGTGCAAAATACAGAGGCGATTTTGAGGAAAGGCTCAAGCGTGTGTTTGATGAAATAAGAAACGACGGTAACATTATCGTTTTTATCGATGAAATACACAATATAGTCGGAGCAGGTGCGGCAGAGGGTGCGATAGATGCGGCGAATATTCTCAAGCCGATGTTGGCAAAGGGAGAGATAAGGCTTATAGGTGCCACGACAAATGCCGAGTATAAGAAGTATATCGAAAAAGATCCCGCACTGGAAAGACGACTGCAGCCCGTCACCGTAAACGAGCCTACGGAAGAAGAAACTGTTACCATTCTCAACGGCTTGCGTTGCCGCTACGAAAGCTATCATAAAGTGAAGATAACCGATGAGGCTATTTCCGCCGCTGTCGGTCTGTCAGTAAGGTATATAAACGACCGCTTCCTGCCGGACAAGGCCATCGACCTTATTGACGAAGGCTCGGCAAAAATAAGGCTCAGCCGAAGCAGAGAAGACAGCGTCGGCAAAAAGCTGAAGGAACTGTCCGATGAAAAAATACGGGCTATAAACAATAAGGATTTCGCACTTGCGCGCTGAAACTCAGAGAGCAGGAAAAAAACGCTCTGTGCAAATACCGGCGGATATACTGCGACTCTTACAGCAGACGATATAGCAGATGTGGTAACACAGTATACCGGTATCCCCGTAAGGTATAACGGCAAAGATACAACAAAGTGGCTCGCCTGCCTTGAAAAAACGCTGTCCGAAAATGTTATAGGTCAAGAAAAAGCCGTCAGAGCAGTAGCAAACGCAGTAAGGAGAGGTCGCTCCGGGCTTTCGGACGAACACCGACCTGTCGGCCCGTTCATATTTTTAGGTACGACAGGAGTAGGCAAGACAAAGTGCTGTAAGGAGCTTGCGAAAGCGCTTTTCGGCACAGAAAAAGCACTTATAAGATTTGATATGTCGGAATACAGCGAAAAGCATTCCGTTTCAAAGCTGATAGGCGCCCTGCGGGCTATGTCGGATATGAGGACGGAGGCAGGCTTACAGACAGAGTGAGAAAAATCGCCTTACAGCGTTGTTCTGTTCGATGAGATAGAAAAAGCACACCCCGATGTTTTTCGACATTCTGCTTCAGGTGCTTGATGACGGCAGACTTACCGATTCCGGCGGAAGAACGGTCGATTTTACGAATACCGTGATAATAATGACCGCAACATCGGAAGCACCCTTATCGCAAAAAGGCAAGAGCAGGCTCGGATTCGGCATACAGCAACGTCAGGAGGAAATTTCCGGACTTGTAAAGGGAGAACTTGAAAAATACTTCCGTCCCGAATTTCTCGGCAGGGTGGACGAGGTGGTCGTATTCAATGAGCTGTCCTGCGCAGAATATAAGCTGATATGCGAAAAAATGCTTTCAGAGCTTTCAAAGCAGTGTGAAAGGCAGGGTATCGCTTTCTCGTGGAGCGAAAGGCTGTCAGAAAAGCTATGCGCCGAAGCAAAGAGCAGAAACGAAGGTGCAAGGCCTATAGCAAAGCTGATAGACAAGAACGTCCGCAACATGATTTCAGACGGTATTATTTCGGGAGAATTCAGCACGGGCGACGGCATTTATGCGGATATTGCGGATGATGACAGCTACAGTGTCAGAAAGATAAAAAGCTGTACCTGCTACCGATAGTGTAATGCTGTCGGGATATTAAAAAGACTCCGGTCATTCTCCGGAGCTTTAGCTTATTGTATTTTTATCTGTTGTCAACATAATCTGTTGCACGGGCGGTTTTCTTTATTTCCTGCTTATCCAGATACATCTGTCTGTCCGCACGGTTGAATACATCGGCATAATCCCTGTCGGTCGCATTGTTCACCGCATATCCTACGGCAATACGGACACCCAGCTCATAATGCTTTGCGTTACGGTTGAACAGCTCCTGTTCCTGCTTGAAGCGTTTGACAAGCTGTTCGCACAGATCATTTCCCGGGGAATTTATGATTACCGTAAATTCGTCGCCGCCTATGCGGTAAATATTGTAATCGCCGAAAACTCTCTTGATTATCGTGCTTGCGTCCGAGATCAGCATATCTCCGAATTCGTGACCGTATTTGTCGTTGTACATCTTGAGATAATTTATATCCATTACAAAAATGGCATAATCGCCGTTTGCGTGTTGGCTCATCTTGTCTATACGCTGTACTGCGTCATGATAGGCGGCCTTGTTTCCGACATCAGTCGCAGCGTCGGTGTAAGCCTGCTTGTTGATTTTGTTGATATACTTCTTGAGCATTTTTACGGTATCGCTGTACCTTGAGGCAAGTACGCCTCTTTCGTCCTTTGTCTTACATTCTATTTCAACGTCAAGGTCGCCTGCCGCTATCTTTTTGGAAACTTCGGTAAGATGCTTTATCGGCTTTACTATGATGCTCGTAAACTTGAAGGTAAGTAACGAGGTAACTATAAGCACAACAGCAACGGCAAATGCGTCCTGTATCATTACCGAGATACGTTTTCTGCCTATCTCCTTATCGGCAACGGAGATTACGACCGCCATACCGTTGGAGAGAAATTTTGCACACAGCTTTCTTTTTTTTCGCCTTCGCTATTGCGGATATTGATGACATCTCCTGCCTGTTCGTCACTGTAGTTGTCGTCAATGAATGTAAACAGGCTGTTTTTCTTTATTTCCTCAAGTGTCATTCCGCTCGGATAACGGTTATGGTATACCATATTGCCATTGCTGTCGCACAGGAAAGCATAGCCTGTATCGTACAGCTTTATTTCGTCTACCATAGCTGTTATACGGCTCATATCGATATCCATACCTATAATGCCTACCGCTGTTCCGCTATTGTCAAAGAGAGGAATAACGTATGAGATCATTTTTATATCGTTCAGATTCTTATTTATGTACGGATTTATCCAGACCGGTTTTTTGGCTTTGAGCGGCTCGTAATACCACGCAACGTGTTCATCGTCATCCTTGTCGTATGCTTCTATGGCTGTCGGCTGATGTGCGATTATTTTATCACTGTCCTTTACCCAGAATACGCCGTCGGAAGATAGCTTCAGTTCCGTTGTAACGGATATATCCGCTGATGGCGGCATCGGTATTGTTAAGTACATTTTTTATAAGCTGACCTACAGAATCGTTATAACGCTCAAGTGTATCAGGGTCGTTTTTGAACTTCTCTATGCTGTCAAAACGGCTTACTGCATAGTCATTGCAGGTATTCATCGCAAGCTCCACTGAGGAAAACAGCTTCTCAAGGCTCTGAGCGCTGGTCGATGCCTGCAGCTTCATTATCGTTTCCGAGTTTTCGTTTGAAATGTTGTCGATGCCTAAAATGCCGATAGCGCTTATAGCAAACGAGCATATCAGAATACAGCCTATCATAATCAGTACGAACTTATTTCTGATTGATTTCAAAGGGCACCCCTCCCCGATATATCATTCTGATTATCTGCTGATATATTGCAAAAATTATAACATTTTTCGACGTGAAAATCAAGTGTTTTTTGTGCAAAACAGTAAAAACAGCGTTACTGAAAGCAGGAATCCGAAAGATAAGTCAATAATGTCGCTTTTAATTGAAAATATATTCATAAAAACCAAAAAAACAGCCACAGCAATTGCAAAATTACTTCAGATGTGGTACAATAAATTATATATCGGATGAAAGGAGCGGAACAATGGATATACAGGTCGGAGATATTCTCAGAATGAAAAAAGGAACACCCCTGCGGAAGCAAGGAAATGCTTGTTCTTCGTATCGGTGCGGATTTCAAGCTGAAATGCACAGGTTGCGGACGTGAATTCATGACGCCCCGCTCAAAGTGCGAGAAAAAAGATAAAATCGGTTATCCGCAATGCCGTTGAAGAGGAGAAATAGTGGTTTATTTACAATAAAGCTATTTTGATTTTTAACGTGAAACGGAGAACAGATAATGACAGAAAAAACTTGAAATAACAGAAAAGCGTTTCGATGAAATAAACGAAAAAGCTGACGGATATAAACGTGATAAACGATCAGGAGCAGTATAAGAGTCTGATGAAGGAGCTTAAGAACCTGACTCCGATAATCGAAAAGTACAGAATGTACAAGACCGCCCGAAGTGATTTTGAAGAAGCAGAGCAGATGCTGTCTGACGGCGGACTTGACAAGGACTTCAAGGAAATAGTGCAGGAGCAGTACGAGAACAATAAAAAGCTGATGGACGAGTATACAGACGAGCTTAAGATTCTCCTCTTGCCGAAGGACCCCGATGATGACAGGAACGTTATTATTGAGATAAGAGGCGGTGCAGGCGGAGAAGAGGCGGCACTTTTTGCAAACTCGATGTTCAGGATGTACTCAATGTATGCACAGACTAAAGGCTGGAAAACAGAAGTGATAAGCTCCAACCCCACAGAGCTTGGCGGATATAAGGAGATCAGCTTTTCGGTCGAGGGCGAGGGAGTGTACGCAAAGCTGAAGTACGAGAGCGGCGTTCACCGTGTTCAGCGCGTACCCGAAACTGAGGCGCAGGGCAGAATACAGACATCAACAATAACAGTCGCTGTACTGCCCGAAGTTGAAGAAGTTGACGTTGAGATAAATCCCGCCGACCTTGAATTCCAGACCTACCGTTCAAGCGGAGCAGGCGGACAGCATATCAACAAGACCGAATCCGCCATAAGAATAATCCACCACCCTACAGGAGTAGTTGTAGAGTGTCAGGAGGAGAGAAGCCAGTACAAGAACAAGGATAAGGCTATGAAGATGCTGTACAGCAAGCTGTATGAGGCGAAGCTGAACGAGCAGAACAGCAAGATAGCGGCTGAACGTAAGATACAGGTCGGCACAGGCGACCGCTCCGAGAGAATCAGAACATATAACTATCCTCAGAGCCGTGTTACCGACCACAGAATAGGACTTACGCTGTACAAGCTGGAGCAGTTTATGAACGGCGACTGCGATGAGGTGTTTGATGCACTTGCGATTGCCGACAGAACCGCAAAGCTGGCGGCAGGCGGCAATGATTAACAGAGATAAGGTGACTTTTTTTGAAAACAGAGATAAAGAAACCGTCTTACGAGGTATTGTGCGAGGCGGCAGAGCTTATAAAAAAGGGCGAGGTCGTGGCGATACCGACCGAAACGGTATACGGTCTTGCGGCAGACGCATATAACCCCGATGCGTGTGCAAAAGATATTCAAAGCTAAAGGCAGACCGCAGGACAATCCGCTGATTATCCACATCTGCGACCTTGATATGCTGAAAAAATTCGGTAAAGGAGATTTCCCCTCTTGCACTTACCCTTGCCGAGCATTTCTGGAGCGGTTCGCTGACGATGATTTTTCCGAAGAAGGATATAGTTCCCGATACGACAAGCGGAGGGGCTTGATACAGTTGCGGTCAGAATGCCCGACAACGAGGATACTTTGAATCTTATTAAAATGTGCGGTGTTCCTCTTGCCGCTCCGTCTGCAAATCTGTCAGGAAGCCCCAGTCCGACAACGGCACAGCACGTCTATGCCGATATGAACGGCAGAATACCGCTGATAATAGACGGCGGCGAATGTAAAAACGGTGTCGAAAGCACTGTTATCCTGCTTTACAGACGGCGGAACAGGCATAAAGGTACTGCGACCCGGTGTAATAACAGCCGAAATGCTCAGCCGCTTTGCAAAGACAGAAACCGACAAGAATGTATTTGCAAAGCCCGATGAAAACGAAAAAAGTAATTTCTCCGGGAGTTAAGTACAAGCATTATTCGCCCAGAGCCGACATAACTATTATTGAAACCGACAGCGATGAGAAGCTGGCTGAATTTTTGAACAGCAAGAATGACGGCGGCACATACGGCGTGATTTTCGGCGGCGAAAAGGGCATAGAAGTACCGACAATATCCTACGGAAGCACAGCGCAGGAGCAGGCGCACAATCTGTTTGCGGTACTGCGCAAGACCGATGAGCTCGGAGCAAAGCGTGCTTATGTCCGTTGCCCCGAAAAAAACGGGCGTAGGAACTGACGTATACAACAGGCTTCTTCGTGCGGCGGCATTCAAGACAATAATACTTTAAGCAGGAACAAAATGATAAATAAGAAGATATACGGACTTACCGGTATGTCCGGTGCGGGAAAAAATCCACAGTATGCGACAGCTTTGAAAATGCAGGTTTTTTAATAATTGATTGCGACAGGCTCGCCCGTGAGGTCGTAAGAAAAGGCAGACCCTGCCTTGATAAACTGCACCGCCTTTTCGGTGACAGCGTTATCACAAAGGACGGAGAACTTGACCGCAGGGCGATGGGCAATATCGTTTTTTTCGCACAGCGATAAACTCGCCCTGCTCAACAATACGATATATCCTTACATAACCTACGAGGTTATCTCAATGTGCGGTAATACGGATAAGCACTTTGTACTGCTTGACGCACCGACGCTTTTTGAAAGCGGCATAGATTTTATATGTGACGGAATAATCAGCGTCACCTGCGACAAGGAAAAAGTCGATACAGCGTATTATGCTGCGTGACAATATAACAAGAGAAAGTGCTGAAAAACGGCTCGGCTCACAGCACGATGCGGAATATTACAAAAGAGCCAAAAGCGATTTCTGCATTGAAAATAACGGCGATATTGATACGCTTAAAGCAAAAGCCGATGCCACAGCAAGAAAGATAATAAATGGCAACTAAGAGAAAACGCAAGAATACGGGCGGAAAACCGCTGATAATAACCTTCGTCTGTCTTGTCGCAGTGACACTGGCAGTATTCGGAGTGTTCTTCGGTGCGGATAAATATGAACGTTCCACCCATCCTATGCTTTACAGCGACCTTGTCGATCGCTATTCTTCTCAGTATAAGCTGGATAAGTATGCAGTATACTCGTTTATATGCGTTGAAAGCGGATTCAACGAAAACCCGAGTCCTATCTCGGCGCAAGAGGGCTTATGCAGATAATGCCCGAAACGTTTGAGTGGATAAGATACAAGCTGGACGAGGAAAAACGACCCCGATATGACCTTCGATAATATGTACAACGCCGAGGATAATATCCGTTACGGCTGCTTTCTGCTCAGCTATCTTACCGATACCTTCGGGGGAACTGGGCGAGGTGGCCGCCGCATATCACGCAGGTTCGGGCAGCGTTTCATCGTGGCTTGAGGACAGCAGATATACCAAAAATGGCATACTGACCGATATTCCGAATCCCGACACTGCGCACTATGTCGACAAGATAACAAATGCCTACGATACTTATTGCAGGCTTTATAAAAAAATAAAGGAAGGCAAAGAAAAAATGGCTGAAAAGAAATCACAGGCAGAACAGCTTAAGGAAAAAATTGTTCTATGAAAAAAAACACGCAACGCTTGTTATGAGCGAGCAGGAAGAAAAAAGAAGGCAGACAAATACTGCGAGGGCTACAAGAAATTCCTTGACGCAGGAAAAACCGAGCGTGAGGCTGCCGCAACCGCTGTTGCTATGGCTGAAAAGGCAGGCTTCAAGCCCTTCGACAAGAAGGCCCGGTACAAGGCAGGAGATAAGATATACGTCCTCAACAGAGAAAAGGCGGTAATCTTAGCCGTTATCGGCAAGAGCGATATTTCAAACGGCGTAAATCTCACTGCCGCCCACATTGATTCACCCAGACTTGACTTAAAGCAGAATCCGCTTTATGAAAGCGATGAGCTGGGATACTTCAAGACGCATTATTACGGCGGTATCAAGAAATATCAGTGGCCTACAGTTCCTATGTCTCTGCACGGTGTAATAGTAAGAGCCGATGGAAGCAAGGTAACGTTAAGAATAGGCGAGGACGAGGGCGACCCTGTGTTTGTTGTGACCGACCTTCTGCCTCACCTTGCGGAAGAGCAGTACAAGCGCCCCGCAACAAAGCTGATAAAGGGCGAGGAGCTGAATATCCTCATTGGCTCAAGACCTTTCAGAGATGATAAGATAAGCGAAAAGGTAAAGCTCAATCTGCTGAATATTCTCTTCGAGAAATACGGCATAGTAGAAAAGGATTTCTTAAGTGCGGAGCTTGAATGCGTTCCTGCCTTCAAGGCGAAGGATGTCGGCTTTGACAGAAGTCTTGTCGGTTGCATACGGACAGGACGACAGAGTTTGTGCATACACTGCGTTTACCGCAATTATTGATATGAAAGCCGTTCCCGAAAAGACAGCCGTCTGCGTTCTTACCGACAAGGAAGAAACAGGCAGTGACGGCAACACAGGCTTACGCTCGGCATATCTCAAGTTCTTCCTTTACGATTTAGCCGAGAATATGGGCAGTGACGGAAGAACGGTAATTTCCGCCACACGCTGCCTTTCAGCAGATGTAAATGCGGCTTACGATCCCACATTCCCCGACGGCTACGAGCGTAACAACTGCTCATTTGTAAACAAGGGCATCGTTGTCACAAAGTACACCGGCGCAAGAGGAAAGTCGGGTACAAGTGACGCAAGCGCCGAGTATGTCGGACTTATCCACAATATGCTTGACAAGAACGATGTCGTATGGCAGACAGGCGAGCTTGGCAAGGTGGATTTCGGCGGCGGCGGAACTGTTGCGGCTTATATCGCAAACCTTAACATTGATACGATAGATGTCGGCGTTCCCGTGCTTTCTATGCACGCACCGTATGAGCTTACCGCAAAAAATGACGTTTATATGGCATATAAGGCATTTACAGCATTCTATAAGATGAAGTAATCAATATCATAAAATCCGCCCGCTCAGAATATAGTATTATATTTGAACGGGTGATTTTATGAAAAGAGATTTATCGAAATTCAGACGCAGGCTCGGGCTTAAACTTATCGGTGCGGCTTTTATTCTTTTTAGGCTTTGCCGGAATGCTGCAGCTTATGATAAGACCTAATATAATTAACGTGTGCGAATATAATTCGAGAGCGGTAACTGTGAGCCTTATAGATGATGCGATAAACGAACGTCTTACAGAGCTTGGAGAGGATGCGGATACAGCGCCCTTTGTAAAGCTCAGCTATACCGCTGACGGCAGAGTTTCTTCCATCGAAAGCAACACCAAGCTGATAAACCGCATTAAGAACGATATGCTGACCGAGATAAACGTTCACAGACTGATGAAAGGCGAAACCGAAAAACGTTGACCTTACTGTCGGAACGCTCAGCGGATTACCGCTTTTTCACGGCTCAGGGCCTACCGTCAGAATGAAGGTAGAGCCTAAGGGCTATGCCGATGCAGTGTTTATAAGCGAGTTTACCGATGCAGGACTTAACCAGACGCTTCACAGAATGATAATGCGTACAACTGTCAGCGTTACCGCATTCATACCTATGTATTCTGTGCAAACAGATGTCAGCGGAGATTTTCTTATTGCCGAAACGGTCATTGTCGGAAATGTGCCTGAGAGCTTCACTCATGTGGTATCCGAAGATAAAGACATTGTCGATGCAATAAATGACTTTGAGGCAGAGCCGTATGAATAACCGAAAAACGGAAGGAATTACAATGGATAAAGAGCAGATAAAAAGTGAATACGAACAGCTTTGCAAGCAAGCCGAACAGCACAATTTCAACTACTATGTTCTTGACGATCCTACTATAGAGGACGATGAGTACGACAGGCTGATGAGAAGAATAAAGGAGATAGAAGCGGAAAATCCCGAAATTGTTTCCGAAAGTTCTCCCACACAGCACGTCGGCGGATATGCCATCAACACATTCGAGAAAGTAACTCACGAGGTGCAGATGGGAAGCCTGCAGGATGTATTCTCAAAAGGCGAGTTGTATGAATTTGACGAGCGTGTGAAAAAAAGCCGTAGGCAAGGCTGTATACTGCGTTGAACCCAAGATAGACGGCTTATCTGTTTCACTTGAATACAAGGACGGAATATTCACAAGAGGCTCTACACGAGGCGACGGCTTTGTTGGCGAGGACATCACTAAAAATCTGAAAACCATAAAGTCGATACCTATGGAGCTTAACGAAAAGATACCCTTTATAGAAGTCAGGGGAGAGGTGTATATGCCAAAAGCCGACTTTGAAAAGCTGGTCAGAAAACAGCTTGAGAACGATGAACAGCCGGCTAAGAATCCCCGTAACGCCGCCGCCGCAGGCTCACTGCGCCAGAAAGACAGCAGGGTGACAGCTTCAAGAGGACTTGATATATTCGTATTCAATCTTCAGCGTATCGAGGGCAGAGAGCTTACCTGCCACAGCGAGAGCCTTGACTATATGAAATCGCTCGGCTTCAATGTGATAGACGGCTATAAGACCTTTGATAATATCGAAGATGCCGTTTCACGCATTATGGAGATAGGCGAAAACAGACAGAGTTATTCCTACGATATTGACGGTGCGGTCATAAAGGTCGATAATTTTGAACTCAGAAACGAGCTCGGCAGTACCGCAAAGGTGCCTAAGTGGGCGGTAGCGTTCAAATATCCCCCCGAAGAAAAGGAAACGAAACTGCTTGATATAGAGATAAACGTCGGCAGGACGGGCGCACTCACTCCCGTTGCCGTGTTCGAGCCTGTATGGCTTGCAGGTACTACCGTATCAAGAGCGGTGCTTCATAATCAGGACTATATCGACAGCAAGGATATAAGAATAGGCGATATTATCGCTGTCCGCAAGGCAGGGGATATTATCCCTGAGGTTGTAAGAAGCGTAAGCCACGCCGAAAACAGCGAGCCGTTCGTTATACCCCATATCTGCCCCGTTTGTCACGGAAAGGCTGAAAGGGCAGAGGACGAGGCGGTTATCCGCTGTGTGAACATTGATTGCCCCGCACAGCTTCTTAAAAATATCGAGCATTTCGCCTCAAGACCGGCTATGAATATCGACGGGCTGGGAGAAGCGGTAGTAAAACAGCTTGTAGAAAACAGACTTATAAGCACCGTCGCCGATCTTTACTCTCTTCAACAGCAGGACCTTGAAATGTTGCCGGGCTTTGCGAAGGTTTCGGCTTCAAAGTTGATTGCAAATATCGAAAGCTCAAAAGCGAATTCTCCCGACAGGCTTTTATTCGCACTCGGAATAAAGGGCATAGGTCAGAAAAAAACGCACAGCTTCTGATGAAGCACTTCGGCAGTATAGAAAAGCTGTCGGAAACTTCGCCCGAAGAAATTTCCGCTGTAGAGAATTTCGGTGATATTCTTGCAAATAACATCTTCACTGCACTCCACGAGCCTCATATGACGGAGCTTATCGAAAGGCTGAAATCTTACGGCGTGAACACGGTATATCAGTCTGATGTAAAGAGAGACAAGCTGGCAGGTCTGACATTTGTTATAACGGGAACGCTCCCCGATATGACAAGAGATGAGGCAAAAACACGCTTATAGAGCAGAACGGCGGCAAGTGCAGCGGCTCGGTTTCCAAGAAAACAAGCTACGTTCTCGCAGGCGAAGAGGCAGGAAGCAAGCTGACAAAAGCGCAACAGCTCGGCGTTACGGTCATAAGTCAGCAACAGCTTATTGAAATGATAGGTGAATAATTTGTAAAAAACTATTGACAAATGTGTTTTTCTGAGATATAATAATATCTGTTAATAGGAAAAGACGTTGATCAGGAAAAAAGCCGCACGTTTATTTACAGAGAGTTGCCGCTTGGTGCAAGGCAATATTAAAGGTCGGATATAGCTCGCCTGAGAGTCGCATGACTGAACATTGCAGTAAGTTATGACGGGTTCTCCCGTTACAGAGAAGCACATTGTTAGATGTGGCATAAGCGGACACGGCAGTAAGAACGCTGTGTCAAAAAAGAGTGGTACCACGAGGATTTACCCCGTCTCTTTACAGAGGCGGGGTTTTGTGTATTTACATTGCTTTTTAAATGCCTGCATCGGAAAACCAAATAGGGAAAGGACATAATTTATGAAAGGTACAATGAACACAAACAAATACTCCAGAGGATATTTCATGCCTCCTGTACAGTGTCTTGATTGGACATAAAAGGAGTACATAGACAAGGCTCCTATATGGTGCAGTGTCGATCTGCGTGACGGAAATCAGGCGCTTGTCGATCCTATGAACCTTGAAGAAAAGCTCGAATTCTTCAAGGTGCTTGTAGCGATAGGCTTCAAGGAGATCGAGATAGGTTTCCCCGCAGCGTCCGAAACGGAATATGAATTCTGCCGTGCATTGATAGAACAGGACCTTATCCCCGATGACGTTACTATTCAGGTACTTACACAGTCAAGAGAACACATCATAAAGAAAACGTTTGAAGCACTTGCAGGTGCAAAGCACGCAGTTGTACATCTGTATAATTCCACCTCTGTTGCACAAAGAGAACAGGTATTCAGAAAGCCCAAGAACGAGATTATTGACATAGCCGTTGAAGGAGCAAAGCTGCTCAAGGAATACAGAGAAAAGACACCCGGCGACTTCAAGTTTGAGTATTCGCCCGAGAGCTTTACCGGAACAGAGCCTGAATTTGCACTTGAGATATGCAATGCGGTGCTTGACGTATGGCAGCCCACCCCCGATGATAAGGTTATAATCAATCTGCCCGTTACCGTAGAAATGTCGCTTCCGCACGTTTACGCAAGTCAGGTAGAGTATATGTGCAAGAATATGGTGAACAGAGAGAACGTTATCGTGTTCGCTTCATCCCCATAATGACAGAGGCTGTGCCGTTGCAGACAGCGAGCTTGGCTTGCTTGCCGGCGCTGACAGAATAGAGGGTACTCTGTTCGGAAACGGTGAGCGTACCGGTAACGTTGACATAGTAACGCTTGCTCTTAATATGTACTCGCACGGCGTAGATCCGAAGCTTGACTTCTCCGACCTGCCCTCGATAACAGAGGTTTACGAGAAGATGACCTGTATGAAGGTCTACGACAGACAGCCCTACAGCGGCTCTCTCGTGTTTGCGGCATTCTCAGGCTCACATCAGGACGCTATCGCAAAGGGTATGAAGTGGCGTGAGGAAAAGGACCCTGAGCATTGGACAGTTCCTTATCTGCCCATAGACCCTATGGATATAGGCAGACAGTATGACGGTGACGTTATCCGTATCAACAGCCAGAGCGGAAAGGGCGGTATCGGTTATCTGTTACAGCAGAAGTACGGTGTAGACCTGCCTAAGAAGTTCCGTGAAAAAAAGTCGGCTATACGGTTAAATCCGTTTCCGATCATCAGCATAAGGAGCTTACTCCCGATGAAGTGTATGAAGTATTCCGCAGTAATTTCGTGAATAAGGAAACCGCACTGAAAATCACCGAGGCACACTATAAGCAGGAAAACGGCGGAATCACAGCTACCGTTACAGCCGAGTACAAGGGCACTACGGCAGTGTATACCGGCAGCGGCAACGGCAGACTTGACGCAGTGAGCGACGCTATAAAGAACGGTCTTGGACTTAGCTACAGCTTAGTAACATATAATGAACACGCTATAGAGGTAGGCTCAAAGTCAAAGGCGGCGGCTTATGTTGAGATATGCGACAAGAACGGAAACTCGTTCTGGGGCGCAGGCATCCATACCGACATCATCAACAGCTCCGTCAGCGCACTTGTTTCCGCTATCAATAACAGCGATATGGTAAAAGTAAATATGTAAAATAATGCGAGGGCTTTGATTTTCAAAGCCCTTTTGCTATGCAAAAAAACGCATAAATATAACCGCAGTCCGAAAACTGCGGTTATAATTATTATTCGCTTTATTCTACTCAGGAGTTACCGCTTGTGATAAGACCGTTGTAGTATTCAATCTGCTTGTTGATTGAACCGATATTAGCTTCACGCATCTGTGTCCACGACTGACCTGCGTATGTTTCGTTCTGCAGATCGAACAGAGTGTTGCCGAGAATATCCTTGATTATCTGACCTGTTGTTTCGTCAAGACCGTAAGGTTCGTCAACTACGGCGTGGAAATTGTTGATTTCCTTGAAGCTGTACAGGAAGTCGTACTGTTCATCCGTATACTTCTTGTTCTTCATGATACTTGCCTTTGTTGTAGCCTTAAGATCCTCATCTGTGGTGCTCAGACGGCAGCAGTTGATAAATACCGATGCCTGCTTTGCATACTTTGAACCTGCGGGTACAAGATAACCGAATGCCGACATTGAATAATAATATTCATCAGCCTGTGAATCTCTGGGGAAGGGAACAAAGAATACATCGAGAGAATCATCCTTTGTCATCTTTCTTGCATAGTTAGTGATGATCCATTCGCCCATACCCTGGAATGCCGCCGTACCCGAAACGATAGGGTCTTCGGTAATGTTTATAACGCCTTCCTGGAACTTTGCAAGACCTTCGCTCTTGAGCGACTGCATAAATGTAGCGGCTCTGTCAACGTTTGCGTTGCTGAAGTTGCTTACCAGCTTACCGTCCTCGCCGATCTCTATAAGCGGTACGCCTGTTGAGTCGATTATTGCCTGTGCTGTATATTCGGTAGCACCGTAAAGACCTGTTCTGTTGCCGTCGGTATCCGAGTCGATGAACTCACGGATCACATCGGTCATTGCATCCCATGTCCACTTACCTTCATCGTAAAAGCTCCTTGGGATCGTCAAGACCTATCTGCTCAAATACTCCTCTGTTGTAGATAAGGAAGTAGGGTGAAACGTTATAAGCCCAGGGGTAATAGTAATTCTTGCCGTTCCACTTGTACTTGTTTATATACTGCTCAAGACCTGACCACTGAGGAGCGGAAAGATCCATATATTCGTCAAGAGGTGTGTACATATTCTTTGACATAATGAGCGGGAATGTGTTGTCTGCGTAGTCAACAAGGTCGGGAGATTCGCCCGATGAAATAGCCGTTGTCAGCTTTTCAAGTATCTGGAGCGATCCTACTATTGTACATTTGATTGTACAGCCGTAGTTTTCCGAGAAATACTTATAAGCAGGCTTTTTACGTCACCGGCTTTTGTTATATCATAGCAGCCGAGATACTGAAGCTCTGCAGGCTCAACATCTTCACCTGCGTTTAAACTGATATCACCAACGCTGACCGGATTTTCTTTTTCATCATCAATCGTTGTATCGGTACTTGAAGTATCAGAAGTAGCGGTTGAATCAAAGCCCCCGTTGCCGCTGTTTGAGCAAGCTGCAAGAGAAATAGCGGTAGCACCGGCCATAACGCCTGCAAGAATTCTTTTGAAATTCATATTAAAAACCTCCATAATGTAATGTGTTGCAATCGTTTACACACATCTGTTTACATTGATTTTACCACATTGCAACACTTAATTCAATTCACATAATAGTCAAAATTAGTATAATATTATTGTGCAAATCGACCAATAAAAACAGTGTAACGTTCATTTTTTGTTTCAAAAACATTCAATATAAACTAATGTATGTAACGATTTTCAGTGTTTAACTTATTAGCTAAAAGTTAAGTAACTAAAATCTGTCATAGCATCCGAAAGCCGCATTGAAATATGCAAACCGCCCTGCCGTACAACAGAGCGGTTCACGGTTATATAATGGTTGTTACTTGCTTAAGTGACTTGCCTTATATGATGTATGAAGGATCTCGTGAGCAATGTGGCTTCCGGGTTCACCGAGGAAGTTTTCGTATACTTCCTTTACATCGGGGCTTTCGTGCGACTTTCTGAGCTTGTTTGCGTCATCAAGGCTGTAGAGTGCCTTTGCACGCTCTGCACGGATGTCGGTAAAGTTGCGTACATCTGCAGGCTGGATAACCTGACCGCCGCCGTTTACACATCCGCCGGGACAAGCCATGATCTCGATGAAGTGGCATTCTACCTCGCCGTTCTTAACTTTGGTAAGGAACTTCTTTGCGTTTGCAAGACCTGATACAACAGCTACCTTTACAGTAAGGTCGCCTACCTTGTATTCAGCCGTCTTGATGCCCTCAACGCCTCTTACATCCTTGAATTCAACAGGGCTGTCGGCAGCTTCGCCTGTCAGCTTCCATACAGCTGTACGAAGTGCAGCCTCCATAACGCCGCCCGTAGCACCGAATATAACAGCGGCACCTGTACCGTTTCCTAAAGGCGAATCGGCAACCTCGTCGGGCAGATCTCTGAAGCGTAAGCCTGCACGGTTTATCATTTTGACAAGCTCTCTTGTTGTGATTGAAATATCAACATCGGGAACACCTGCCGCAGACTGATCCTCTCTGCCTATCTCGAATTTCTTAGCTGTACACGGCATCACAGAAACACTTACAATGTTCTTGGGGTCAATTCCCATCTTCTTTGCCCAGTATGTCTTTGTGATAGCACCGTTCATCTGCTGAGGAGATTTGCAGGAAGAAAGGTTGGGGATAAATTCGGGGAAGTAAGCCTCGCAGAATCTTATCCAGCCGGGTGAACATGATGTGATCATCGGAAGTACACCGCCGTTTGTAACTCTGTCAAGGAATTCGTGCGATTCCTCCATTATAGTAAGGTCTGCACCGAAGTTTGTGTCAAATACGGCATTGAAGCCGAGTCTGCGAAGAGCCGCAACCATCTTGCCCTCTACGGGTGTACCCATAGGATAGCCGAATGCCTCTCCGAGCGATGCTCTTACTGCGGGTGCTGTCTGTACAACAACTACCTTTTCGGGATCTGCAAGTGCGTCCCATACCTTGTCCGTATCGTCCTTTTCTGCAAGCGCACCTGTAGGACAAGCTGTTATACACTGACCGCAAGATACACAGGCAGTCTCAGCAAGATCAAGGTCAAACGCACAGTCGATGCTTGTCTTGAAGCCTCTGTTGTTTGCACCGATTACACCTATACCCTGAAGCTTGTCGCAGGCGGCGATACAACGGCGGCAGTGAATGCACTTGTTGTTGTCACGGAACATATGCTTCGAGCTGTAGTCAATATCGTACTCGTTCTTCTCGCCCTCAAAAAATGTCGTATCGTCAACACCAAGCTCCTTACACAGCTCCTGAAGCTCACAGCTTCCGTTTCTTGAGCAGGCAAGGCAGTCCATATTGTGATCTGAAAGCAGAAGCTGTAACGTCATCTTTCTGCTCTGTAATACAGCAGGGGAGTGTGTCAGAATGTTCTTGCCCTCATCAAATTTCGATAACGGGTAAACGCACGATGCAACAAGGCTTCTTGCGCCTGTCATTTCAACCACGCAGATACGGCACGCACCGATTGCGTTTATATCCTTTAACCAGCAGAGAGTAGGAATTCTGATGCCGTTCTGACGACAGGCTTCAAGGATGGTTGTACCTTCTTCGACTGCGTACTCTATGCCGTTAATCTTTATATTAACCATAGTAAAATTTATTCCTTTCAGTTATCCGTCAAACCGGATCATTCCTTAATAATTGCACCGAACTTACACTTAGCCATACAAGCACCGCACTTGATGCACTTTGCAGTGTCAATGGTGTGGGGCTGCTTGACAGTACCGAGATCGCTCCGACAGGGCAGCCTCTTGCGCAGGCTGTACAGCCCCTTACACCTGAGGTCGATGATCTTGTATGTGAGAAGATCCTGACATACGCCTGCAGGACACTTCTTATCCTGAACGTGTGCGATATACTCGTTCTTGAAGTAACGCAGAGTTGATAAAACGGGGTTGGGAGCTGTCTGACCAAGACCGCACAGAGAGTTTGTTCTTGATGTAGTAGCACAGCTCCTCCATCTTGTCGAGGTCTTCCATAGTAGCATTGCCCCGATGTTATCTTTTCGAGCATTTCGTAAAGACGCTTTGTACCGATACGGCAGGGTGTACATTTACCGCAGGACTCATCAACGGTGAACTGAAGGAAGAACTTCGCGATATCCACCATGCAGGTGTCCTCGTCCATCACAATCAGACCGCCAGAGCCCATCATGGAGCCGATGGCGATGAGGTTATCATAGTCGATGGGGGTGTCCAGGTGCTCCGCAGGGATACATCCGCCGGAAGGACCACCGGTCTGAGCAGCCTTGAATGCCTTGCCGTTGGGGATACCGCCGCCGATTTCGTAAATAACCTCACGCAGTGTAGTACCCATAGGAACCTCAACAAGTCCCGTGTTGTGTATCTTACCGCCGAGAGCAAATACCTTTGTTCCCTTTGACTTTCCAGTACCCCTGGAGGCGAACCAGTCGGCGCCGTTAAGGATTATCTGAGGAATGTTAGCGTATGTTTCAACGTTGTTGAGTACGGTAGGCTTCTTGAAAAGACCCGCTTTCCGCAGGGAAGGGAGGACGGGGTCTGGGCTCGCCTCTGTTACCTTCGATAGATGTCATAAGCGCTGTTTCCTCGCCGCATACGAATGCGCCTGCGCCAAGTCTTATATCAAGGTCGAAGTCGAATCCGCTGTCAAAAATGTTCTTTCCGAGCAGACCGTATTCTCTTGCCTGATCTATCGCTATCTGTAAACGCTGAACGGCTATCGGATATTCCGCTCTTATGTAGATATAGCCCTGTGTTGCGCCTATAGCATAGCCTGCAATAGCCATAGCTTCGATTACAACGTGGGGATCGCCTTCGAGAACAGAACGGTCCATGAATGCACCGGGGTCGCCCTCGTCGGCGTTACAGCATACATACTTCTGATCGGCGTCCTTGACAAGGTTTCTTTGCAAGCTGCCACTTCTTGCCTGTAGGGAATCCGCCGCCGCCTCTGCCACGCAGACCCGAATCAAGAATTACCTGAATTACATCATCGGGAGTCATTGTCTTCTTTCTTGAGCACCTTTCCGAGTGCCTCATAACCGTTTCTTCCGATATATTCGTCAATACATTCGGGATTGATTACACCGCAGTTTCTCAGTGCGATTCTGTGCTGCTTTTTATAGAAGTCGGTTTCCTTGAGCGACTTTATCTCGTTTTCTGCGACTGTTTCATCGTATACAAGACGTGTAACGATACGTCCCTTGAGCAGATGCTCCGAAACGATTTCAGCAATATCCTCTTCCTTTACCATCGAGTAGAATGTACCCTCAGGATAAACGATCATAATAGGACCGAGCGCACACAGACCGAAACATCCTGTGCGGACTACCATAACTTCATCGGTAAGACCGTTCTTGTCGATTTCTTCCTGTAATCTTTTGGCAATTTTAACACTGCCTGAAGAAGTACAACCGGTACCACCGCATATCAATACTTGTGAACGATACATATATTAGTTTCCTTTCAGATTTTACATAGCGGAGTTTATCGTGTACTTCGTTACAACGTTGCCGCCGATAATGTGCTGTTCGATTACTTCTACAGCCTTTTCAGATGTCATATTGACGTAGGTTACCTTTTTCCTTGCCGGGTGTGATGACTTCAACAACAGGCTCATACTGGCAAAGACCGATACAGCCTTCCTGTATTACCATTACGTCTTTTATGCCCTTTTCCTGTATCCCGTCGGAAAATGCTTTGAGAACAGGTCTTGCCCCTGCCGCAATTCCGCAGGTCGCCATTCCGACAACAATTCTTGTGCAGTCCGATGCTTCGCTTCTCAGGTTCACAACGTTCTGCATCTTGTCACGGATAGCAGCTAATTCTTCAAGAGATTTCATATCTTAAATTATCCTTTCGTGGTCGTTAATATTTGATGCCGCCGTTTACCTCGGCTGTACTGTCCTCAAGATAACGGGTGATATATCCCGTGACCTCGGGTATATTTAACGGAACACTGCCGAGTATGGCTCTGAGCTGCCTTGTATCAAGCGAAAACCGCTTTTCGTCATAACCGAATAGTTATAGCTGAAATCTATACGGCAGTTCGCATTTATAAGCGATATAAGCGTACCCGTCATATCGCCCAGCGGCATTCTGTCAATGGGCGACAGTACAAAAAACAGCCTTTATATAAGTACCTTCTCCTTCTTTTGAACTTATCTCGAAGCTGCCGCCGGTCATTTCCGATGCGGCTTTGAAAAAAGGTACTCCGAATCCGTATTTTCTCGTTGTTCTTGTGGTATAGAACGGATCGACGGCTCTTGACAGTTCTGCCTCGCTCATTCCCCGACCGTCATCCCTGATGATGACCGTAAGAGTATCCGCCGATGTGTCAATGCTGACGGTTATTTCGACAAGCGAAGCCCGTGCGCCGATAGAATTCTGCACAACATCAAGAATGTTAAGAGAAATTTCCGGAAACATTATTCTGTATATTTAGCCAGAATACCGTCAATTTCGTCAACGGTCAGCTTTCCGTATACATCGTCGTTTACTGTCATTACGGGAGCAAGTCCGCACGCTCCTATACAGCGACAGGCATCAAGTGAGAATATGCCGTCCTGTGTACATTTTCCGTCCGAAATTCCGAGCTTTTCGGAAAGCTTTGCAAATATGTCGCCGGAGCCTTTAACATAGCAGGCTGTACCCAGACATACCGAGATTTTGTACTTACCCTTGGGATAAAGTGAGAATTGCGAGTAGAACGTAGAAACACCATATACCTTTTCAAGCGGTATTCCCATTTCTTCGGCTATTATTGACTGAACCTCAATAGGAAGATAGCCGTAGATTTCCTGAGCCTGTTGCAGTACAGGCATAAGTGCGCCCTGCTGACCCTTGTGATTACCGATCATTTCACGCAGTGCCTTTTCTTGTTCGGGCGTGCCGTTGAACGGTACGGTATTTTTTTTCTTTGGAACCCATTATATAACCTCCTTGGATTTGACCCGCAATTCTTGCAGACTCACGGGAATATGATAATTATAACATATTTGCTATGTAAATTTCACTATATATTAGTAACCAAAATTTGCACAACTCTTTGTGGATGTTGCACTAATCGGTATTTTTATATCGGATAAATTTACTCTATTTTTTTACCTAAAAACCGTCATTTTCTACAAATTCAACACCTTTTTTTCAACTTTACACAGGTCGCAAAATGTGGTATAATATCTAATGGATTTGCGCATATTGCATATAACACGGCATAAATCGTAACAATCGGTAAAGGCAGGTTTCACAAATGACGGTCGGACAGCTTATAGAAAAAGGATTGTTCGGAGTGCTTAACAGCGGTAACGAAGACAGTGTTATAAATAATGTGTTTTCGTGCGACCTGTTAAGCCTTTGCAATGACCAAAGACCTTGACGGCTGTGCATGGTTCACCGTTATCGGAAACGTAAACACAATAGCCGTAGCGGCACACACGGGTGCGTCCTGTGTTGTGCTTTTGCGAAAAGGTAAAACCGGATACCGACGCTTTGCTTAAAGCGCAGGAGCATAATATCGCGCTCTGTTCGTTTCGGATAAACCGGTTTTCGATTCGGCGGCGGAGCTTTATGCCATTACGGATGTGTAAAATAAATAAGGGAGATTTCAAAATGAGTGATTTCACAAACTTTGCGGTATATCACATTTATCCTTTAGGATTCTGCGGTTGCCCCAAGACAAACGATTATTCGGAGAACACCGAAAACAGACTTAAAAAGATAGAGGACGCTATTCCTCATATAAAGGAAATGGGCTTCAACGCTATATATTTCGGACCCGTGTTCCAGTCGGTAGCGCACGGATATGATACCGTTGACTATACAAAAATAGACAGCAGACTCGGCACAAACGCAGATTTTGCCGCACTTTGCAAAAAGCTGCACGAAAACGGCATCAAGATAATACTTGACGGCGTGTTCAACCACGTCGGCAGAGATTTCACAAAAATTCGTTGAGGTCAGAAACGGCAACAACAGTTATCGTGACTGGTTTCATATCAATGACGGAAATTCCTTGCTATAATGACGGCTTCTGGTACGAGGGCTGGGAAGGACATTACGAGCTTGTAAAGCTGAATCTGTACAACCCCGCAGTAAAGGAATACTTAAAGGAGGTCATCACAGGGTGGGTTAAGGAATTTGACATTGACGGACTTCGCCTTGATGTTGCATACTGCCTCGACCTTAATTTCCTGAAGGAACTGCACGGTCATTGCAAGTGGCTGAAAAACGATTTCTGGCTGATGGGCGAAACGCTCCACGGCGATTATAACCGCTGGATGAATCCCGAAATGCTTGACAGCGTGACCAATTATGAATGCTATAAGGGCTTGTTCTCCAGCTTCAACGACCTTAATATGTTCGCGATTGCGCATTCGCTCAACCGCCAGTTCGGAAAAGAGCAGTGGTGTCTTTATACAGGAAAGCTCCTTTACAGCTTTGTTGACAATCACGATGTTTCACGAATAGCCACAATGCTTAATAATAAGCGCCAGCTTCCCGTGATTTACCCGCTCCTGTTCACGATGCCCGGCATACCCGGTGTTTATTACGGCAGTGAGTACGGCATAGAGGGTGACAAGCGCAACGGCGATGACGCTCTGCGTGTTGAATATAACGAGGAAAAGTTCAGGGCTGAGGGTATAGCCGATCTCACAGCCGAGATCACTGCGCTGTGTAATCTGCGTACCTCCTCAAAGGCACTCGCTCACGGCGATTATACACCCTTACAGCTTTTAAACAGACAGTTCTCGTTCAGACGTGACTGTGACGGCGAAACAGTTGTAACGCTTCTTAATATAGACGATAATCCGTTTGATTTCAATCCCGGTATTTCCGGTGAATTCACAGATGTGCTTACCGGAAAGAAGATAGATTTATCGGGCAGTGTTCATCTTGACGGATGCAGTGCCGTAGTAGCGGTGAATAAATGATTAAAGCGGTAATATTCGATATGGACGGTACGCTGCTTGACAGCGAAAGGATAGGACTTAAGGCGTGGCAGTATGTTATTGATAAGTACAGCCTGCCGTTTGACCTTTCGCTTCCTTACCGTTCTATCGGACTGAATTATGATTCGATGAAGACCCTCTTTCTTTCCGAGCTTGGCAAGGATTACCCCTTTGATAAATACTGGGGATACGCAAAGCGGTATTTTTCGGAATACGAAGAGAAGAACGGCATACCCGTAAAGCAAGGCTTCGATGAGCTTTGCACATATCTTAAAGCAAATAAAGTCGGAATGTACGTTGCCACCTCTACATATCACGCTTCTGCGGCTAAGGAGCTTGAGCATTCGGGCATACTCGGATATTTTGACGGAATTATCGGCGGCGATGAGATAACAAGAGGAAAACCCGACCGGAAATATTTATAACGGCCGCCGAAAAGACGGGCTTTGACAAGTCGGAATGTCTTATTGTCGAGGACAGCTCAAACGGCCTCAGGGCAGGCATAGCGTCGGGTATACGGACAGTGTTCATAAAGGATATAGTAGACGTGCCATCGGAAATTACCGAAAAGGTTTTTGCAAGTTGCGACGATTTATCGGGAGTTATCGGAATAATCACGCAAATTCGGTGATATTATCTGTTTTGCTTGCATTTATACGTTTCGTGTGGTATAATCAAATATTATGACGAAATGAAAAGGATGATGTAAATGCCGATTAAAATACCGAATAATCTGCCGGCTTTCAGCACGCTTGTCAACGAGAATATTTTCGTTATGGCTGATGAAAAAGCATCACGACAGGACATAAGACCGCTCAAGGTCGCTATAGTAAACCTTATGCCTACAAAGATAGTTACCGAAACACAGCTTTTAAGGCTGCTCAGTAACACTCCCTTGCAGGTGGATATTACTCTTGTGAAAACGGAAACCCACAATCCGAAAAACACCTCGCAGGAGCATCTTGTGAACTTCTACACCACCTTCAATCAGATAAAGGAGCAGTATTTTGACGCACTTATTATAACGGGTGCGCCCGTTGAATTGCTCGACTTCAACTCCGTCCATTACTGGAAGGAATTGTGCGATATAATGGAGTGGAGCAAAACTCACGCGTTCAGCACGGTACATATCTGCTGGGCGGCATTTGCAGGACTTTACTATCATTACGGTATTCAGAAGCAGGTGCTTGACAAGAAGATGTTCGGCATCTTCCCCCATAAGATAAATGCGATCAACCACCCGCTTCTCAAGGGCTTTGACGATATTTTTATGGTACCCCATTCACGTTATACGGGTGTAAAGATGGAAGATATTGAAACCAATCCTAATCTTGCACTGCTTGCCTATTCGGACATTGCGGGAGCATATATAGTCGCAGACCGCACGAACAGACAGATTTTTTTATCACAGGTCACGCCGAGTACGACAGGAACACGCTCAAGGATGAGTATATGCGTGACGTGGAAAAGGGCATACCGATAGAAGTGCCGTATAACTATTTCCCCGATGATAACCCTAAGCTGACGCCGCATTTTACTTGGCGAGGTCACGCAAGCCTTATGTACTCAAACTGGCTCAACTTCTGCGTATATCAGGAAACCCCGTTCGATCTCACAAAGCTTGAACCGCTTAAGTATTAACGTAAATAATAAAAGCCACAGTTTTTACTGTGGCTTCAGACTGTCGATTAACTGATTATTAAAGCCCATCCGGTGAAATATATCGCCAACACTGCTTAAAACCGTTTCCGTGCCGACAGGTTGTTAATAATTTCGTGAGTGTACCGGTAAAACTGCAACGACATTGACCTTAAAAAACGGACTATCCTGATAATATGTATATCTTCGTGCATAACTTTTCGTAGGGCGAGGGTCTGTGTGTGCTTGGTTGGCTTTGCGTCCTTGCAAAGCCCTTTGGGCACACGCTAAGGCATCCTTGCCTTGCTCGCCCCTCCCGAAATATTGTAGTGCTTATCATAAACAATTTGTAAGGAAATTAAGCTTTGGGTTACGGTTGATAGTTGACAGATTATAAACTCGGTGAATGGTTAGAAGTTAGTGCGACGGGAGGGGCAAGCCTGTATAGTGTGATAACATAGTTTACAGAATGTGCAAGGACATAGTTTACATATTTATGATAAAATAGAGGCATAAAATTCGAAAGGAGTCAAAGTTTATGCCTTGGGAAGAAAGAAAGTAATAGTAACTATGAGAGAAGAATTTGTAAAAAAGAGTGTTGTCACACGAAAAAAGCAAAGCCGAATTGTGCCGGGAATATGGAATAAGCCGACCCACCGGTGACAAATGGATTGAACGTTACCTGAACGGTCAACCGCTATGTGATCAAAGTCGAGCACCACATATTGTTGGCAACAAGACAGACGATGAAGTTGAAAAATTCATTGTAGAATACAGGAAAAAAAGTATCCTGCGATAGGTGCAACTAAAATACACCGTATGCTTCGTGATGAGGGGATAACAGATATTCCTTGTCCAAGAACCATCAATGATATTTTTTTAAACGCAATGGGTTGATAACAAAGGAAGCAAGTCAGATTGCAAACTCCTTATGTCAGATTTGAAAAAAAGTGAACCCAATGAAATGTGGCAGGCTGATTTTAAAGGACATTTTGCCATGAGAAACGGAGCAAGATGTCATCCGCTCGATATCATTGATGATTGCTCAAGATTCAGCCTTTGCTGTGCACCGCTCGCCGGGAAACGTACATAGAGGTAAGGCAGCAAATGGAGCGTATTTTTTTTGAAATACGGCATGCCGTTTTCATTTCTTTGTGATAACGGCACACCATGGGGAACATCTCAGTCTACGGGATTTTCAAGATTTGAAGTTTGGTTTATGGAGCTGGGAATATTGACTTTACACGGGCGCATATTCCATCCGCAGACGCAGGGCAAGGAAGAACGGTTCAACGGCTCATTAACCAGAGAATTTTTAAAGTATGAAAGCTTTGAAGATTTTGAAGACGCAAAAATAAAAGCTTGACAAATACCGTGATTTCTACAACACAAAACGTCCGCATTACGCATTAAATCTTGACACACCCGGCAAAACATTACCATCCGAGCGAACGGGCATACACGCCCGACATATCAGAATGGGAATACAGCGATGAATATAAATTAAGAAAGGTAAAAGAGAGCGGATATGTCACCATAAGAAATCAAGGTTATTATTTAAGCGAGGCGTTTGGCGGAAAAACTATTGCTGTAAAAAGAATCCAATAAAGGACAGCATCTCATAAATCTCTATTTCAGGCAATTCAGAATAGGACAGATAGATATAGAAAAGAGAGTGTTTACCTTAAAAAAGCTTATCTAATCGAAAAACGACCCACGTTTCGCCGAGGCGAAACATAAAAATGAACTTTCCATTCGGGCTTCGCCCTCATTTCAAGTTCATTTTTATGTTCGTTTGTTATTGATAACATGTAAACCATGTGCTTGCACAAAGTGTAAACCATGTTACTCTTGACACAAGCCGCCTCCCCTAAAAAGAAAAATGATGGCAAATGTAATAAATAGCAGTTCAAATAAAAAAAAAATGCATCTGTCCGGCAAATAGCACTATCTGTAGCCTGCTATCATAGAGAAATATTAAAAGATATAACAGAAGTACATCAAATACAAGGCTTTTTCTACAAACTTAAGTCATAGCTTTTTACTGTGGCTTTTCCTTTTCTGCTTTAACGGAGGTGTTTATGAATCGTTACGATGAACTGCTTAAACGTTTGCTCGCTGTTTGCAAAGCACAGCCCGAAATAAAGGCGGTAATAATTGTCGGCTCGCAGGCAAGAGAAATTTCAAAGGCGGACGAATATTCCGACCTCGATCTGATTATCGCTTGCTCTGAACCGCAAATATTGCTTTATGAAAATAATATAATAGGCAAACTGGGTAAGCCTGTATATTCATTTGTTGAAGATACTTTTGCCGGAGAAAAAGAACGCCGTATCCTATTCGAAAAATCTCTTGATGTCGATATGATTGTTATGTCAGAGGACAGCCTTGTAAATCTACTTAAATCACACAATGCTGATTTTTATTCTGAATCGTGGTTTTTCGCTTTGTTATGACGCTTGCGGCATATCACAGCTTATTTGTAAATCATCAAAAATCACACCATGTGATTTTACCGCTTTATCAGAGGAAAGTTTCCGTAATCTTACAAATGATTTTATGTTCCATACCGTGTGGGCAGAGAAGAAAAATCAGACGTGGAGAGTTTTTGACAGCGATAATGTGCGTGAACGACTATCTCAAGACAAAACTGATCACAATTATCGAGATGTATGAACATTGCATTCACGGCACCGCCTACGATACATGGCATAACGGCAGAATGGCAGAGCAGTGGGCAGAGCCGTTCATCGTCGATAAGCTTGGCGATTGCTTTTCCCACTACGATGCGGACGACCTGCTCTCCGCACTTACAGCCACAAGAGAGCTGTTTCTGATCCTCGCCAAAGAGTGCGCCTCAGCCTATGGCTACACTACCGGCATACCCGAGATCGACAGCTGAATACAGCAAAGCCGCAGAACCGCTTTATCGCAGGTCTGCGGCTGTTTTGTTTACTTTTCACAGAAAAGTTCTATCTGCTCGCCGAGCGTATCGCTGTAGAAAGCGATAACCCTTCTTAATTGTTCGCCGCTGCATTTGAATGAAACGTGGTGTATACCGTTTATCATACATTATACCTCTTACAGCTGTACCGGCTCTATCTTCCATATCTCCTTGGCGTAATCGCTTATCGTTCTGTCCGAGCTGAACTTGCCAGAGAAGCACATATTCGCCCAGCACTTTCTTGCAAAGTCAAGACGGGAGTTTGCATAGTCGCTGTTTGCCTTCAGCTTTGCCTCAACGTAGGATTCAAGGTCGCCGAGCAGGTAGTAATGATCGGGAACGTGCCAGCTTGCGCCGTCTGTCAGAGCAAAGTAAAGCTCCTTGAAATCGCCTGTTCCGCCATCGCTCACAGTGCCGTCAATAAGCGTATCAAGCACACGCTTGATTTTCGGATTCTTGCTGACAAGCTTTCTCGGGGTCGTAGTCCTTCATTATCTTTTTTTCAAGCTCCTCGACCCTTGCGCCGAAGATGTAGTTGTTGCTTTCGCCTGCCTCCTGCACTATCTCTACATTTGCACCGTCATATGTGCCGAGAGTAACAGTGCCGTTGAGCATAAACTTCATATTTCCCGTACCGGACGCTTCTGTTCCTGCGGTAGAGATCTGCTCTGAAATATCGGCGGCTGTAACCAGCTTTTCCGCATAGGAAACGTTGTAATTCTGCACGAATACGACCTTTATCAGCTTGTTTACTTCTTCATCGGCATTGATAAGTCTGCCTATCTCGTTTATATATTTGATGATAGCCTTTGCCCTCATATATCCGGGAGCTGACTTTGCACCGAAAATAAACGTGGTCGGGTAGAAGTTCTTTATGCTTCCGTCCTTGATACCAAAGTAGATATAAAGGATGCTGAACGCATTGAGAAGCTGTCTCTTATATTCGTGCAGACGCTTTATCTGAATATCGAAAATGCCTGTTTACGTCAACCTCAATGCCGTCCTTTGCCTTCATATATGCGGCAAGCTGATTCTTCTTCTCCTGCTTTATATCCATGAATCTCTGCATCATATTGTTGTCGCCACGAAGTCTTTCAAGCGTTTTCAGCCTTGAAAGGTCTGTCACCCACGAATTATCACCGAGCTGTTCGGTTATGAGCGATGATAACTCCTTGTTGCAAAGGGCAATCCAGCGTCTTGGGGTAATGCCGTTTGTCTTGTTTTGGAACTTCTCGGGGAAAAGCTGATACCAGTCCTTTAAAACATCGTTCTTAAGTATCTCGGTATGGAGCGCCGCAACGCCGTTTGTGTAGCTTGAGCAGTAAACCGCCATCTTAGCCATATGTACAACGCCGCCGGAAATCATCTTCATATAGTCGGTCTTGCCCTTGGGCATATCCTTTGCGTACATTTCGGCAACGAAAGCCTCGTTTATCTGTAAAATAATATCGTAAATTTCGGGCAGGACTTCCTTTACTATATCAAGTCCCCACTTTTCCATAGCCTCAGCCATTACGGTGTGGTTTGTGTAGTTGAATGTCTTTTTGGCAATTTCAAGAGCCTTTTCGAATGAAAGACCCTCGTTATCTACAAGTATTCTTATAAGTTCGGGGATAGATATGACGGGGTGGGTATCGTTGAGCTGGATAGTTACCTTTTCGTACAGCTTTTTCGATATCATATCCTGCCGCCTTATGTTTCTTCACAATATCGGCGAGAGATGCGGCACAGAAGAAATACTGCTGTTTGAAACGGAGAATCTTACCCTCTCTTGTATCATCGTTGGGATAAAGCACTCTTGAAATATCCTCAGCCTTTATCTGTTCTATGCTTGCGTTTACATAGTCCTGTGCATTGAACTTGAGAAAATCGAATGTATTCACAGGCTCAGCCTGCCATAAACGCAGTGTTCCTATGTTTTTTTGCCATATGCGACAATCGGCATATCGTAAGGCACTGCAACAACTGTCTGATTTGCAAAGTTTATAATTACCTTGTCGCTTTCGTTTCTTCTGCTCCACGGGTCGCCGTACTTAGTCCAGTCGTCAGCCTCTTCTTTCTGAAATCCGTCAACAATAGACTGCTTGAAAAGTCCGTACTTGTAACGTATTCCGTAGCCGTCAAGCGGTAAAGACAATGTAGCGGCACTGTCTAAAAAAGCAAGCCGCAAGTCTGCCGAGACCGCCGTTTCCGAGTGCGGCATCTTCAATTTCTTCAAGGTCGGACAGCTTTGCGCCGAGGGAAGAAAGGACATCTCTTGCATCGTCTTCAATGCCAAGACAGAGAAGATTGTTATAGATTGCTCTGCCTACCAAAAATTCGGCTGAGAAATAGCACGCTCTGCGTGTGGCAAGATGAGCCTTTCTGCTGTCTTTCCAGACAGGCGCTATCTGTTTCATTATCGCAGATGAAAGTGCTTCGTGCAGCTGATAGGGCTGTGCCTTGTCCGCTGTAACTTCATACTTGTCCGGAAAGTACCGATTCAATATCGGCTTTAAGTAATTCCTTGTTCATAGTTCCTCCAAAAATCATATATCCGTTAATATGCCGATAACGGCATTTGATACCAGAAATCCCTTCGGGGTAAGGCTTATCGTCTTATCGTCCGTTTTATACAGGTCATCGGGAATCAGCCTGCACTTTTTTAATATATCGTCTTTTGTTACGCCGAAACGTTTTTCAGCCGTATCAAAATCAAGTCCCTCGCTGAGCCTCAATTTCAGCATAGCCCATTCTTCATAGTCACCGCATTCACGCTCTGTTATAACGGCAGGCTGAACCTCGCTTTCGATAAACGCTCTGAGGTCACGTCCGACAGCGAAACGTTCTCCGTTGAAATAAGAATGTGCGGCAGGACCTATGCCGAGATATTCCTCGCACCGCCAGTATCTGAGATTGTGCCTGCTTTCCGCACCCGTCTTTGCAAAATTGCTTATCTCATATTGTCTGAAGCCTTTATCTGAAAGACGTTCTACCGTTTCGAGATAAATATTTGCATATCCGTCTTCATCGGGAAGGATAAGCTGTCGCTTTGAAAACGGCGTATCCGGCTCGATTTTCAGCATATACGCCGAAATGTGACTTAGCGGCAGGGAAGTCATATAGCTTATCGTTTCAATAAGGCTGTCGCTTGTCTGGAGCGGTATTCCGAGCATTATGTCGCCCGAAATATTGTCAAAGCCTGCTTTGTATGCCATTTTTACAGCATCTGCACCGACCTTGCTGTTATGCCTTCTGCCGAGCGCTTTAAGCTCGTTATCATTGCCGCTCTGCAAGCCGAATGAAATTCTGTTCACGTTGTGTGCTTTTAATGAACAAAGTGCGTTTTCATCGGTACAGCAAGGATTTGCTTCAACGGTAATTTCTGCGTCTGAGGCGATGTACGGCTGAATTTCGTCCATAATATCACATATCTCACGCCAAAGCAGTATCGGTGTACCTCCTCCGAAGTACACCGTGTCAAACCCGAGATTTTCGTTCTGCGACAGATAGTAGCGCAGATTTCTTATCACTGCGTCCTTGTATCTGTTCGCCGTATCGCTGTCAAAAGCTACCGAGTAGAAGTCACAGTAGGGGCATTTTGACAGGCAGAACGGGATATGGATATAAAGCCCTTTATTCATCAAGCTTAAGCACTGCCATAAACGCTTCCTGCGGAACTTCGACACTGCCGAGCTGACGCATACGCTTTTTACCTTCTTTTTGCTTTTCAAGGAGTTTTTTCTTACGGGAAATATCACCGCCGTAGCACTTGGCAAGTACATCCTTACGCATAGCCTTTACGGTTTCTCTGGCAATAATTTTACCGCCGACTGCCGCCTGAATAGGTACCTCAAACAGCTGACGGGGAATGTTGTCCTTTAATTTTTTCTGCGATTTTTCTTGCTCTTGCATAAGCCTTATCCGCATGAACAACGAACGAGAGCGCATCGACAACCTCGCCGTTAAGGAGTATATCGAGCTTTACAAGACGTGACGGAACAAATCCCGACATTTCATAATCATAGCTTGCATAGCCCTTTGTGCGTGATTTCAGAGCATCGAAGAAATCGTATACTATTTCGTTCAGCGGAAGATCATAATGCATCTCAACACGGTTAAGATCAAGGTATTTCATATCCTTGAAGGTGCCTCGTCTTTCCTGACACAGATCCATTATACTGCCGACATACTCAGACGGAGTGTAGATATTCGCCTTTACCATAGGCTCTTCAGCCACTTCTATTTCTGACGGGTCAGGGTAGTTTGTGGGGTTATCAATAAATATCGTTTCGCCGTCTGTCTTTGTTATCTTGTATACAACAGACGGTGCTGTGGTAACAAGGTCAAGATTATATTCACGTTCAAGTCGCTCCTGAATGATTTCCATATGCAGAAGTCCTAAGAATCCGCAACGGAAACCGAAGCCGAGCGCTATAGAGGTTTCCGGCTCGAATGTAAGCGAAGCATCGTTAAGCTGGAGCTTTTCCAAAGCGTCACGCAGATCGCCGTACTTTGCACCGTCGGCGGGATAGATACCGCTGTATACCATCGGGTTTACGTTACGGTAGCCTGCAAGGGCCTCTTTTGCGGGGTTGCTTACAAGAGTGACCGTATCACCGACCTTTGTATCGCCTATCGACTTTATAGATGCGGCTATATATCCGACCTCGCCTGCACGAAGCTCCTTAGCGTTCTCAAGAGCCTTTGCACCCATATATCCGACATCTACAACATCGAACTCAGCACCGTAGCCATCATTCTTATCCTGTCGCCCGGTTTTAATGTGCCGTCCTTTATTCTTACATAAACGATAACACCTTTATAAGCGTCATAGTAGCTGTCAAAGATAAGCGCTTTCAGAGGAGCGTCAGGATCTCCCCTTTGGGAGCGGGAACGTTCTTTACTACCTGCTCCATTACTTCCTTTATGTTTATGCCCATTTTTGCGGAAATAAGCGGAGCTTCATCGGCAGGTATGCCTATTACCGTTTCAATTTCTTCCTTTACTTCATCGGGATGGGCGGAGGGCAGGTCGATTTTGTTTATTACGGGAACAAGCTCAAGGTCCTGTTCGATTGCAAGATAGGTGTTGGCGAGAGTCTGCGCCTCAATGCCCTGTGTCGCGTCTACTACAAGTATTGCACCCTCACAGGCATTCAGCGAACGTGAGACCTCATAGTTGAAGTCAACGTGACCGGGTGTATCTATAAGATTGAAAACGTAGGTTTCGCCGTCATCGGCTTTGTATCTCAGCCTTACCGCACGGGCTTTGATTGTGATGCCTCTTTCACGCTCAAGATCCATATTGTCCAGTATCTGCTCTTCCATTTCTCTGTGTGCGACCGTTTCGGTCTGTTCGAGTATTCTGTCCGCCAGAGTGGACTTTCCGTGATCTATGTGTGCAATGATACAGAAGTTACGTATCTCCTGCATATAGTCTTTATCTGCCAAGCTAAAAATCCTTTCTTTTGTAAAAAATCAGTCTATCCATAAAATTATAGCATAATCCGCACGGAAATGCAAACTATATTTATATATAAATACTGTTTTTAAGAGGGCAAAAAATGAGCGATATGTTATCATACGAGGCTGTACAGCTTAAAAAAAGCTGCTTGCCGAGGAAAAGGATATACGAAACAGGTATATTTCCGCCGCCGAAGAAATATCCGATCCTCAGCTTAAGGAAAAAGCTGCAGAAATGCGCCGCTGTACACGGCAGTCACATCAGTGTTATAAACGGACTTACGGGGAGAAGAATGATTGACGAGAAAAACCGCCTGAATGAGCTTCTTAGGGCTGAAAATTCGCTTGCACAGAAATATGCCGTGATACTTTGCAGTGCGGTGAGCGGCGATATAAGAACAAAGCTGACGTTCAACCAGCGAGGCATAAACGAAGCGGCATCGTTTATTATTGACGAAATGAATTCACGGGGGTGGAACGTGCCGAAAAGCGTAATGCCGCCGAAAAACTAAAGTTTCCGTCCTTCCTGCCGATATACTTTACAGAAGGGTCAATGAAAAGGTACGGGAAGGGTGGTATTATTATGTCTGCCGTAAACACAAATTATGAATACAAGCCTGCTTACAGCGTAAGTGCAACGGACAAAGCCGACAAGTCGAAGGAAACCTCAACGGTTAAGCTAAGCACGGACGCACAGAAATATCTTGAACAGCTTAAAGGCAAATATAAGAACGTTGATTTTATTGTGGCTGATTTTTCTTCGGATGAGGAGGCACAGAAGCATCTCGCAACAGGAAAGGGCGAGTATAACTGCGTCATAACTCCCGATACTCTTGAAAAAATGGCTACGGACGAAACCGAAAGGGCTAAATTCGAGGGCATTATCGATAAGGCTATAGGCGAACTGCCCGAAATAAGAAAACAGCTCGGCAATGATTCGGAGAATGTTACAAAACTCGGTATCAGCGTTGACAGCGAGGGCAACGTTTCGTATTACGCACTTATAAATGAAAGTCTTAAAAAGAACGAAAACGTTGAAAAAGCCAAAGAAAAAGCCGCCGAAAAAAAGGCTGAGGAGGCTAAGAAAGAGGAAAAAAAGAGGAGTATGAGGAACGGCTTGTGACGGCTTCTTCGGTAGAAGAGCTGATAAAGCTGATCAAGGCGGCATATTCCGAGAAATCCGACGATCGCTTTGAAAAGAGCGATAAGAATGACGATGCGCTTAAAATCGACAGGGTAGACTTCAGCGGCGGAAAGGCACAGCCGGCATATGAACAGTATGTTCCGTCTGCCGTTCCCGAAGAAAAGCATCCGTTTGACTTCAAAGCATAAAAAAGAATAGTATCAAAGGACGCTTATCCGTTTTGGGTGAGCGTCTTTTTTTACCTAAAGCGACGCAGTTATAGCCGTATCCGGTATATTCTTGTCCCAAGGATAATAGAATTAACCGGAAAGGACTGATTGTTTGAAAAATACCTATGTAAAAAACACAATAATCCTCTTTGTTTCGATGGTTATAAGCAAGATAGTCGGCGCTGTTTTCAAGATACCGCTCACCAATATACTCGGCGGTATCGGAATGGGCTACTACTCGACTGCGTACAGCCTTTACACGCCTGTTTTCGCTATGACTGCGGCGGCTGTTCCTACCGTTATAATAAAAGCGGTTGCGGATAACATAGCTTTACGCAGATTCGCAAATGCGCAAAAGGTGCTGAGAACGGCTGTCGTGATATTCGGAGCGACAGGTCTTATCGGCACTGCGGCAATACTGGCACTTGCACGGCCGTTTTCGGATACGGTCGCACAATCTCCGCAGAGCGTATGGGGAATAATCGCAATAGCGCCGTCGGTTTTTCTGTGCTGTATATCATCGGTATATAAGGGCTATTATGAAGGGTGCTGTAATATGATGCCGTCGGCTGTGTCGCAGGTCGCAGAATCGGTCTGCCGTGCCGTGACCGGACTTTCTGTGTCGCATCTTGTAATAGAATACGGAATGAAATGCTATGCAGGCGGCGAAAGGGTATTCGGTGTGATTGCCGAAAGTGAAAGCGAGGCTGTGGATATAATAATGCCTTATGCGGCGGCAGGTGCGGTTTTTGCCGTTACGGTGAGCGAGCTGTGCGCACTCGTTTGCCTGCTTGTGAGGAAAAAAGGTCTGCAAAAGGATTATTGATACATCTGCGGGCGATACCTCGACAGACAGGGTGGCGGTAATCGCAAAGCGTCTGATAAAATCCTGTATTCCTGTTTCCGCCGCCGCAATAGTTGTGAATCTGTCCTCGTTCATCGACCTTATCACGATACCACGCTGTCTTAATTTTGCACTTTCGTCCGATCCGGGATATTTTACGGCGTGTTTTTCGGATATAATAAAAGCACAGGGCGGTGCTGTGCGGCTTGCAAACTTTATGTACGGAAGTTATACCGGTCTTTCGTGGACTATGTTCATGCTGATACCTTCTTTCACGGCTATGTTCGGCAGGAGCGCACTGCCGCAGATAGCAGGTGCGTGGACGCTCGGCAACAGGAAGGAATTCGAACGCAAGGTGACGGTAGTTCTGCGTTCAAACTTTGTTATCGGGTTTCCGCTGTATATCGGACTGTCGGCTATGAGCAGGCAGATACTTGAGTTTTTGTTTTCGGGCAGACAACAGGAGGTGACGGTAAGTGCGACATCGCTCTTTATACTGGGGCTTGGCGGTGTTTTTTTCTGACCTTGTCATCTACGTTTATTTCAATATTTCAGGTCATCGGGCGGTCGGATCTTCCTGTGAAGCTCATGCTGCCGGGCTGTGCGGTAAAGCTGATATTCAACGTGTTTACAATATCTGTACCGGCTATCAATATAAACGGGGCGGCTGTTTCAACGGTAATTATGTATGCGGCAGTTGCACTGGGAGGATATTTTGCGCTTGAAAATGTCACCGGGATAGATTTTCACATTATCAGAAGAATGGCTGTTCCCCTGAGCGCAGGGGTCGTATGCGCTGTCGTATCACGCATTGTGTATGGTTTTGTCCTGAAAGCGTCAATGCTGTGGCGGCTCTGTTTTTGCCGATAGCTTCGGGCGGTGCGGTTTATATAATTTTACTGATAATCTTCAACGAGATCAATCTTAAATCTTTGCTAAATCGACAAAAAAGAAAAAAATAAATCTGAAATTATCTTGATATTTGACAGATTTTAGAGTATTATTATATAAGATTAAAAACGGGCTGAAAAAAAGAGTCCGACAGGTATTGGAAGTGTACGATTTGGATTTTGAAATTAAAGACAAGTATGATATTGACGATCTTCTCGAAGTGACGAGGATACTCAGAAGCGAGAATGGCTGTCCGTGGGACAGAGAGCAGGATCATAAGTCTGTCAGGATGAATGTTCTGGAGGAGGCTTATGAGGTGATGGAGGCTATCGACGCAGATGATGCTGCAATGCTTAAAGAAGAACTCGGAGATCTGCTTTTTCAGGCGGTTTTTCACTGCGAGATCGAAAAAGAGCGTGGCAGGTTTGAATTCAATGATATATGCGATGATGTCACAAAGAAGATGATTTACCGTCATCCGCACGTTTTCGGAGATGTAAACGTCAACAATTCGGACGATGTTCTTAAGAACTGGGACAAGCTCAAAAAGAAATCCAAGCATCAGGACACCGTTGCAGATACTCTTGACAGCGTGCCGATGGTACTGCCTGCGCTTATGCGTGGCGAGAAGGTCTTCAAGCGTGCGTCAAATGCGGGCGTAGCGCTTTCCGGTACAAGCGAAGCCGTTGATCTTGTGAAAGAAAAGCTCGCAAGCCTTGAGTTAGCTATTAATGACAAAAACGAAGCACTTACCGAAGATAATTTTGGGGAACTTTTACTCTCTTGCTGTATTTTTATCACGTTTTATCAAAAAAAGATTGCGAAAAAGCCTTGACTTTTGCTGTAAATAAGTTTATAATGCGTTTTAGAGAGCTTGAGAGTAATACGAGGTCGCAAGGCAAAACGCTCGACAATCTGTCAGATGAGCAGATAAAAGCGCTGTTTTTAAATTCTGATTAACCGTAAAGCAATTAGTCGGTTGACCGTATTACGTCTGTTAGCTTTTATGCTTAACAATATTAATAATTTTAATTGGAGGATTACTCAAATGACAAAAAGCAGAATTAGTTACAATGGTTGCTGAAAAGGCAGATCTTACAAAGAAGGATGCAGAAAAGGCAATCTCAGCTTTAGTTGAGAGCATTTCAGAAACACTTGCCAAGGGCGAAAAGATCCAGCTCGTTGGTTTCGGTACATTTGAAGTTCGTGAGCGTGCAGCTCGTGAGGGCGTTAACCCCCGTACAGGCGACAAGATCAAGATCGCTGCTTCTAAGGTTCCCGCTTTCAAGGCAGGCAGTGCTTTAAAGGATGCAGTTGCTAAGTAATTAAGTCTGGTTCAATAGCGGAGGCAGTATTTTTACAGCCTCCGTTTTTTGTTTTGTTTTAAAGGAAAGGTTTATTATGCGGCTTGATAAATTTCTTAAAGTATCACGTCTTATCAAAAGAAGAACAGTGGCAAATGAGGCGTGTGACGCTGAAAAGGTTTCGGTAAACGGTAAACCTGCAAGAGCCTCTTATGATGTCAAGGTCGGAGATGAGATTGAGATAAATATGGGCAAAAGCCCGCTTAAGATCCGTGTTCTTAAGGTAGTCGAGGTAGTCGGCAAGGACGGAGCCTCAGACCTTTACGAAGTGGTATAAGCATAATACGGACATACCCCGAATATTATTTATCATGCGGTAAATAACATTCGGGGGTGTTTTTTATGGAAAAATCACTGCAGAAGCTGACGCTGACCGACAGGAGAAAGCTGGAGGTGGGCGGAGTGCTTGAAATCATTTCGTACAATGATGAGAACATAACTATGTATACTGCGCTCGGCAATCTGCGTATCGGCGGAGAAAATCTTGAGGTGGGTGCAGCGTTCAGTGAAAACGGCACTGTTGAGATAACGGGATACATACGCACGATACATTTTAGTGTGATAACAAGTCGGGATATGCGGATAATTTCATATCAAGAATATTCAGGTAGGTGGGTGTATGAACGAAGAAACATCGCTGATGTGGCAGATTGCCTGCTTTTGCGTCTGCGGAGCATTGCTGGGTGTCTTATATGAGCCGCTTCGCATATTACGTCTGATAATCCCTCACCACAGCTTTATCACGGGAGTGGAGGATACTGTTTATCTTCCCTTGTGCGGCGTTGTCCTGTTCGGGCTTTCGATGGAAACGGGAAACGGAAATTTCCGCCTTTCGTATCTTTTAGCCGCCTTCGTCGGAGGGGTAGTGTATTTTCTTACTGTGGGCAGGCTTATAAAGATTATTTATTCTGCCGTGATAAAGACCGTTTTCAAGGCGGTGAAATTAATCGGAAGAAAACTGCTGCGGCCTGTCATAAGGTGCTTTGTGTCAATTGCACATAAATTGATACTGCCTTTTGTTAAACTTTACGAAAATATTGATGCTAAAATGAAAAAGCATAGCATAAAGCAGACTTGAAAACCTCTCCTGAAATGTTATATAATAATACTAATAATCACGGAAGGAATGAGATGTCAGTTGGCAACAGGATCGAAGGCAAAATCGGGAAAATTCAATAAAGTAATGCTTATACTTGCACCGTTGCTCGTAATTGCGCTTATTATCTGTGTTTATAATTTCATCTCGATACAGGTGGAAATAGCACAGAAGAACGAGGAACTGGCGAAGCTCACCGCCCAGGTAGCCGAAGTGGAGAACGAAAACAAAATGCTGAGCAGATATTCCGATGAACAGTATAAAGTTGAGTATATCGAAACTATCGCAAAGGGATAAGCTGGGTTATGCGAAGCCGGAGGAGCGGATATATTACATTGTTCCTGCTGATTGAATAATATGAACAAATGAGGCTTTCACGTTTTGTGAAAGCCTTAGCTTTTAGAAAAAGTCTTTTATTTGGATATGCTTCTGTTATATCATTCAGCTATGACTGTGATAACAAGCTACCGATAGTTCTTTTTGTCGGACAGCACTTCTCGGGTTCGCTATTCGAATAGGTACACCTGTCAATATGTAAGAGGGAGACAACCAAAGGGATCAGGACAAGGGACTTGACAGCCCCTCTCCCTGTCCCTTAGGTTTTCTCCCTCTTGGCTCCCTCTTTCCCATTACCCATACCCACCCCGTCGGGGTGTTGGCGGAACTCGTAAAACTACCCAAACATTGTATATCCTGTCTATGCAGGGACGCTTAACGCTACACGTCCGCAGGTTAGTACATATATCTTAGGTTAGTAGCGTTTTTTTGAGGAACAATGTTAGTGCAGTTGCACTGATACACTCACGAAAATATCAATACCTTGTCGGTACGGAAAGCGTTTTCGGCGGTGTTGGCGATATATCTCACTGTGTGGCTTTAATAGCAATCAGTTTATCGACAATCTGAGGCTTTCACGTTTTGTGAAAGCCTTTTGCTGTTATATAAGCCCGAAAATCTGAAATGCCGCAATTCCGCTTATGCAGACAATACTGCCGATGATATTGAGCGGCTTTGTGCTTTCCTTACGGATAAGACCGATAAAGAAAAGCGCTACCATTATCATAGGCTGTATGAATGAATAGTTGGTCATACTTGTGGCGATAACAGCATTTTCAAGCACAAGTCCGAGTGCGTTCGGTATTTTTGGTCAGCGCTACAAATGCACAGCCCTTTGGCTTGTCTTTTATCAGCCTTATCGGGTGAACGAAAGGCGCAAGCACGGCGGCAAGCAGGATAAGTCCGAAAAGCAGGGCAAAGTATGAGGATATGTACGGCGCAGACGCAGTGATAATAAAGCCGTAGCCGAACTTTGAAAGCAGATAGAAGAACAGCGGCACAGCTATTTTCTTATAGCTGATATGCTCTCTTTCCGACCGTGCTATCATAAAAAGTCCTACGGCGGTGACAACTATCGCCAGTAGTTTTAAAACGCTGAATGTATCAGTAGCGGTTATTATATCGGTTCGCATAAGACGCAAACAGGCAAAGACCGAGCCACGCCTTAAGCTCGAACGCAGACATCTCGGTAAGTACAAGTGCAGACATCTTGAATTCAAGCAACTTCGACACCATAATAAGAACAGCCGCAAGCACAGACTGCCAACAAAGCTGTAAGTGCATATCGGAAAACGGCATAAGCGGCAGTAAAAGTATAGCTGTAGGCAAAGCCATTAGAAAAGTGAACGAATTGCCGTCAAACTTCAGCTTTGCGACGGAGTATTTGTCGCTGAGACCGCAGACGGTGTAACAGGCGACAACAAGAAGCATCAATACCATAACGGTTATTCCTCTTTATTCTTCTATAGTATATTCGAGCATTTCATAGTGCAGCTTTGTGCCTATGTCACTGCCGGGCGGTAAAAGTGCCAGCGCTATGAACAGCGTTTCTCCGCTGATTCTTTCCGTAAGTGTGGCGTATTCTCCGCTTATTTCGGTAATAATGTAATCTTTTGGTTCCATAGTTCAGAAACTTCCTTCTTTTTTGTTTTACTAACTGATTTTATCACAAAAAATTAATTATAACAAGCCTTTTTTACTTGAAACTCATCTTTCGATATGTTATACTATATTTCATCGAAAAACGATTACCTTAAAAAAAGTCGTTTTTAGCTAAAAGAAAAGTAAAAAAGAGCAACGGAAAGAAAAGAAGAAACTATGAGAGATTTAACAAAAGGAAGCATAATCCGGCTTATGCTCCTGTTCAGTCTGCCTATTCTGCTTGGCAGTCTGCTCCAACAGGCGTATAACCTGGTCGACATTATAATTGTCGGAAAAAAACTCGGTGAATTATCGCTGTCCGCCGTCGGTTCGACAACGGCGGTGGTGTCGCTTATGTTCAACATTATTAACGGTTTATGCACAGGTTTTGCCATACCTGTTGCAAAAAGCACTACGGTGCTAACGATATGAACAAGGTGCGGCGCACGGTGGCAGGAATGATTACATATTCTGCAATAATTTACAGCATTAATCATGATGCTGTGTATAGTGTTTGTTGAGCCGCTGCTTACTGTACTCAATACGCCGGCTGAGATTTTTGAACAGGCGAAGCTGTATCTTACGATAGTGGCAGGCGGACTTATAGTTACGCTGATATATAACCTTGAAGCGAACATTCTTCGTGCTTTGGGCGACAGCGTAGTACCGCTGATAATACTTGTAATTTCAGCTGTGCTGAATGTCGGTCTGGATTTTCTGTTTATATTCGGATTCGGTATGGGGGTTGACGGTGCGGCGCTTGCAACGGTTATCGCACAGCTTATCTCCGCTATTGTCTGTTTCGTTTATCTTATCAGAAAATGTCCGTTTTTAAAGCTCGGCAGGTCTGATTTCAGGCTTCACGGCGAGGAGATAAAAAGCCTTCTTGCTTCGGGGCTTGGAATGGCGCTTATGTATTCGATAGTTGACATAGGCTCAATAGTTCTGCAAAACGGCATCAACGGGCTTGGAACGGGTAATAATCTCGGCTCATACCGCCGCCAGAAAGATATTCAGCTTTACTATCATGCCGTTCTCGGCTATCAGCGCAACGCTTGTGACATTTGTAAGTCAGAACCTCGGTGCAGGCAAGTTTGACAGGATAAAGAAGAGCATAAAATACGGTCTGCTGATAGGCTACGGCTGGTCAACGCTTGCGGTGCTTATTGTGTATCTGTTCGGAGAACAGCTTGTGCTTATGATAGCGCCTGCGGATAACCGTGAAATTATAGATACGGCGGTCAATTATCTGAGGATAAATGTTCCGTTCTACTATGCTCTGAATACGCTTCTGTCGCTGAGATGTACACTGCACGGACTCGGAAAGAGCGTTGTTCCGATAGGAGCAAGCATTGTCGAGATGATATGGAAGATAGTGACTGTAGTTGCGGTTATCCCCGTATGCGGTTATTTCGGCGTATGTATATCCGAACCGATTATATGGACTGCAAGCGGACTTCTCGTTGCGGTTATTGCAATAAAGACGCTCAGGGCGTTTGAGAAAGCGTAATATTGCGTTTAGATATTTCAATTTTCGGCATTTTAGTTTTTTTGAAAAACATTTCAAATAAATGCAAAAAATCGCTTGCAAAATTGTTAATATAGTTGTATAATAAATACATTAGTAGCGTTAACGCTAAGAAAGGTTAATTTTATGAACATCTGGCACGATATTGATAACGAAAGAGTAACTCCCAATGACTTTTTAGCTGTCATTGAGATTTCAAAGGGCAGTAAGTCAAAGTACGAGCTTGACAAGAAGACGGGAGTGCTTATACTCGACAGAATACTGTATACATCGACACATTATCCCGCAAACTACGGATTTATCCCCAAGACGCTTGCAGATGACGGAGATCCGCTTGACGTGCTTGTTCTGTGCAACGAGCCTCTTGTTCCGCTTTGTGCTTGTACAGTGCTATCCTATCGGTGTTATTAATATGATAGATAACGGAAAGATGGATCAGAAGATAATAGCTATCCCGTTTGAAGATCCCAATTATAACTCTTACAGAAGCATTGAGGGCTTACCCTCACATCTTTGACGAAATGCTGCACTTCTTCAAGGTATATAAGCAGCTTGAGGGCAAGGAAACTGCGGTCAATGAGGTAATGGGTCACAAGGCTGCGGTTGAGATCATAAAGGAATGTATAGCAAATTACAATGAGGTTTACGGTGAAAAGTACAACAACATTGATACTGGCAAGTAAATCTCCACGCAGAATTGAACTTATGACGCTGGCAGGCTTCGATTTTTTATCCGTTCCTGCCGTAAAGGAAGAGAAGATAACGGGCGGTACATCACCGTCAGACGCAGTGCTTATGCTATCCCGACAGAAAGCAGAGGAGATAGCGGAAAATATCCCTATAATACGGTTATCGGAGCGGATACTGTTGTGGCGCTCGGTAACGAGATAATGGGCAAGCCTGAGAATGAACAGGACGCATTTAATATGCTGAAAAAGCTGTCAGGCAAAACACATACGGTACTTACGGGAGTATGCGTAATTTCTCCCGATAAGCAAATAAATTTTTATGAAAAGACCGAGGTGGAATTCTATCCGCTCGGCGACGATGAGATACGGCAGTATATAGCAAGCGGTGAGCCTATGGATAAAGCGGGCGCTTACGGCATTCAGGAAAAAGGTGCTATGTTTGTAAAACGTATAAACGGCGATTTCTACAACGTTGTAGGATTGCCTGTAGCACGGCTTGCAAGAGAACTGAACGCTCTCACAGAAAATAATCTTCAGTGAAAGGACGCAAAGGTATGTTATTTTTGAACAACGCATTTACAAAAGATATTACGGAGTACGACGGAGAAGTACTCAAGGAAGTAAAAACCGTAGACGGAAAGATATATCTTTCAAACGGCGCTATCATTAAAGAGGGTGTTGTCGGAAAATTCTTCGACATTGCCACTAATGACAAATACGGTACTGTATTTGAGGCCGGCGGTCCCGATGAGATCGGTCCTATCGTTGGATTCGCTCCTGTTACGGGCGATTCCGCTCCCGATTATTTCGCATTCTGATTATCGAAGCTAAACAAACTGCGGCAGAGCAACACGCTTTGCCGCTTTTTTTTCTTTTCCGTTTTTATGACTTTGGTTGGATTTGCTGTTTTTTATAAACTAATTCTTGAATTTTATGCTGAAATATATGTTGCATACAACTGCTATTTGTGTTAAACTTAATGCAAACAAGGAGGAATTGATATGGAAACGGTTTTTTCAAAGCAGTTACAGATGCTCAAAAGCAAAGCGGTATCACGCAGGAACAGCTTGCAGACAGGCTCGGTGTTACCGCACAGGCAGTATCAAAATGGGAAAACGGGAGCTATCCCGACGGCGATTTACTGCCTAAGATAGCGGACATCTTCGATGTTTCTATAGACAATCTTTACGGCAGAGGAGAGGAAAAGTGTTCGTTTGAACAACAGGTATTGAATCATATGCGGGCTATAGCAGAGACAGCAGTCAGGATTCTTCTGCCGAGTGGCTTAAAAATTACCTTAATATAATCTGGGCAATGCAGCTTACTGTGTGGCGTGAATGCCGCTATTACTATGGTCTTCCCGATTTTAAAGATTCAAACGGCACGATTGCTTCCGAATGCACCTGTAATACAGGCGTGACGTATATGCGGCTTAATAAGGATTTCCGCTATTTTACATTTATAGAACAGCCGGAGAGTTTCGCAAAACAGTTTTCGGATATTGATAAGCTGTCGGAGTTGTTCAGGTTCTTAGGAGATAAGATGAACTTAAAGGTGGTAATGTATCTTCTTTCTCTTGATAACAGCGAGGTAGTCGGTGCCTCGACCATAGCAACTCATCTCGGCTATCCGAAAGAAAAGATAGAAAAAAGCGCTTCAGTATCTTTTTAGCATCAACGGCTCAAACAAAGAGATAATCGAAATAAGCGTGCTTTGCGCCGACAATGATAAAGAAAAAGTCTATGGAGTAAGAAACTACTTGCCGGAAATGCTTATTTTGCTGACAGGTGCGTTTGCCGTACTCAATCAGCCGCATGGTTATCAGACAAGCGTAAACAACCGTGATTATCCTTTCTTTGACCGAAAGGACATGAGTTTTATAAAAAGTGGGAGAGAAAAATGAAGAAAAATAAAAGAGAAAGAGAAAAACACCAATCCTTATCATAAGGAATACGGCGTTTTCAGCAACAGCATTCACGCATTAAAATCAATGCTAAACTATTCACACAGGTTTATACCTGTTATAATAATCAGCGTAGTCTGTGCGCCGATAATGCAGTATCTGTGGTCGTTCATATCAAAGTTCGTTATTGATATGATAACTTCAGGACAGAGTGTTACTGCGCTTGCACTGCTTATGGGCGGATTTACCGTAATACAGATTACGGCTACTATGCTGAATCTTTACGGCAACTCATTCTTTCACATTTATATCGGAGCAAGATTCAGGCAGATGGGACTTAAGAACCGCAAAGATAATGTCGGTGGATTACGGCTATCTTGAGGACAAGGACTTTATGGACTGCTATCAGAAAGCAGGAAACGCCTGCAACAGCAATAATGAGGGCATAGAGGGAATGATGAGAGGTATTGTGCGTCTTTTAACGCTCATACCGATAATCGTTGTCGGTATCGCCATTCTCGGTACGATGAATATTTTTTATCGTTATTGCTATACTTATCTGCTCTGTACTGCAATTTGTTGTTACCAATAAGACAAACGCTTACTGCAAGAAAAAGGTGTGGGATCCGCTTGCACCGTGGTGGCGCAGACACAATTATCTTTCTTATACCACGAGCGACTTTGAGGCGGCTAAGGATATAAGAATGTTCGGAATAGCCGATTGGCTTACAGAAAAGTTCAAAGTGCTGAACAAAGAGCGTTATGCGGCGCAGAAGAAAAAATTCAAAGATATGGGCGGTGTCGGCTGTCATAAATGCTGTACTATGGGCAGGAGTGCAGGCGGCGGTTTATGCATGGCTCTTGTACAGCGTTGTAACCGGAAGTATGACTATAGGCAATTTCACTTTGTACCTTGCATCGTCAATGACATTCTTTGATTATACAAATCAGCTCCTTACCGCTGTATCGGACTTACTTGCAAGGAGCAGGGAATATGACGATTTCCGCAGCTTTATGGACGCTGACTGCGGAGATAAGGACGACAGCGGAATTGATGTTCCGCAGTGCGACAGCTATGAATTTACTTTCCGCAATGTTTCATTCAAATATCCGAAGGCTGAAAAATATGCACTTAAAAACGTCAATATCACTCTTAACGCAGGAGAGAGGCTTGCGGTGGTAGGGGCTTAACGGCGCAGGAAAATCTACCTTTATAAAGCTGCTGTTAAGGCTGTATGAGGTGACAGAGGGTGAGATACTGCTGAACGGTGTCAATATAAAGCAGTACAACAAGCACAGCTATTATAAGATATTCTCGCCTGCTTTTCAGGAGGTGGAACTGTTCGCATTTCCTCTGTATATGAACGTTTCAATGAGCAGTGCGGATAAATCGGATAAGGAGAAGGCAAGGCAGTGCGTTATTGATTCGGGACTTGAAAATAAGCTCTCCGAACTTGAAAAGGGTATGGATACCGAGATACTAAAGATCGTTTACGATGACGGCGTTGACCTGTCGGGCGGCGAAAAAGCAGAAGCTGGCGCTTGCGAGAGCGTTATATAAAAATGCGCCTGTAGTTGTCCTTGACGAGCCTACGGCGGCACTTGACGCACTTGCGGAAAGCAAGCTGTACGGTGACTTTGACAAGCTTATCGGCAACAAGACAGCGGTATATATCAGCCACAGATTAAGTTCAACTCAGTTTTGCGACAAGGTCGCTATGTTCAAGGACGGCGGTATAGTCGAGTACGGAACTCACAGCGAACTTATGGACAAGGGCGGAGAATACGCTGATATGTTCAATGTTCAGGCTCAGTATTATATTGACAACAACGAAAGCGAGGTGGCTGTCAATGCGTAAAGAAAAAGAGAAAAAAGATACTGCCTACGCTTAAATTTATGCTGAAAACGGCAGTAAAGAATAAGCCTCAGCTGTTTATTGCTTATGCGCTGCAGGTGGTGGTTTCGTTTTTCGCAGACAATGGTTAATATCATCTCGTCAAAATATCTTGTAGATGAGATCGCCGCAATAATCGGCGGCGGTAAAGCTGAGGAGCATATACCTACTGCGATATTCTGCATTGCGCTTATAGTCGGTGTGACCTTGCTTTGCGGCGCTTATCAACTATCTTGTAAATGAGATAAAGAATGTTTATTCCGAGTGGTTCAACGAGTATTTTTTGAAGTAGGGCTGTCCGAAAAGGTAATGAAGATGGATTTTGAGCATACCGAAGACCCCGACACGCTCGATCAGATGAACAAGGCGAAAGAGGGTATCTCGTGGTATAGCGGCGGAGTAGTCGGAATACTGAACGGTTTCTTCAATATCGTTTCAAACGGGGTGAACGGTACTAGGCGTTATAGCGATAATCGCAGTTACCTGTCCGCTTCTTCTGCCGATACAGATTATATCGCTTGTTCTTATCACGATATTCACAAATAAGAGCAACAAGCTTGATATAGAATATTTCAAGAAGCTGTCTAAAATCAATCGCCTTTTCGGGTATTTCTTCTATCAGCTGTCCAACCCGTCAAACGGCAAGGAGGTAAGGCTGTTTGACAGTAAGGATATGATGTGCGATAAAGCGGATTACTACAGCAATGAAACTATAGACACGTTCAGGGAGCAGTACAAAGCGCAGTATAAATATCTGCAGTATTCAAATCTCACAAACGGACTGCGTGACGGACTTTCATATTTCTACATAGGCTTTAAGGCACTGACGGGAGCGATTACACTCGGTGATTTTACAATGTGCGTTTCATCGGCGTCAACGCTCTACTGGGGACTGTATAGCATTGTAGACAACATTGCGGCTACGGTAAAGGCGTGCGGTTACGCATATGAATATCTGAAATTTGATGCAATTTCCGACAGAATGACAAAGGGTGATAAGCCTGTTTCGGACGGCGAACACGTTATTGAATTCAGAAATGTCAGCTTCAAATATCCGAGAAGTGAAAATTATGTCCTCAGAAATATCAATATCACGATTAAACAAGGCGAGCATCTGTCGGTAGTCGGACTTAACGGTGCGGGTAAGACAACGTTTATAAAACTCCTTTGCCGAATGTATGACGTAACAGACGGAGAGATACTGATAGATAATATCAATATAAAGGATTACTCGGACAGCGAGTACAGAAAGCTGTTCTCGGTGGTGTTCCAGGATTTCGCACTGTTTGCTTTCAGCCTTAAGGAGAACATAATACTTGACGAGCAGGAGGACGAGGAAAAGCTGATAAAGACGCTCAAAATGGCAGGCTTATATGAAGATGCGATGAAGCTTGAAAAACAAGCTCGACACGACAATATTCAAAAGCTATGATGAAAACGGCACTGAACCTTTCGGGCGGTCAGCAGCAGAAAACCGCTATCTGCCGTGCTTTATACCGTGACAGCCCGATAGTAATACTTGACGAGCCTACAGCGGCACTCGACCCGTAGCCGAATATGAGATATACAAGCACTTCAACAAGCTTGTCGGCGGCAAGACCGCTATTTATATATCCCACAGGCTTTCAAGCTGTAAATTCTGCGATGAAATCGCCGTATTTGCCGATGATACGATAAAGGAGTACGGTACGCACGATGAACTTGTGAAAATCGAAAACGGTATTTATTCCGAAATGTACAACGCTCAGGCGAAGTATTATGTGGAGAACGTGTCGTAAACAGCGTAAAAAAAATACCTACGCAGTGATAAACTCTGCGTGGGTATTTCGTTTTTACGCTATTCCCGATAATGTGCATATACCGTTTACCGCTATGCAAAGTGCTATTCCGATAACGGTCGGCAGGGCGAAGCTAACCGCTGTCCATTTAAGGCTCTTTTTTGTTTCCTTTATATACCGTAATGCAGGATGTCGAGCAAGGAAAGTGGAACAGTACAAATATCACCATACATATCGCTGTTACAGAAGTCCAGCCGTTAGATATAAACAAATCCTTCAGTGCGGACAGCTCCGATATTTCGGTAAGTGCTGTACCCCTCGGAGTACGCCATTATGATAATAGGTACAACTATCTCATTTGCAGGAAAGCCGAGTATGAATGCAAGCAATATAACACCGTCAAGTCCCATCATTCTGCCGAGAGGGTCAAGAAACTCTGTGCAGTGTGACAACAGCGAAGCATCGCCTGCGGTTACATTTGCCATCAGCCATATAATAAGCCCTGCAGGGATAGCGACAATTACCGCTCTGCCAAGAACGAACAGCGTCCTGTCGAGAAACGCTCTGACAAGGACCTTTGCAAACTGCGGTGTTCTGTATGGCGGAAGCTCAAGCGTGAACGATGACGGCATTCCTTTTAGTAATGTCTTTGACAGGAAGCGTGACGACAGCATAACAGCGGCAACCGAGGCGGCTATAGCGGCACACAGCAGGAGCGCCGCCAAAAAAATCCGAGCCTGCGACAGCCGGCACACCGATAGCAAACATTGTGATAATGCTTATGATAGTCGGAAATTTTCCGTTGCAGGGCATAATTGACGCAGTTATGATTGCTATAAGCCGTTCACGTTTACTGTCGATTATCCTTGCACCCGTTATTCCGCAGGCGTTACAGCCAAGACTCATACACAGACATAAAGCCTGTTTACCGCACGCTCCCGCCTTTTTGAACGCTTTGTCAAGATTGAACGCTATTCTGGGCAGTATTCCGTAATCTTCAAGTATGGTGAACAGCGGGAAGAATATCGCCATAGGAGGAAGCATTACCGATACCACCCACGCAAGTACTCTGAATATCCCTTCGGTGAGAACGCTGTTCAGCATTACGGGAGTACCTATTGACGATAAGGCACTATAAAGCAGTGATTCAGCCTTTCCGAAAAGCTCCGAAAGTAAGGCGGACGGGTAATTCGCACCCGTTATTGTTATCCATAAAATGATAAACAGCATAAGCAGCATTATGGGTATTCCCCGTAAGTTTTCCGGTAAGTATCCTGTCGATTTTCCTGTCACGGACACATTTTTTGTCGGCACTATGTTTTACGCATTCCGCCGCAATTCCTTCTGCGGTTATAAAAATGCAGGAAATTATCTCATCGGTAAAATTATGGTCGGTCAGTCTGTCTGCGGCGGATATAAGCGCTTTGAGATAATTTTCGTCTGTACCGTATTTTTTACAAAGGCTGTATACCGTATCGCTGTCGCCCTGAAGCAGCTTAAGGCATATAAAACGCTTTGTCCTGTTGTCTGTTTCTATTTTTTCGGTAAGCGGCATAAGCTGTGATATTGCGTTTTCTATACGGCTTGTGTAAACAAGCGTAATATCGTTGCTTTCCTTGCTCAGTGCAACGCTTTCTATTGCCCCCATCAGCTTATCCAGCCCTTTTTTGCTCCGTGCCGATGTTGCCGCTACAGGTATCCCAAGCTGCTGTGACAGCTTAGTTATATCTGTTTTTATGTTTTTCTTGCCCGCTTCATCCATCATATTCACGCACAGCACTGCTTTAGATGTGATTTCGGTTATCTGCAGTACAAGATTAAGATTTCGTTCAAGACAAGACGCATCGCAGACGATAACCGTAACATCGGGCTTTTCAAGGCATATATGCCTGCAGGCAATTATTTCCTCCGCAGAATGAGCGCATAGTGAATATGTGCCGGAAGGTCGGTTATCAGATATTTGTTATTGTTGTAAGTATAACTGCCTGCGGCATTGCCGACAGTTTTTCCGACCCAGTTTCCCGTATGTTGCTTAAGCTCTGTCAGAGCGTTGAAAACCGTGCTTTTGCCGACATTGGGATTGCCGGCGAGCGCAACCGTAAATTCTTTTTCGTATTTCATATTTTCCGCCTTTCAGCTGTGATATTACATTATATGAAAATACGTTGCTGATTTGTTAAGAGTGAATTATACGTTTTCTTCGGGAACCGCCTGCGTCAGTGTACGGGAAAGCTCGTCGCTGTTTACCGGCTTTGTAAGAAAGGCGGTCATTCCGCACTGTTTCGCCTTGTTCACATCTTCGCTGAATGCGCTTGCTGTCATTGCGATTATCGGCACTGTTTTTGCATATTCACTGCGGATATTCCTTATTTCTTTCGCACATTGAAAGCCGTCCATTAACGGCATTTGCAGATCCATAAGGATAATATCATAGTAATAATCGGGATTGCGGCAGAACATTTCGAGTGCCTTTCTGCCGTTTGCTGCGACCTCGATGTTTACGTTATATTTGGCGAGCATCGCTTTTACTATCTGAACGTTTACCTCTACATCTTCGGCAAGAAGAATGTATTTTCCGCTGAGCGTTCTTGACGAATTGTCAAGCTCATCACAATGAACGGGATTATTATCGCTGAAATTGTCTGTAAATCCTTTGCAATGCTCCGAATAATATGCGTTTTAAATCAAAGGTGAGAAGCGGTATAAGACATACGCCTTTTACTGCGCCCGGATACTTTGAAAGCGACAAGTCCGATTGGTTTTCCGTTGTGACTATGTATGTTATATCGCTGTCGCTTTTGCCGATATATTCTGCGATTTTATTTACCCGGTCTGCGTCGGAAACGATAATATCAAAGTGCCTGTCCGCTGTAAAGCCGTCATCTTGTTTATCGTATGAACAGTAGGTTATCCCCAGCTTTTCCAGCGCTTCTGCTATCTGAGCCGAATGACTGCGGTTGTTGTTTATAATAAGCGCCGACAGACATCTGTTGCCGGAATAACGGTTTTCCGTTCCCTTTACGGCTTCAATCTGCAGCTTTATAATAAACTCCGTGCCTGCGCCTTTTTTTCGTTTTTACCGTTATGCTTCCGCCTACGGCATCGACTATTCTCTTTGAAATAGGCATACCGAGTCCCGTTCCGCCTATATTTTTTTGTCGGTCATCTCACGTTCATACGGCTCGAATATCTTTTTGGTGAACTCCTCGCTCATACCTATGCCGTTGTCCCTGACCCTTATCTCATATTCGAACACCCTTTTTTGCCGTCATCCGTTTCTGTAAGCGTAAGAGAAATATTGCCGCCGTTGTGTGTGAATTTTATCGCATTTGAAAGGAAGTTCATTATAAGCTGTTCAAATCTGTGCTTATCGCAACGCACAATCTCGTGGGTCACATTGTGCATACTTATTGTCAGATTATGTTGCTTTTCAGCCGCAATGCTGCTTATTACCGTTCTTATCTCATAAAACAGGCGGGACAGATCCACGTTGGTGATATTGAATATCAGCCTGCCGCTTTCTATTACGCTTATATCGAGAATATCGCTTATAAGGCCGAGAAGCTGATTTCCCGATGTGATAATCTTATTGATATATTCCTTTGTTGCCTCAGAATTTCCTTCCTCATTTGCGGCAAGGGAGGCAAAACCGATTATTGCGCTGAGAGGAGTGCGTATATCGTGAGAAATGCCTGAGATGAACGAGCTTTTGGCATTGTTTGCTTTTTTTGGCTTCGCTTACCGCACTATGCAGTGCAAGATTGGTCTTGCGTTCTTTGGTGCGGTCAGACATCACAAGGATATATCTATCCTCTCCGTCGATTTTGTTTCTGAATGCGGTTATATGAAACAGGCAGGTATTTCCGCTGTTCCTGCACACATATTTTTCTTTCCCACTTTTACGCTCACCGACAGACATACGGATGAGATTTTCTCTGATATTCTCGTCTTTATCCGTCACTGCCGAGTTTTCTATTACGCTTTCGTCCGACATAGCCTCGCTTTGAGAAATACCGAGTATTCTTTCTATGTTGGGGCTGACATATCCTACAGAGAAATCCTCTGTGTTCAGCATAAGAAATATATCGTCAACGTTATTTGAAAGCACGGAAAACAATTCTTCCCTGTATTTTATCTCGCTGTCCTTTTTTTCTGAGGTTGAGATAGTTTTTACGGATGAGATATAAAACGGACAGAGTACAGATAAGCGCTATCACACTGACGCTTGCAGACGTTGTTATAGTCTGCAGGCGGTTGATGTTTTCGTTTACTACAGAACACGGAACAATACCGATAAGTATCCAGTCCTTGAAACCTATGCTGTGATATGCCAGATAATATGCTTTACCGCCGAGCGTAAGCCTGTTTACCCCTGATTCGTTATAGCATATTTCGGCAATGTAAGGCTGAATGTTATCCTGCGACAGATTATCCGAGCTGTCTGCAAGCATCCGCCAGAAGTTGCTTAATTCGTCGCCGTGTTCGCCCTTATTGTTTACTACAACCCTTCCGTTAGGATAAACTATGTAATTTGTAGCCATATTATTGAATGTGTTTGAACTTAGCAAGGATATGATGTCATCGTTGTTAAAGCTGATTGCTATAGCGGAATATGAAAAGTCGCCGTACTTGTTTTTTCGTGGCAGGGAACAGCGAACACGATAAGCTCCGACCTGTCAATAAGAGCGGTATCGGATACTACGTTTTTTGCCCTCCTCCATAAGAATTCTCATATTTCTTCCGAGATCCATCCTGCCGGTATTACCGTCAACCGTACAATAGCTTCCGTCCTTATCAAGAAAGTAAAAATCCGTGAATGCGCCGATACGTCTGATATTTTCAATGTAAGTCCTAATTTTCTTATCGTCATCGGTGTCTTCAAGATAAGGTATCCACATATCCATAGTATTCCAGTTTTCGCTTAACAGATTGCTTAGCGAATTGCCGACCTGAGAATATATTTCGTTAAGGTGAGTGGCGCTTTCTTTGAAGATAAGCTTCGATGAAATGGCATTGTAAGTATAAGCGGACAGTATAACTATCAATGTTGCCGTGACGATTACAAGCCAAGCAAAATTCTTTCTTATCAAAAAATAACATCTCCCAGAAATTTAAACCTCTGTTACAAAAAAATTACATTTATCTCTTAAAGAATATCATATTTTTATCTTTTTAATGTCAATAAATTCAAGCACGAAGATTGAAAAATATACAAAAATTCTGCGAATTGTGTCGAATTTGTTGAAAGGGATGGCTTGACGTGGCAATCGGGTAGTGTGGCGAAGAATATATTGCGTAAAATTAAAATTATTGCGAAATTAAGATGAGTTCAGGTGTAATATGGCTGTAATGTTGATATATAGATTTTGTTTTGATATAATAAAAGACAAAGAAAGGCAGGTGAATGACATGAAATCAATTATTGGAGATAACGGGAATAACTGCCATTCGCATTTATGCTTTTGATATATAGCAATTGTGCAATGATAAAATTCAAAGTGTTCTCGTTATCGGGAACACTTTTTTTATATAAGGAGTTATTATGAACAAATTGAATTTTATCAAAGCGGATAAACCGTATCGTAGCAACACAACAGACAGTGGAAAAATAACTGTCACTGTAAGAGAATTTATCACAACTACGCTTGCTGAAAAAAATCGCAAAACAGCATTATGGAATAAGCCTGAATTGGCTGACAGTATCATCAGATTCAATTATGATAACAAGATCAAAAAAAACGATTGCTTCAATGTTATCGCTCTGAACGAAACAGGTGATGTTGTAGGTAGTATAGCTTTTAGGGAAACGCTGATTAAATAGCCCAGCAGAGTTGTCGTAACACGGGTTGCAAGCCAATATTGATGAAAAAGTTACCTTTTCAAGGTAAGTGATAAAATCTCTGACAAAGTAAACTCACACGGAACTTGCTGCTTTGGAATTCTATAAAATAACACTGCTCCGCCTTTCAATTCAAATAGGAAGACGGGATTTTTATACACTTTGACAAAATCAAATTTACAAAAACAAATAAATTGTGCAACGTTACAAATGTGGCATTTTTACTAGAATTATGTGTTGATTTTTAGTAAATAAACTGATAAAATTACAATTATAAATTATCTTTTAATGTAAGTAACAACTTTAAATTACTGCAATTAAAAGTCCAACTTCAATTGAACAGGAGAAAAAAGCAATGAAAAATCTAAAGATTTCCAAGAAGATAATCTGCACGTTTGCAGTTGTGCTTCTGCTGACATTTGTTCTGGGTGTTGTTTCCCTGGTATCAACAAACAACATAGCTTCTACGTCTGACAATTACGTCAATATATCTATTCCCGCATTGTCAAATCTTGAAAGCGCCAGACGTTACATCAGAATATTCCAGGGTAATATTCTGAAAGCCACCTGTACTGATAATCAGGCTGATTTAGACAAGCTCGTTGAAGACATAAGCAGCGACCGGTCAGCGTTCTTCGACTATCTCGACAGCTTTCTTGAATATGACCCACAGTTTTCAGATGAAGTCGAAAATATCCACACTATCATGGACGACGCAGCTTCTATTCGTGAGAGAATAGTAGAAGCAAGCGCAAAATTCAGCTATGAGGGCAATCTGGAAGCGTATTCTATATATCTGAACGAATATGAGCCTAACCTCACGAAAGTTACGGGCATTCTGGAAAACCTTACAACCGAACTCAAAGAAGCAATTACCACAAGATACAATAATGCACAGACTACCAAAACAATCAATATTGTCGTAATAATTGCAGTAGTTGTGGCGGCTGCAATACTTGTGGTTGCTCTCACAGTCGTTCTCACAAAGGCAATAGTCACGCCAATCATTCAGATTAAAGATTCCATGAACCTTATCGCAAACGGTCTGCTCAAAGAAGCTGACGGCACTATCACATACCGATCCAAGGACGAGCTGGGTGTACTTGCCCATGCAGCAAGGAAGGTCATCAGATTCTTCCAGGACGTGCTGCCCAGCATTTCAGATGTGTGCAGGAATTACGGCAACGGAAATTTCAACTGTACCTGCGAGAATTACGATAGCTACGTTGGCGAAACCAGCGAGATCCGCGACAGCCTGATGTATATACGCGATAATCTTTCCGCTGCCCTTTCAAATGTTGACCAGGCTTCCGACCAGCTTTTAAGGGGCACAGAAGAAGTCTCATCAGGCGCTCAGGCTCTTGCTCAGGGGGCAACGCAGCAGGCAGCATCTATCCAGGAGCTTTATGAAAATATTTCGTCTATTTCCGAATCTATCAAGGCTAATTCTTCGGACGCAGCGGAAGCAAGTGATAAAGCAAATGCCGCAGGAGCGGCCGTCCAGGAAGTCAATGCCATGATGTCAGAGCTTGTAAGAGCCATGAACGAGATCAACGAATTCTCCAGCGAAACCAAGAAAATCGTCAAGACTATCGAGGATATCGCATTCCAGACAAACATTCTTTCACTCAATGCCGCAGTTGAGGCAGCAAGAGCCGGCGCAGCCGGAAAGGGCTTTGCAGTAGTTGCTGAAGAAGTCAGAAACCTTGCAGGAAAATCTGCTGAAGCAGCTCAGAATACGACTCGGATCATCGAAAGCACTGTTAACTCCATCGTCAGCGGAAATAAGCTCTGCGCCGAAGTTGCTGAAAAGATGAACAAGGTCGGCGAAACAGCCGGCAAGGTTACGGCCATAAACAACAAGATTGCCGATTCTTCCAAGAAAGCCGCTGACTCCATCGTCAAGGTTACAATCGGAGTTGACCAGATATCAAATGTCGTTCAGAACAACTCTGCTACATCTGAACAGTCTGCTGCCGCTTCCGAAGAGCTCAGCAGCCAGGCTAATATGCTCAAGGAGTTGGTTAAGAGTTTCTCGCTTTATAGCGATTCCTCAAATGCAGGAACACATCCTGCTGTAAACTCCTGAAAGTCTAATTTATACATAAAAGGCTCCGACAACTGAGTTGCCAGAGCCTTTTTTAGAAATTCCATATGTCTATTATAATAAGTTTGAGATGAAACGAATCTATACTAGGGGCGCGCTGAATAAAGCGAAGCGTAACAAAATCAGACCTGTGAGTATACTCATGTGAGCGGGTCGATTTTGTTTTATTCAACGTTTCCCTAATTTAAAATCATTATCAACAGCGGATAAATACTCACTTGCGTAATTTTTTATCGCAAAAAGGGACATCGCAGACCCGACTTCATATAATAGATGGGTACGCGGGATTTCTGTACTACGACAAAAATGGAATGCCGCTGGTCGCAATGCACTGGGAACACCGATTAAAGCATATGGTGAATCGGTACAACGAGATTTACCGCCTGCAAATGCCAAGCATAACGCCGCACGTCTGCCGCCACACCTATTGCAGCAACATGGCAAAAGCGGGAATGAACCCAAAGACACTGCAATACCTTATGGGTCATAGCGAAATCGGGGTTACGATGAATACTTATACTCATCTTGGCTTAGAGGACGCACAGGACGAACTGCGGAGAATGGAGGAACTGGAACAGGCAAGGAAAGAGGTTGCGGGTAAGGGGTCGGAAACGGCTTAAAACATACATTTAGAAATTGCACTAGACGCTCTGAATATGATTTCGAGCGTTTTTTCTCTTTTTTAGGTACTATGCAAGAGTAAGAGTTTGTGGTATAATTAAAATAGTTAACCGGACGACGAATCGGAATTTGGTGGAGGTGTACTATGCTGGAACTATGGGACGCATATGATAATCAATTTAACAAGCTTGACAACATTGTGTTAGTAAGAGGCGATGAAATCCCAGACGGGATTTATCACTTAGTTTGCGAAATTGCAGTACGACATACTGATGGACAATATCTTCTTATGCAAAGGGACAAAAAGGAAGCATTTTGGCGGTATGTGGGAATTAACCGCAGGTGGCTCCGCATTAAAAGGAGAACTCCCCTTAGAATGTGCTGTTAGAGAGTTAAGAGAAGAAACAGGCATTTGTTCCGAAAACTTAATCGAAATTGGTCGTGTCGTTCATAATAAACATCATTCTATTTATGTGGAATATTTATGCGATATCGAATGTGACAAAGACTCCATTCTTCTTCAAGAAGGAGAAACAATTGCTTACAAATGGGTAGATAAAGAAGAAATTAAAAACATCCATGAGCTTGTAACAAGGCGAATGCAAGTGTTTATCAAGGAAATTCAATAACGGCTTGTCAAATTCCAGCTTGTAGGTCAGTTTTTGGCACAATAATGAACCATCGCCACGGCAAATCCAAGAGTAGTAATCTCAAGCCATTTCTACTACGTTTTTACTACGATTGACGGCTACATTATGCCGAGATATGCGGAATTATGCGAAAATCGTAGTAATTCCGCACAGCTTTCAGCCGCTCAATAACTCGGCAAAATACGGCATAACAGCGCAAAATAAGGAGATTTAACCCAATGTACAAAATATTATTTGTCTGCCACGGCAACATCTGCCGTTCACCTATGGCGGAATTTGTAATGAAGGATATAGTCGCAAAGGCAGGGAAGTCCGATGAATTCGTCATCGCTTCGTGTGCGACAAGTACCGAGGAAATCGGCAATCCTGTGCATTACGGCACTAAAAAGAAAGCTGGAGGAGGTCGGAATATCCTGCGATAAAAAAAGAGGGCAGTACAGCTCCCACAAAGTCAGATTATGACAGGTATGATTACATAATCGCTATGGATGAGATGAATATACGCAATATAATGCGTATCATCAGAAGCGATCCCGAAAACAAGGTAAGTCTGCTGTTGTCACACGCAGGAAAGAGCGGAAGCATTGCGGATCCTTGGTACACGGGGAACTTTGACGATACCTACAGAGATGTCCTGCTTGGATGCAAGGGATTATTCAGAGAAGTAACAGGTGAATAAAATATGCCGCCGCAGTTTTAATAAAACTGCGGCGGTCGTTTTAATTATTATAGTGCTAATTTCGTAAAATTTAAGTTATAGCGAAATTACTTGTTATTCTTATCCTCATCCTGCTTTAAATCGGGTTCGGGGAGATCGTTTTTTATATCCATTACCGGATTTGAATTTATAGCGTCACGGAGCTGAGTATTTACCACATGGGTATAGATCTGGGTGGTGTTGAGGTTTTTCGTGTCCGAGGACCTCTTTAAGCACACGGACGTTCAACACCATTCTGATACATAAGCGTAGCCGCCGTATGACGCAGTTTATGAACGGAAATTCCTTTACCGGCAAGTCCGCAGGCTTTAAGGCGGTCCTCGATTATCTGTTCGACACGGCGGTTTGTGATGCGGTTGCCACGTTTGCTTATAAACAGAGCTTTTTCCTTAGGGTCTGCAACGGATTTTCTTGCTTCGGTGTACTTGGTTACAGCGTCGACGCATTGCTCGTTGAGATAGACGATACGTTCCTTGTTGCCTTTGCCCAGAACCTTCACGGAAAGATATTTTGTATCAGGCTGTGACGGGTCTATGTTTTCGACAAAATCATTCACGTTTATTCCGACAAGCTCGCTCAGACGCATACCGCAGTTGAGGAACATTATAATCATCGCATAGTCACGGTAATCCATCCAGCTTGAAAATTCCTTGAAGCCCTCGTGCAGAAGCTGACCGCATTCCTGCAACGTGAGGTGCTTAGGCAGTGCGTTTTTAGGCGACGGAAGCTCCAGATTCAGCATCGGGCTTGCCGCAAACCACGCCTTGTTATTGGTGAGGAATCTATAGAACTGCCGCAGAGATACAGCCTTGCGTGAACGAGCCTTTGCCTGATTGGAACGTTCACTTACCGTAAAGCTGAGAAACTCCATAGCGTCCGTAAGGGTCACAGCCTTTATGTATTTATCGTCAAGGTCTGAGATTTTTATCTCGGAGAAATCCTCATTTGCATCAACCAGCTTGTTCTTGACCTTGAGAAAACGCATAAACATACGCAGGTCGGTATAATAGTTCAACGCAGTAAGCTGTGAACGGTTTTTGATTGTCGTAAGATAATTCAGGTATTCGGTGAGGCAAGCCGGTGCGTCTGATGTAGCTTGTCTGAAATCTATATTATATGCCATTTTTGTGCGCCTTTCGTTTTTCACCGCTTCTAATTTCGTAAAATATTAATTTTACGAAATTGCGTGTAAAATTCTGTTATACTGCTCCGCTGACTATTATTATACTATAAAATTCTGCCCAATTCAAGATTTATTGCGAAATACAAAGGCGGCGGATAACGTTGACGTTAATACGGGCAATAGCAATTACGTATGAGTTACAGCTATAAATCTGCTGTGCTTCAAACGGTCGGTCAAAGGCTGAAGCATTCTCAGCAAGGTCAATTTGCATACTTTCGATACAGTTATCATACGAATTAAAGAAGCTGACCGAAAAAAATACGCTGTGCAAGAAGCACAGCGCAACGGTTATATGGCGGGTACATCAAATTCAGCCTTGAACCTATAAAAAAGCAATCGTTTTTTGCACTGATGAAAAGATACAAATAAACTAAGAATAAGCGTACCACCTGTATGTTATTATAACACAAATCAAATAAATTGTCAATATAAATATTTTGAAAGTTAACTTTCAAAAAAATAAAAAGAAATACGGCAATCGAATCGAAAGCTGTATGTAAAAAAATCCCGCCGTTATAAAACAGCGGGATAAATTCTTTAAAAAACTACGATCAAGCCTTGTTGATTGATCCGAAGAGTTCCATCTTTTCCTTAACAGTAGCCTTAATAGCCTCTGCACCGGGAGCGAGGAGCTTTCTTGGATCGAAGCCCTTGCCTTCGAGATCCTTGCCCTCTTCAATGTACTTTCTTGTAGCTTCTTGAAATGAGAGCTGGCATTCTGTATTAACATTGATCTTAGCAACGCCAAGTGAAATAGCCTTCTTGATCATGTCTTCAGGAATACCTGTACCGCCGTGAAGTACTAGAGGCATATTGCCAACCTTCTCCTTAACTGCTGCCAGTGTTTCAAATGAAAGACCGGGCCAGTTTGCAGGGTACTTGCCGTGAATATTGCCGTTACCAGCAGCGAGCATTGTTACGCCGAGATCAGCGATAGCATTGCACTCGTCAGGATCAGCACATTCGCCTGCACCGATAACGCCGTCTTCCTCACCGCCGATAGAACCTACTTCAGCTTCAAGAGAGATACCGAGTATATCGCGAAGTGTTTACGAGAGCTGTTGTCTTTTCGATGTTCTCAGCGATAGGATAGTGAGAGCCGTCGAACATGATGGAGGAGAAGCCTGCGTTGATGCAAGCCTTAGCGCCTTCGAAAGTACCGTGGTCAAGGTGGAGAGCAACAGGAACTGTGATGTTCAGTTCTTCGATCATGCCCTTTACCATGCCTACAACGGTCTTATAACCGCACATATACTTGCCTGCGCCCTCAGAAACACCTAAGATAACAGGTGAGTTGCACTCCTCTGCGGTGAGAAGGATAGCCTTTTGTCCACTCAAGGTTGTTGATGTTGAACTGACCAACAGCGTACTTGCCGTCGCGAGCCTTGTTCAGCATTTCTTTTGCAGAAACTAACATTTATTTTCTCCTTTGATTCTTATTCCGGCGGAAACCGCCTTTCGAATTTATTATACTACATTTAACCTGTAAATGCAAGTATTAAATTGACAAAAAAAGAGCCGCTTCTCAGCGGCTCGCAGACTGTAGAAAAACCCCGATTTGCAAGCAAGTCGGGGTTAAATTTATGCCAAATTATGCCTTTGCACAGAAATCACGCTCAATAACAGCGAAAAACGAGAAAAATATGTGCTTTCTCCAGCTATGGATCGCATATTTTTTGAGGTTCATTGCAGCAAATTTAAGCCTGGCCCAATTCGTTACCTGAGCCAAGCCTCTGAAAAGAGTATATCTCATCGAGTGCTTTTCCTTTGCATCTGCAAACACCCGTTCAATTGTCTCTTTTCTCAGTGTGTATATTGCTTTGTATTTCGGAGTACACCGAATATCCTCTGCCATTTCGATATACTCACTCCATATATGCCTTGTTACTGTTTTCTCACTCTTTGCATTTTTGGTACACTTATTTTTTGTCGGGCACTTCTCGCATTTGTAGCCTTTGCTTTTAAACTCCTTGTAGCCGTCACGGTTTGTCGTTGAATAGTTCAGCACCTGATTTTCAGGACAAATTACACAATCATAGTAAAAACATCATATACATATTTGGATGGTCTGTAATAATCTTTTACACCTGCGGGTCTTGTGTATGGTAAAATCGGTGTTCTTCCGTCATCAATTACTTCTTTGCATATCCAAGGGGTTTTGTAGCCTGCGTCAGCTACGACATTCTGTATTTCAGGATAATGTTCTGTAAGTCTTGCATATAGCCCGTCAAAAGCTACACTATCATGTACATTTCCTGGATTGACTGTCACATCAAGAATATATCCTTTCTTGTCGCAAGCGGTCTGTGCTGTATATGCAAAGCATTTCTTGTGCTCTCCCTTGTGGAATACTCCGCTTTCCGGGTCAGTGGTGGATTCATTAACGATTCTTTCTTTCGGCGGTTTGGTGTCATCAAACGGTTTCTTGCCGTGTTCTTCACGGTCTTCATTGATTTCTTCCATCAGCTTTTCTTCATATATTTTAGCCGCCTTGGGAACGGCTTTCTTAACCGCTTTTTTCATATTGGCATTTGCCTTGATATGTGTTCCGTCAACGAATACTGTTTCGGGTGTAAGATAGCCTGCCTGCTCGATTTCGTTCAATATCCAATAGAATACCTTTTCTATTGTTTCAGCAGTAAATCTGTTTTTGAAATTGTAGCTGATTGTCGAGAAGTGCGGTGTCTGCTCATTCAGCAGATAGCCTAAAAACCAACGGTATGCCACGTTTACTTTTACCTCATCAGCCGTTTTACGCAGAGAAGGTATCCCATAGATATGCTGTATCAATACCATTTTGAACAACACTATGGGGTCTATACTCGGTCTTCCGTTGTTTTCGCAGTATAAATCCGAAACTATTTCATAGATTTTTGTGAAGTCTATCACGCTATCTATTTTTCTGAGCAGATGGTCTTCCGGTATCAGCTCGTCCATACATACAAATTCTATCTGATGTCTTTCTTGTTTTCCTGTTTTCAGCACCTTTCATCACCATATTTATTATACCACATATCAATGAAAAAAGCCAAGCATTTTTCTGCTTGACTTTTCGACAGACTGAGAGCCGCTTCTCAGCGGCTCGGTATGTATTACTTCTTGAAATCCTTAACCAGCTCGGCAAGGCACTCTGAACAGATGTTCTTGCCCTTGAACTGCTGGATGTCGCTTGCGTTGTTGCAGAATGAGCAAGCAGGCATATACTTCTTAAGAATAATCTGGTCGTCCTCAACATAGATTTCAAGTGAATCCTTGATGCCGATGTCGAGTGTTCTTCTCAGCTCTATCGGAATAACAATTCTTCCGAGCTCGTCAACTTTTCTTACAATTCCTGTAGATTTCATGATTCTTTCTCCTTGTTGTTTTTTTTACTTAATCTTTCCTTTTCGGGCAGGAAAACCGTCATTTCTTCCTGCTTCGATTATATTTTACCAAATCTTTTTTACAATTGTCAAATGTGGATTTTATATAGCTGTAATTCGCTTCCATTCATAGCAGGAAAAGAAATTGAACGTTATTCAAATTGCTAAATCGTTACAAATCCCTTTATTATCGTATTTGTAAATAGTTTCAAATTTTCTGTCCGCAAAAAGCAAAATGTATTATTTTAATTGAAATGATAAAATTATTGTAAAATTCAGCACAATGCACATATAATGATGTTTTTTTACGCTTTTTGTAGTGCAATATTCGGCTTTTCACTTTAAAAAGGAGTTATCATGAGCTATGTAATTTTTGTAATTATATCCCTGTCTTTTTGTTTTTTCGGCCTGTAACGGAACGATGAACGATTTATCTGTTGCGGCACTCACCTCCTGCAAGGATGCCGTGACGCTGTGTATTTCGTTATGCGGTACAATCTGTCTGTGGAGCGGTATTATGAATGTCGCAGGTAAATCCGCATCGTTTCGGGGCTTTCGAGATTGCTTTCGAAACCGCTGTCACTTCTCTTCCCTGATATAAGCAGGAAAGGCAGTGCAATGCAATATATAATACTCAACTTCATTTCGAATCTGCTTGGACTCGGAAATGCCTCTACTCCGCTCGGCATAAAGGCGATGCAGGAGCTTAAAGAAGAGCAGAAAGCAAAAAAGAACGCTACAAGGAGTATGATTATGCTTGTTGTGCTGAATACGGCAAGCGTTCAGCTTTTCCCATCTACCGTTATTGCGCTCCGTGCGTCCTATGCAAGCGAGTCCCCTGCCGATATCCTGCCGTGCGTATGGGTCGTATCGGCCTTATCGCTGACACTGTCCGTACTGTCGGTGTTCGTTTTTGAAAGGATATGCGATAAAAAAGAAGGAAGAATGTGAAATGAGCGGTTGCAGCGATTATATAGTACCGCTGATAATCCTTGCGGTGACTGTTGCGGGTATAATAAAGAAAACGGATATATTCGATGCGTTTGTCGAGGGAGCCGCAGAGGGTCTAAAAACAACATCGGCAATTCTCCCATCGCTCATCTGCCTTATGACCTGCATAGGAATGTTTAGGGCATCGGGCGCAATGGAACTACTTGTACAGCTTGTAAGCCCGCGATAACGTCATTTTTCGGCTTTCCGGACGAATGTACGCCGCTTATATTTATCCGTCCGCTTTCCGGGAGCGGTGCGTTATCTGTTTATGACGGCATAATTTCCGAAAACAGCCCGGACAGCTTTATCGGCAGAATAGCTTCCATTATGATGGGTTCAACGGAAACCACCTTCTACACTGTCGCCGTATATTTTTTCGGCGGCGAAGGTTAAGAAAACACGTTATGCCATACCTGCGGCGCTTATAGGAGATATGGCAGGATGGATACTTTCCTCCATAGTCGTAAGGCTTATAATGAAATAAAAAAGCACGAAGAAAAAGCCTCCGTGCTTCAGTCTGTATATCAGTCTTTTTACAATATCACATACATCCGCTCTTGTGACCTTTATAAGGTCATCGGGAGCAAGGATAATCTGTGTGCCGAGCTTTCCTCCGCTGACTATAACCTTGTCAAAGTCCTTTATAGTGCTGTGATAAACTGTCTTGTACTGCTTCTTCATACCTATCGGGGTACATCCGCCTCGGATATATCCCGTAACTGCGTTAATATCCTTGACGTGTACCATTTCTATTGATTTCTCGCCTACCGCCTTTGCCGCTTTCTTCATATCAAGTTCAAGTGCTATCGGGATTGCAAATACATAATAATTCTTGGATTTTCCTTCGGTAACAAGCGTCTTGAATGTGCTTTCATAAGGCTGTCCGAGCATATCCGCTATATGTACGCCGTCGATGAATTCATCACACTCGTATGTGTTGACCTCGTAATTTATTTTATTCTTGTCAAGCATACGCATTGCGTTGGTTTTGTTCTCTTTTTTCCTTTGCCATATCAATTCTCCTTTACATCTGAGAGAATTTTAACGCATTTCACATAAAAAGTCAAGCGTTCAGTCAAGTAATGCGCTTATAGCCGGAAAAGGCTGTACGCTGCGTTTCAATATGCCGTGTATATAGGCAATGCAGATGCCGTAATTTGTTATCGGAACGCCTGCGTCTTTCGCACAGGCTATGCGGTACTTCATTTCACGTTCGGAAAGAGTGCATCCGCCGCAGTGTACTATCAGCTTATAACGGCTTAAATCTTCGGGGAAAGTGCCTCCTGATGAAAATTCGAATTCAAGCTGTTTGCCGGTGTATTTGTTTATCCATGCAGGGAGTTTAATCGTGCCGATGTCGCCGCACTGCCTGTGGTGAGTGCATCCCTCCGAGATAAGTATCCTGTCGCCGTCACTTAGCTTGTCAAGCACTGTAACGCCGTGTACGTTCGTTTCAAGGTCGCCCTTATAACGTGCCATAAGTATCGAGAACGATGTAAGCATCACATCGTCCGGGACTTCCTGCGAAACTCGTGAAAATACCTGGCTGTCAGTGATAACTATTTTCGGCTTTTCCGATAATTTTGAAAGGGTGGCAGTAAGCTCTGTTTCACGACAGACAGCGGATATTGCTCCAGCCTCAAGCACATCTCTTATCGTCTGCTGCTGAGGGAGTATGAGTCTCTCTGCCCTTAGGAGCGGCTTTATCTATAGGAACAACCAGTACGGCTATATCGCCCAGATTCAGCAGATCTCCGCAGATGCACATCTTTTCGTCTTTTACATCAAGCCTTGAGCCGATAAGTTCTTTCAACTCGTAAATGTTTGTGCCGTTCAGTGCGTCTGTGTAGATTGTGTTATCGGTTTTCGGGGGGGGGAACGGTATCAAGCAGACCGCACTTGTTCATTACGATAATGTATGGTATATTCTGCTTTTTCAGCCTTTCGAGTATGGCACTGTCAAAGTCGGATATGCCCTTTGTGCTGTCAACCACAAGCAGAGCAATATCTGTCTTGAACAGAACCTGATAACTCTTTCTCACACGCAGGCTTCCGAGGTCGCCCTCATCGTCAAGTCCCGGAGTGTCGGTTATCATAACGGGGCCCAGCGGCAAAAGTTCCATTGCCTTTGAAACAGGGTCGGTCGTTGTTCCTGCAGTATCCGAAACCACAGCAAGCTCCTGCCCTGTTATAGCGTTTATAAGGCTGGATTTGCCTGCGTTGCGTCTGCCGAAAATTCCGATGTGTATGCGCTCTCCGCTCGGTGTTGAATTTAAACTCACCGGTTGCTCCTTTCTCAGTCGGTTTCTCAGAACCTGAAATCTCTCTGACCGTGAATAATGTTGTCGATATACTCGGTCGCCTTTGCTCTTACCTTTTCATTCGGGATGGTCGTAAGCTCTCTTGCAATAAGCTCCTCACCGATTTTTCTTGTATCCTCCGATGCATAGTCGACAAGGTATTCCTTAAGCGTCATAAGGGCATTCGGGTGACAGCAGTTCTGTATCTGACCTGCCTTGCACAGACTCATAAAGCGGTCGCCTGTTCTTCCCTCACGGTAGCAGGCTGTACAGAACGACGGGATGTATCCGAGCCTCATCAGCCAGTTTACTACCTCGTCAAGACTTCTGTTATCCGATACGTCAAACTGTGCCGAGTTTTCTTCCTCCGGCTCAGGTTCTGCATAAACCGCCGACGCTTGTTCTTGAGCCACCGCTTATCTGCGAGCTACCAAGATGCAGAACTCTTTCTCTTGACTTCTGGCTTTCTCTTGTGGAAACGATCATTCCGGTATAGGGGAACGGCAATTCTAAGACAGGCAACTATTTTTTGCGAATGTATCGTCCGTGATGCCGTTATCGAATTCATCGGGATCTATATCATTGGCACGTCTTACTCTGGGAACTGAGATAGTGTGAGGACCTACGCCGTGTACGGCTTCAAGATGCTCTGCGTGCATAAGAAGTCCTGCAAATTCATATCTGTAAAGCTCAAGTCCGAACAAAGCGCCGATGCCTACATCGTCAATTCCGCCCTCCATTGCTCTGTCCATAGCCTCTGTGTGATAAGCGTAATTGTGCTTGGGTCCTGTCGGGTGCAGGCGCTCATAGCTCTCCTTGTGATAGGTTTCCTGAAACAGTATATATGTGCCGATGCCCGCCTCTTTCAGTTTTCTGTAGTTTTCTACGGTCGTAGCGGCAATGTTTACGTTTACTCTGCGGATAGCGCCGTTCTTGTGCTTGATCGAATAAATCGTCTTGATACATTCGAGTATGTATTCAAGAGGGTTGTTCACGGGGTCTTCGCCAGCCTCTATGGCAAGTCTTTTGTGACCCATATCCTGTAATGCGATAACCTCCTGCCTTACCTCATCCTGTGTGAGCTTTTTACGGCAGATGTGCTTGTTCTTTGCATGATACGGACAATAGACACAGCCGTTTACGCAGTAGTTTGAAAGATAGAGAGGAGCGAACATTACAATTCTGTCACCGTAAAAATCCTTCTTGATCTGCTCTGCGAGTTTGTATATTTCCTCGTTCTTTTTCGGGAATGTCGCAGTCGAGCAGAACCTCTGCCTCTCTGTGCGAAAGTCCTTTTCTGAGCCTTGCTTTTCAAGAATGCTGTCGATAAGCTCGGCGTTATGCTTGTTTTCTTCGGCATATCTCAGCGTTTCTTCGATTTCCTCGTGGGTTGATGAATTCCTCTGCTTTCAGAGATTTGGGATCGTAATTATACATATTTATTTCCTTTCGTTAAAAGAGGCGTGGTCGCCCCTTGATTCGACTATTCTGTAGCCTGCGTCCTCAACACGTTTTTGCAGGCACATTCTGCACTGTGCGGATTCATCGCCTGTGCAGATTTTGTTGTCATACAGCAGATATTTTTTTCTTACGTCTGTCGGTGACAGATTCGGCATTACAACGTTAGCACCGGCTTTAAGCGCAAGCTCTCTGCCTGTCGGATGAATCGTTCCTATCGCAGTAGTCGCAGGAAGCAGTACATCGGGCAGTGCAAGCCGCACAAGACCCAGCATAAACAGCGTAAGCTCAGCCGTACCCTGCGGCTTATCGGCAAAGGGCGTTGCGTGGTGCGGTATAAAAGGGCCTATCCCCACCATTTCGGGCTTCAGTTCTTCCAAAAAAACAGCATATCGTCGGCAAGATTTTCAGCCGTCTGATAAGGAGAGAGCCTACCATAAAGCCTGCCCCTGTCTGATAGCCGATTTTTTTTTTAAGCGTCCTAAGACAATCCTGCCTGTGCTTTGCCGAAAGACCGGTCGGATGGAGCTTTGAATAATGCTCGTAATCGGCGGTTTCGTGGCGCAACAGGTATCTGTCCGCACCGCTTTCAAAATATCTGCGGTAGCTTTCTTCGCTTTTTTCGCCTATCGAAAGGGTTACAGCGCAATCGGGATAATCACGCTTTATCGAACAGACAATATCGCATATCATATCATCGCTGTAATAAGGATCTTCTCCGCCCTGCAGTACAAACGTTCTGAAGCCAAGCTCATAGCCTGCCTTACAGCAATCAAGTATCTGCTCCTTGCTGAGCCTGTAGCGCTGAGCCTGCTTGTTACTGCACCGTATTCCGCAATAATAACAGTCGTTTTTACAGTAGTCGGTAAATTCTATCAGACCTCTGATATAAACGTCCTTGCCGTAATATTTTTCACGGACACTGCCCCGACAGCTCAAAGAGATAATCACGCACTGCGTCCCTGTTTTCGATAAGCAATACATATTCGCCTTTTTCGAGGTGGTGTGTGCTGTACAGCTTTGATACCAGTTCTTTAAGTTCTTCGGTTTTGCTCAATCGTCCGCCTCCTTTTCCTTTGAACACTCTGCAGGAAGCTTCTGATAGATAGTCTTTGAGGTAACGCCCTTCAATGCGCCGAGCTTACCCGATAAGGTATTTATCACATCCTGCGGTGCGTCAATGGCAACGCTGATGATAGAAACGCCTGCCTTTTCATAAGGTACTCCCATCCTGCCGATAATGTAATGAGCGCACTCGTGCAGATATTCGTTCAGCCTTGTTACAGAGGAAGGATCGGATACGACTATTCCTATAAGCGCTACTCTGCTCTCACAATTCATTTAATCACCTTTTTCCCCCGTTTAAAATAAAAAATGAGCCGTGCAAGGCACAGCTCTATCATAAAACGTAAAATCGTAAAAATAGTAAAAACAAAACCGCCTTGCTTTTCTGTCAGAATAATCTTTCAGATCAGTCAGGTTTATAAAATTGTAGATATTTTGCCGTTCGGTGAAAGAAGCAAATCTCGCACCTTACGGTTCCTGTATTAATTATAACGCAGAATACGGATAAAGTCAACATCGGCACGGCTTTATCCGCATTTTGCCTTAAATGCTATTTATGCACTCTGACAAATATCAGTCGTGTCTGGGCTTTGCACTGATGTGCTGAATAGCCTGAATAACGGCAACGTCAAGATCGACCGAGGGCTGATTTTCAAGCTCCTGCTTTATGCGTGTGAAAACCTGTCCGTTTACTGTGCTGACATATTTCGGAGGAAGGCGGTTGAGGGAAAACGCTTTCATATCCTCAAGGCAGACCTCGCACTTACAGCAGTTGTAATCTTTGAGCAGTTCCGAAAGTCTTTCGTCAACGTAGTGTTCCATCATATTTATAAGCATAATATGTTTCCTTTCGCATTGATAAAGAGATTTGAATTCTTTTTTACATTTTATCACATTTTTCCCGTTCAGTCAATAGAATTATGATAATTTGCACATATTTAAATATACTCCGTAAAATTTTTCCGTTGACGGCTGTGTTATATTGACAAACCGCCTTGTCGAGTGTATAATATAAAAGAATGTAAACTAAAATATGACAATAGGCTGATAACGTGCTTTACGTTTGGCTTGATATACAGACCCGGCGGTATGCCGTATTTTAAGCAATACAGCCCGTTTACTCAAAAACGAAAGGAAAAAGCATTTTACATGGGATTACTTACAAAAAATATTCGGTAACTATTCCGAAAAAGAAAATCAAGAGAATAATTCCGATAAAGGATAAGGTTCTTGAGCTTGAATCGAAATATTCTCCGATGACCGACAGCGAACTTAAGGCGCAGACTCCTGCACTGAAGGAAAGACTTGAAAACGGTGAAACACTCGATGATATTCTCCCCGACGCATTTGCCGTATGCCGTGAGGCTATGTGGAGAGTTCTCGGCATAAAGCCTTATCCCGTACAGATACTCGGCGGTATTATTCTTTTCCAGGGACGTATTGCAGAGATGACAACAGGTGAAGGTAAGACCTTCGTTGCCGCACTCCCCTCTTATCTTGTTGCACTCAGCGGCAAGGGCGTACACGTTGTAACGGTAAACGACTACCTTGCAAAACGTGACGGTGAAATGATAGGTCGTGTACACAGATTCTTAGGTCTTACCGTAGGACTTATACTTCACGATATGAAAAACGACGACAGAAGAAAGTCGTATAACTGCGATGTAACATACGGTACAAACAACGAATTCGGCTTTGACTATCTGCGTGACAATATGTGTATTCACAAGCAGGATAAGGTACAGCGTGAATTCAACTTCGCTATTGTCGATGAGGTCGACTCGATACTTATTGATGAAGCGAGAACCCCTCTTATCATTTCGGGACCGGAGATAAGTCGACCGACCTTTATCAGAAGGCAAACAGACTTGCGTTACAGTTAAAGCCGTTCACGGTAATCGATCTTGACAGCAAGGAAGATCAGGATCAGTTTGACGGCGACTACATCATAGACGAAAAGGCAAAGAACGCTACTCTTACCCAGCGTGGCGTTAAAAAGCGGAAGCATATTTCGGCGTAGAAAACCTTATGGATGCTGAAAATATGACGCTTTTACACCACGTCAACCAGGCTATCAAGGCGGTAGGCGTAATGAAGCGTGATGTTGACTATGTTGTAAAGGACGGCGAAATAGTAATCGTTGATGAATTTACAGGACGTCTTATGTTCGGACGTAGATTCAACGAGGGCTTACACCAGGCTATCGAGGCAAAGGAAGGCGTAAAGGTTAAGAACGAGAGCAAGACGCTCGCTACTATTACATTCCAGAACTTCTTCAGACTGTACGATAAGCTGTCCGGTATGACAGGTACGGCTATGACGGAAGAAGCTGAATTCAGACAGATTTATGCCCTTGACGTTTATAGAGATACCTACCAACAAGCCTATAGCAAGAATCGACCACGAGGATCAGGTATATAAGAACGAAGAAGGCAAGTACAAGGCGGTAATCCGTCAGATCGAAGAATGCCACGCAAAGGGTCAGCCTGTACTGGTCGGCACTATCACGATTGAGAAATCAGAACTTCTTTCCTCAATGCTTAAGAAGAAAGGCATAAAGCACGAGGTGCTGAATGCAAAGAACCACGAGCGTGAAGCTGAAATCGTTGCACAGGCAGGTAAGAAGGGTGCGGTTACTATCGCAACCAACATGGCACGTCGTGGTACGGATATTATGCTCGGCGGTAACGCAGAGTATCTCGCAAAGGCAAGAATGAGAAAAAGAAGGCATGGACGAGGCTCTCATAAACGAGGCTACCGGCTTTGCCGAAACAGATAACGAAGATATTCTCAACGCAAGAGAAACGTATATCAAGTACAATGCGGAATATAAGGCCGCAATAAAGGATGAGGCTGAGGAAGTAAGACAGGCAGGCGGTCTGTTCATACTGGGTACGGAGCGTCACGAATCACGCCGTATCGATAATCAGCTGAGAGGTCGTGCAGGCCGTCAGGGTGACCCCGGCGAAAGCCGCTTCTTCATTTCGCTTGAGGACGATCTTATGCGTAAGTTCGGCGGCGAAAGAGTACAGAGCGTAATGCAGACGCTCGGCATCGAGGACGATGTACCGATCGAAAACGCATTCCTCACAAAGACTATCGAGTCCTCACAGCGTAAGGTCGAGGGCAGAAACTTCTCTATCCGTAAGAACGTACTTGATTTTGACGATGTAATGTCACAGCAGCGTATGACGATTTATTCACAGCGTGCCAAGGTGCTTGACGGTGAAGATGTCAGCGACTATGTAAAGAATATGATAAAGGAAACCATCGAGGAGAATGTCAAGACATACTGCTCCGATGATTATCCTGAAAACTGGAATCTTATCGGTCTGCGTGAGCATTTTGCAAATATGCTTACAAAGGAAGATGACTTCAACTATACTACGGACGACCTCAATACAATTGACCGCAAGGATATTGTAAAGCTCCTGCAGGAAAGAGCGGACGCTCTTTATGCCGAGCGTGAAGAAATGTTCGGCACTGAAAATATGCGTGAGATCGAGCGTATCTGTCTGCTGAAGGTCGTTGACACCAAGTGGATGGATCATATCGACGCAATGGAGGAACTTAAGCGAGGCATCTATCTCAGAAGCTACGCACAAAGAGATCCCGTTGTCGAATACCGTATTGAAGGCTTCGCAATGTTCGACGAGATGATCGCCGCTATCCGTGAGGATACCGCAAAGACTTGTCCTTACCGTCAAGGTAAGGATAGAAGAACCGCTTCAGCGTGAACAGGTAATGAAGCCCGACGCTGAAAACGCAGGTTCTCACACGACCGTAAAGAAATCCGCTTCGGAAAAGGTCGGCAGAAACGATCCCTGCCCTGCGGTAGCGGTAAAAAAGTATAAGAAAATGTTGCGGTAAGGACGAATAATAACCGGTAACAGTGCTGTTTCAGCTTGTGTTCATAAAACGGACGCAAGCTGAACGCTTTAATACGACAAACGGCATAAATTATCATTGCTTACAATGAAAGGAACTCAAAATGGCTGAGATCAAAGCATTCAGAGGACTGAGATTTACCGACAAGGCAGGAAGCACAGGCGAGGTGTGCTGTCCTCCCTACGATATTATCAGCCCCGAACAGAAAAAAGCAGTATTTGGCTGAAAACCCCCACAATATCATAAGGCTTGAATTGCCGAAAACGGCTGAGGATACCGATGAGGCATACGGCAAGGCAAGAGCGTATCTTAACGAGTGGCTTGACGAAGAAATTCTGAAGTGTGACGAAAAGCCTTCAATATATATCTATGAGATGGTGTTTGACGCACTCGGTTCAAGCTACAGCGTAAAGGGATATGTTTCGCTTGTAAAGTTAGAGGAGTTCTCAAAGGGAATAATTCTTCCCCACGAGGAAACGCTCTCAAAAGCCAAAGAGGACAGGTTCAATCTTATGTGTGCAACCGGATGTAATTTCAGCCAGATATATTCGTTATATATGGACGATGACAACAAGGTATTCACGCTTATAGATAATGCAAGCAAGGGCGTTCCCGACAAGCAGTTTACCGATCCCGACGGAGTTACCCACAAGCTGTGGTGCGTAAGCGATGAAGCATTTATCGCAGACCTTGCATCAAAAATGGCTGACAAGAAGTTATATATTGCTGACGGTCACCACCGCTATGAAACGGCGCTCCGTTACAAGAAATTCGTTGCAGAAAACAAGCAGGATGTCGGCACTTCCGAATATGTTACGATGATGCTTGTCAATATGGAGAACAGCGGACTTGTAGTATTCCCTACCCACAGGATCGTAAGGGATCTTGAAAACTTTGATGTAAACGCTGTTATTGAAAAGTCGAAGGATTATTTCGATATTGAAACCGACCTTTCACGCACCGACAGCACCGCAAAGCTTGACAAGGCTTACAAGGACGGCAAGAAGGCATTCGTTCTCTACTGTGACGGCAAGTATACGCTTATGACGTTAAAGGATACTTCCCTTATGGAAAAGCTGATGCCGACTGCAAGGGCACTGCGTGAGCTTGATGTCAGCGTACTTCATACGCTTGTGCTTGAGAGAATTTTCGGCATAGATAAAGAAAATATGGCAAATCAGAAGAACCTTACATACACAAGAAAGTTCTTGATGAGGCTATTGAAGCTGTAGACAACGGCAGTGCCGATTGTTCGTTTATACTTAACCCCACCAGAGTTTCCGAGATAAGAGATGTTGCGCTTGCAGGTGAGAAGATGCCTCAGAAATCAACATATTTCTACCCCAAACTCACAACAGGACTTGTTATGAACAAAATTTTTGACTGATCAAAGGAGAAAAAATAATGCTCGCTCGTGAATGCAAAAAAGGAACTTACAGAACACATAATCCCTTTCTGGGACAGCCTTGAAGATGATGATAACGGCGGTTTCTACGGCTATGTCGGAAACGACCTTACTCTTGATAAAAACGCTCCCAAGGGCGTAATACTTCACTCAAGAATACTCTGGTTCTACTCAAACTGCTATCTTGTGCTAAAGGATCAGAACTGCCTTAAAAAGCTAAGCACGCTTATGAATTCCTTTCGAAATACTGTGTTGACAAGGAAAACGGCGGTGTATACTGGATGATGAATGCAGACGGCACGGTAAACGACAGTATGAAGCACACATATTGCCAGGCATTTTTCATCTACGCTATGTCAAGCTACTATGACGCATCTAAGGATAAAGCCGCTTTGGAGCTTGCTCTTGATGTGTTCGCTACGGTTGAGGAAAAGTGCCGTGACGATGTCGCATATCTTGAGGCATTCTCAAAGGACTGGAACATTATCCCGAATGACGCACTTTCCGAAAACGGTCTTATGGCTGACAAAACAATGAACACTACCCTGCACGTTATGGAGGCTTATACCGAACTTTACAGAGTAAGCGGTGACAAGCGTGTGCTTAAGGCTCTGCGTTTTACTCTTGAGATTACGCTTGACAAGATTTACGATAAGAACGGCGGAAAGCTGTTCGTATTCTTCGATAAAAATCTTAACGAGATAGGCGATATTTACTCATACGGTCACGATATTGAAGCTACATGGCTTATCGACAGAGCCTGCGATGTTATCGGTGACGAGCATCTTTCAAAGAGATGCGCCGAGATGAACAAGGTAATCGTCAAGAACATTGCCGACAGAGCTTTATCGAACGGCAGGCTCAATAACGAGGTTGAACACGGTGTTGTGAACACATGGCATATCTGGTGGGTACAGGCAGAGGGCGTAGTCGGCTTCTGCAACGCTTATCAGAGATACGGCGACGCAAGATACCTTGAGATTTCACGCACTCTCTGGAACTATATCAAGGATAAGATGATAGACAAGCGTCCCGGCGGCGAATGGCATTCACAGCTTGACGATAACGATCAGCCCGCAGATTTCAAGCCGGGTCGTAGATCCGTGGAAATGCCCCTACCATAACGGAAGAATGTGCTTAGAGATAATTTCTCGTATGTAATCGAAAGGATTCCCCTATGTCTGTTTCAAGCAGAATTTTTAAAGCAGCGGCTTTATTTTCGGCTGCAGCAATAGCAATAGTATCATCGGGCTGCAGCGGCGACCCCGTAAAGCAGGAGATTGTCACCTCGATAACCGATCAGGTGCAGTTTTCGTACGAAACCGCCAAAGCTCAGTATATGACCATCCAAGAAGAAGCAAAGATACCCGCAAGCCTTGATTATGCTCAGTCGGAAGCGTATTACGCACCGATAGACGCAAAAGTCAAGACAAATAACATATCCAAGAATATGAAGGTCAAAAAGGGCGATGTTCTGATTGCGCTTGACACGACCGACCTCGACTTTCAGATAAACGATAAGGAAATGAAGGTTGCGGCGATGGCGGACGGTGTTGATGCAAGGGCTATGCGCAGATTGAACTTGATAAGCTCAAGGAACAGCGTGCCGCTGCAGTGGTGACCGCTCCGTATGACGGTGTAATTGCCGAGTGCTGTTATTCCGCTGTCGGCTCGGACGTCAAATCCGGTACACTGCTCTGCCGTGTCGCCGTGCTTGAATCAATATTCGTGTATAATTCTCAGGGCGCAGGCAAAAAATCTGCGTTTCGGTATGGATGTTGACCTTGTTATAAACGATGTCGATTATAAAGGAACGGTGACCGCCGCTCCCGACACAGCCCCCACGGATGCAAGCAAGGACGCTACAAAATACTGTGCCGTTACCCTGTCCGATGACAGCCTGAAGAAGCTGATAAACGACAACAACGGTATCACCGCTGTCGATGCCGGCTGGGCTACTATTCACGCAATAACCGCAAAACGTGTGAACGTGCTTGCCGTACCCGAAAAGGCTATCAAGAAGGACGGCACTAAAACCTATTGCAGTGTTCTTCAGGGCAACGAGAAGTATGATCTTTATGTTGAAGTCGGAACGACCGCAGGCGGATATGTCGAAATACTCAGCGGACTTAATGAGGGCGATGTTGTAGTCCTCTCGGAATCAACGGGCAACGGTTCAAACAACACGGATAATAAAAACAATAATAAAGAAGATAACGAGGACGGCGACGATAACCGTAAGCCGTGGGACAGCGACAAAAAAGCCGCCCGAGGATATGCAGTTTCCCAACGATCAGAATAACTGAAGATAAAAACAGCGCCCGGTCAATGACCGGGCAATTTTTATAGCTTTGTAACAATATCATAAAATCCGTTCAGATCTTTTTACAGTAAATTTCTGACCGAAATCACGGTTATTATTATATCTGTCGATATACACGGAGGTACAGCCGAAGTCGTTTGCCACCAGCACGTCTTTTCTTTCATCACCGATGAATATCATTTCATCGGGTTTTATGCCAAAATAAACGGCAATATCGCAAAGCCCCTTTATGTTCGGCTTACGGTATCTGCACGAGGTTGACGAAACGTACAAATCGAAAAACGGCATAAGCTCAGGGAAATAGCTTTTGTGCAGTTCGTCGGGCATTCCCGTTGCGACATCGGTAAGTGTGGCGATCTTTATGCCTCTGTCACGCAGTTTTTGCAGTACAGGGACGGTTTCGGGATATGTGTACGCCTTAAGCGGAAAAGCCTCGAAAAAGCAATAAGCGATTTTTTTCAGGCAAAATATCCACACCCCATTTTCTGACTATCTCACCGAATATCCTTTCGTAAGAATAATCAGCCTCACGGAATTTTATTGATGGATTGTAGCCACGCAGTATTTCCATCCCGTCCGCTATATTCTTTTCGGTAAGCTGCGGCAACAGCTTTTCACAAACGTGCAAAAAACCGTTTTCATAATAATCGACCCATACGCACGGCATACCCTTATATTCCATAAGCGTGCCGCCTATGTCAAATACGGCTGACTTTATCATAACTGCCTCCGATAATAATTATTCAAGCTCTGCTACCGTAACTCCGGCTTCGCCCTCTCCGTATGCACCGTCACGGAACGATTTGACGTGGGGATTCTTACGCAGGTACTGCTGTACTGCCGAGCGGAGCGCACCTGTTCCCTTTCCGTGAATTATAGTGATGACGGAAATTCCGCTGAGAAGACAGCTGTCTATAAAGCGGTCTACCTCCATTACGCCGTCATCGCCGAGCATACCTCTTATATCAAGTTCCATTCCGCTCTTGCGTGAGAAGTTACTTACCAGCTTCTTTCCGACCTTTGAGGGTGTCGGCTGTTTCTTGCTCTCTTTCTTTTCTTCCACAAGACGAAGATTTTCAAGCTTGGTCTTTGTTTTCATAGCCCCGACCTGAACAAAGCACATATTCTTTGAATCCGGCAGTCTTAACAGCGTTCCCTCTTTATTGAGATCCGCAAGACGTACCGTATCACCGACCTTGAGCGGTCTTGGCAGAACATAATGATCTATCTTTCTTTTTTCTGCATTATCGGGTTTGCGGTATCGTACATTCCGTTCACGGATGAGTTGATATGTGAACGGGCGCCCTTGACTTTCTGTGCAAAATCGGCACTTTCCTTCTGCTTTCTGAGCCTTTCAAGTTCTTCAAGCATAAGGTCGCCCTGAAAACGCACTTCTTCGATTATGCTTGCCGCCTTGCTTCTGACGTCCTGAAGTTCTTTTTCCTTGTCCTTTTCAAGCTGATCACGCTCGGCTTTGAGCTGTTCTGTGATTTCCTTTGATTTCTTCTGCTCTGCCGCCGCAGAGTTTTTCAGCTTTTCAAGCTCCTGCCTTGTCTTTTCGAGAGATTGAACAACTTCTTCAAAACGCTTGTCCTCTGTGCTTACAAGCTCCTTTGCGTTATCGATTATATCACTGCTTATGCCGAGCTTTGAGGATATGGCAAAGGCGTTTGATTTACCCGGCATACCTACAATTACCCTGTATGTCGGTCTTAAGGTCTTTATATCAAACTCTCGCAGGACGCATTCTCTACGTTGTCCGTCTTTATTGCGTACATCTTGACTTCCTGGTAGTGAGTAGTTGCTATCACCTTGCAGTCACGTTTTCTGAATTCATCAAGGATAGATACCGCAAGCGCAGAGCCTTCAACGGGGTCTGTACCCGAACAAAGTTCATCGAGCATAATAAGCGACTTCTCATCGGCTGTACGGAGAATCCCTTGCGATATTCGTCATATGTGACGAGAATGTAGACAGGCTCTGTTCGATGCTCTGCTCATCGCCTATATCCACATACAGCTCATCAAACATACCGATAACGCTGTTTTCACTTGCAGGTATCATCATACCGCACATTGCCATAAGCACAAGCAGACCTGCGGTTTTAAGAGAAACCGTCTTACCGCCGGTGTTCGGACCGGTTACGATAAGCGATGAATAATCGTTTCCAAGTTCAAGCGAGATAGGCACGACCTTATCCTTGTCTATAAGCGGGTGTCTTGCCCTTATCAGATTGGAAGCAAGGCTTGTCGGTTATAACAGGGGTCACTGCTTTCATCTTTGCACCGAGATTTGCTTTGGCAAAATAAATTTCGAGCATCAGCACTATCTCATAATCGTTTATCATCGGCTCGGCAAAGCTGCCGACAAGCTCCGACATTTCCTTTATGATACGCTCGATCTCCTTTTGCTCCTCTATCTGAAGTACCCTTATCTCGTTGTTGGCCTCGACTACCGCCATAGGCTCAATGAACAGCGTTGCTCCCGTTGCGGATGTATCGTGTACAAGACCGCTGATCTCGCTCTTGTATTCGGTTTTTACGGGTACGACAAATCTTCCGTCACGCATTGTGACAAGGCTTTCCTGAAGATATTTCTGCGTTGACTGACTCTTTATCAGCTTATCAAGCCTTTCTCTTACGGCAAGACTTTTTACGTTGTATCGAACGGCGTATTGCCGCAAGCTGAGGGCTTGCACTGTCAGCAAGCTCTTCTTCTGATATGATAGCGTTTGTTATCATATTTTCAAGGTGCTTGTTTACGCTGAGCTGCTCGAAATATTCGGTAAGCGAGGTCTGAATGCCGCTGCACTGTGAATACCATTCATCAAGACCGGATACTTCACGCAGGAACATTCCTATATCCATAAGCTCTCTCAGCGACAGCGATGAGCCTTGCTGTGCCCTTTTTGCGCCAAAGCATATATCCTTTATGTTATAGAATTTCGGCGTACCGAATTTTGACGACAGCGTGAATGCGTCATCCGTCTTTGCTATTTCCGTTCTTACCGTGTCTATATCGAATGACGGCTTTATCTTTTTATGCGTTCCCTGCATACATCACAGTATGCGTTTTGCGAGAGCAGGTCAAGAATCTTGTCCAGCTCCAGCTTTTTATAGTCTTTTTTTTTCATATTTATATCCTTTATATCTATGTTTCGATTGCGATATTTTTTATAATAATCAAGTGTGGGGAAACGATCTGTTAAGCTGTGCCAAAAGGTAGAATTCCGCAATTTGCGGAAAACAGCTTTTCGTTTTCCTTTGAGATTCTGAAACGGTACATTTTGTCGGTTTCGGAATATGCGACATATCTCAGCGTATGTAAAAGCGTGGGGTTAAGAGCGAATACATTCTTTTCTACAAGCTCGCTGTGTTCTTCAAAACAATCCAAACAATAGATGATACCCTCAACGGGTAAAAACATCATTGTTTCGCTCTTGTAGGCTATACATTCCCGACAGGCTCTGAGATCGGGCATAAATCCTATCCTTGAGAGAAACCTGAACTCAAATATCGCTTTTTATGAAACGAAGCGGCAGCTTCTGCTTTTCAAGCTGAAAATATGTCATGCAGGTAAATCTCAGCAGATCCTCATGCTCCTCCTCGGATGTGGCACAGTATTTTATTATATCGGCAAAATATGCCGCAAGCGACAGTGCCTCAATATCCGCAGATATGTTATAGAAACTGCATATAGGCTCTGCACTGTTAAGCGTATATCCTTTACTGCTGCGGCTGACGCAGAACGTTGCATAGCTGAAAAGCGATGCGGCACCCGAATTCTTTCCGCCTATCTTCTTTGCGCCGTGTGCCATAACCTCTATCATTCCGAGCTTGTCAGTGAACAGGTCAAGAAAACAGCTGTTCTCGCCTATAATGCGCTGCCCGATAACAAGCCCTTTCAGCGTAATAAGCATTGAACAGCTACTCCTTTTGATTATATATCAGTCGGCCTTAAGTCCAAAGTCGGCAATGTCGGATTCTCTGTTTCTCCAGTCCTCTTTTTACCTTTACCCATATCTGCATATTGACCTTACAGCCGAAATAGTCCTGCATATCTTCTCTTGCCTCAGAGCCTATCTTTTTTAAGCATTGAGCCCTGCTTTCCGATAATCATGCCCTTATGCGACGCTTTTTTCGCAGACGATGACTATGCCTATATCGACAATCTCCTTGCCGTTGGGCTTCTGCCTTACCTCCATCGTTTCAACATAAACGGCTGTTCCGTGCGGAAATTTCCTCGTTCATATTTCTGAGTATCTTTTCACGGACAATTTCCGCAAGCCATACCTTTTTCCGCCTGGTCGGTCGGAAGCTCATCGTCAAAATAATGCGGCGACAGCTTTACATATCTGTCGATTACAGGCATTATTTCTTCAACGCCTATCCTCTGCCTTACGCTTATCGGAATTATCTCCTTGAAATCGTAAAGCTCGCTGTATTCCTTTATAAGAGAAAGAAGCTCGGACTTATCCTTTACTAAATCGACCTTGTTTATAAGCAGAACGACATCTGTCTTTCTTTCCTTGAAGCTGTCGATAAGATTATGCTCTATCGGAGAAATTTTCTTGGTCGCATCTGCCATCATAAGTATCACGTCAACATCGGTCACGCTCTCTCTTATGGATTTGAGCATCTGATCCGACAGCTTGTTCTTTGCTTTATGCATACCGGGCGTATCTATGAACACATACTGCGTTTCGCCTTTTTGTAAGTACGCCGTTTATTCTTGTTCCTTGTTGTCTGCGGTTTGTCGCTGACTATAGCTATCTTTTTCGCCTACGAGATAGTTTGTAAGTGTGGATTTGCCGGCGTTAGGCCTGCCTGCTATAGCCACAAATACCGATTTCGGATTATTCATTTTTCATCTTTCCTTTGATATTTCTTTTCTTTCCTTTCGCTATAAACAGATACGAAAGGCAGGCAAACGCTGTCAGCATTGCCAGATTCCATATGTCACCCGTAAAAACTCAAATATAATCTTAAATTTTTTCAATATCCCAGAACAGTATCACGCCGATTATCACGGCCGCAACAGCCGTTATGAATACTGCGCCTGCGGCAACGTCTTTTCCGACCTTTGCAAGCGCCGAGTAGCCCGGTGAAACCTTATCTATGACTACCTCTATAGCTGTATTCATCATTTCGGCGGAAATAACCGTCACGCAGGTTATAATCAGCAATATGAACTGTTCCTTTGTGAAATTATAGAATTGCGACAGATACAGCACACACACAGTTGTCGCAACAATGTGTATACGCATATTCATCTCATGACTGATACAGAACCATATTCCTCTTGCCGCATATTTAAAACTGTTAGCAAGTCTTTTAAACACTTTGACCTCTTTTTTTATTCCCGTGTGATCTTAAGGTTGTTCAGCACAAGGTCCTGCAGTTCAAGCATCACCTTTTCTCCGTCGGGATCGTCCTCGTGATCGTATCCGAGAAGATGAAGCGTTGAATGCGTGGCTAAAAAAGCCGACCTCCCTTACAAGAGAATGGCCGTATTCTATCGCCTGTGCGTGTGCCTTCTCCATTGAAATTACAATATCCCCGAGCATATAAGCACCGTTTTCGGGATTTACGTCATACTCGTCATATGCTCCGAGCGGAAACGATATTACATCGGTGACCTTGTTCTTGTCACGGAACTCCTTATTGATGCGTTTTATCCGCTCGTTGTCAACAAGTGTTACCGATACGTCTGCGTCACCGACAAAATCGGTAACTCTCAGCGTTTCTGCTATGCACTTTCTTATAACGGTACGAAGACCGTTAGGTACTTCTATTGCTTTCTGGTTGTTTCTGAAGGACATATATATTTTTGGTGTTTTCTTCTCAGACATTTTTACTTTCCTCATTTAAAAAGCGGTCAGCTTTTTTTTCTTTCTTTCATTGTACTGCTCATAGGCTCTTACTATATCCTGTACCAGTCTGTGACGCACAACGTCCTTTTCTGTAAAACGGTTGATGGCGATGTCTTCGATATTCTTCAATATCTTTGTCGCCTCGACAAGTCCCGAACGTTTCTGAATCAGGCAGGTCAATCTGTGTAATATCGCCCGTGATTACCATTTTTGAGTTAAATCCGAGTCGGGTAAGGAACATCTTCATCTGTTCCCTTGTCGTATTCTGAGCCTCGTCAAGTATTATAAAGCTGTCGTCAAGCGTTCTGCCTCGCATATACGCAAGCGGAGCGACTTCTATACAGCCTCGCTCCATATTACGCTGAAACGCTTCAGACCCCATCATATCGAAAAGTGCGTCATACAGCGGACGCAGATAAGGATCGACCTTGTTCTGCAGGTCGCCCGGCAGAAATCCGAGCTTCTCGCCCGCCTCCACGGCAGGACGTGTAAGAATTATACGTTGCACCTCGTGCGCCTTGAACGCCCTTACCGCAAGCGCTACGGCAAGATATGTCTTACCCGTACCGGCAGGACCTACTCCGAACACTATGGTGTTTTTCTTTATGCTGTTTACATATTTCGACTGACCGACCGTTTTCGCCTTTATCGGCTTTCCTGTATGGCTGACGCAGATGCAGTCCGCAGTAAGCGTCTGTACCTCCTCGCCCTTTCCCTCGTTTGTCATAGAAATAGCGTATCTTACGCTCTGCTCGGTCGGAGTTTCGCCTTTTTCAACGGTTGAAATCAGCGTTTTTTATTACCTGCTCTGCGTTATCCACAGCGTTTTCATCGCCTTTTATGCGTATCTCATCGTCACGGGTGAATATCGAAACCTTATATTCCTTCTGAATAATGTTGATATTGTTGTCAAAGTCACCGAAAATAAGGTGAATCCGGCTCATATCCTGAATGCTAACAGCTTTTTCTGTCATTTATCGTGATATATTCCTTTCAAATCCTGAAATTCATCTGTTTTATGCTCTACTCTATGATATTATACCACATTCCGGGCTTTTTTCAATACAATTTTACGCTAAATCAATATAAAACAGTAATCGGTTGCTTTACGCCGATATTACGCTCCAGCTTATATTTCACTGTCATTCTGATACCGTTTTCTTCCGTACAGACCTCTCTTTCATCCGAAAGTATCCTGCACTGCGAAAGGAAATTTTCTTCATAGTCCTTTTTTCTGCTTTTCAAGCTGTGTCATTATGTCACGGGCAGTATATCTGACGGTTTTTTCCGACAGCCTTGTGTAAACTCCCCTTTATATCTGTACGGTGTGTCTGCACCGAGAATGCTTACATTATATGTATTCTCGCTGTAGGTAAAGCAGTCCCTATTCTCCGCCTCATACTGCTCCCACGGAAGCGGCATAGCAAAAGAGCCGAACATCAGATAGGTTGAATAGTATTTCTCGTCCGTTTTCACGCTTCGTGTCTGCTCGAAGGGGAGAAAGAATTCTTCCGTCTGCTCGCACTCGGCTTTTTAGCAGTCCGTCTGCGTGAACATATACGATATGTCCTCCGTTATCGTTGACAGTACCGCTTATGATAAGCTGACCCTTTGCTATGCCGCTTCCAACGGTAGTCTGCAGCTTGCCCTTATATATTTCCGTATAGATAAGCTGACCGTCAAAGTCGCTTATTACGTTGCAAGGTGTTTCTATCGGAATTTCCGCCGGCTCAGGATCGTTTGTTTCCGCAACCTTTACAGATACTCTGCTCCCCTGCCGTTCGACCGCCACCCATGACAGCCTGCCGATTTCAGCCATTGCGGATTGCTCGCATACCCATTCGTCAAAAGACTTCCTGCTGCAGCCGGGCATAAGGCCGTTTTTCTCCATCACGGCACATATCTGTGTGTCGGTGACCTCGCTGTTTCCGATAATGTCTATCCTCCATACAAATTGTGACAGCAGGACTATTACAGCGCAACAGCACAATGCGCCGGTAACAAGCCCCCATCTTTTCCTTAGCGGCAAAAGCCTGAATATAAAGCCTTGCCTTTCGGCAACTCTGAGTCGTATTCCGTGTTTTCTTGCTATCCTCGCCGTTTTAAGATAGCTGTATGGCTTTATGACAGCCGTAAAGCCGTCTTTGCCCTGGCATATTTCATATATCTGAATATCGTTTGTTATAAGCTCGCTTATAAACTTCTCCTGAAAACCGCCAAGCCCATTTATCGTGATATATGCGGCAAATGCTGCCCTTGCTTTTCTTCTCTTCATAATTCCTCCGCTTCGCCGTGATTCGCCTGTTCAAACCCGACCGAATGTATTTTTTCCCGATATTTTCACGCTGTCGTAACCGAATGTCTTGAATTTCAGCCCGATACCGATGATCCTCACTATTCCGCACGGAATCTCAAGTTCTATTATATTATCCTCGAATTTCAGTATTTTCCTGCAGCATTCAAGTTCGGCGCTCCTGTTGTCCTTCAGTGTGATAAACGAATGCCTGCGTGTTTTTGTTTTTAAGCTGTTCATATCTCATTGCTAACTTATCGACGTTCATTTTTCCGCTCTCCTTTCATATAATTTATATGCAGGTACAAGCAAAAAAAGAAGTGAGGGATAATTATAGCAAAACGTTTCAGACAAGCGACAATCTGTGTTTTATCGGTAATCATATGCGTACTTCTGACCGCTGACAGCAGAGGAACGTCCGACACGGTACGAAGGTGTATCGGCACCTGCCTTGACAGCCTTATACCGTCATTATTCTGCTTTATGGCTTTTGCCACGCTTATTATAAAAACCAATATCGGTGAAGTCACGGCAACGCCTTTGTGGTACATAGCAAGATACATTTTAAGGCTCGACAAAAAGACCTTTGCCGTATTTATCCTCAGCCAGATAGGCGGTTATCCTGTCGGTGTAAGGCTTCTGAGTGAGCTATACGGTAACGACCCTGACAATAGCCACAGTTACTCAAAGCATTTATGCTACTGCTACAACAGCGGACCTGCCTTTGTTACGGGTATAGTGGGGATAGGCGTGTATAACGATGTAACCGCAGGGATTATTGTATTTATATCCTGCCTTACGGCAAATTTCCTTGCGGCTGTTATTATGAATGTCAGAAATACCGCTTTAAAGCCACACAGGACAAAGATTAGCTTTTCTTCGTCCGATATATCGGATTCTCTTATTTCAGCGGCAAGAGCAATGCTGAATATCATTCTGCCGATATTGCTGTTCAACTGCGTAACGGAGCTTGCGGATATTTGCTGTACGCTGTCTTTAACATAGAGATACCCGACTTTCTTAAGGCAGTAACCGAAATAACGAATATAAAGACAGACGGCGTTATTTTCTCTTTGCCGATAACCTCTGCGCTTATTTCATTCGGCGGATTCTGTGTAATATATCAGATATTCTCCCTTGCGGATTTTACAGTCAATAAGCTGTATTTTATATTTTCACGCATATTGATATCGGCTGTGAGCGCCGGAGTATGCTGTCTTATACTACAGATAACGGGATATGAGCCTGCCGCCGATGTGTTTTCTTATGCCACAGATATACTGCTGACAGACCCCTTTACTGCTTATGTGTATAGCGGCAATGACGTTCATTTTACTGAAAAGTACGGGAAAAATGAAGAAAATATAAAAAAATTTAAAAAGTACTGGATTTATTTTTAATGATGTGATATAATTACTTTAGATATAACGGCAATAATATGCAGTGAAATTTCGTTAGGTGGTGTTTATATGAAAAAGAAACTGTTCGGCAACAATATCAAGCCTTCCTGCAAGTACTGTGAGCTTGGCACCGCTATGGGTGATGATAAGATACAGTGCTCGAAGTTCGGAGTTGTAAAATCTTACGATTCCTGCAAGAAGTTTGTTTATTCTCCCCTCAAGCGTATTCCCAAGAAGGAGATACAGCTTGCAAATTCGGATGTAAACAATATCAATTTCTGATTAAAATCAAATGTGATTACGATACGGAGCTTTGTAAAAGGCTCCGTATTTTCTTTTTAAATAAAACGTTCCCCCTTGTTACACGGCATATCATAATGCCTTGTCTCAAGGGGGAATTATATGTTTTGATATAATGCAATCGGTTATTCGTAATCCTTTATCTCGACTTTTTCGACTATTATTTCCGTTTTGGGCTTACTTACTTCTTTGCCGCCCATAGCGTCGTTTGCTTCAACCTCAACGGCAGAGATTTTGTCAAGAACGTCAAAGCCGTCTACCGTCTGACCGAACACGGTGTAGTTACCGTCAAGAGAGGGTGCGCCGCCGACTTCCTTGTACTTTGCCTTTGTAGCGTCATCCATATTCTCTATGAACTGCTTTAAGTTTTCTGTAGTAGTTTGCCTGGAACATATAGTAGGTATATTCCTGAGAATCCTTGTCGTACTGCTTTGCGTAGTCCTCATAGCCCTGAATGTTGTTGTCTATTCTTGAGGTGCTGAAACTGCTGTAATCCTGCGATTTCTTGTTGTTTACGATGTAGAACTCCGTGGAATTATTGCCGAGTGCATTGGCATAGCAGAACGCACCGTAGAAATGGCGCATATTGTAGTTTGTTTCTATGCCGAAGCTCTCAACGTTTGTCTTTCCCGTAAAATCCTTACCGCCCTGTGCCATAAAGTCGGCCACTACTCTGTGGAACGTTTTTCCGTTGTAGAATCCGCTGTTTGCAAGGTCGATGAAATTCTGAGTACCCTTAGGTGCGGCATCGGGATATAATTTAATTGTAATATCGCCGTAGTCTTTTATTGCCATTACGGCATATTTATCGCCCTTTTCGAGCTTTACCTCACCCGTGTTGCCTGTTATCTTTGCCGAAGGGTCAGTTGACGCACCGGGTAGCACCGCCTGAGCATCCTACAGATAATGTAATCATTGTTGCGGCACATAAAATGCCTGCTAATATTTTTTTAACCATTATGAACTCCTTTGCTTACATAAACTATTCACTATTTTTTACCACAACGGCAAAGAAAAATCAATTGCTTTCAGCTAATTTTCAGAAATAGAGGACAACAAAAAAGGCTCGTCCGAAGACGAGCCGTAATGTATCAGTTTTTACCGATTATATTTCAGCAAAGTACTTGATTGTTCTTACCATCTGACTGGTGTATGAGTTCTCGTTATCATACCAAGAAACAACCTGAACCTCATACAGATCGTCAGCGATCTTAGCTACCATTGTCTGTGTAGCATCGAAGAGTGAACCGAATCTCATACCGATAACGTCAGAAGAAACGATTGCATCTTCATTGTAACCGAATGACTCAGAAGCGGCAGCCTTCATAGCAGCGTTGATACCTTCAACTGTTACATCAGAACCCTTAACAACAGCTGTAAGGATTGTTGTAGAACCTGTTGGAACAGGAACACGCTGTGCAGAACCGATGAGCTTACCGTTCAGCTCAGGGATTAACAAGGCCGATAGCCTTAGCAGCACCTGTTGAGTTAGGAACGATGTTAGCAGCACCTGCTCTTGCTCTTCTCAGGTCGCCCTTTCTGTGAGGACCGTCAAGAATCATCTGATCGCCTGTGTAAGCGTGGATGGTGGACATGATACCGCTCTGGATTTCTGCATACTCGTTAAGAGCCTTAGCCATAGGAGCGAGGCAGTTTGTTGTGCATGATCAGCAGAGATGATCTTGTCATCAGCTGTAAGAGTCTTTTCGTTTACGCTGTAAACGATTGTGGGCAGATCGTTACCTGCGGGAGCAGAGATAACAACCTTCTTAGCACCTGCCTCGATGTGAGCCTGTGCCTTGTCCTTAGAGCAGTAGAAACCTGTGCATTCGAGAACTACGTCTACACCGATTTCGCCCCAAAGGAAGCTCATTAGCCTTAGCCATAGCATAGATTTAAGTGTCTTGCCGTCAACTGATGATTGTACCTGCTTCGTCATCAGCAGTAACTGTGTGAAGGTTCTCACCTATCTTACCACAGTAACCGCCCTGTGCTGTATCATACTTTAAAAAGCTGAGCGAGCATTGGGGGCTTTGTAAGGTCGTTGATAGCAACTACCTCATAACCTTCTGCGCCGAACATCTGTCTGAAAGCAAGACGTCCGATACGGCCGAAACCGTTAATAGCAACTTTTACTGACATTGGAATATTCCTCCTAAAAATTTTGTGAATTTTTTGCAGGCGCAAAGCGTCCGCTAAATTTCTACTTCTCTATTATACAAAATTTTTCTCTCATTATCAAGTGGTTTGACAATTTTTTATCAAAAAAAAGAAAGTGAATTATTCCCGACTTTTAAAATAGTAATTTGTGCAATATACACAAAAAGGGTTGAATTGTGTAAGTTTTTCTGTTATTATAGATATATAAATTGTAATCGGAGAAATCAAATGAAACTGTATCTTACCGACCTTGACGGGACTCTTCTTGACCATAAGGCGCAAATCGGACGAATGACAGAGGCGCTGATGAACAGGCTTATTGACGATGATATAAAGATAAGCTACGCCACCGCACGTTCAGTGCATTCAGCCGAGCCGAAAGTAAGCTGTATCAATTTCAGGCTGCCCGTAATAACTCATAACGGCGCTTTTATAATCGACCCTGTCACAAAGGAGCGTATCGTAACGCATTTTTTCAGCGAAGAATCTAAAGCGTTCATGAAGTCGTTTTTTTCTATGAACATAAAGAATCCGTGCTTGTGTACTCGGTCATAGACAATTACGAAAGAGTAAGCTATCTTAAAGAACGGCTCAACAAAGGTACGGAGCGTTATTTAAAGGACAGAGCCGGTGACAGAAGAATGCACCGTGCAAAAAGCTATGACGAACTGTTCGAAGGCGATATTTATTATATAACGCTTATTCGAGCCTGTAATGAAGCCCGATGAGCTTGACCGATATTTTTACAGAACGAACGGCTTTTCACGAAACTATCAGCCCGATACATACGATACCGACGAATACTGGTATGAAATCTACCGTGAGGACGTTTCAAAGGCAAATGCGGCACTGAAGCTGAAGGAGCTTGTCGGTGCGGATGAACTTATAGTTTTCGGCGACAACACAAACGATATATCAATGTTTACGGTAGCCGACAGATGCTATGCCGTATCCAACGCCACAGATAAGCTGAAAGAACTTGCAACGGATATAATCCGTTCAAACGAGCAAGGCGGTGTGCCTGTGTTCATACAGTGCGACAGCTGTACGGTAAGGCAGTATGATAAGCAGCCTCTTTACGTTTCGCCCGACAACGCACGGTTCAGCGCCTGTACTGCTACCGCCGACAGCGGCGACGGTGTTGGCATACTGAACGAAAAGCAGATACACGCAACGCTGAAAAGCTATTTTGCCACCACTCTTTTTCGATAAGGAAATAAAGATAGGCAGTTACTTTGCCGACCTTGTTACCGAAAACGGAATTTTTGAGATACAGACGGCAAACTTCAGCTATCTTGTACCTAAGCTGAATACGTTCCTCAAAGCCTCGCACGTTACGATAGTCTACCCTTTTCATAAAAAGAGCCGTCTTAATTATGTCGATAAGGCGACAGGCGAGATACTGAGCAGTGGAAGGAACGTTACCGCAAGCGATATGACCGACTTTTTCCTTGAGCTGTACCGAATCAGGCAGTACCTGAACGATCCGAATCTGACCGTCTGCATTGCGGATATAGCCGTAGAAAATCTTCGCTACTGCGCAAAGGATATGAAACGCAGAAAGACAGACAGAAAGGTAGCCGTTCCCACTTCCCTGCTTCGCCTTACGTTTCTTGAGGACAGCGACAGCTACCGATGCTTTATTCCCGAAGGATTACCCGAAACATTTACGCTTAAAGAATTCAGAAAGTGTATGCGTTCAGGCGATGCAGGCATAGCAATCAAAAATTCTGCAATATGTCGGAGTAATTGATTATATCGGCAAAAGAGGAAACGAATATCTTTATAAAATCACATAAACGAAAACTCCCGTAAACCGTTTTGTCGGCTTACGGGAGTTTTTTATTCATCGCCCTTAAGATACCTTACCGCTATCTGCGTCCTGTGTTCAAGACCTGTTTTTTTCAAGTATCACGCTGATATAATTTCTCACCGTACCGTTTGACAAAAACAGCTTTTCGGCAATTTCTGCGTTTGAACAGCCGTCTGCAATCAGCTTTACTATATCAAGCTCTCTTTCGGTAAGCAGACCGAAAACGGCGCTCTTGCCGTAGCATTTTACTGCGGCGTCACGGATATACGACAGAATATCCTGCTGGAATACCGTACCGCCGTTATATACCGTCCTCAGCGCACTGAAAAATTCCGTCTGTCTGTGTGTTTTTGAGAATATAGCCGCTGACCCCGACTTTAAGCGCACGCTTGTATAAGTTCCTGCTCGTCAAACGTTGTCAGCAAAAGCGGTTTGCATAGATTTTCTTCAAGCATTATCTTTGCGGCTTCAATGCCGTCCATAACGGGCATTCTTATATCAAGCAGCGCTATATCGGTCTTGTATTTTCTGCAAAGCTCTACCGCTTCTGCACCGTTGCAGGCAATGCCTGTCACCTCGAAATCAGGCTGTGACGAGATTATCATCTTTAGCCCTTCACGGATTATGCTGTCGTCATCTGCGATAATTATCTTCATACGTTCTCCTCTTTCAGACTGAATATGTTTACTACCGAAAATCCGTCCGTCTGTGCAGGAAATATGCACTTTCCGTCCGTAAGCACCGTGCGCTCCTCTATCGCCGTAAGACCTGTACCCTTTTTGAAACTGTCGCTTCCTTTGCCGTTATCCTTGAACTCGGCACGGATTACCTTGTTCATAACCGATATTTTCAGCGAAAATTCGTCCGCTCCCCGAATGCTTGAGCGTATTTTGTGTGAGCGTTTCAACGAGATTTTCCTTTATGCAGTTCCATATGCGGAATGTGACCTTGTCTAAGTCCCCCTTGATTTCAAGCGTTGTCCTTATGTTATATTTTTGCCTTATATTCACCGAGTATCTCTTTAAGCTCGCTTATTCCTATAGTTTTGCTGTCCGGACGTTCCTCACGCAGTGCCTGCCTTATATCGTCAACTCCGCTTCTGAGGTTATCGGTTACAGTTGTAATACATTGCTCCGCACTGTCGGGGTTTGTCCTGATGTTCAGCTTTGCCGCCTCAAGCAGAATTATACTTCCGGAAATGCTGTGTCCGAGCTTATCGTGTATCCTTGCTGAAAACCGTCTGCGTTCTTCGACAGCCGCAGATTTCTTTGCTGTTTTAGCGTATTCTTCAAGGCTTGCTATTCTGCGGTTGAGGCGAACAGTTTCCTCTCTGCTTTCTGCAAGCTGTTCACGGCATTTGATAAGCTGTCCTGCGGTAATATGGCTGACAGTGAATGCCACGAGCATTATAATAAGTATCAGAACATCAATAAACGGCGGTTTTACTATAAAAAGAACAAGCAGTACCGAAACAGCGCCGATATGTCGGAAATACTTTCCCGCACCGAATTTATCTACAGCAAAGATTACAGCAAAGCACAGCACGAATATCAGATTGTCGCTGTATATAAGAAATGCGATAAAAGCCGAAACGCACGAACATACCGCAGCCGCTTTATCCGACTTTTTAAGCACCGACAGCAGATATTCAGCCAGAGCAAAGCAGGAAAAGGCGAGTACGGTAAGCACCGTATCGCCCGAATCACAGTTATTCATTATATTCATAGTGCCGAATGCGGCTGTTGCCGTGAGTTTGAATACAAGATATATAAGTGACAATTCGTATTCCTTTCGTTATGCCTTTGAAACTACCGACTTTCTGCCGAAAAGTGCGGCGCTTGCAAGCATTATAAGCAATGTGTAGAGTATAAGCACGCAGATGTTTATCACAGGCTGTTCAGCCTCACCCGACATAAAGCCGACATACCAGTATTGCGGCGTGATATATGACAGATATTTCAGCATACCTGCCGTTTCGTCTATCGGGAACCACGCACCGCCGAGCAGAGCGCCTATCGAGGTAATACAGCCCGAAAGCGTGGCAAGAGCCTGCTTTGAGCTTATCAGCTGTGCGAGCATTATTGATAATGCCGAGTTGAACAGCGAGTAGATTATTACGGCGGCAAACACAAGCGGATAGCCGGCAGTCATCTGAGCGCCCGTGATAAGCAGGTACAGCGGTAAAACGACAAGCGCCGTAAAGGATATAAGCACGCTTGCCCCAAGCGTTCCGACAATGTACTGTACGCCCGTTACAGATGAAACAGCCATCCTGCTGTATGTTCCGTACTGCCTGTCTTCCATTACCGCAAGAGTGATAAATATGCCGATAGCTGTGACAAGCATTATCATAAATCCTTCGGAGAACTTAAAGCCTGCAGAGACATATTCGTCCCTCTCTGTCGGATGTTACCGCATTTTCCTTAGTGAGCTTTGTGTCAGCGGCATCGCTGTTCATAATTTTCGAAAACAGCTCTGCGTCGCCTTTTTTGCGGCATCTGCGGCAATATTGACGCTTTTCATAAAAGCCTTCGATATATACCGAGATATAAGCGCCGTTTTCGTAATCGTCAAGAGTGGTGGATTTTATCTTCACGTCTTTTCCGCCGATTACATTCTTTTCAAAGCCCTGCGGTATCTCTATTATAGCAGAAACGTCACGGTTAATCAATTTATCATTGAATTTTTCTTTGCCGTCCTCGATAATGTTCATATTTATCCTGTCGCTGAGATAGCTTTTCAGCATTGCGGAAAGCTCCGATTTATCGTTATCGCTAAGGGCGATATCTATCTTGTCGTTTACCGAGAACACGTTTGCTATCGGTCTGCCGCAGTAATAAAGCCCTATACTGCCTGCCCCTACAAGAAGTGCGATTATAAGTGCGTATTTAAGACGCTTCAGCATACCGAAAAATACCGTTCTTATATTATTCATAATACGCTCCCCTTTCAGACGGATTTTTTTACACGGAATATTGCCGCACCGATAAGCGATACCGCAACCGTCACGGCAAGGCATACCGCAATTACCGCCAACGCACTGTCGCTTTCACCGTAAAGAGTAAGTCTGAATGCCGCCTGCTGAACGATATAAGGCGGCAGCTTGTCGCTGAGCCCTTCGATAAATACCTGCTTTGAAAACGAGCCTGAGAAGAACAGCAATGCCCATGTAAGCGGTATCACGATGCTCTCCGCAGGAATTTTTTATCAGTACCCCTACCAGCATACCTACAGCTATCGTCGCAAGTGAGCAGCAGGAGAACAGCAGGAACAGGATAAGGTTTCCGACAAAGCTGTCGCAGTATTTCGCTCCGAACACAATCACCGAAAACAGCATTATCACCGCATTTCCTATAACTGCGGGGGAAGCGTACCGATGAGCTTTCCGAAAAACAGCTTTACTTTGCCGACAGGTGACAGATAAAGACGCTGCAGGGTGAATATCCTTTCCTCGTCCTTGAGAGCCGTACTGCCCATTATCATATGCGACATGAATATCATCATTACCGCCATACTCACCGCATAATAGTCCATCATACTCCGTGTAACGCCAAGTCCGTCCTGCTCTACAAATGACTTTTCGTTATCTGTATCTGTATTCATAAGCAGTGACGGGTCGGTCGATGCTATTTTTATAATATGTATCGGATACTGCAATGTAAGAGTTCAGCACCGAGCCGAGCGCCCTGTTAGCAATTTCGTTTCTGCCACAGTATAACAGAATTTCCCCGTTTTTTAAGTTCGATATATGCATCTATATCGCCCTTATCGGTAAGGCTCAGTGCGGCTTTTTCATCGCTTGCCTTTTCCGCCTTTATCATACTGATATTGTCAAGAAACTCAGCAAATGCCTTGCCGCTTTGCTCGTCTGTTTGCACAACGTTGTATTGCAGTTTAATTTCTCCTATGTCATAATCCGCTATATCAAGATTCTGAAGCATCGTTCCGAGAAAGAATACCAGCAGCACCGGGAATAAAAGCCCCATGAATACGTTTGCGGGGCTTCTGAAATACTCCCTTATCTGTTTTATTATCAAACTAAGCATATTTCCGCTCCTTAACGTATCTCGTGTCCTGTAAGCGACAGGAACACAGCGTCCATATCCGGCTTTTCAGTGCTTATCTCGATTACAGGCAGATTTTGCTTTACAAGTTCGCTTATAACGTGTGAAATATCGTTACAGCTTATGCTCATATCTACGCTTATCATATTGTCGCTAAATTGCACCCTGTTTACATCGGGCAGGCAGGAAACAGCCCTTGATACTCTGCTTCTTGTTTCGCTGTCGCACTGCTTTGTGGTGATATGTACCGTACAGCTGTCGGTTATCATCGTTATAAGCTCCTGCTGTGTGCCTTCTGCCACAAGTCTGCCTTTATCAATTATAGCGACTCTGTCACAGATTTCCTCTACCTCGTGCATATAGTGCGAGGTATATATTACTGTCGCACCGCTTTCACGCAGTTTCTTTATCGAACTCATTATATGCTCTCTTGACTGTGCGTCAACGCCTACGGTAGGTTCGTCCATAACTATCAGCTTAGGCTTATGCGCTATACCGCAGGCAATGTTAAGTCTGCGTTTCATACCGCCAGACATTTTCTTCGGCTTCATATCCGCCTTATCCGCAAGCCCTGCAAATTCGAGAGCGGTCATTGCATTCTTATGAAGCTGTTCGCCCTTGAAGCCGTACAGCGAAGCGAAAAAATTCAACGTTTTCCTTTGCGGTAAGATACGGGTATACCGCTATCTCCTGCGGAACGCATCCTATCATCCGTCTTATTTCCGCTCTTTGCTTCACTGTATCCATACCGTCTATCGTCACACTTCCCGAAGTCGCTTCGTCAAGTGTTGTGATAATATTTATCGTGGTTGACTTTCCTGCCCCGTTAGGACCTATAAGTCCGAATATCTCGCCCTCGCTTACATTGAAGCTGAGGTTATCTACGGCACAGTGATTGCCGTAATTCTTGACAAGGTTGTTTACGCTTGCAAATATCATAAGTATTCCCCTTTCGGCTGTTTATTTATCTTACTGTAACGATTATACACCTGCAAAGCGGATTTCACCAGTTACAAACGGTATTTTTCCGTATGACATTTGTAATAAAAAAGCTCTGACGGAGCGTTAACCCCGTCAGAGCCTTTGACTTATTAAGTTATTGATTATTTATCGTCGGCTGAGATGCTCTCTGTTCTGTAAATGAACTTTACAGTGCCTTCTGTCTTATCAGGCTTACCGCCGAATGTGTCATAGTCCTTGCCTAAAGCAACCGTAGCCTTCAGCTTGTCGATAAGTCCTGCAATATCGCCGTCAACAGCGTCTACTATCTTCTTGACAGCCTTCTCGTTGAACTCATCCATACCGTCGTTCAGCTCCTTAGCACCGTCTCTTAACTGCTTTACACCGTCAATAAGAGTTGCTACACCGTCATTGAGCTTATCGGCACCGTCCTTAAGGTCGCCTGCACCGTCATGAAGCTGTAATGCACCGCTGTGAAGCGTTCCTACACCAGCAACAAGGCTTGTCGTACCGTCCTTTAACTGTCCTGCGCCGCTGTCAAGCTGTGTTGCACCGTCATAGAGCGTGCCGATGCCTGCTACAAGGCTTGCTGTACCGTCTTTAAGGTCGCCTGCACCCTTGTCAAGTTGATTTACACCTGAGATAAGCGTTGAGCCGCCGCTTGTAAGCTGCTGTGTGCCGCTCTTAAGCTGTGTAGTACCGCTGTGAAGATCCTTAGTACCGCTGTAAAGCTGTGTTGCGCCTGCCGACAGTGTCTTTGAACCGTCATATGCACTGTCAACGCCCGCCGTATACTGAGTAAGTCCTGTGTAGAACTGATTGTAGGAATCAAGCTGTGCGATAAGATTCTTTATCGTTGTCTGACCTGCCTTAGCCTTTGCTACAGCTTCGTTTATCTGCTTTGTGACCTTTTTCGCTTTTCATATTCTGCTCGATAAGCTGTTTCTTCTGTGCTTCAACATTTGTGCTAATCTGAGCCTTAACAGCATCTGTTGACATCTGAGCGGAAACTGCGGCTTTAACCTTAGCCTGTACGGCTTCGGGTATCTGTCCTGCCTTTACTGCCGCATTGTACTGCTCAGCGGTCATATTATAACCTGCGGCTTTGAGAACACCCTCAAGCACCTTTGCCTGTACAGCTTTTGTAACGCCTGCTGTTATAGCGTCATTGTTCTTTTCTACCTCGGCAGTTACCGTTTTGAGTGCCGTATTGTAAGCAAGAGTGTAGACCTTATCCTTGTCAAGAGAATCAACCAGCTTGTTAAGCTCTGTCTTGTAATTGCTTATCGTCAGTTTTGAAACGGTAAGACCGGATGCCTTTATCTGTGTTTCGGCTGTGGATAACAGTGTATCGAATACCTGCTTTTGCGCCTGCGTTCAGCTGTTCGCTGTTTGATGAAAGCTCGCCAAGACCTTCGTTCAGCTCTGAAGCTCCTGCGCTTACCTGTCCTGCACCGTTCTCCACCTGAGATGCGCCGCTGTCAAGCGATGACGCACCGCTGTTAAGCTTATCTGCACCTTTGATAAGATCATTTGCACCGCCTGCCAGTGCAGAAGTGCCTTCCTTCAGCTTTCCTGCACCGCTGTCAAGAGCCTCAGCACCTGTTTTCAGATCCTTGATGCGGCTACCAGAGAAACCGTGCCGTCTTTCAGCTTTACTGCGCCTACGTTCAGTTCATCCGCACCGCTCTTTAAATCGTTTGTGCCGTTTACAAGTGTGCCTGTGCCGTCATACAGAGTGCCTGCACCGTCTGCAAGCTGTTTTGTACCGTCAGCAAGTTCGCCCGATTTTTCAAACAGTGTAACAAGTCCGTCATAAAGCTGTGAAGAACCGTCTGAAAGCTGATCTACAGCGTCTGTGAATTTCCTTGATAGTACCGTCAATATCGTCCATATTGAGCTTGTCGGTATCGACCTCGTTGAACAGCTCTGTCGTACCTACCGTCATGCAGGTCATAAGCTCGAAATCTTTGACATCTGCGCTGATTTCAACGTATGAGGGAATTTCATAATCGTCCTTGTCAAGTCCTAAGTTTTCCTGCATACCGGGAAGTGCAAAGCCGAGAACCGCCGATCTGTCGCCGTCGTTTACCAGCTTGCCGTTGGTTACCTTTACATTCGAGAACTTCTCGTTATCAAGAACCGTTCCTGTTACCATCAGGAAAGGAACGTACATCTGCATATCCTTGCCGTCAACCTTCACGGTACGCTTTTCATTGTTCGTATAGTCGAAGCGGATTGTTACCTTGCCGCTCTTGCCTTTGATTTCATCGGGGTGACCGTCTTGCCGTCAAGAGTATATGTAATCTTCATATCAACAGGGAGCGTCTTGTCTGTCGTACCCTGATAGTAAATGTCACTGCTGCCTTCAGCCGCCCATTTGTAATTTTCACCGCTGTTTGTAAAACTCTCGTTGCCCTTTACATTCTTAATGTCCTTAAGCGAGGTTTCATCCTCTATCGTGGCATTGTGCGAGCCGTTCTTCAGCCAGTCGCTGACGATGACCTTCTTTGTTGTACCGTCTGCGTTTGAGATGATATATACCGTTTCTTCCTTGCCGTCCGTATCCGAACTGTTCTTTTTTTCGCTGCTTCCGGTTTCTGTGCTGTCAGAAACGGATGACGATGTATTATTATCGTTACCGCCCTGTGCGGCGAATGCGAGAAGTCCGGAAGATGTGCCTATCATTGCGGCGGCAAGAACTATTGAAACTATCTTTATTATCTTTTTTCTTATCTCTTTCATACTGTTGTCCTTTCTCAGTTCGTCTTTTTACCGGCTTGTCTTGCTTCTTTAAAGCCGAGGCTTGTGTGGATTATAATCTTATCGAACAGCTTGAGCATAGCGGGTAATAACAGGATTACCGATACCATACTTATGATTGCGCCTCTTGCCATAAGTGCGCAAAGTGAGCTTATCATATCTACGTTTGAATAAATGCCTACACCGAATGTAGCGGCGAAGAAGCCGAGCGCACTTACTATAATTGAGGGTATTGATGACTTAAGCGCTGTATAAACCGCCTCGTTCTTGTCACTGCCCTTGTTACGTTCCTTCTTGTATCTTGTTGTCATAAGGATTGCATAGTCAACGGTTGCACCAAGCTGGATGGTACTGATACAGATAGGTGCGATGAACGCAAGCTCTGTACCTGTGTAACACGGAATACCGAGGTTTACGAATATGGCAAACTCGATTACCGCTACAAGTATCAGCGGAAGTGAAACCGATTTGAAGGTTACCAGAATGATAAGGAAGATTGCGGCTATCGAAATCACATCGACTACCTTTGAAGTCCCTGTCGGTTACTTCGATAAGGTCCTTCGTACAGGGTGCTTCACCGATAAGCATTGCCGAGCTGTCACATACTTCTTTATAATGTTGTTTATCTCGGTTACCTGATTGTTTACCTCGTCTGTTGCCGTTCCGTATTCACTGCCTACAAGCATAAGCTGGTACTTATCACTCTTAAGCACATCCGAGATAGAATCCGAATTATCTCTGAGGGAACAGCCGAGCCGATAAGCGAATCAAAGCCTACCGCAAGGTTTACACCGTCAACCTTTCCGACCTCGTCAAGCATCGCTTTTTGCGTCCTTCTGCGACAGCTTTGAATCAGCGAGTATCATATGAACGTTTGACATTCCGAAATCGTCCTTCAGCTTTGTGTTGGCAATAACGAAGTCCATATCCTGAGGCATTGTCTGGCTCAGATCGTAATATTTCTGTGTGTTGTTATAGCCGTAAACCGCAGGTCCTATCAGCACTGCGAATATTATAAGGAATATCCACGAACGCTTTGTTATGAATTTTGCGACCTTGTCGAACTTCGGCATAAGCTGTTTGTGTCTTGTTTTCTCGATAGCCTTATCGAATACAAGGATAAGTGACGGGAGGATAGTTACACAGCCGATAAGACCGAATACAACGCCCTTCGCCATTACAATACCGAGATCCGCACCGAGCGTAAAGCTCATAAAGCACATTGAAAGGAAGCCGGCAATTGTTGTGATAGAAGAACTTGCTACAGAAATGATACTGTTTGAAATGGCGTGTGCCATCGCACGTTCCTTATCGCCGTCAAATCTTACCTTCTGCTCGTTGTAGCTGTGCCAGAGGAATATCGAATAGTCCATCGTAACACCAAGCTGCAGTATAGCGGAAAGTGCCTTTGTTATGTAGCTTATCTCACCTAGGAAGTAGTTACTGCCTAAGTTGTAGAGAATAGCCATACCGATACTTACGAGGAAGATTATCGGGATAAGGAAAGAATCCATAAAGAGCATCATTACTACTACAGCAAGAACTACTGCGATAGCGACATATATCGGCTCTTCCTGCTCGCAAAGGTTTTTAAGGTCGGTTACCATTGCGGACATACCCGAAACGAAGCACTGATTGTTCGTTACATCTCTTATCGTGTTGATAGCTTCCATTGTTTCATCGGCTGATGTCGATGTATCGAAGAATACCGCCATAACCGTTGAATGATCGGTGTTGAATGCGTCTTTTATCTTATCGGGAAGAATATCCATAGGTATTGAAACGTCTGCTATCGAATCATACCATATTACCGAGTCAACGTGATCTACCGCTTCTATTTTTTTTCTTTAAGAGCGGAAACATCCTTCGGCTCCATATCTTCCACAATTATCATACTGAATGCGCCCTTGCCGAAGTCATTCAGCAGAATGTCCTGACCCTGTATGGTTTCCATAGTGTCGGGCAGGTAATTGAGCATATCATAATTTATTCTTGTAGCTATCATACCGAGTACCGATGGTATCAGCAGTACGACCGCAACTATAAGAATGATTACTCTGTGCTTTGTTATCCATTTGCCTAGCTTAATCATCTTTGTCCTCCCCTGTTGCTTGTTTCTACATAGATTTTGTCATCGGCGTGTACTTTTTTTTTATAGCCTTGACTGTGTATGCGGCGATCCATATATTTGAAATGCCGTCCGCAAGCAATGTGATACCGAGCAGAACAGTAAGCGCTACCGCACTCTCAAAGGGATTTACGAGTAACAGTATTCCTATTCCGCCTGTAACTATTGCGCTGACAAGAATCAGCCACCAGCTCCTTACGCCGAAACGCTTTGCATCAACGGCTGTCTGTATCTTCATTATGCCGTCAATCATAAAATAAATGCCCATTATGACAGGCACCAGAGCCATTATATTACCCGGATGGATAATAACTACAAGTCCGAGCAGGATCGCTATGATACCGAATGCAAAGTCAAACTGGAACGCCAGACCGTAGGGGTCGGCTGAAAAATATCCCGTGATTTTTACAATGCCGAATACTATAGCTGCTATTCCGAGCATATAGCATACCGCAAGCATTGAAATCTCCGGGAAAAGAATAAGTATAAGTCCTATGACCGCTATTGCGGCGCAAGTGGAAATATATGCTGCTTTTGCACGTTTGATAAATCTCATGATTTTCAGTCCTTTCTTTTTTCTTTACAGCTATATTTTAACCCGCCGTGACGGTTTTATACAACGGTCAATCCTGCGCCACTGTTCAATTTTAGGGCAATCGGTATAAATTGACCGATTTTTTAGGCAGATGCGACTTTTTTGCCTAAAACTTGAATTTTTAACGGGAATGTTGTATAATTATAACCGTAAAATAGAAAGCAGGAGAAACCACAGGCTAAAAACGGAGGTAATATGTCCGAACTTACCAAAAAGAGCAATACAGGAATCGTTCAAAAAACTGCTGAGCAATCAGCCCTTAGATAAAATAACGGTAAAGAACATCACCGATGACTGCGGAGTGAACCGCAACACGTTCTATTATCATTACAGCGATATTTATCAGCTTCTCGAAGAAATCTTCCTTACTGAAGCACAGAAATCCGTAGAAAAGATGGAGGTCGGTCAGTCGTGGGAGGAAGGGCTCAAGACAGGACTTTGCTTCGTAAAGGAGAACAAGAAGCTTATATACCATGTATATAGCTCGCTTCACCGTGAAACTATCGAGCGTTATCTTTACAGCGTTTCACTTGACTTTGCCGGCAAATTCATTGATAACGTTTCGAAGACGCTGAAACTCAGCGTTTCCGACGATGACAAGAAGTTTATCGCATCATTCTATAAATACGCAATTGTCGGCATTGTCCTTGACTGGCTCGAGGGCGGTATGAAAAACGAGCCCGACGAGCTTATCGAAAGGATGTCCAAACTGCTCAGCGGCACTCTCAAGACCGTACTTGAAAACGCCGTAAAAAAGTAACAATCGCTTTTCGCACGGTCGGCAACATTGACAGTTAACGGTACTTACTTTCTTTATAAAATATTTATTCAGATTTTTCAACATATTTACCGTATTTCTTCTATCAATTATTGACTTTTTTTTTGTGGAAGTATTGTATAATCAAAGCAGGATACTGTGCTATTCTTTCATAAGGTATAAAAATGTCGGCCTGCATTTTGATGCAGACTGTTTCGATAATAAGGGAGAAATTTATGAAGAAGATTATTGTAACATTTATTGCGACAATAACAGCGGCGCTTCTGCTCTGCTTTTCCGTAAGTGCGTTTGACAATAACGACTACGGCGGTGGCGGCGGTTACGACTACGGAGGCGACTATGGCGGCGGATATGACTACGGCGGTAACGATTACGGCGGCAGCAGCTACAGCGGCGATGTCGACCCCGTTTCTGTTATAATAGGTATAGGCATCGTTGTTGTTATTATTATCATTTCGACAATCGGTGGAACTAAAAAGAAATCCGGCGGCGGCACAACACGTCCTTCATCAATGAACGGCGCAAACGTTGTACTGCCCAACAGAACCGAACAGATAGAAGGTATTATAAAACAGAAGGATCCCAACTTCTCCGCTTCCGACACCTTATCACTTTCACAAAGCAGGTATACATAGATATTGAAAATGCCTGGTGCAAGCGTGATATGACCCCCGTAAGACCGGTTATGCACGAAAACCTTTTTACAACACCACCTGCAAGCAGGTACAGGCGAAGATAGAACAGGGCGTTGTTTACCACTACGAGAGCATCGCTATAGATACGGCTTACCTTACCTCGTATGAGCGTGATTCGCAGTTTGAATATGTAACAGCGTACCTCACCTCAAGAATGATAGATTATCAGGTGGACGAAAAGACAGGCAAGATCATAAGAGGCGACAAGACTACACGCTGGGTTCAGAAGTACAAGATGAAGTTTGTGCGTTCGCTCGGTGTCGAAACAAAGACGGAAACCGGCAAGATGACCGGACACAACTGCCCCAACTGCGGCGCGCCGCTTGAGATTTCTTCTTCCGGCGTATGCGAATACTGCGGCTCTGTTGTAACAACAGGTCAGTATTCATGGGTACTGACAGATTTCTCAGGTATAAGAAACGATACTGTAGACGACGGTATAAAGGGAGTATAATGTGGATATAACATCGTTCATTCTTTCAATATTAAGCTGGCTTGCTCCCCTTATAGTCATCGGCATCATTGTACTTGTCATTGTGTCGAAGGTGCGGAGCGCATCGCAGAAATATCTCGGTATGTCGCCGTCACAGGCAATGGAACTGATAAACAAGGGTGTCAAGGAGGAAGCTACCACTCCTAAGGGTATAACAGCCCTCAGTGAAATGTACGGTCCTGCCATCACCCGTGATTTCCCCGAAATAGGATACAAGGGCATGGAGGTCAAGGCAAGAAATGCAATAGTCGCAATTCTCAATGCCATAATGAACAAAAATGCCGAATCGCTTAAGGCAAGCGAATATACGCAGGATCTTATAAATAAGGTCAATAACCGTATAACCACCCTTAATGCGAACAACGAAAAAAGAGATTTTCAATAATATAAAAATTCACCGTTGCGGAATCGCAAACTACCAGAACAGAAGCAAGGAAGCAACGGCAAGGTTTGAAATTTCTCTTCAGTATGAATATGCAAAGGTGTCGGAAGAAAAGGCAGACAGCGCAAAGCCTGCGCTTATGCAGACAGCGTACAGCGTAACGCTCGCTTACAAGCAGGATCTGCACGAACAGACGACAAGCATTGTATTTTCAAGCAACTGCCCCAACTGCGGCGCTCCCATTGATGCGTCTGCAAAGGGCAAGAAGTGTCCGTACTGCGGAAGCGGCATTACTGAAATTGCCGACCGTATATGGCTGGTCAACGATTTTAATTTAGTAAAATAAATTAAAAACTCAACACGAAAGGAAATATTACTATGGGACTTATTAAAGCAGCTGTAGGCGCACTATCAGGTACTCTCGGCGATACCTGGAAAGAGGCCATTCACTGCCCTGTTATCGGCAACGATACTGTTGTTGTTAACGGCGAGAAGATGCACAACGGTAATGCAAGAAGCAGTAACGTCAAAGGGAACCGACAACGTTATCAGCAACGGCTCGGCAATCATGGTTGAAGAAAACACCTGTATGCTGACCCTTGACAACGGCAAGATAACAAACGTTGTTACAGAACCCGGACGTTACATACTTGACAACTCGACAGCACCTTCGATCTTTGCAGGTCAGATAAAGGATTCGCTCAAGGATCTTATTTCAAGATTCACATACGGCGGAACACCTGCCACCGAGCAGAGAGTAATCTACATCAACCTTCAGAAACTGCCCGGAATCCCCTTCGGTACAGGAACACCCGTTCCCTATCCCGATCCCCGTTATAATACAACAGTAGAGCTGCGTTTCTACGGCACATTCGAGGTTCAGATACCCGATGCCGAGAATGCCTGCAAGTTCTACGCAGAAGTTCTCAGCAAGGGCGTAAACGCTCCTCAGGTCTACGTTAAGGACATTTTCAAGAACGAGCAGTACAAGAACGAGTTCATGCAGTCACTGATGGTAGCGTTAAACCTAAGCTTTCAGCAGAAGGCTACAGCTACAACCAGATCACGAGCCAGCTCAACAACCTTACCAACAAGACTAAGGACGAAACCGCTAACAACTGGGCACAGAGAGGTCTGATGCTCACAAATATCGGTCTTGGCCCTATCACGATCTCCGAAGAAACAAAAAGAGCTTCTTAAGGATCGTCTTAAGGCTGATACAATGCTCGGCGGCGATGTTCAGCGTGCTATGATGACAGGTGCCGTTGCTCGTGGTATCGAAGCGGCAGGCTCAAATGAAAACGGCGCTATGATGGGCTTTATGGGTATGAATATGGCTATGAACGCAGGTAACAACGTTCTCGGCGGTATGCCTGCGGCTCCTCAGCAGACAACACCTCAGCAGCCGACTCCGGGCGGATGGAAATGCTCGTGCGGCGCAACAAACACAGGTGCATTCTGTTCTTCCTGCGGTGCTAAGAAGCCTGAGGCTTGGACCTGCTCATGCGGTCAGTCAAATACAGGCAAGTTCTGCGCTAACTGCGGCAAGAGCAAGGAAGGCGACGCTCCTGCCGCTCCCGCTCCTTCAAGCTGGACGTGCGAATGCGGCGCAACCAACACAGGCAAGTTCTGTGCTGAATGCGGCAAGTCAAAGCCTGCAGCTCCCAAGAAGTACAAGTGCGACAAGTGCGGCTGGGCACCTGCCGATCCGGAACATCCTCCGAAGTTCTGCCCCGAATGCGGCGACCCCTTCAACGAGGACGATCTGGTATAATAAACATAATAAACAAGCATTTACCCTCCCTCACGGGAGGGTTTTGTGCGGTTTGATCAAGATAATGAGTGTAGAACAATGAATACTGCGATAAGTTTTATAAAGAAAAATACAGTTATGGTGATAGCTTTACTGGCGGCGGTTATCACATCATTTATAGTTCCGCCCGACGAGAAATATCTCGATTATTTCGATTACAAGACGCTTGCCTGCCTTTTCAGCGTACTGGCAGTTGTATGCGCTCTTAAAAACGTACAGTTCTTTTATATTCTCGCCTGCAACATAGTAAAAAAATTCCGCAATATACACCTTTGCACAGTGGTGCTTGTATGGGTCACCTTCATAGGCTCTATGCTGATTGCAAACGATATGGCTCTGCTGACCTTTCTTCCGCTGGGATACTATGTACTGCATACCGCAGGCAAGGAACGCTATATGGCGTTCACGTTCATAATGCAGAATATCGCCGCTAATCTCGGCGGTATGCTCACCCCTTCGGAAATCCCCAGAACCTTTATCTTTATTCAAAGTTCAATATTCCGATAGGCGAATTTACGCTGATAATGCTTCCGCCGTTTATCCTTGCCGTTGCAATGATAACGCTATGCTGTGTTATCTTTGTAAAGCCTGAGCCGATAGAGCTTAAGTCCGCTCCCGAAAAAATCGACCGTAAACGCACAGCCGCTTATCTTTTCCTGTTCGCCATAGCTATAATTATCGTGTTCAATTTTATTCCGTACCTGATAGGTATGATATTCATCACGCTGACGCTTGTCGTTATGGACAGAAAGGCACTCGCCGCAGTTGATTATCCGCTTTTGTTCACATTCGTATTTTTTTCTTTATTTTTGCCGGAAATATGGCAAGGATAGATGTGATAAGGAGCCTGTTTTCATCCGCCCTTCAGCTTAACCCCCTGCTTTTCAGTGTGATTTCCTGCCAGTTTATAAGCAACGTTCCTTCGGCAATACTGCTCTCGCAGTTTACAAACGATTATCACAGCCTCTTGCTCGGAGTTAATATCGGCGGTGTCGGAACGCTGATAGCTTCACTCGCAAGCCTTATAACGCTCAGCAAATACAATTCGCTCTGCCCCGGCAAGACAGGCAGATATATAGCTGAATTCTCCGCTTTCAATTTCAGCTTTCTTATTGTACTTACTCTATTCTGTTCGTTTCTCGTCTGAGCTTATGTAGTCGATCATCAGACATTCGTCAAGCATTTCGTCTGTAAAACTGCTGTTTGCGCTTTCGTACCGTCTGATGTTATCCTCCTTCATCCACTTCTCGATGGTAGGGTCTACAGGCATATTCTGCCGCCCGTGCATATCAGCCCATTTATTGAAACGTTCAAAATATCGCTCAACGTTGTCCGCACCGAAGCATTCGGCTAATTTTGCTTTGTATGCGGCGGCGGAGAGCGATTTTTTGTCGGTTTCGTCCGACAAAACGGCACTTACCTCATCAAAACTGCTCTTAACTGTGCTGTCCTTATCTGAACTTTCCTTGCCTGTGCCGTCATCTGACAGGCAGATGTCAGACGTTTGACTACATTTTGTTGTCACAGCCTTTTCTTGCCCGGCTGATTTTCTCTGCTCTGCCGCTTTTTCGGGATCGAGTATATACATCCCGTCAGCACGGACATAGAGCATATCACGCTCATCTGAAAACGAGGTCTTTTTCATACGGTCAGAGCGTATGTGGTTATTTATCTTCCAATGAGCAATTGCATATACGCCTGACTCAAACGGGACAATAAAGCCGTTTTTTGCACAGTGCTTCTATATCGCCTTCACTGCACCCCGTAAGCCTGCGTACATATCTGGCGCAGTTGACAAACCCTTCATCGTCAGCATACATTGAAAGCTGAAAGTACAGCACCTGTGCCGGCGATGGCAGATCGATAAATTTATCGCTCCATAATACCTGCTTTGAAAACATCCTCTTTTCTGCCATTTTTACATTTCCCCTTTCTTATGGCACCAAAATAATCAACAATTTGTCGATATAGGTATTATAGCACTGTTTTCTTTGCTTGTCAACCCTATGTTGCAAAAATTTGTTTGTTTAAGAGGACAATTTAACGTAATGTAGACAAAAAACCGCAGGCTATGCCTGCGGTCAGTTTGTAGAAAACGTATTTTGTTTAAAGTGTTTCTGCTGTATCATTCATCTCAGGCTATGATAGCAAGCTACCGATAGTTCTTTTTGTCGGATAGCACTTCTCGGATTCGCTATTCGAATCCAATGCACCTGTCAATATGAAAGAGGGAGACAACCAAAGGGATCAGGACAAGGGACTTGACAGCCCCTCTCCCTGTCCCTTAGGTTTTCTCCCTCTTGGCTCCCTCTTTCCTTACCCATACCCACACCCCGTCGGGGGTGTCGGCGGAACTCATAAAACCACCTGAACATTGTATATCCTGTCAATGCAGGGACGCTTAACGCTACACGTCCGCATATTAGTACATATATCTCAGGTTAGTAGCGTTTTTTTTGAAGAGTCAATGTCAGTGCAGTTGTACAGATATACTCACGAAAATATTAACTACTTGTCGGTGCGGAAAGTGTTTCCGGCGGTGTTGGCGATACATTTTAATGTACAGCTTTAACAATCGGTTTATCGACAGACTAACCGCAGGCTATGCCTGCGGTCAGTCTGGCTGTACGCAATTTATCACTGCACTTCAACGATAGTGATGTTTTCTCCCGCTACCTCGACCTCTGACAGTAACGCACTCTTTATCTGAGCCGCCTGTGCGGTATCAAGTCCGCTCGACTTCACGATAATGTTGGCGCTGTTGTCGCTGAGATAGCAAAAGAACATCCTCAAATCCCTGCGCCTTGAGCGTTGTTTCTATCTTGTTTTCGGCTTCCATAAGGTCGGTAAGCTGTTTAGCGTCCTGTGCAACAACAGCAAGCTCGTCTTTGGTCATATCTCCGCCGCCGTAAATGCTCTTCAGCGTTTCCTTTGCTTCTTCTCTGCTCGCCTGCTTATCGATACGGGCTTTTGCAAAATATTCCTCGCTGTCGGACGCACTGTCACTTCTGATGTCGCTCTTAGCGGCGGTTGCGACAATGTCGCTGTCCTTGTCGGTATCAGCCTTAGTTTTGGATTTTTCGTTTGAAACGAGCCTTGTGTCGCCGTAGTTGTCCCCAGAAACGTTCTTGCCGGCGGCACTGCTTCCTATGGCAAAATTAGCGTACAGCCCTACCGCAAGCACAAGTGCAAGTCCTGCCGCAACCAGATGCTTTTTGCCAAGTATAAGATTGATTCTCGGTCTTTTCATAATAAATACCTCGCTTATGTTGTAATACATATTTTCGATGCGGAAACGTCAAGAGCCGTTCTGACCGCATTGATTGCCCTTTCTGCCGTCCTGTTGCTTATCGCCTGAGGACAGACTACGGTTATGCCGAGTACCGTGTGCTTATCTTCATCAAGCCGCACCGTTACATTCGGCACCTCGTCTATTCCGTCCATAGCGGTGAGCATTTCGGTTATACGCTGTTCCAGCGCCTGCTCATCGGTAACAGCGTCTTCTGTGCTTTTCCCGAAGTCTGAGAGAAATATAAGAGCTATCGCCACTATGCCTGAAATAAACGCAAATTTTATCAGCTTTTCGGATTTCAGTAGATCTTTCATAAAATGCCTTTTCTGTTTCTTATCTTGATTTTGAATATCTGACGGTTATTTCATCTCCCGATGCCGCCTGCACCAGAGCGACCGCATCGCATATGTAAGCTTCGTCTGCGTCAGCGTCAAATACAAGCTCGACCTCAGTAATAGATATGCAGAAAGCACCGTCAATATGCGCAATTACATATACTTTATCATAATCAAAACCGTTATCGCAAAGCAGCCGCTCTATCTTCTCCCTTACAGCCCTCGCCGCAGTGACCCTTGCCTGCTCTGACAGCTTTTCGCTGAAATCCACCTGCGGAACATTAATCGCCTGCGTATCAATGCTGACAGACGGTATGATGCCTTTTTACCGCATTGATAAGACATAACGAGAATATGCAGGCGATCAGAAATGTTATCCGTGTCTTATATTTTTCGGACGGGATGAGCATTCTCAGAAGCCCTGTAGCCGCACCGAGTATGCATATGCAAAGAGCCGCCTGTTTGATTTCCGTCATACCGCACCTCCTGCCATAAAAATCATCAGTGAAATCGAAATTACCGCCATTAAGAGAAACGAAACGAGCATAGCTGTGATTATCGAGCTTACGCCCCTCAGCGCATTTCATAAGCCCTGTCAGCTGTGATATGCCGAACAGATCGCTGAACGATGCCGCAAGCGAGAATGCCAGCTTATAGCAAAGCACAGAAATTATTGACGGCAGGATAAGCACTCCACCTGTGATTATTCCGAAAAACACCGAAATTATTCCGTATGATTCCTATGCCGCCGTACATTACCGACAGCGAGTCGGAAACCGCTCCCCGATAAACGGAACGCCGTTTGAAACGGTAAACCTTGCGGCTTTTATTCCGACATTATCGGACGGCACAGTGATAAAGCTCTGCATTGCAAGAAGCGCCACGAATACGGTCATTATAAGACCCAGTATCCATATAACCGTCTTTTTCACCGCTTGTGCAAGCGTTTCCAGCTTCAGTTCGCCGCATACGCTCCCTGCAAGCGATATTCCGAGTATGCTCATTGATACAGGCATAAGTATCTTTGACGCAAGCTGCATATAGCCCTGCGCACCGCCCATTACAACGGTAATATTGAACATTGCCGCAGAGCTGACGTGACCGCTTGTTGCAAGTATTCCGGCAAAAGCAGGGATAAAGCTTGCAAGGAATACGCTTCCCGACTCAAGCGTTTTTTTTGATGCCGCTGTCAGTGAATCGCTTGCGGCACTCACGGTTATCGTACTGCACGCAAGCACCGACACGAGCGAAAATACAGTTTTCAGATTTCCGCTTGTGTTATCCGCAAATACGTTTGCGATACTGCAAAGAAGCGTTACCGAAATCAGCGAGATAAGTAGCTTCAGCGGGCTTTTGATGCTTTCCCACAACATACCCGTGACATTGCTTATCACCTTATCGACAGACAGTGCCTCGCTGTCTATGCTTTGCGGCGTTATTCCTGCGTCCGAGAGGCTCTTTTCAAGCTCAGGCGGTATATCGGCACTGTACCCGTCGATTATTACGCTTTCTTCGGCATAAGCCCTGTAAGGAAACGCTGCAGCCGTGAGCAGTACGATAAGCAGAATAAATGTTTTAATAACAGCTGTTTTCATAGTCCCTCACTGTAAAAGTTGTTTTATTACCTCCATAAGTCTGCTGAATACCGGCAACGCCAGTATGACTATCGCAAACTTGCCTGCAAGCTCTATCTTAGACGCTATCGACTTTTCGCCTGCGTCACTGCAACTGTCCGATGCCATTTGCGTTATATAGCATACGGCAAGCGATTTTACCAGCACGTCAGCGTATGACGAATCGGGAACGGCTGTTTCGAGATAGCCCGATACGGTTTCTATCACAGGCTTTACCGCCGACACAGCCGCACCCAGCATAAGCATACCCGTTATCAGCGTTATATAGATGCTGAATTCAGGCTTGTACTGCTTTAATACCGATGACAGAACAGCTCCGATAATGCCGGCTCCGACAAATGCAATTATATTCATATTTACCGTTCCTTGCTTTCCGCCTATAGATTGAAAATACTTTTTTTGATCGTGTCGAACAGATTGCTTATTTCCGTTACGATCATCATCAGCACGACAATAAGCCCAGCTATAGTAGTCATCATTGCCTGCTCCTCTCTGCCCGAGCGTTGCAGAAGCTGATTGAGAACGGCTACAACGATACCTATCGCCGCAATCTTGAAAATAAAATCTACATTCATACTACACCGCCGCTTTCTATATCAGCATTATTCCGACCGCCGCACCGAGCATTATCCCAAGCGTTGTGTACAATCTGCCCTTGCGTTTTCTTTCCTCCTCGGCGGTTTTCAGCTGAAAGGAAAGACGCTGTCCGGCAAGTGCGAGTACAGCCGTTTCGCCATCTGTATTGCTTTTGCCGATAGTCCTGCCAAGTTCGGATAATATCTGCCTGTCATCCTCTTTCAGATAACCGCTTTTTGACACGCATATATCCCACTCACCGCTTATATCACCGCCGTTTTCGCTGAGTTCAACCAGTTTGTCCGAAATGTAACAGCCGGAGCTTTTTGCTCCGCTCTGAAAATTTCAGCGAGCTTGTATCCCGCTGAAGCCTATATAGCAACTCATACTTTGCACAAGCGTTATATACGAGTTGATTACCCTGCACCGCTCACTCAGCCTGCCCGAAAAATACATACCCGTCGCACCGCCGCTGAGCGTAGTCAGCAGGAATATAACAATTCCCGTCATGCCGTTCATATCGTACACACGGCATTCGCTTCGGCAGTGATAAGCTGTTTCACCGCTGTTATCCTGTGGCTTTGCACAAGCGCTATATGCTGTATCGCTCCGCTGTCGATAACCGTCCTTATGCCCTCGTTGCGATAAGCCTCCTCGATGCTGTCTGCGTGAGCCGTCATTATCAGCCCCGATCCCGAATTCACAGCCTGTCTTATACTTTTTGCATCAGCCCCAAGCTCATCGGTCACGATATAATCGGGCGACATACAGCGCACCGCCCTTATTATCCCGTCCGACTTGCCGTATCCGCTGAAGACATCGGTCATAAGCCCCACATCAAGACACGGCTTCCCGTTATACACCGCCGCAATCTCATGCCGTTCATCAATAAGTGAAACCCTGAACATTCCTCCTATACATCTGCATAAATCACGCAGTATCGTGGTTTTTCCGCTCAGCGCCCTCCCTACTATCAGAAGTCCCCTGCTCCTGCACTTGCTTTCAAACAGCGGCAGCAGATCCCTTTGCCGCCCCGTAATGCTGACGTGCTATCCTTATGTTTATCGAACTGAAATTCTTCACCGTCTGAAGCCCGCCGTTGCCGTACACCGCAGTACCGCATAAACCTGCCCTGTGACCGCCGTACAGTGTTATAAATCCGTTGGCTATATCTTTTTCGTAAGTATGGAGCGAATTCTGACATATTGCGCTTATGCACTCTGCCAGCATTTCGCTGTCGGGCGTTATCTGCGTTATATGGTTTTGCATTCCCGTGCGGATTATTATCGGATAGCCGCTCCTTATACGGATTTCTTCCGCTGTCTGCCGTATCGCATTCGGCACCGATGCAAGACCGGGGGAAAAATTCTTACCGCACAGCGTATTGCTGTATCGTATTCGCAGGTTTTACTTTCTATCATTTTTTTCATTTCCTTTCAGCTTGTCTTTTTTGTTTAGTAAAGTTTATGCGGAAGGATATAAAAAAAAGAACGCACGATTTCTCGTGCGCTCTGAACCTATTGAATTTTATCCAATCTGCAAATTACGGTTATTCTTCCGAAATCACCGTTTTGATATGAAGCTCCTCAAGCTGCTTATCGTCAACTGCCGACGGGCACTGCGACATAAGCTCGCTTGCGTCCTTTACCTTCGGGAAAGCAACTACATCTCTCAGGCTGTCTGCACCGCAAAGGAGCATCGAAAGCCTGTCAAGACCTATACCAAGACCGCCGTGTGGAGGTGCGGCATACTTGTATGCGTCAACAAGGAAGCCGAACTTTTCTTCGATCTCCTTATCGGTAAGACCGAGAAGTCTGAACATTCTCTCCTGAAGCTCAGGGTCTGTGATACGAATAGAACCACTGCAAAGCTCGATGCCATTGAGTACAAGGTCATAAGCCTTCGCTCTTACCTTGCCCTTGTCGGTATCAAGATACTCAAGGCATTCCTCCTTAGGCATTGTGAACGGATGGTGCATAGCAAGCCAGCTTTCCGACTCATCGTCCCACTCGAAGAACGGGAACTCGGTAATCCATAAGAAGTTGTATCCGCTGTCGGGTACTATGCCTATCTGCTTGCCGACCTTAAGACGCAGAGCGCCGAGTACGGGGAGCGTAACCTTGTTCTTGTCCGCAACGATAAGCACAACGTCGCCCTTTTCACAGCCGAGGTGCGAAAGGATAGCGTCAAGCTCGCCTTCTTTAAGGAACTTTGCAAACGAACAGTTAGGTGCATCATCGTGCCAGCGGATATATGCAAGACCCTTTGCGCCGATGCCCTTTGAGAACTCGGTCAGCTTGTCGATTTCCTTTCTTGTAAGAACACCTGCGGCATTCTTTGCAACGATCGCTCTTACACTGCACTGCCGCCTGCGGCAATAGCCGAAGAAAATACCGAGAACTCTGTATCGCTTTACAATATCGGACAGATCCTGTATCTCCATACCGAAGCGTGTATCGGGCTTATCCGAGCCGTAACGTGACATAGCGTCGTTATATGTCAGTCTGGGGAGCGGAGTTGTAATATCAACATCAAGAACATCCTTCATCAGCTTTTTGATGAAGCCCTCTGTAAGTTCAAGTATCTCGTCAACGTCCATAAATGACATTTCAAGGTCTATCTGCGTAAATTCGGGCTGTCTGTCTGCACGCAGATCCTCATCTCTGAAGCAGCGGGCGATCTGAATATAGCGGTCAAAGCCCGAGATCATAAGTAACTGCTTGTATATCTGGGGCGACTGCGGAAGCGCATAGAACTTGCCCTCGTGAACTCTTGACGGTACAAGATAATCTCTTGCTCCCTCAGGAGTTGATTTCATCATCATAGGTGTTTCTATTTCGAGGAATCCGTTATCATAGAAATATTCACACGGGCTGTCTTTGCAATCCTGTGACGCATTATAAGGTTATCCTGCAACTTCTTTCTGCGAAGGTCGAGGTATCTGTATTTAAGACGAAGCTCCTCGTTTGTCTTTGTATCGTTTACTATCTCAAACGGCGTTGTCTGAGCCATCGAAAGTATACGAAGGTCGGTAACGAGAATTTCAACGTTGCCTGTCTTTATATCGTTATTCTTGCTCTCTCTTTCACGCAGAAGTCCCTGCGCCATAAGCACATATTCGCTCTTTATCTGCTTTGCTTTTTCAAATACGGCAGGCTCTGTTGTATCGTCGAATACAAGCTGAACAATGCCTGTGCGGTCACGCAGGTCAACGAACATAAGGCTGCCCTTATCTCTTACTCTCTGTACAAATCCCGCTACGGTAACGGTACTGCCGATACCCTCGACCTCGCCGCAATAATGTGTGCGCTTAAGACCTTTCATTGTGTCTAACATAAAATCTATACCTTTCCTACGGTTCTACCCGTTTATTTCCAACCGACAGACATAAGTGTCTGACGATAAACCTTTACAATTATAGCATTTTTCTGTCGGCTTTTCAAGTAGTGAGGAGAAAAAAAAAGCAACCGCAGAAAACTGCGGTCATTATATATTTCTGCTTTTTACTTTGCTTCAGTCCGCTTTTTTTAATTCCCCGAATCAACAGAGTTTGCGCTGATTTTGTCCGATATTGCTTTCTCTGCCTTCTCAGGCTCTTCCGACGCTATAAGAAAGCACAGATCGCCCTTTTTTGGAATACCACCGTCCTGCTTACGATTTTTTCCTGCTCGGGATATGTTCCGAACTGCTTTATAAGGCTGTCTTTCCTGCTTTGCAGTGCGGCTTTCACACCGTCCGTGTCATCTGCACGCACAGCAATTATCTCCGACAGCTCAACGCTTATTGCCTGCTGATATACGCAGTAATCCGTGATACCGTATTTGCTGAAATCCATTATCGTATCAAGCAGCGTGCTGTCCGGTTGCTTTTACCATTTCGGGAAAAATCGCCGCTGTTAAGCGCTGTGAGTACAAGACCCTCGCAGGAAATATCATCGTCAGCCACCTTAGTTACCGTCCATTTTGTAGACGAACGGGAGGAGCTGTCCGCCTGCTGTACAGAGGACGAAACATCATCGGCACAGCCGCAGAGCATTGCGGCAATGATTACGGCTATTAATACAGCGAGTGATTTTCTCATTTGCTTTTTATCCTCTCAAGATTTGCCGAAAGCGCATCGGGGAGCTTGTGCTTATCCTTGTCGTACCACGGCAGATCCTCACGCATTATGACATCGGGATGAGCCATAACACGCTTCATAAAGTCCTCTGTCATATATTTTTCGTTTATCACAGTATAGCCGTCTTTGTCGAAAACAGGCTTGTACCCTTCCCTCTTGTAGACAAACTCGCCCCACCACGGGAGCCACCACAGCCACATGGCGTTGTCCTTTTTCATCTCATCGGGATCGGGGATATAACCGCATTCGGACAAGGTTATCATCTTGCCGTGTGCAAGCTCGGTCATATATTCAAATCTCTGCTTCTGGGAAGAATGATCGTATTCCTTTACCGAATAAATATCATCTCCGCAGATGTCAAACGTGTCCGGCTTACCTCCATACACTTGTCCTGACCGTTCCATACCCATATAAGATTGGTCAGCTTGTGATAATTTTCCATACGGTCAAATATCATATACCACAGCTTTTTATACGCTTCACGGTGCTGTTCGTCGTGGTTTCCCCACCAGAACCAGTTGCCGTTTGCCTCGTGCAGAGGCCGCCACAGCACTGGTATATCAAGCTGTGCCATACGCTTAAGCTCGGCTGACACCATATCTATCTCACGGATAATAAATTCATATTCCGCAGTGCCTTCGGTTACACCCTTGCATAAATCGAAGCAGGTCTTGTGATCGTAATCTGTCGTCTTGTAGTAGAATGATGAGCCTTTGGAATAATCGTTCATATCGTTCGGAGCGTACCAGTGCCAGCACATTGTGACAATGCCTCCGCACTGAGTAGCCCATTTTATCGCCCTGTCTACCTGATCGTCCGTTTTCTTGCAGGAGCTTACCCCCATAAAGTCATATCCTCTCACGGCAGGGAGTTTTCCCGTCAGATGATAGTACACAAGATCCTCGACTTCTTCACTTTGCAGATACTGCTGACCTGCCAGATGTTTTTTTGCCGTAAATGCTTTTAAGGTATTCAAAAAGCATTTTTGTGTTTTTGCTCGCCTGCTTTGAAACAAGCTCAGCGTTTAAATCTGTAGTATACGCCATAGTTCCTCACATTATATCTTTACTTGTTCTTCTGCTCCTGTAACGTTCTTACCGTTCTGAGTAGGAATTTTGTCGGAGCAAATCTTGAGCCTGCCGCAGCCGCCTTGGTGGTAACGCCGGGGATTATCAGCAGATCGCCGCATAAAAGACGCTCGATAGCATAGTCCGCAACATAAGCCTCGTTCTCGCTCTCGGTATTCCGAAGCTCTTTACGCCTGCAACGCTGTTGAATTCGGTATCTACAGGTCCGGGGCAAAGTGCGCTTATCACTACCCTGCTGCCTGTGCTTCTCAGTTCCTCGTAAACCGCCTTGGTAAGCTGTACGACATAGTTTTTTTGTCGCATAGTATGTTGCAAGCAGAGGTCCTGCCATAAAGCCTGCAACAGACGCAGTGTTAAGGATATATCCGCTGTTTCTTGCGGCAAAATCACGCAGGAACAGCTTTGTCAGAATATGAACAGCCTTTATATTGACGTTTATCATCGAAAGTTCGTCTTTAAGATCTGTTTCAAGGAACGGACCGTATAGACCGAATCCCGCATTGTTAAAGAGAAAATCAATTTTATAATCCTTTACCTTGTTGTAAAGCCCGAAACACTGCTCCTCTTTCGAAAGGTCGGCTGTAATTGTTTTGACCTTTATTTCGGGACAGTTGTATACGATTTCTTCCTTGAGTGCCAGCAGACGCTCTTGTTCTTCTTGCGACAAGTATAAGATTTACCCCTCTTGTAGCAAGGTTTTTCGCCATTTCTTTTCCGATTCCCGAGCTTGCGCCCGTAATAAGTGCGATCATGTCAGATTCCTTTCCCGGTCAGATAACCGTGTTCATCAAGATATTCTTCAAGTATATCAGCCGCCATACAGACGATTTTCGGACAAGGCCGTTTTTTATAATACTCATTCGTTCTTTCTGCGGGTATATATGTGCCTTCTGGCTTTGACAGTCCGAGAAGCTCCTTGCAGATTATACTGCCGTTTTTCTTTTCTGAAGCGTGAAGCAAGCTCCTGTATTGCGGCATAGGTGGATTTCTTGCCCTGTGCGTCCGAAGGATCGCTGTAGCCTGCCACTATACCCAGTACGATGAACATTCCGCTTACTGCGCCGCATACCTCACGCATACGTCCCATACCGCCGCCGAAGCCCGATGCAAGCATAGCCGCCGTCTTATCGTCAAGCCCCGTTATATCCGAATAGCTGAGCAAGACCGCCTGTGAGCAGTTATACCCTTCCATAAACAGTTGTTCGGCTCTTTTGCCATATTCGCCCATAGAAATACCTCTTTTCTGTTTTTGCTTTCACACAGTCCTTACGGCTCGGCTTATGGATAGTATATACTAAACCGCCGCCGATTTCAAGCCCTGAACGCAAAAAAATCCGGCAGGATGTGCGGATTCTTTTTGCAGTCTTTATAAATCGTCAGATTTCTGCGTCATCGTCAGAAACGCTGTGCTTTACTCTATCTCTTTCTTCGGCTCTCTTGCCGTTGTTGAATCGGTCAACAGTGCCTACAAGATAGCCTGTTATACGGCGGATACGCTCAAATCTTGTGTTGTCGCCGTGATCGCTTCTTCCGCACTTGGGGCATACGTCACCGATTATACCCGTATATCCGCAGCAGGGATCTCTGTCTACGGGGTGGTTTATCGAGCCGTAGCCGATGCCTGATTCCTTCATGCATCTGATAATCTGCCTCAAATGCCTCAAGGTTCTGAAGCGGGTCGCCGTCAAGCTCTACATAGCTGATATGACCTGCGTTTGTGAGTGCGTGATAAGGCGCTTCCAGCTTGATTTTTCTGAATGCGTTGATGGGGAAGTAAACAGGTATATGGAATGAGTTCGTGTAGTATTCTCTGTCTGTTACGCCCTCGATTTTGCCGAACTTCTTGCGGTCGATCTTTACAAATCTTCCCGAAAGACCTTCTGCGGGTGTTGCGAGGAGCGAGAAGTTAAGACCGGTCTTCTTGCTTTCTTCGTCCATTCTTGCTCTCATTCTGCCTATAATACGCAGACCGAGCTCCTGAGCCTCCTTGCTTTCGCCGTGATGAACGCCGATAAGCGCCTTGAGGCATTCAGCAAGACCTATAAAGCCTACAGAAAGCGTACCGTGCTTTAAAACCTCTCCGATAGTATCGTTTGGGTTGAGCTTTTCTGAGTCGATCCATATTCCCTGTCCCATAAGGAACGGATAAGTTCTTTACTTTCTTTTGCGACTGTATCTTGAATCTGTAGAGAAGCTGATCTACGACAAGATTCATTCTGTCCTCGAGCATCTCAAAGAACTTTACAATATCTCCGCCTGCAAGTATGCCGAGTCTGGGCAGATTTATAGATGTGAACGAAAGGTTTCCTCGTCCTGTTACTATTTCTCTTGTGGGATCGTAAACATTGCCTATTACACGGGTACGGCATCCCATATATGCGATTTCCGTATTATAGTCGCCGGGCTTGTAGTACTGAAGGTTGAACGGAGCGTCGATGAACGAGAAGTTCGGGAACAGTCTTTTAGCCGATACTCTGCAAGCCAGCTTGAACAGATCGTAGTTCGGATCGCCCTCGTTATAGTTAAGACCGTCCTTTACCTTGAAGATATGTATTGGGAAGATGGGTGTTTCGCCGTTGCCAAGACCTGCCTCTGTAGCAAGCAGAACGTTCTTTATTACCATTCTGCCTTCGGGAGAGGTGTCTGTACCGTAGTTTATGGATGAGAACGGTATCTGTGCGCCTGCACGGCTGTTCATTGTGTTGAGGTTGTGTACAAGTGCCTCCATAGCCTGATATGTGGCTCTGTCGGTTTCTACTTCAGCCTGCTTCAGTGCAAATTTCTGTATCTTGTCGATTATTTCATCGCTGATATCGGGGCAAATCTCCCTGAGGCATTCACGCTCTGCGTCCTGATAGCCGTTATCGTTAGCGAGAACAGGACAAAGCTGCTTTTTCTTCTTCGAGCTTCTTTGTATATGCCTTTACATCGGCTTCCGCTGTTGCAAGGTCATCAATGCCGCCTATAAGCTCAAGTCCTCTTACGATATTCTGAGCATAGCGGTGCTTATATGTCTTTCTTACGCCGTCAGCCATAGAATAGTCAAAGTTGGGGATAGACTGTCCGCCGTGCTGATCGTTCTGGTTTGACTGGATAGCAATGCAGGCAAGCGCAGAATAGCTGCTGATCTCATTATGCTCTCTGAGGGAAGCCGTGACCTGTCGAGAAGCCGTTCTTGAACAGCTTGATAAGGTCGATCTGACAGCAGGTCGTGGTAAGCGTTAAAAAGTCAAGGTCGTGGATATGAATATCGCCGTCCCTGTGTGCCTTTGAATGTTCGGGAGCAAGAACATACATCTCGTTGAACTGCTTTGCTCCCTCAGAGCCGTATTTGAGCATTGTACCCATTGCGGTATCTCCGTCAATGTTGGCGTTTTCACGCTTAATATCGCAATCTCTTGCAGCCTTAAATGTAAGATCCTCATAGATCTTCATAAGGCTGGTGTTCATTTCTCTTACCCTTGTTCTGTCGGCTCTGTAAAGGATATATGCCTTGGCGGTCTTTGCGTGGCCGCTTTCAACAAGCACCTTTTCTACACCGTCCTGAACCTCTTCTACAGTGGGAAGCTCCCCTGTCTTATTTACGTTAGCCTCAAGATAATCGCAAACCTTTTCAGCCATTTCACCGGCTTCCTGATAATCGTTGCCACCGACAGCTCTCGCCGCCTTATATATAGCATCGGCTATCTTTTCAATGTTGAACGGCACTGTACGTCCGTCTCTCTTTTGAATTTTAGTCAGCATTAATTTCTCCCTCTCGTTTAAGCTTTAATCGTAAAACCACAATATGTAGTGGTGAGCGAAATACATTTAATATTATATAGTGTTATCTCCGATTTGTCAATATGTCATTTAGGAATAAGTAACTAAAAATCCGGGTTCATTTTTATACAATTTGTCTATTGACGATTGACGGATGCGGATATAACGTAAAGATAAAAAATACCGCCGTAGAAATTTACGGCGGTGCGGTATTTGTTTATAGCTGTGAATCTCCGTTTCATAGCCGGATTACAACAATCCGATATAGAAATTCAGTAGAATAAGCCCAAGAACCACATTGAAGCCGATGCCAACGCTAATATAAGGTATCCGCATACGGTTTGTACGCAGAAAACCCGACGCTATGCCTATCCACACGCACGATGCCATCACCGCAAGAAGAAGTATCACCGCAGCGATATTCTTAGGCAGTTCGCACCCCAAAAACGCAGTACAGACAAAGCAGGACACGCAGTTGGCAAGCGGCAGTATCCCAAGCGGAACGGTCGCTATGACCCAGCGGATTCTGTCGGCTCTGGCGAATGAGAACACTATAGCCCCAAGTATAAACGTTATAACAAGACACTCTATAGCCATACGGTTCTCCTTTCATTTTACTGATTTACTTAGCCATTGCCTTGAAATCTTCGATAGCCTTTGCGTTGTCGGCACAGATGATAAGTGCTACATAGTTACCGCTTGTAACTACGTTGTTGCCGTCTATCTTGTACATTTCATCGGGCGTATAGTCCTTGAATGCGGTGCTAAGGCTCTCTACACGCTTTTCGAGAACAGATTTTACGGCATTTACATCGTCGGCGGACTTCATCTTGAAAACCGCTATCTCATCGGGATAAGCGCCTGAGCCGCAGATATAGGCACTGTAGTTGTCTATCTTGTCGGCGGCAACGTCATAGTAGCCTGCCATGCGGTCTGCGCCTATTTCAGCCATACCGGGAAACTTGACATCTTCCTGTATCTTAGCTGTGATTGCGGCGGCTGTACCGGTCGCCGTACTGCTGTCAGAAGCCTCAGAAACGCTCTCGGAAACAGAGCCTGCATCGGATGTTACGGAGCTTTCCGAAGCCGATGACTGAGCGGGTTTTTCGGAGCATCCGCATATTGAAACTGCGACCATAGCGCAGACAATTCCTGCCATTATTCTCTTTGTGATACTGTTTTTCATTGTTCATAATTCCTTTCTTTTATGCACATTTTATATTAAGAATGTTTCTCAAGGAAACTTAGCATAACCTGATACGTTGAACCCATAAAGTGAATTCCGTCCATCTCGTGATATTCCTCGTAATAATATCCGTCGGGAGCGGTCAGCACAGAATGAAGGTCGAGAAATTTTGCCTTTGTGCCTTTGATTACGCTTTTTAATGCGGTATTATACTCGTTTATCGCAGATGTTGTAAGTGCGTTGTCGTTGTCTGCCTCGGCATAATATGTTATCGGCGGGATAGACAGAACGTATACCTTCGCTTTTTTGTGATTTGTGAAATATGTTGTACAAGTTCGCCCATACAATTTGCAAGGTAATTGCCGTCTGAATAGCCTACGCTGTTCGTGCCGAGCATAATATATATATTTTTGGGATTATTTGCCTTTATTTTACTGTTTATGGTTACACCGTCTATTTCGCTTTCCAATGCGGTTGAGGGGGCAAGCCCGAGCTTTGCGTAGACAAGGGACTCGTCAAGATAACCGTAAAGGTAAAGACCGGTGGTAATGCTGTCGCCTATGAACAGAGCATCATCAAAAAAATGAGGTATCGAAGTCTGTTGACGCTGTCGGACTGGCTTGTGGAGCGGTTTCAGAGGTTTTTGGCGGATCGGTCGGAGCAGGCTTTGGCTCTGTTGCTACAGCTGTAGTTTTCAGGCAGTGTCGTTTCGGTCGTTGTAACGGCTGTAGTAGCCGATGTAGTTACGATTTTAACGGTTGTCGCTACAGTTGATGATTTGGTGTCGGTTAACGATGTTTTTGCAGGGGTTGTTGCGTCATTTTTTGACAACGAACTATCCTGCGACACCGTTACGTCCGAACAGCTGCAAAGAACTATTGATAATATACAGATTAACGATATTGCTATTGTTTTACAATCAGCTATATGCTTCATTCTAATATATTGCCCCTTTGATATTTACGAAGAATGCTTCTGCAGGTAGCTGAGCATTACCTCGTAGGTTTTTCCCCATAAAGTGAATTCCGTCCATTTCGGCATAATCGGCATTGAAATATCCGTCCTTGTCTGAAAGGATGCTGTTAAGGTCGATGAATGTTGCCGAAGTGCCTGAAATTGCAGATTTGAGTTTTGTATTATAATCGGTGATGGCCTTAAGGGTAAGTGCGTTCTCGTCCGACTTCTCCGCTTCCTGTGTTACGGGCGGGATGGATACAACGTAAATCTTAGCCTTTGTAAGAGCCGAGATCTTTTCCACAAGCTCCTTCATATTGCCTGCAAGCGTTTCGTTATCGGCGTAGCCGACGCTGTTTGTGCCGAGCATTACGAATATCTTTTTGGGCTTGAATGAAGCAATCTTATCCGAAAGCGTCACTCCGTCAATGTCAGCGTCAAGCGCAGTAGAGGGTGCAAGACCCTGCTGAGCGAATACGTTTTGCTGATCGAGGAAGCCGTAAAGGCTAAGGCCTGTGGAGATACTGTCGCCTATGAACAGCGATGAGGAGAAATAGTCCTTATCAAAGTCAAGTGTCGGCTCATTATCCGATGTGGCAATGGATGAGTTGCTGTCGGGCTTTTCCGTACTGGCTGCTGTAGTAGCGGGAGCGGAAGTTTCGGGCGGTGCGGATGTCACCGCTGTGAACGGCGGATCGGATGAAGTATTATCCTCGCCGTTTATAATATTATAGGTAAAAAGAAACACACTGTGCAGATGATAAGAACCAGTAAAAGATTCAGAAATATCATAGACGGTGTTATTCCGAATTTATTTTTTCCTTTTTTCTGTGCCAAAACACACACCTCACAATCATACTGTATTATTATACAGCATTTTAAGGAAATAATCAATAGATAAAAATAAAAAAAATCGATGCGGTTTAAGCATCGATTTTTTATAAAGAACTGTTTATAACTTAGTCAGAAACGTAAGGAATAAGAGCTACCTGTCTAGCCTTCTTGATAGCTGTTGTAAGCTCTCTCTGATGATATGCGCAGCAGCCTGTTACTCTGCGGGGCAGAATCTTGTAACGCTCTGTCATGCACTTTCTGAGCTTAGCTACATCCTTATAGTCAATGAATTCAGCTCTGTCGGCACAGAATGCGCAAACTTTTTTTCTTGTACGCTTCATAGGACGAACTGTTGACTTTTCGTTCTTTTCTCTTTCAGACATTGTTTTATCCTCCTTATTTTGATCAGAGAACGGGTAATCGTCATCGTCACCGGATTCTACGGTGAAGTCCGAATTGTTACCCTGCGACACTGTGGGCGCTGTGTTTGAAGCCTGTGCAGGATGTTCAGGAGCGGCGTTTTTAGCGGCATTACCGGGGTAGCTCTGATAAGCAGAGGATGTACCCTGTGTGTTGTTTGCCTTTTCGCCTGTGAACGTGGAACGGTCAACGATGATCTCGGTAATGTAAGCTGTATTGCCGTTCTTATCCTGGTAAGATCTGTTCTGAAGCTCACCCTCGATAAGTATCATGCGTCCTTTTTGCAAAATATCTTGAAATGAATGCTGCCTCGTTACGCCATGCGACAACATTGAAGAAATCGGATTTTCTGTCTTCTCCCTTTGTCTGAAATCTGCGATCTACCGCAATTCTGAAAGAAAGCACGGAAGCACCCGCAGGTGTCGATCTCAGCTCAAGGTCGTTGACGATCCTGCCCATCATAATTACCTTGTTGTACATACGTTATCGTTTCCTCCTGTCTGTTTTCAAACCTTGATTACTTGCGTACCGTTACGAGCGAACGGAGAACGCCGTCAGTGATGTTGATGATACGCTCGAATTCCATAGGGAAATCAGGCTTGCAGTCGAAGCTGTAAACTACATAATAACCGTCGGTTTCGTAGTTAATCTCGTAAGCGAGCTTACGAGCGCCCCATTCATCAACGTCAACTAATGTGCCGTGTTCCTTGATCAGATCAGAGAACTTAGCAACGAGAGCCTTTACTGCATCCTCACCGTTCTTGAGTGAAAATACAACAACTGCCTCATACTTTTCGCTGAGCTTTGCCATTATAAAGCACCTCCTTGTGGATATTAAGCCCGTACTCCTGTACGAGCAAGGGATGTTGACAAAGTTGTATACTTGTCAAGCTATATTATTATAGCAAACCGAAAAACGGTTTGTCAAGACTTTTTTGAAATTTTATATTCTTCCGAAAATCAGCAGGAAAAAGACCATTGCTACAGGCTGGTGCAGAACGTATATCCACAGGGTATATCTGCCTGCAAGCGCAAGCGGTTTGCAATGTGTTTTATAGAAGAATGCCGGCATTTTATCCTCGATAGCGTATTTTCCCGTGTAAGCACCTGCCAGAAATACGAAAAACCACGGCAGGAGCGGAAAATAGTCCATCGACTGAAAACTCGGTGCTCTGAAGCCGAGCGGAAAAAGAAGTCCTGCATTGTAGATAAATTCGGGCAGCTTTATTCCGACACCTTGTGCAGGTCCGAGATAGCCGTACATAATTCCTCTTGTTAATAGGAAAAGCACGGCGCACACGGCTATTCCGACCGGTGCAGGAATCTTAAGGAAGTACTTATCCCCTATCGCATATATCATCATAGATACGCCCATAAAGTGCAGTATTCCGAAAAGTATGGGGGCGGTAGGTGCAAAGAATGCAAAAAATGAAGGTTATTATCATACCAATAAAAAAGCACTGGATGCCACGCTTTGCGTTATTATGCGAATAACGGCTGCTCATACCGGATATGAACATGAATGCTCCCGCAAAAATGTCACGGACAATGTCAAACCAGCCGTCGAACATTATCGGGATATGAATATTATAGGTGTAGTTAAGGTCGAAGCAGACGTGGTACACTACCATACAGAGTATGCAGAAGCCTCTAACTTCGTCCATAAAGCCTGCACGTCTGTATTTTTTTAACTTCTGTGCCGCTGACGGTTGCAGTATTTTCCATTTTTATCTTTCCTCATATTTTTTTTTAGTCGGATAAAGTTATTATATCACTAATGCACCTCAAGTTCCACTGTGCATAATCACCAATAATTAAGGCATATATATAGGTGTTTTCTACAAAAGTGAATTACCTTTTTTATATTGCAATGCAGGTGCGTTTGTGATATTATATGTATGAAAAAAAACAGCGGAAAGCTCCGCACTATGAAAGGGACGACATATTAATGCTTATTGCAAAGATAACCGAAAGCGATTTCTTTGGCGGTGAGCCTCAGTACATCGATGACGACGCTCGTTATAACACAAGAGGCGTCATGACAGACGGCGAGGGCAACATTGCCATGATGAAGATAGAAGACTCCGAATATTACAAGCTGCCCGGCGGAAGTATAGAGATAACAGAAACTCCCGACAAGGCATTTTTAAGGGAAGTAACGGAAGAAACCGGCTACCCTGCCGAGCTTTTAGGCTATCTCGGATGGATAGAGGAGCATAAGTTCAAGAGAAAATTCTGCATGGTTTCACACTGCTATGTGGCAAAGAAAGTATCGGACAAGTGCGATACTGCGATGCTTGAACGTTCGCAGGAAAGACTTGGATATAAAATAGAATGGATGCCTTATGACGAGGCTGTAAGCAGACTTAAGGCTCTGTCCGAGCAGTGTAAGGAATATCAGATGAGCTTTGTGCTTAAAAAGGGAGCAGCTTATTCTTGAAAAGGCTAAGGAATATATAGTAAAATAAGGACGGATATGAGCGAAGAAGAAAAGTATTGGCAAACGCAGAAGATAACGAAAACCACGAAAATGACGATATGATCGCACATGACACAGTAAAAAGCGATGAAACGATCTCGTTCAGTGTGAGCGATGAAGCCCGTCCTCAGCACACCTGGACGAAAAAGGAGAAAAGAACGGTATGGATAGCGGCTGTTGTTGCTGTTGTCCTGTTCGTTGCTGTCAGTTTTTTGCTGAGCCTTGCGGGGATTGATATATTCAGTCTGCTTGGCGGTAATCCTGCGATGCAGTAAGGTTTAGAATAAGTAAGACCGCACCTGTGATGAGGTGCGGTCTTTTTATATGGCGGACTTTTATAATATAAGACAGATAAGCCCGTTACAGCCGTCATTGATAATCCTCTGTATCGCCTCCTGCAGTTTTGCTCTTGCGTCATCGGGCATACGACTCAGCTTATTGTGCAGGCCCTCGTTTACAAGCTCGTGGAGCGATTTTCCGAAAATATTGCTTTCCCATATCTTTGTGGGATTTTCCTCAAATTCTCTGAGAAGATACCTTACAAGATCCTCCGATTGCTTTTCACTGCCGACTATCGGGTTTACCTCAGTGTTGATATTTGCAAGGGTCATATGAATTGACGGGGCGGATGCTTTGAGCCTTACGCCGAATTTTCCGCCCTGCTTTACAATTTCGGGTTCTTCAAGGGTAAGCTCCTCGGCAGACGGCATTACTATCCCGTATCCTGTGGCTCTGACCTGCTCAAGTGCGGTGCTGACTTTTTCGTACTCTTTCTTGATTCTTGCAAGCTCAATCATACAAGGCATAAGGTCGCCCTCATCGCTAAGTTCGATGCCTGTGGTTTCGCCAAGTACCTTATAGAAAAGCTCCTGCCCCAGTTCCACTGTGACATAGGCTGTTCCCGAGCCAAGCTCCGTTTTATCCTTACTGCAACGGCTGACGCTTTCGCACTGCCCTATTTTACCCGTGAAGCTGTCTAAATCGCCCATACAGGAGATATTTTCCGGGCAGATGTCCTTACAGCTTCGAATACCTGCTTTTTCAGGTAATGGTCATTATCGAGGACGCTAACCACTTCGGCAGTTTTATGCCTATCTCTCTTACGGGAAAGCCCATAAGCACATCGGACAGCAGTTCCTTTATATTTTCTTCGGTGATGTAAAGACAGTTCAGCGGTGTAACGGTACAGCCGTACTTTTTCTGAAAGCCTGCAAGCAAGCTCTTTGGATTCTTCCGATGAGGGGTCGCTGCAGTTAAGCACTACGGTAAACGGCTTTTTATGCTTTTCAGCTCGTTTATCACACGCTCCTCCGCCGCCTCGTATTCCTCTCTCGGAATATCGGTGATACTGCCGTCTGTGGTTACCACAAGTCCTATGGTGCTGTGTTCCGTGATCACCTTATGAGTACCGACCTCCGCCGCCATATTGAACGGCACTTCCTCGTCAAACCACGGCGTTTTGACCATTCTCGGCGCTTCGTTTTCTATATAGCCCTTTGCGCCGGGAACTATGTAGCCTACGCAGTCGATAAGTCTTACATTCATTTCCACGCTTTCGTCAACGGTGATATTTACCGCTTCCTCAGGCACGAATTTCGGCTCTGTGGTCATTATCGTTTTTCCTGCCGCAGACTGAGGAAGCTCATCCACTGCCCTTTCCCTGCGGAATTCGTCTTCGATTGACGGTACGACCAGCACGTTCATAAACCTGCTGATAAAGGTCGATTTCCCCGAACGGACGGGACCGACAACTCCTATATAGATATTTCCGCCTGTTCGCTCGGAAATATCCTTATAAATTGATTTTGGCATAAATTCTCCTTATCTGTCAGCAAAAATGCCGTATCTTGAGTATTGTTATATTATCGGAATCAGAAGCAGGCCTGACACCTTGCCGTCAGTGACCTCGTTTTCGGATTCTATCGCCGCCGCAGAAGTGTTATAGCGTTTTGCTATGTTCCATACATCCTCGTTTTCATCGGCAAAATACAGCTTCAGCGAATAATCATCGCACTTTTGCTTTTCTGCGTTTTCGTTTAGCTCTATCTGCTTTATTATCTGACTTGTGCCGCAAACATACATACATCCCTGCATAAGAAGCGAGCATCTTATTTCGATACCGTCATCGGTAATGCTGTAGCTTACAGACGATATGTTCACGACAGGCTGTATGACGCAACCGTCGGTAACCATACCAAGCTGTTCGGTAATATCAAACGTCAGATTTTTTTCAATGAATACAGGCTCGCTTTCCTTTACGGCGCTGATAAAGCACAGCAGTTTACCGCTCACTTTAAGCTCGCCGTTTTTCGCACGGTCTGCAGATTATTTCCGATACGAAGCATTCAGCGTCCGTCACGCTGTCGGGAATGCCGTTTTCGCACTCGATAAGCTGTTTTATATTTAGCGTTCTGCTGATAAATCTGTGGTCGGATTCGGTTTTCAATGCAGAAGTGGTGTAGCTTGATTCGTAGGACGTGGAATACATATCGGTGACGGGATAAATGCTTTCTTCAAGCGTTGCGGTGATCTGAGAGCCGATCGTCAGCTCACAGCCGAATACTCCCGACGCATCGTCATCGGCGGACTTTACCGTAAGAGCGCATGACAGAACTCTGAACAGGGCGTAGCAGGTGTGCCTTTCGTCAATGCCCTGCATATCTACTATCTGGCTGAGGGGAATCTCGGCTTCCATTGTCTGAAGATATGTGCCGTTATCGCTTCCGACAAGATACAGTGCCTTCAGCTTTGCCTCGCCCTTAAGCACGACCTTGTCTGCGATTATCTTGCAGTCATTAACGACCGCTGTGGCATCACAGCTTACAACGGCTTTCACTGTGCCTTCAATGCCGGATACGCCTATATCTTCACGGACAACGAACTGCTTTCCTGCGGTGAGCTTTCTTGTACAGCTTACTTTATTTTTTTTCTTGTCTGTATGTTACAGCCTTCAATATCCGTTATTATCTCAAACGGTGTTATGTTCTCGACCTTTATCCTGAAGCCCCTGACCGCTCCCCTGACATCAATGCGTCTGCCCGAAACCGCACGGCAGGTAGTGTAATCCACCTTAGGCTCGACAGTTACCGTGCCGTTGTCGGCTGATTTCGGCAAATCGACCGTTTTTGAATAACTGTAGCGATGCTCTACGCACTCCATATCTCCGCCCTCGCTAAGATAGAGTGCGGTGATGCATATCACACCGTCGAGTATCAGCTTGTCGCCCGAAATGTTGCAGGATACTATTCGGGACGAAGGGTGCATCTTAATATTCTGAAAATGTCGGGGTAATAATCCGGCAGGACATAATCAAACTCGACACCCTGCTCCGCCTGTCCGTCATATATCACTTCTGTGACAAATACAGGCTCTTTCTTTACGGAAAAGTCCATATAATCCTCCTTTAGCTGTTTCCCTCTTGTACGGGTTTTAACACAATATATGAGGGTGCGGGACATAATATTACTGTTTGTCAGGGAAAAAGAAAAGGCTGTACCGAAAAGGTACAGCTTCAAACTGTAGAAAAAGTATGTTACTTAATGTGCTTCTGTTATATCATTCAGCTTTAACTACAATAGCAGGCTACCGATAGTGCTATTTGTCGGACAGCACTTCTCGGGTTCGCTATTCGAATTGGTACACTTGTCAATATTAACGAGGGAAAGAACCTAAGAGACTAGGGCAAGGGACTTGACAGCCCCTCTCCCTATCTCTTAGGTTCTCTCCCTCGTGGCTCTTTCCTTACTCACCCCCCACCCCGTCGGGGGTGTTGGTGGAACTCGAATAATCACCTAAACATTGTATATCCTGTCAAATCAGGGACGCTTAACGCTACATGTCCGCATATTAGTACATATATCTCAGGTTAGTGGCGTTTTTTGAAGAGCCAATGTCAGTGCAGTTGTAATGATGCACTCACGAAATTATCAATAACTTGTCGGTATGGGAACTGTTTTTAAGCGGTGTTGGCAATATACTTCACTGTGTGGGCTTTAATAACAATCAGTTTATCGACAATCTGAGCTGTACCGAAAAGGTACAGCTCAAATGTATTAAGTTAATCAATAAAATCCGCCGTCTACTCCGAGTATCTGACCTGTGACGAAGCCTGCAAAGGCAAGGTATACAGCCGCCTTTGCCACATCATCGGGTGTGCCGAGCCTGCCGAGCGGAGTTTCGGCGATAAGCTCGTTCATCTCATCGGGCGACAGGTGAGCATTGTTCATAGGGCTGTCGATCACTCCCGGGGCGATGCAGTTTACGGTTATTCCGCTGGGGGCGACCTCTTTGGAGAGCGATTTTGTGAAGCCGATAAGTCCTGCCTTGACCGTTGAGTAAGGCACTTCGCAGGACGCTCCGTATACTCCCCACACAGATGAAATGTTGATGATGCTTCCCTGTTTGCGATTTATCATAAAAGGCAGTACCGCCTTTGTCATATTGAATGCGCCCGTAAGGTGAACATCAATCATATTGTACCAGTCAAGCTCGGTGACATCGCTCAGCATTTTAATCCGGGATATGCCGGCATTATTGATAAGCACATCTATTTTTCCGAAATCAGCCGCTATGCGTTCTACCGCAGCCGACACCTCTTTAGCGGAGGTAACATCTGCCTTATATGCCTTGCTGCCGAGTTCATTTTCAAGCTGACGGGCTTTTTCATCGGAGCTTTTGTAGATTATAGCAACATCGTTTGTTTTTGCGAAGGCACGAGCCATAGCGCTGCCGATAGCTCCTGTTCCGCCTGTAATAATTACTGCCATAGTAATCCTTTCGATTATAAAACGGGCATTGCATTACCTGCGGAGTTAATGCAATGCCCTGCTTATTTACTTGCCTGTTACCTTTATCTCGTCGCCGTCTGCGTCAACGTCTATCTGTGATATGTTGCCGTCGGCTTCGACTATGATATTTGCTACCTTGTCCTCAATATCCTTGCGGACGACTTTGCGGACATCTCTGCCGCCGAACTTGCCGCCGGACGCTTTTTTCGCAACAAGCTCTCATAAGCCTCATCGCTGACGTTAAGCGTTATGTTCTTTTCGAGCAGAGGCTCTTTCATCTCGCCTATCATAAGTCCGGCAATGCCCTTGTAGGCATCGAGGGGGTGAGGGGCTTGAACACTACTACCTCGTCAACACGGCTCAGGAATTCGGGGCGAAGGAATTCACCAAGAGCCTTCATCGCCTTGTCCTTTGAAATATCCGCCTCGCTCTTTGCAAAGCCAAGACCGCTTGTATTGAATGATGAACCTGCGTTTGAGGTCATGGCGATTACGGTATTCTCAAAGTTCACCGTTCTTCCCTGAGCATCGGTTATTCTGCCGTCGTCAAGAATCTGCAGGAGAATGTTCATTACATCGGGGTGAGCCTTTTCTATCTCGTCAAAGAGAATCACGGAATAGGGCTTTCTGCGTACCTTTTCGGTAAGCTGACCTGCCTCATCGTATCCTAGATATCCGGGAGGCGAGCCGATGATTCTCGAAACGCTGTGCTTTTCCATAAACTCGGACATATCAAGTCTTATAAGCGGGTCAACTGTGTTGAAAAGCTCATTTGCAAGCACCTTTACAAGCTCGGTCTTGCCGACGCCGGTAGGTCCTACGAAAATGAATGACGCAGGTCTGCGACGTGCGGAAAGCTGAACTCGTGTTCTTTTTTTTATAGCGGCGGCTACAAGCTCGCACGCTTCGTCCTGACCGACTACCTTTGATTTAAGCACGGTTTCAAGGTTTGCGATACGCTTGAATTCGGTTTCAAGCAGCTTGCTTGCCGGGATACCCGTCCACAGCTCGATGACCTTGCAGACATCGTTTTCTGTAACGTGTACTTCCTTTATCATAGGCTCAAGCTCGTCAATACGGGCTGTATTCTTAGCAAGCTCGGTCTTTATCTCGGCTATACGCTGATAATCCTTGTTCTCGGTTTCGGCGGACAGGTTGTTTTCTTCGGTTTCAAGAGCCTTGTTTTTCTTTTTAAGCTGTTCGTACTCGGTAAGCCGCTCCTTGCTGTTTATGCTTGCGCAAGCCGCCGCCTCGTCGAGCAGGTCTATCGCCTTGTCGGGAAGATACCTGTCGGTAATGTAGCGTTCACTGAGAACGGCACAGCTTTTTAAAATATCATCGCTGACATACAGCTTGTGGTATTCTTCGTAGTATTCCTTGATGCCCTTTAAAAAGTTCGATAGTATCCTCTATTGACGGCTCGTTTGCCGTTACGGGCTGGAAACGTCTTTCAAGTGCGGAGTCCTTTTCGATATACTTTCTGTACTCGTTGAACGTTGTAGCGCCGATGACCTGCACCTCTCCCCTTGACAAAGCAGGCTTGAGGATATTTGCGGCATTCATCGTGCCTTCGCTGTCGCCTGTGCCGACAAGGTTATGAACCTCGTCAATAAAGAGGATTATATTACCTGCGGTCTTTATCTCCTCAATAAGCGCTTTCACACGGCCTTCAAACTGACCTCTGAACTGCGTGCCTGCGACAAGGGAGGTAAGGTCCCGAGCATATAAAGCTCCTTACCCTGAAGTCTGAAGGGAACATCGCCGTCCGCCAGCTTCTGAGCTATGCCCTCTGCAATAGCGGTTTTACCGACACCGGGTTCGCCTATTATGCAGGGGTTGTTCTTTGTACGGCGGGATAAAATCTGCATTACACGGTGATCTCTTTCTCTCTGCCGATTATACGGTCAATCTCGCCTTTTTTTTTGCCTTGGCGGTAAGATTGGTGCAATAGGTATCGAGGAATTTTCTCTTTTTCTCCTCTTTTTTCTTATTGTGCTTCTTATCGTCCTTTAAGTCTTGCTTTTCGCTTTCGGTCTGACTGTCCTTGTTTGCGGCAAAACGCTTGAAGAAGGGCATCATTGTGCCTGCGCCGCCGGTGTGAAGTCATCGTCTGCGCCGCTGTCTGCGTCTGCACCTGATTCTTCATCGACATCACCGAAAATCATTTTATAGCTTTCTTCAAGGTCCTCATCGCTGATTCCCATTTTTTTCAAGGTAGTCGTTTACCTGCGGAACACCGAGCTCTCTTGCGCAGATAAGGCAAAGTCCTTCGTCACGCTTGTCGTTGCCCTGTATTGTCGAGATAAAAAACTACCGCTTGTCTTTTTTTTTTTTTTTTACATCTTGAGCAAAGCATTTATATCCAACCTTTCTTTAGGTTCTTTTTGTATTTTTATTGTATTGTAAGCTGTCATCGCTTATGAGATAACAGTTCAGTCTGTCAAAAAACTCTATCGTTATCAAAATAAATGGGGTTTGGGGCGTAGCCCCAAGCGGGTGAGGGCGGCAGCCCCACCTCAGCCCCTTCCTAGGGGAAGGGGTTTGGGGTTTCGGCAAGGATGCCGAGATAGAACGCCCAAAGGCTTTGCAGGACACAAAGCCCACAAAGCGTTCTTAAAGGGATAGAGAATTCTCACCACTTTATAAAATCAGACTTTTTCTACAAGCTGATCTGTTATTGCTTATGCGTTAACAGCTTATTTATTATTATAGTTCTCTCTTTTTTGTTAACTGAGTATTTAGTTAAGGAAATCGAGGAACGAGAAGTTGTATATTTTACTGAACGCAAAAGACTTATTGATAGTCATATCGTTCAGGAATATAAGCGTGTTGTTTGTCAGCTCAACAGCCATATGAGCTATTATCACAACAATGAACACTATTACAAGTCCCTGTAAAAGTCCTGCAACACCGCCCAGAAGCGAATTCAGCTTCCCTATAAGCGGCAGCTTATTTATAACGGATGTCGCCTTTATTATTATCGAGAGGATAATAAATACAAGAATGAACAGAACGACAAATATGATCGTTCTTAACGGTACAAAGCACTACAGGCTTTGCAACATTGTCAAGAACAGCCTTGCCGGGATTGCCCGACGACTGCACTACGCTTACAACAACGCTGTTTATCGTACCGCTGTCAATGTCCTCTATCGTCTTGCCTTTAAGGTCAAGAGCAGGAACGGTTTCACCGACTTTATCTATTATTTCGTTTACGCTGTCGGCAACCTCGCTGTTCTTGATATTCTGTGCAAGAACCTCAGTGAGTATCATATTCTCGATGCCGTACTTTTCAATATCGCTTTCGTATATCTGCACAGAGCCGAGATTGATATTTGAATAATCAACGTTTTTATCCACGCCGAACGAGGTAAGATCGACCTTGCTTATGCCTGTGTTGCTTAAGTTCACATTACCGAGATTTACGGTTACCTTGCCTGCCTTGTCGGCTTTCAGCTCAAGGCTGTCAATGCTCTTACCGTTTATTTTCGCCTTTTCCATATCTATCTTGCCTATCTGTGTAACAACGTTGTCACCGAGCGCATCGTTGATGGAAGTCGAGATAGTCTGTTCAAGCGGTTTGCTGATAAAGCTGTCATATATCCAGCCCGAAACGCCGTTGCTTATCATAAGCGCTATCACAAATGAAGCGGCAAAGGCGCACAGGCTCAGCACCATACGGACAAAGCCCTTTTTCGCTCCTATAAACATCATACATATAAGTATAGCCGCAAGAATAAAATCATAAAACCAGAAAAATTCAGTTCCCATATTCCTTCCTTTCTGCAATTAAAGCTGTATGCAATCAAGGCTGTCATACCCCATAAGAAGCATTGAACCGCCAACCTTTATGAAATCCGAATAGCTGTCTGTGAGCAGAGTTTTCTTCACGGACACCAGCGAATAGTCATACTGCGTTATATCCGATTCTGTCATTACAATGACAGAGTTATCGACAACTCTTATACGCTTTACATCGGAGGACACCTCTGCCTGTGCGGTCACCTCGCACTTTTCGTCAAGAAGTATCAGCTTTTTTCCTCCGTCCGTATAATTATCAAGCACAAAAGCCTTTTTTTGATGAGAGAGCGTCAAAGTTCTCTATCGTTCCCTGATAGCTGTAATTGCCGATAAGCTCGCCGCTGTCGGTGTTATAGGTGCGTATTTCGCTGTCGCCCGTTACGGTCAGCGTACCGCCGTTTACCGAAAGGTGAGAGCGTCACGCAGTCGCTTATCGTCTGCGTCCACAGCTCAGTGCCGTCACCCGTAATATCGTATTTTGAGAGCTTTGTGACAATATCGCCGTTATCCGAGGTCACTCTTGTTACATAGATGAACCTGTTGTCATCGGAGAATGCGACCTGCATAACGTCATCGTCAATGAAACGCTGTGTATACAGCCATTTTCCGCTACCGTCATAAACGTAGATAACGTTTGAGTATCTTCCGCCGGAGGTCACAACGGCTGTATGCTCGGAGCTTCCGAGAAAAACGGATACTATGACTTCGTCGGGGATATTCTGCTTGAATATCTCGCTCGTCTTGTTGAACAGAGAAAAAATCGTGACCGCCCTTATCGTAAATAACCACACGTTTTGAGTTTGAAACGGTCATAGGGTGAACATAGCCGTGCTGTAAGGCAAAATTCTGTCCGCCGTTCTCGTTATACGAATAAAGATATGTGTCGCTGAGCAGTGAGAACCCGTCACCCGAGCGGACAGAACGAATAATCGTTCCTGCCGGTGAGGGAAATGGGATAGCCCTCGCTCTGAGCCGTAGTGGTGGATATTCTTGACGCTATGCCACGCAGAGGCTCAAATATCGTATCACGGTATATCCATACAGGAATAAGAGCCAGAATAACAACAAGCAAAATTATAAGGTTTCTTATCCGCTTTGCTTTTTTTTCTTCTTTTTCCTGTAAAGAGAAACATCGTTTATATCGTTGTTTTTATCCGTTTCAAGAGGATTTTTTTCGGGTACTTTCATATTTACCCCACTTTCATTTAAACATCGTTTTCGTAAAATACCTTGTTGAGATACAGTCCGCAGGGGGAAACGGTCTTTCCCGCAAACTCCCTGTCGGGCTTTGTAAGTGCATTTATTATATCCTGCTCTGTACGTTTTCCCTCGCTGATATAAATAAGAGTTCCTACTATAATTCTTACCATATTGTGAAGAAAGCCGTTTCCGCAGACTTTAATTTCGACAAAATCACCCGTCTGCTCAACATCTATCGAATAGACGGTTCTGACGGTGGTCAGCAGATGTTCCTTAGCCTCCGCCTTGCAGAAGGACGCAAAATCATGCTCGCCGACTATAAGCCGAGCCGCTTTCCGCATTTTCTCAATATCGGGCTTATAAGGATAATGAAGCGCAGTATCCGCCGAGAAAACATCACGCACATCACCTGTGTAAATCCTGTATATGTATTCCTTTCCCTTGCTGTCAAACCTTGCGTGAAAGCTGTCGGGCATATCTTCGCAGGAAAGAAAGGCTATATCCTGCGGTAAAAAGTGCGTTGCCGCCTTTTATAAAGCCCTCGCAGGAAATGGGGCAGTTCGTTTTTACGTTGAACACAAACGCTCTTGCGTGCACACCCGTGTCTGTCCGTGAACAGCCGTTTATCGTAATATCCTCGCAGAGCAGTTTTGAAAGAACTTCCTCGACTGTCTGCTGTATGCTGTTTGCATTGTTCTGGCGCTGGTAGCCGTGATAGGCGGTGCCGTTATATGCCATTGTTACTTTAAGATTACGCATAGTTCACCTTAAATTCGGGTACAGCCACATAAATGTTCATAAGAATGATTAATGTGAACATTACAGCCATTACAACCGTTGCGACAATATCCCTTGCTCCGAATTTAAGCTGTTTCATGCGTGTTCTGCCCTCGCCGCCTCTGTAGCAACGGCACTCCATAGCAAGAGCAAGCTCGTTAGCACGCTTGAAAGCGGACACGAACAGCGGTATCAGCACGGGTATCAGAGCCTTTGCCTTCTTTACAAGTCCGCCTGTATCCAGGTTTGCTCCTCTTGCCTTCTGAGCCGACATTATCTTATCGGTTTCTTCAATAAGAGTAGGGATAAATCTCAGTGCTATAGTCATCATCATAGCAAGCTCGTGAACGGGAAAGTGAAGCTTCTTGAGCGGCGACAGCAGTCTTTCGATTGCATCGGTCAGCGCTATGGGCGAGGTCGTATAGGTGAGAAGCGACATTCCGACAATAAGGAACACTATCCTCACCGTCATAAACACCGATGTATTTATGCCCTCTGCGTAAATCGTGATAAATCCCAGCTTTACAAGCGGGTCTCCCTCGCCGTGTATAAAGAACAGATTCAGTATACAGGTAAACAGTATTATCGGCATAATGGGTTTAAGGCTCTTGAAAATCAGCTTGAAGCTGATCCCCGACATCATATAAATAATCAGCATAAACAGTCCCGCCGAGATAAGCGAGCAATAATTCCCTGCCATAAACAGCATTACGACATAGGCTATATCAAGCACTATCTTGAAACGGCTGTCGAGCCTGTGGATTATTGAATTGCCGGGAAAAACTGTCCTATTGTAATATCCTTCAGCATATCGTTCCTTTATCTATATACTGCATTATTCTGTCCTTGGCACGTTCAACAGTATATATATCTTTTCCTAAATCTACACCTTTATCTCTCAGCTTCATCATGATCTTTGTGATCTGAGGAACATCAAGACCTATCTTTATAATTTCGTCCTGTCTTGCGAATACGCTGTCTGTATCCTCGTGGCAGAACAGCTTGCCCTTGTTCATAACAAGCACCTTATCGGCATACTTTTTACTATATCCTCCATAGAGTGAGAAACAAGAAGTATCGTCTTGCCGTATTTCTTGTGGTAATCGCTTATCTTGCCAAGTACCTTTTCCCTGCCTATAGGGTCAAGTCCTGCCGCAGGCTCGTCAAGGATAAGTATCTCGGGATCCATTGCGATAACGCCTGCAAGTGCGACACGGCGTTTCTGTCCGCCCGAAAGGTCAAACGGCGAGCGTTCGAGAAGCTCCTCACGGATACCCATATTTTCTGCCGCCTCACGCACTCTGCGGTCAATCTCGGCTTCATCGCAGCCCATATTCTTAGGGCCGTATGCTATATCCTTGTACACCGTTTCTTCAAACAGCTGATACTCGGAATACTGGAATACAAGTCCTACCCTGAATCTTATCGAGCGCGTATATCAACACCCTTGCTCCAAATATTCTGGCCGTCTATCAGCACTTCACCCGACGTTGGCTTTACAAGACCGTTCAGGTGCTGGATAAGCGTTGATTTTCCGCTTCCCGTGTGACCGATTATTCCGCAGAATTCACCTTTTTCTATGGTAAGGTCTACATTATCCACAGCGGTTGACTCAAACGGAGTGCCGACGCTGTATTTATAGGTAAGCCCCTTAAGTTCTATCACATTCATTTTTTATTCCTTATTTTTGAGAATGTCGTACAGCACCTGTGCGCATTCATCTTCATCTATTATATCATCGGGAACGTCAAGTCCGCATTTTTTAAGCTCGTACATAAGCTCGGTCGCCTGCGGAACGTCAAGTCCGACCGACTTTAATAGCTCCACCTGTGAGAATATCCTTTTCGGCACATCGTCAAGCAGTATATTGCCCTTGTCTATAACTATAACACGGTCTGCCTTTGCAGCCTCCTCCATATAATGAGTTATCAGCACAACGGTTATGCCGTGCTCCTTGTTGAGCGTCTTTATGGTCGCCATTATCTCTTTTCTGCCCTTCGGGTCAAGCATTGCGGTCGGCTCGTCCATTACTATACATCGTGGGCGCATTGCGATTATGCCAGCTATTGCAACTCTCTGCTTCTGACCGCCGGAAAGCTGATGCGGAGCGTGGTTGCGGTACTCGTACATATCGACCGTTTTCAGTGCGTCATCTACCCTTTTGCGTATTTCATCGGGAGGTACGCCGAGATTTTCGAGTGCGAACGCAACATCTTCTTCAACTATAGTCGCTACTATCTGGTTGTCGGGATTCTGGAAAACCATTCCGACAGTCTGACGTATATCGTATATCCTGCTCTCATCGGTCGTATCTATACCGTCAACAAGCACCTTGCCCGAGGTGGGAAGAAGAATGCCGTTGAAGTGCTTTGCAAGGGTCGATTTTCCGCTTCCATTATGGCCAAGCACAGCTACGAAGCTGCCCTTTTCTATCGAAAGGTTTATGTCGGTAAGAATGCGGTTCTTGCCTGTTTCATCGCCGTTTTCGTCAAATACGGTATAATCGAATATAAGGTCTTCGGTTTTAATTATCTCGTTATCTTTCAATCCGTTCTCCTTTGCCGCCGTTTAATCGAAATATACTACAGCGGTGTTTCCCGCAGGCACTGCAAGCCCTGTCTGTTCAACGGGAAGTCCTATCTCCTGCGAATCTACTCTTATCTTGTATTTTCTGCCTACCGTCATCTGTAATAGGTAAGTCATTACCGATGAGGAAAGACCTGTCGTGTAGCTGTTGAGTACAATGAACAGCGGGTTATCGGAAAGCACCTCGGTGCACATATTCATAAGGCCGCATATGCTGTCCTCAAGCTTCCACATCTCGCCGTTTGTTCCTCTGCCGTAGCTTGGGGGGTCGAGTATGATACCGTCATAGCGGTTGCCTCGCCTTATCTCCCTGCCGAGAAACTTTACCGCATCGTCTACTATCCACCTTATCGGCTTGTCGGAAAGACCGCTGAGCTTTGCGTTTGTTCTGCCCCAGTCCACCATACCCTTTTTACTGCGTCAAGGTGACATACCTTTGCGCCTGCCTTTGCACAGGCGAGCGTTGCACCGCCGGTATAGGCAAACATATTAAGCACGTTTATCTCCCTGCCTGCGTTCTTTATAAGCTCTGAACATAAATCCCAGTTGACCGCCTGCTCGGGAAATATTCCCGTATGCTTGAAGCCTGTGGGCTTTACCATAAAGGTAAGTCCCTTGTAGCTTATGTTCCAGCTTTCAGGGAGCTGTTTTCTGTATTCCCAGTTTCCGCCGCCGCTTGATGAACGGTGATATACCGCATCCGCCTTGCTCCACAGCGGCGAGGGGTCGGGGTTTTTCCATATTATCTGCGGGTCGGGTCGCACAAGCGTTATTCCGCCCCATTTTTCAAGTCGCTGACCGTCAGACGCATCTATGAGTCTGTAGTCCTGCAACTCCTGCGATTTTTCTCACGTTAGTTCACCTTATCCTGTAACTGTCTACTGTCGGTCGTATCGTATTGAGGAACGAGTTTTCGCCTATCCTGTTTATTTTAAAGAATACCGCCTGACTTCCGCCCGTTGAAGTTACCGAAACGAATATTCTGCCTTCCGTCTGGAACAGTGTAACATTCATGCTCACTCTGCCGCTGCCGAGATAGCTGTAACGCTCGTATGCACGGATGGCGCATCGGGTGCTGCCGGCTACTATATCCGAGCTTTCTTCAAGAGATGCGCTGGTGCTGCCTCTCATAACTGTGTTGTGAAGATCCATAAGTATAATATCAAAATTGCCGTACAGCTCTGCTTCTATCTTTGCCATAAAAAACTCCTTTTTTACATTTCATCGGCACAGGCACTCTTTAATCGTGTCTGCGATGAGATGTGTCCAATGATGCACTTCCTTTTCGTCTTTGCCCTCTATCATAACTCGTACAAGCGGTTCTGTTCCGCTTTCTCTGACGAGAGTATCCTGCCGTTTTCGCCCATAGCCTGTTCAGCCTGTGCGATAATATCGGTTATCTTCTGCGTCTTGTCCCATAGTCCCTTTTTGTCCTCGGTTATCTTTACGTTGACAAGAAGCTGGGGGAAGTCGGGTATGTCCTTTACAAGCTGTGACAGCGGACGTTTGCATTTCGACAGCAGTTCAAGGGTCTGTGCCGCTGTAAGCTGTCCGTCGCCTGTGGTTGCGTGGTCGAGGAAAATAATATGTCCGGACTGTTCGCCGCCTATATTATAACCGTTGTTCAGCATTTCTTCAAAGAACGTAACGGTCGCCGACCTTCGTGCATACCGTTTCTATCTTGTTTTCGTTCATAAAGCGGTGGAAGCCGAGATTGCTCATTACGGTGACGACAGCAGTGTTGTTTTTCAGTGTACCCATTTCCTTCATATAACGTGAGAGGATAGCTATCAGCTTATCGCCGTCTATTATGTTGCCCTTTTCATCAACAGCAAGGCATCTGTCCGCGCATCGCCGTCAAACGCAAAGCCCACGTCACAGCCACGCTTTTTAACAAGCTCTACAAGCTGTTCTATATGTGTAGAGCCGCATTTATCGTTGATATTAAGGCCGTCAGGCTCGTTGTTGATGTAGACATATTCCGCTCCGAACTTATAGAAAAGCGACTCTGCGGTTGCGCTTGCACTGCCGTTCGCACAGTCTATCGCAACAAGAAGTCCCTGAAACTTTCCGTCGACGGTCGACTGGATATGCTCGTTGTACTCGCTTACGGCACCGTACAAAGTTTTTACTCTGCCGACATCCGAGCCGTCAACAAGCGTCATTTTTTCCGGAGTGTCGAGTATCAGCGCCTCTATCTCGTTTTTCGACTTCATCAGGGAGCTTGAAGCCTGTCGATGAGAACAGCTTTATGCCGTTATATTCAACGCTGTTGTGCGAGGCTGAAATCATCACGCCTGCATCCGCTCCGTAATATCTTACAAGATAGGCTACGGCTGGGGTGGGTACCACTCCGAGAAGCTCAACGTCAGCACCTACCGAGGTTATGCCTGCGATAAGCGCAGATTCGAGAATATCCGAAGATATTCTTGTGTCCTTGCCTATCAGTATCCTTGCTTTACCTTTATGAGTTTTCTGCTTTGTAAGTACGATGGCTGCGGCTCTGCCTATATTCATTGCAAGCTCGCAGGTAAGCTCTGTTACGGCTATACCTCTGGCACCGTCTGTTCCGAATAATCTGCCCATGATACTTAAAATACCTTTCTTCCTTTTTCCAAACACGATATATTTTTAATTATTTTAATCAAGTCTTTGCTGACCGTCACGCACAAGTCCGAGATGCTTATACGCAAGCTCGGTCGCACATCTGCCTCTGGGTGTTCGTGAAATAAATCCCAGCTGCATAAGGTACGGCTCACATACATCCTCAAGCGTGACCGATTCTTCGCCGAGAGCCGAAGCCAGCGTTTCAAGCCCGACAGGACCGCCGTTATAGCCGTTTATTATCATAGTGAGGAAACGCTTGTCAAGGCTGTCAAGACCGAGCTTATCTATCTCAAGCCTGTTGAGCGCAATGTCTGCCATTTCCTTTGTAATCTTTCCGTTGCCCATAACTTCCGCAAAGTCACGCACACGCTTGAGCAGGCGGTTTGCGATACGGGGAGTTCCTCTTGAACGCTTTGCTATCTCCATAGCGCCGCTTCTGTCACAGGGAATGGAAAGTATGACCGATGAACGCATTACAATATCGCAAAAGCTCATCCGGGTGTACATTTCAAGACGCATTATCACTCCGAACCTGTCACGCAGAGGCCCTGTAAGCTGTCCTGCTCTTGTTGTAGCGCCGATAAGGGTAAATCTGTTCAGGTCAACTCTTATCGACTGGGCGGAAGGCCCTTTTCCTATCATAATATCAAGCACGCAGTCCTCAAGAGCGGGATAGAGTATCTCCTCTACCTGTCTTGAAAGGCGGTGAATTTCGTCTACAAACAGCACACATCGCCCGCCTGAAGCCCTGTAAGCAGTGCCGCAAGCTCGCCCGGCTTTTCAATAGCGGGGCCTGAGGTGACTTTGAAATTAACGCCCATCTCGTTTGCTATTATTCCTGCAAGCGTTGTCTTGCCAAGTCCGGGAGGACCGTACAGCAAAACGTGGTCAAGGCTTTCGTTTCTTTTCTTTGCCGCCTGTATATATACCTGTAAATTTTCCTTTACCTTCTCCTGTCCGATGTACTCGTTCAGCTTTCTTGGGCGCAGGGAAAACTCAACATCGGTATCCTCTGCGGAAAACTGAGGCTCAACTATTCTTGCGCCTTCGTCATCGGCTGTATATGAAAGGTCATTTCTCTCAATCATTTATACGCTTTCCCTTCAAAGTTAATGCGTGACGAGCATCAGAATTTAGCCAGCTTTTTAAGTCCTGCTCTTATAAGCTCGTCTGAGGGCGCTGACGGGTCAAGTCCGCTGAGTGCGGAGGCTGCCTCGCCGTTTGAATAGCCGGGGAGAGTACCATAAGTGCCGATACTGCCTCGGCATAGGTATTTGACGGGGCGGCGACTATCGGCACTGCACTGCCCTTTTACACCTGCGGCTACGTCCTGCTTCGACACCTTATCCTTAAGTTCAAGTACGATGCGTTCTGCGGTTTTTCTGCCGATGCCGGGTGCGTTTGTAAGCGTCTTGCCGTCACCGGACGCAACGCAAAGTGCGAATGCCTGCGGTGTCATTCCCGATAATATCGACAGCGCCGCTTTAGGTCCGACACCGGAAACGGAAATCAGCATCCTGAAGCAGTTAAGCTCTGCGGCATCATAAAAGCCGAACAGCTCGACCGCATCCTCTCTTACGGAAAGATAGGTCAGCAGTTTTGCCTTTTCACCGATTTTAAGCTGTGACAACGTATTCGCTGTGGTGCGGCAGGCATAGCCCACACCGCCGCAGTCAATGACCGCAAGGTTAGGCTCGATAAGGTCTACCGTTCCGTTAACACTGTATATCATAAACTCAAAACTCTTTTCTTATATATTTGATGCCTTTATGTTTCTGAGCAATGAGCCGCTTGTCTGGGCGTGGCATATTGTCATTGCGAGTGCGTCCGCAGTATCATCTGGCTTTGGCACGCAGGAGAGCTTGAGAATGTTTTTTAGTCATCTCCTGCACCTGCTTTTTTTACCGCCTGACCGTAGCCTACGACAGCCTGCTTTTTACCTGTAAGGGCGTGTACTCGTTTATTTCGATACCACGCTGTGCCGCCGCCATTATTATAATGCCTCTTGCCTGTGCGACATCTATTCCTGTTTTCTGATTGTTCGTGAAATAAAGACGTTCTATTGAAAGCGCATCAGGCTTCCAGTTATCCAGTATCTGACAGTAATCTTCATATATTTCACAAAGACGTTTAGGAAACGGCGTATCCTTATCGGTTGTTATTGCGCCGAAATCCTTGACGCTGAATTTTCCGCCGATATAATCAACGACACCGAAACCGACAATCGCATAGCCGGGGTCTATTCCGATAATACGCATACAGCCTCCGTAAACATACGTTCTGAGCCGTGCTTACAGCCAAAACAAAAAACAAAATTCCATACTAAATGATTATATCACAAACACGTCTGAAATGCAACTTTTTTGTTGCAGACGCACATTCGGACAATAATACAATATAAATTAAAGAAAATCAGTTGAAATCCGAACCTTTTTGGTATATAATAGTATGTACAAAACGAATGGAGAAGGTATGAAAAAAACATCTTTGATCCCGACACTGCTTTTTGCGGTATCCCTGCCCGCTTGTCTTGGCGGCTGCGGCAAGGCTGAGCCTTACAGGCACGACAGCTTTACTTTTTGACACTTTCGTATCGTTTGCAATATATGAAACGGGTGACGGAATATCGGCTGAGGAAGTCTGCACAGGCGCTGTGGGAATGCTCAACGAGCTTGACGATACCCTTTCAAGAACAAAAGCGGACAGCGAAATTTCAAAAATCAACAAAAACGCCAGGTTCAGGAAAAGTGACGGTCGACACATCGACATATAATCTGCTCAAAAGCTGTACAGAACTTTCACGTCTTACAGACGGTGCTTTTGATATAACGCTCGGCGATATTTCGGATATGTGGGGCTTCGGCACGGAAAAACACACCTATGCCAGACAGCGATGAACTGAAAAAACTCGCAGGAAAGCATAGTTACCGCAACATCGAATTTGATGATGAGAATACTTCTGTCTGCTTCACCGACGGCGGCTTCTCGCTCGATCTCGGTGCGGCGGCAAAGGGCTACGCTATGGATATGCTTGACTCGTATCTGAGAAAATCCGGAGTTACATCGGCAGTGGTGGATTTCGGCGGAAGCATTCTTACGATAGGCAAGGATAACGGCAACAGCCGCAGAATATCAATCACCGCCGATGAAACGAACACGCTTGTAGGCACTCTCACTGTAGACGAGGGCTACATCGCCACTTCAAACGGCGCAAACCGATATGTCGAGCATAACGGCAAAAAGTACATCCACATAATAGATCCGTCCACGGCTTATCCTGCCGACAGCGGAATAAAAAGCTGTACTGTCTATTCTGCAAGCGGTCTTATAAGCGATGCGCTGTCTACCGCATTTTTCGTGATGGGCGAAGAAAAAACCGCTGAGTTTTACGAAAAATACAACATTGCGGAATATATCATCACAAGAAATGACGGTACCGTTTCGGTTTCGGACGGCATATCTGCGGATTTCAAAGCATCATGAGCAGGTTTATCGATGACAAGCGCAAGGTCGTATGCCTTATTATTATCGTATGTATCGTTTTTCTTTCATTGCTCGGCATTCTGTTTGTCGGCAGAACAACAGCAGGACACACAGCCTGTATTTACAGTAACGGCAAGCTGATTAGAACTGTAGAGCTTGACAGCGAAAGCGAGCAGACATTTACCGTATATTCCGATGACGGCGGTTATAATGTTATTAAGGTCAGCGGCGGAGCTATAAGCGTTTCCGGACGCAGACTGCCCCGACAAAATATGCGTAAAGACAGCGCCTGTATCGGACGGAATCCAGCCTATAGTATGTATGCCTCACAAGCTGGTTATCCGTGTTGAAGCAAGACGGGGAGAATACAGCTATGACAGTTAAAAAAACAGTTTTCTCTGCGCTTCTTGCGGTAATGTCGCTTACGCTGTATATTGTCGAGGGTATGATACCGCCGGTTGTCGCAATACCGGGCTTCAGAATAGGTCTTGCGTACTTCCCTGTTCTTTTCTTCACTGTATCTCGGCGGTCGGTGGAAAGCATACGATACCGCACTGATACTTATTGCACGGATATTGTTGTCGGCACTTGTATCGGGCAATATCACGGCTTTGCTGTTTTCTCTGTGCGGCGGTACGCTGTCGTTTACCGCAATGGCGGTCACGCACCTTTTTATAAAAGAAGCGTGGGGGAGTATTCCCTCGGCCGGCATATTCTCGGCGGTGATGCATAACGTAGGGCAGATTTTTGCGGCTTCGTTTATATATTCGCTGTCCGTATTTGCGTACCTTCCGTTTCTTGCAGTCGCCGCAGTTGTTACCGGCACATTCATAGCGGCGGCAGTATGGTTTATACTTAAAAAAGCCGAACAGAATAATCGCAAAAATTAAAAAAAATCTTGTATAAAGGAAATTTAATTATGGATAAAGCTAAAATAGACAGGATAAATTATCTTGCCCGTCAATCAAGGGAGCGTGAGCTTACAACCGAGGAGAAGGAGGAACAGCTTGAGCTTCGCAACGAATACAGAGCTTCCTTCAAACGAGGTCTTATGTCCGAACTTGACAGGGTGTATGTTGTTGATGATAAAGGAAAACAGCAGAAGCTGATAAAAGACAACGAAAACAAATAAAATTCCGTAAAGGACACAATTGCTATGGAGAAAATAACAGAATCTCTCGAAACGCTTTACGGCTCATCGGGAACATCGTTCTTTTTAAGTGACGAATTCGGTAATATCAAATGGAAAAATGCCGCCTGCGGAGAAACAATCGTTTTTCCTAAAGGAATCAATTGCGATATTCTTACCGAACAGGTAAATATCGACGGGAAGGAATACTCTGCGCAAGGTACATCCTTTGCCGGCGGAGATGAGCGTTTTATCCTGTGGCGTGTCAACACTCTTACCGATGTGCTGCTGCAGCTTGGAAGCACAAACACTTATGCCGATATATGCTATCTGCTTTCACAGGCAAGAAGCGATGTCGCAAAAGCAACACAGAACTGTAACGAGGATAACGCACTGAACAGCATACAGCGTAATATAGAGGTGCTGTCGGAGCTTGCTACGGTCATTTACCGTAAGACACCCCTGCGCCTGCCATATATTTCTTTTGAAAAGCTGAACAAAATAATAGAGCGTGCCAACAAGGAAATGAGCAGTATACCAATCGTTTTCAGGCTCAGCACCGACAAGCCTATATATGAGGATATACCTGTCAACATAAGCGAAAAGCTGTTGTATGTAGCTGTATTCAGCATACTTAAGGCTATGGTGAGATGTTCGGACAGAAATCTGTTCGTGCTGAATGTCGGTGTTTCGGATAACAGTATCAATATCGGTTCGTCTTTCTCGGTTTCGCCCGACACGCATACGGGAATGATAGCCGACGATTTCGAAATGTACAGCGCAAAGCTGTATATCGGAGATATCGGCGGTAAGATGTGCTATAACATAAAAAGATAGCATAGGAAGGCTTGAAATTTCTATCCCGACGGGCGACAGTTCAACGCTTAACAGTCCGTTATATGCAGTTCCGCCCGAAACCTGCGAAAAGCTCGCAAAAGTATTCATGAGAGGCATAGCGGATAAAAAATAAGTAAATAAAGTGAAAAAAGCGATTTATCGTTTTTTTTTTTAGACTTCAAACACATTTTCATCATAAAAAGGCGGATATAATAATAAGCGTCAGGTAAAACTGACAGATTTTATGGTGGTTGAATAATTCAATAATCATAATTTCCTCTCCCAACATTTCATTGATAATTTGATTTGTGCATTATTTTATCTCCGTTCAGTTTACTTTTTGTTAAACTGAATTTTTTTACGATAAACGGATAGCCGAAAAAGAAAGGAATATAGACTATGTATAAAATTCTCGTAGCGGATGACGAACAGAAAATCCGTGAGGTCATCAAGGAATATGCCGAATATGAGGGTCATACGGTATATGAGGCGGTAGACGGTATGCAGGCTGTCGATATGGCAAAGGAGCAGGATTTCGACATAATAATAATGGATGTAATGATGCCAAGACTTGACGGTTTTTCAGCCTGCAAGGAAATAAGAAAATTCAAGAATACTCCTATACTTATGCTTTCGGCAAGAACAGAGGAATATGACAAGCTGTTCGGCTTTGAGATGGGCGTTGACGATTATGTGGTAAAGCCCTTCTCGCCCAAAGAGGTACTTGCCCGTATCAATGCGATAATCAAACGTAATAAATCCGGAAATGAGCCTGTCGGAGAAACAGTAAAATTTGAAGGTCTTGAAATCAATTTTACGGCAAGAGATGTATTCATAGACGGCGAAAAGGCTAACCTTACGCCTAAGGAATACGACCTGCTGTTCTATCTTGTGAAGAACAAGAACATAGCGCTTACAAGAAAAACAAGCTGCTAGAAGAGGTATGGGGATATGATTTCTTCGGTGACGACAGAACCATTGATACTCATATCAAGATGCTGAGAAACAATCTCGGTCCGTACAGAAAATTCATTGTAACGTTAAGAGGTATGGGATACAAGTTCCAGGTTTAAATACTTTTTTACAGCCGTCTTGAGTGGCGGCTGTAATATTATATCGGTACACATCAGAACAGGAAGGCACTTTTCAATGAAAGACAGACTAAACAGCATACGTTTCCGTTCATGGCTGACATTTGTGCTGTTCTCGCTAATAGTTATAGTTTTTTCTGTACTTCTTTCAGGTAGTGCTGCTTTCAAGCTACTACGAATATATGAAGATACAGGAAACGGCTTCTGCCGCAAAGCAGATAAAGGATGCGTGGTCGCAGCAGCCCGAAAACCTCAATTCCATCGTTTCGGATATTGCGGACAAGCAGAAGATTTATATCGAAATCTCCGACAGCAACCGCCCTTACTTCAGGGCAAGCTCGCTTGACAAGAGCAACAAAGAGGTGTACTCGCTCATCACGAGCCTTTCGCCCGACGATATGAAAGAAATCATTTCCGGCGAAAATACGTTCTTCACCGCTACAATTCCGAGAACGAACAATGACAGCAAGGCAATCGTGCTGATAGCACAGCTTGATGACGGTACGGAAAGCACGTTCTTTAAAACAAACGGCATCGTAAGGCTGTATATATTCAATTATCTTGAGCCGCTCGGCACAACGACCGCAATTCTGCACAGCCAGCTTAATCTTACCGCAGGTATTATCATAATTGCCGCATTCATAATGTCAATCATCTTCTCAAACAGCATTTCAAAGCCTATAATCAATAATATATCGAAGGCGGCGCTGAAGCTGCCGCAGGGACAGTTTGATATGCCTGCGAAGAAGCACTGCTTCACGGAGATAAACGAGCTTACCGATACGCTAAGTTCCGCATCTGTGGAAATAGCAAAGGCGGATACTCTGCGTAAGGATCTTATGGCGAATATTTCGCACGATCTGCGTACTCCGCTTACGATGATAAAGGCTTATGCGGAGATGATAAGAGATCTTTCGGGCGATAACCCCGAAAAGCGTGAAAAGCATCTGCAGGTCATAATTGATGAAACGGACAGGCTGACCTCGCTTGTAACGGATATTCTCGATCTGTCAAAGCTGCAGAGCGGCGTTGCGGAGCTTAAATATGAGAAGGTGAATTTTTCTGAGCATCTCGGTGAAATAGTACCACGCTTCTCACTGCTGAACGAAATCAAGGACTATAACGTGGTGCTGAATGCTGAGCCGGATATATTTATAAACGCCGACATCACAAAGATAGATCAGGTAGTATACAACTTTATCAACAACGCTCTGACCTATACAGGCGATGACAAGACTGTAAGAGTAAATCTGTATCACAAGACACCGACAACCGCAAGACTTGAGGTGTGCGACAGCGGTATAGGCATCGACCCGAAAATCTTAAATATGTCTGGGACAGATACTATCGTGTCAAGAAGAACGGCGAAACGCATCAGCGTGCAAAGAAAGGCAGCGGACTCGGATTGTCTATCGTAAAGGGTGTGCTTGAAATGCACAGGTTAAATTTCGGTGCGGACAGTACGGTCGGTGTCGGCAGTACGTTCTGGTTCGAGTTTGAGGACTGCAACCCGAATAGAGTGCAGGTTGACGAAAAGAAGCAGAAAAAAGCAGAAGAATAAGAATAACGCTGAACAGCAGTAATGTAAAAACCCCGTTCACATAGGTGAACGGGGTGATGCTTTTTTTATATCAATTATTATATCAATCGCCTGTAGATTCTCTCAGAACAAGGCTGTGCGGTAATGTATATAAAGGTTGTGGTCGGGATTTGTCGCTTTCATATTTTCAATCAGCTTCTCGATTACCAGCTTGCCCTGTGCATAACACGGCTGTTCGACTGTAGATAAGTGGGGTACGAACATATGTGAATACTGGATATTGTCAAAGCCCATAAAGATAAGATCCTTGCCTATCCTGTAGCCCTTTGAAAGCGCATAGTTCATTGCGCCGATTGCGATTATATCCGAAATCGAGAATATTGCTGTCGGGGGGGGGCTTGGCAGGTTCATAAGGTATTCACAGCCTCTCATACCCTGCTCTGTTTCATAGCCGCCGAAATAAACGTAATCCTCGTTATAAGGAATGCCGTTATCCTTGAGTGCCAGCTTGTAGCCTATCTCACGGTCAATGCTCGACTGGCTTCTCTGTAAAGTTGTGATAAGGCCTATCTTCTTATGACCCTTGCGGATAAGGTAGTTTACTGCGTCACGGCCTGCCTTTACGTTATCTATCGTGACGGTAAGCACGTTACAGTTGTCAAGTCGTTCAAGGCACATTGCTATATTGTGCTTTTCACCGAGCGAATTGATGGTTGCGGCGTCCAGCTTAGGACCGAGCAGTACCGCACCGTCTACGGCTCTTGAGAAAAGCATACCGAGCAGGTGCATTTCGTGGTTGGGATCGTCGTGGGTGGTAGCGATCAGAACATCATAGCCCTGTGAGAATGCGGCTACCTCCATACCTCTTATAACGTCCGAGTAGAAGCTCTGCTCTGTTGACGCTATGATGGCAAGTATTCTTCTCGTTTCGCTTTTTCTTAAATCTCTGCCAAGAAAGCTGGGGCTGTATCCGAGTGCCTGAACAGCACTGTTTACCGCCTGTATCGCCTCTTCGGAAACGTTGGATTTTTTATTAAGAACTCTTGAAACGGTTGCAACGGAAACGTTAGCCGCCTTTGCAACGTCCTTGATAGTAACACTCATCAGCATTTTCTCCCTCAATTAAGCTATATTACAATTATACAGTATTTAGGTGAAACCGTTTTCAATGTAACATTTGACCAAAATTCGATATGTAATTTTATCATTTGTTACAAAGCGCAGGTTTTTACTTCAAAAAAAATCGTGATAACGGTTTTCATAGAAACGTATTATTTTCTTAAAAAGTGTACGTTTTTTACCCTGAATCTGCTTAAAACAGTGAAAACGGAGCGTTACAATTATAACTTTAGCTAATTTTATAAACAGAACGCATGTATACAATTGTTTTTTTTGTGCAAAAAGTTACTTTACAAAAGCTCGGTTTTTAGGTTACACTATTATATAAAGGCAGATATAAAGTTATTAGCTAAATTGACGAGTACAGAGGTAAGATTTGATGAAGAAAAAATCCGTTACAATGAGCGACATAGCAAAGGCTATGGATATAAGCACCGTTACAGTATCAAAGGCACTGGGCGACAAGGACGGCGTAAGCGAGGAGCTTCGTGAGAAGATAAAGCAGAAGGCAAACGAAATGGGATACCGTTTCAGCTACACGTCAAAGTCATCTAAGGAAGGCTTTACGTTCAACATAAGTATAGTGGTGGCAAAGCACTTTATAAATGACGCAAGTGCATTCTACTGGGTAATGTACCGTCATATCGTGGAGCTTCTGCAAAAAGCAGAACTATTACGGCATACTCGATGTAATTTCAGAAAGCGATCAGGCGAACCGTTCAATGCCGAATTCGGTATCGGACAAAAAAGGTTGACGGCGTAATCGTACTCGGACAGTTTGACGATGAATATGTAAGCGAGCTGCTGGACCTTGATATTCCTGTGGTTTTCCTTGACTTCTACAGCAGTGACAACCGCACAGACACCATTCTTTCAGCCAGCTTCTTCGGCTCTTATATGCTTACAAACTATCTTATAAACGCAGGACACCGCAACATAGGCTTCCTTGGTACTATAACGTCAACATCAAGCATACAGGACAGATACCTCGGATATTACAAGGCTCTGCTTGAAAAAGGTATACCGCTTCGCAGTGAGTGGGTAATTGACGACAGAGGTCCCGAAGGCACAAGCTATCCTCACTTTGACCTTCCTGCACAGAAGCCGACAGCTTTTGTCTGCAACTGTGACGAGGCGGCTTACTGCCTGCTCAATCAGCTCAGAAGCGAGGGCTATGTAGTACCCGATGACATTTCGATAGTCGGCTACGATAACCACATCTACTCTACTATTTCAAATCCCCGTATCACAACGATAGATGTTGACAGCAAGAGAATGTCTTATGAGGCTGTCGAAACGATAATCAAGAAGATAAGGGATAAAAATTATTCAAGGGGCAGAACGCTTGTAACGGGCAAGCTGATTATCCGTGACAGCGTAAAGATATTGAAGTAATGAAAATTATAGATACTCACGCACACTATGACGACAGGTGGTTTGACGAGGACAGATATGAGGTTCTCGACCGCATTTTATCCGACAATGTGCTGGCAATCATAAATATGAGCGTGGATATTCCGACCTGCGAGTTTTTCTCTGTCGCTTACCGAGCGTTACGAAAATGTATTCTGTGCGGTAGGTATTCACCCCGAAAATATAGCCGACACACCCGATAATTACATTGATATGCTGAGAACGCTTGCAAAGAATAAAAAAAGGCGGTCGCTATAGGCGAGATAGGACTTGACTATCACTATGACGGCTATGACGCAGAAAGGCAGCAGGAGATATTTGAAAATCAGATAAAGCTTGCAAACGAACTTTCCCTCCCTGCTGTTATCCACTGCCGTGACGCTACGGAAGATATGATGAAAATACTGCACCGCACTACTCCCGACAAATTTGTGGTACATTGCTATTCAGGAAGTCCGGAAACCGCCAAGGAACTTTTAAAGCTCGGCGCATATATCAGCTTCACAGGCGTATTGACATTCAAGAACGCTAAAAAGGCGGTACATTCGTGCGAGATTATCCCAAGTGACAGAGTAATGCTTGAAACGGACAGCCCATATATGTCACCCGTGCCGTTCAGAGGAAGTCGCTGTGACAGCTCTATGACGCATAAAACAGCGGAAAAGCTGGCTGAAATAAAGGGCATACCGACTGAAGAAGCTATTAGAATCTGCAATGAAAATGCGATGCGTTTCTTCGGACTTGATATAAAGTCTTGATTTATGTCATAAAAATATGGTAAGATATATAAAGATATCGGCAGGACACGAAGTTCTGCCGAAATTTTGAGGAAAAATTAAATTTAACAAATATAGAAAATTCTCTATCCCTATCCCCGAACCCCTTCCCCGTGGTGAAGGGCTGTGTATGCTTTGTTGGCTCTGCATCTGTGCAATCGTGGTCGTTTGTTGTCGGTGCGTCCTGCACCGACTTTGTTCGACCACTTGTATGCGTCCTTGCATAGAGCCTTTGGGCATACACGCCCGGCATCCGTGCCGGGGCTAATTATCGGGGGCTATCGCCCCTCGACCCTAGGGGGCTACGCCCCTCAACCCCATTATTAAAAGATAGAACTTTTTCTACAATGTGTGGCAGGACACGAAGTTCTGCCGAAAAATATATTTTGATATTTGAAAGGAAACAAAATGGACGCAGACCCCCGAAAACCTAAGCGAGCGGTAAAGATACTGCTTGCACCGCTGATTTTACTGAACAAAGGTCTTGATAAGCTGTTATCAAAGGCACTCGGCGACAGCTACTACGACAAGGAAGAAACCACGCAGGACAACATTATGTCTATGGTCGATGCGGGCAACGAATACGGCAACCTTGAGGACGAATCGGCACAGTTGATAAACAACGTGTTCGAGTTCGGCGACCTTGTTGCATCGGATGTAATGACGCACAGAAAGAACATTGTCGGAGTAGATGTAAATTCATCTCTTGACGATATTGTCTATATTGCGCTTGAAAAGGGCTTTTCAAGAATACCCGTATACAAAGGAAAACATTGACGCTATAGTCGGAATAATCATAGTAAAGGATCTTCTCTGCCTTGTCGGAAACGAAAAACAAGGATAAGCTGAAAATAGAGGACTTTCTGCGTGAGGCGGTATATGTTCCCGAATCGTGCAGTTGTTCGGACGTGTTCAAGTTCCTGACTAATCTCAAGTCGGGTATGGGCATTGTGATTGACGAATACGGCGGTACGGCAGGTATCATCACGCTTGAGGATGTAATCGAGTCGATAATGGGCAACATAGAGGACGAGTATGACGAGGAAAAGATATGATAATCCCCCGCTCGAACGGCGCATACGAGGTCAGCGGTGAGGCCGATCCCGAAGATGTACTCGAACTGTTCGGCTATGAGCTTGAAGAAGACCACGAATATGACACAATCGCAGGCTTTGTTACCGACCTGCTCGGATATATTCCCGAAGAAGAGGGCGAACACCCGAAGGTTCGCTATAAGGATATAATTTTCAAGGTTATCGAGGTTCACGATAATTGTATATCTAAGCTGATCGTCAGACCGTGCAAGGAGGAAGAGCTTGCGCTTGAGCCGAAGGAAACAAACACATTTCGGGCAGTAATCTAATACCGCAATTCCGAATGGGATTGCGGTATTTTTGTTATATTTTTTACTTTACAGAGAACTTATATATGGTAGTAAAGTTGTACTGCTCCCCCTGCCTTATAAACGCAGGTGGGCTTGAACTGAGGCTTGTTGGGTGAGTCGGGGCAGAACTGGCTTTCAAGGCAGAAGCCCTGATTCTTGAACATTTCCTTGCCGCCCTTGCCTGTTTCGCCGCCAAGACCGCCGCTTATATAGAACTGTATAGCGGGCATATCGGTGTAGGTTGTCATTACTCTGCCTGTCTTATCGGAATATATCTCTGCGGCTTTTCTCATTTCCTTTGTTTCGCCTAAAACATAGTTATGGTCATAGCCGCCGGGGAGCTTGCCGTTATCCATATCCTCGCCTATTCTCTTAGGTGCTGTAAAGTCAAACTGAGTGCCCTTTACGCTTGCTATTTCTCCTGTCGGGATAAGCACAGGGCTTACGGGGGGGTGTATTTATCGGCAAATATCTGTGCGATGTGATCCTTGATATTTCCTGCATCGGTTCCGTTCAGATTGAAATACGAGTGGTTAGTGAAATTCATCACCGTATCCTTGTCGCTTACCGCATTATAGCATATCTCAATCGAATCGGCTGTCAGAGTGTACTTAACATCAAGCGTCAGCGTTCCGGGGAAGCCCTCCTCGCCGTCAACGCTCGTGTAGGAGAACACTACATAGGGATCACCGTTTTCGCCGTAATCCTTGACATCCCAGACCTTCTTATTGAAGCCGACATTACCGCCGTGAAGCGTGTTGCCGTTGTCGTTTTTGGCAAGAGTATATTCCTTGCCGTTAAGGGTGAACTTAGCGCCGCCGATACGGTTTGCATATCTTCCGACTAAAGCGCCCTGACTGCTTGTTCCTGCTGTGTAACCGTCAAGCGTATCATAGCCTAAGAGTATATCGCCCTTGTTACCGTCCTTATCGGGTACAATCAGCTTTACAAGCGAGGAGCCTGCGTAGTTTGTGATCTCGGCTGTCATATTGCCGTTTTCAAGCGTGAATAAGTAGCAATCCTTTCCGTTATGATTGCCCCAGAGTTTTTTTTCAATGCTCATACTATTTACCATCCAAACAAAAATTACGGTATTACCGCAGTTTTATTGTACCATATACTAAATGAAATGTAAACCTTTTTTTCGTTCAGAACTGCTTTTGATTTATGTCGGTCGCAGATTATTTTCTGCGTGCTTCTCTGATTATCCTTACAAGCTGTATTATCAGCGTAGGTACAAAAGCCTATTGCAAGCGAGATACCGAAATATCCGATATTCATAAGCTGTGCCGAGAACAAGCCGCTTACACCGAACAAATACCGCTAAAACAAGGAATATTATTCCTGCAAGAAAAGCAAGCAGTGAGAATCTGTTTGACGTTAAGCCGACTTTGAATATTGATTTATCACTGCGGCAGTTGAAGCCGTGAAACAGCCTTGATATACACAGTGTGCTGAATGCCATTGCACAGCCAAGCTCGGCTGAAACTGCACTTCCGATAAAGTAGGCAGTCATTACCGCAGCGGCGATAAGCACTCCGCCTGTCACTATGCCGAGCGACATTGCTTTTGTGAGGAAGGATTCGCCTGTATTTCTTGGCTTTTTGCGAAAGGAGCGATTTATCTGCTTTTTCCATACTTATGGCTATAGCAGGCAGTGAGTCGGTAAGAAGATTTATAAACAGGAGCTGAACAGCCGTGAACGGTGTCGGAAGTCCGGGTATAGCGGTACATAATACGGCGATTATTGCCGCAAGGTTGCCTGACAGCAGGAATTTTTACGGCATTCTTGATATTTGCGTAGATCGCTCTGCCGTTTGCTACAGATTTGATGATAGTAGCGAAATTGTCATCGGTAAGTATCATCGAAGCGGCATCCTTTGATACCTGCGTACCGGTGATGCCCATAGCAACACCTACATCTGCCTTTTTTCAGCGCAGGAGCATCGTTTACACCGTCGCCCGTCATAGCAACTACCTTACCCTTGTTCTGCCAGCGTTCAACTATCCTTATCTTATTGTCGGGAGATACACGGGCATAAACGGAAACCTTTTCGATAACGCTGTCAAGCTCCTCATCGGTCATTTCGTCAAGCTGAACTCCGTCAAGGCTGATGTCGCCGTCACGCATAATGCCGATCTCTCTTGCTATCGCACTTGCCGTTACCTTGTGGTCGCCCGTTATCATTACAGGCTTTATTCCTGCTCTTATGCAATCAGCGACTGCCGCCTTGCTTTCGGGACGGGGCGGGTCGGTCATTGCCGCAAGACCTATGAAGATATAGTTATCCTCAGTGTCTGCCTCTTCGTTTTCGGAGAGTTTATAGGCGAATGCAAGCACACGCATTCCCTGTCCTGAAAAATGCTCGTTTGCAAGTGCGATTTTACGTTTATCATCGTCTGATATGCTTCTGACCGTGCCGTTATCGCAGACGGAAACCAGACGTGAAAAAGCAGGTTGGGCTTTGTCTGTTGCGCCCTTTGTGAACATTGTACGCTTGCCGTCAACTATATGGCAGGTACTCATCAGCTTTCTTTCGCTGTCAAAAGGTATTTCGGAAACTCTCGGATAATCGGAGCGTATCTTTTCATAAACCGAACACCGATGTAATCCGACAATGCGGTTTCGGTAGGGTCGCCTATGGCGTTGCCGTCAGAATAGGCGGCATCGTTGCACAGAGCCATCGCTCTTTCGAGAAGTGCAGAATCCGCATTGCAGGCAGAAGCGTCGGCGTTTTGTTCTTTGCCGTTTAAATAGACCTGTCTTACGGTCATTTTATTCTGGGTGAGCGTTCCTGTTTTGTCACTGCATATAACAGACACACAGCCAAGACCTTCGACCGCCTTGAGATCCTTTATTACAGCGTTCTGCTCCGCCATTTTTCGTGTGCCTATGGCGAGGGCGATTGTAACTATCGAGCTTAACGCTTCGGGTATTGCGGCTACAGCAAGCGCTACGGCGAACATCAGCGAATCAAGCACGGGTGTTCCTCTTACGATATAGAGTATCATAACTATAAGGCAGAGAACGGGAATCGCTACAGAAAGCTGTTTTGAGAACTTGTCAAGGCTGTGCTGTAACGGGGGTCTTTTTACGCTCAGCCTTGTTTATAAGCCCTGCAATCTTTCCAAGCTCCGTATCCATTCCGACCGCTGTTACAACAAACATACCTCTGCCTGCCGTAACAAGAGAGCCTGTGTAGACCATATTTTTTCTGTCGCCGAGAGGTATTTTTTCGCCTGTCAGCATCTCTGTGAACTTGTCTATGCCGTTGCTTTCGCCTGTAAGCGAGCTTTCGTTTACCTGAAGGGACGCACACGAAACAAGTCTGCCGTCCGCACAGACAATGTCGCCCTGCTCTACAAGTACAATATCGCCTACGGTTACATCGGACGCATTGACGATATGAATGTTGTTATCCCTCATTACCTTTGCAGTGGGTGATGACATTGATTTGAGCGCCTCAAGCGATTTTTCCGCCTTGAAATGCTGGACAGTGCCAAGAACCGCATTCATAGTGATAACGCAGATGATAACGATCGCACTTTCTATGTTGTCGGTGAAAACAGAAACAAGAGCGGAGATTATCAGAATAATTACAAAGCAAATCCGCAAACTGCTCCGCAAATACTCTTAAAACGCCCTTTTTTTCTTCCGCTCGGTTATTTCGTTTTTTCCGTAACGGGAAAGCCTGCTTTCAGCCTCGCCGCCTGTAAGTCCGTTCATACTTGTATCAAGCTGTGAAAGAACCTCCTGTGTGTTCATGTCGTAATAATTCATATTACCGTAACCTTTCCTTTCGTGTTTTGGGCAAAGGCATAAAAAAACAGACCTTTGCCGCAAAGAATTGCGACAAAAGTCTTGTCATAAGCGTATACTCAGTACGGCACGGATCTCTGAGGCTTAAAGCGTTCGAAATCGTATTGACGACACCGTACAGGGATCATTCTGTGAACAATCCCCCGACTACTCCCTTTTATCATGTGGAAATGATAACACATTTATTTACATATGTCAATAGACTTTACACAAATTTTACATTGTGCTATTTATAAAAAGCTCGTTTATGAGATTATCGGAAAGAAGAATGTCATCAGCGGTCGCAGGCTCATCATCGTACCGTATTTTGCTGTAGCTGTCGGAAAATGCTCCGATATTGTTTGTGCCGTGATACAGCTTTTCGGAGATAATGCGGTGCTGTTCTACTGTTTTCGTGGAAATATCCTCCGTACTGCGTTTTGAAAGCCACATAGCGTATAATCTGTAGCCGAGCCTGAATTTTTCGTTGTTATCCTTAGCTTTACGGTAGCGCTTAAGGCAGTCCTTATCAGTTTCGTTTACTATCCTCTCCTGCCTTATATCAAGCTCCTCGTAGCTGTCTGTGTAATCGTCATAAACCTCTTGCACAGTGTCATCGGCGGAATATTTTCCGAAGATGCGTCCTGCTATCTTACGAAAACAGCGACAATATTTTCTTTCTGAATACGATAACAAGTACGACAATGACAACGACAAGAATATACAGCAGAAAATCACGGCTTTCGCCCTCAGCCGAAAGAATATCGGAATCGGGAAGCTTTTGTATCATCGGGGGGTCAGCTGCTCGGTCTGCAGAAAGCGGATGTTGAAGAGCAGCGTATCTATTATCTTAACGGTCATTTTCACAAGCCAAGTAAGACCTGCGGCTACATAATCCTTGAGCATCAGCGCCGCAAGTATCACTGCACCGACTATCGCTATCAGCTTTGCATTGTAAAGCCTCAGTCCTTTCGGTACTATAAGGTTGGTGTTTCTGCGTCTGTCGATCTCGGAGCGTATATTCGACTGGTTGATAAGCAATACCGTAAGAAGCGCCATTACCACAAGAAGAACCGAAATCCTGTGTTCCGAAGCGCCGAGATATTCCATATCCGCCGACATTACACAGCAGAAAATATAGCAGATGAACGTTTCGACAAGATATATTCCGAGCCATATCGGAGTGAATATATCGTCAAATCTGTTCTTTTTAAGGCTCATTCCGAGAAGATACCATACAATAACGGACGGCATAAGAGCAACGCAGAAATAGAATACGTTAAAGCCGTTTTCGCAAAGTACGTTGTTTATCTGCGAGGAAACTACGGCCACAAGAATGACAAGCACCGTTGCCGTAAGAGCAATAAGCATATTTACAAGAAAAAAATTTTTTCGGAGTGTGCCGTGAACGTCTGAGGCACATCAGAAAATAGCCGGATGCGGCGGATATGGCGGCTACGGCATAATATATCGGATAATGCCACAGCATAAAGCCCTTGAAAGCCGTCACCTCGAAAAACGAACATCAGCGGCAGTGGAACAAGAAGCATAGCCAGAGCGGCAACGCATTTCATCAAAAAATCCTTTTTCATTGCGTACCCTCCGCATAGCCTGCATTAAACGTATATGAGAATTTTCTTGCGTGCAATATCTGAGCGTCTATATTTTCGGGAATGTTGCCGGTTGTATAGAAAACCGCCGCTTTATCACGGCTTTCAAGCTCTTTTGCAAACAGTGCCATTTCATCGTCGATATAAGGTGTCAGAATAATCACATCTGTGAAGCTGCCGTAATTCAGTGCATTCAGAAACGTGCCGAAATCAAAGCTGCAGCTGTCGGAAAGCTGTGCGAGCATTCTGAGTACGCCCTCGCACTGTTCGGCTGTCTTTACAAAGCCGGTGGCTGTACCGTTTGCGTTACCGCCGTTCGTTGCAAAAGCAAAACCGCAGCCGCTGTCAATGCTTTCCCACATCAGTCTGACGGACAGCTTTATAAACGCTTCGGTATCTCTTATATCTGCGGACGTTACCGGCACTACTCCCTTTCTCTGCATATTCATAAGTATAAGAGTGTTTCGTGAGGTGGTGAACTCGTTATTCATAGCCATCAGTTTACCGGTAACGGCGGTATACTTCCAGTTTATGCGGTTGAGCGGTTTCTCTGCCCGTATATTCCCTTGAGCCTGCAATCATAAACGGATCCTCGTTTATGAAGCGTCTGACAAGAATTTCACCGACAGGCTCGTTGAATGACAGCACCGCATTTTCTCCGTCTGCGCCGACAGGCAGGACGGTAATGCTTATCCCGACCTTGAAGCCTCTTGAAACTCTTACAAGACCCAGCATATCGGTAGCGGTCACAACCGTATCATCAAAGGAGAATACGCCACGTTTCATACATCTTATTTTTCTGACTCTTGTACATTTACTTCTGGGCTTCAGCGAAAAAACGCCCGGAATAAAGGTATTGTCGCCGCCGCTTGTCTGTGCGGCGGAATCCTTCCTGCTGAACGCAAGCCAGCGAGAAGCGGAAAGCTCCGTCTTTATCCACGGCAAAGCAACAAAGCGTCGGTTCTCAACGACCTCAGTCAGCTCGAGGGTTTCGCCCTCGTAGACCTCGGCCTTGTTTACCGACGCACTGTAATATATTCCTTTCAGTGCGTACTTTCCGAAAATAAGCACTTCTGCGGCTGCTACCGCCGCAATCACAAGAATAATCGCTACAAGCTCCATTTAAATCTGCTCCGTAGGAACGGGAAGCTCCTTTATCATTTTGTCAAGAATCTCACGTTTTGCACTGTCGGGGTCACGCATAACCGTACTTCTGCAGATAAGTCTGTGTACGCAGACATACGGTGCGACTGCCTTTACGTCATCTGGGGTTACAAATTCCCTGCCACGCAGTGCCGCCCTTGCCTGCGACATATTTTTCAGCGCAATAAGTCCTCGTGTACTGAGGCCGAGCTTAATCTCGCTGTTATGACGGCTGGCATTTCCTATATCGGCAATGTATCCTCTTACAACATCGTTCACCTTGATATTCTCTACCCTGTTCATCATTTCAAGAAGCTCTGTCTTATCGGTTACGGCAGTAAGATTTTCTACAGGGTGAACCGCTCTTGAATTGTCGAGTATCTGCATTTCCGATTCCCCTGTCGGAATAGCCTACAGACAGCTTTATCATAAAACGGTCAAGCTGTGCCTCGGGAAGCGGATAAGTTCCTGCCGTTTCTACGGGATTCTGCGTTGCAAGTGCGATGAACGGCTTATCTATCAGAAAAAGCTCTCCGTCTATCGTCACCTGCTTTTCTTCCATACACTGAAGCAGAGCCGACTGCGTTCTTGGCGTAGCACGGTTTATTTCATCGGCAAGAAGAATATTCGTGAACACAGGACCCGCACGGAACATGAACTCCTGCTCTTTCATATTGAAAAAGTGGATACCGGTAATATCGGACGGTAACAGGTCGGGGGTAAACTGTATTCTTGAAAAGCCTGCGTCAATGCTTCTTGCGAGTGCCTTTGCGAGAACCGTCTTACCCGTTCCCGGAACATCGTCAAGAAGAACGTGACCGCCGCTTAAAAGAGCCATTATGACAAGGTCTATCTTATCATCCTTGCCCTTTATGATTTTTGAAATATTGCTGCGGAGCTTAACCGCATATTCCTGTACCGTCATATATGTACCTTTCGTTATTTAAATCCGTGCTTTACACGGGAGTTGCAGAATAATACTTGTCGTAATTTACAAGCTCGTCAAGCAGCATCGGGAGCTTTTCTTCGATTTCCTCGTCCTTGAACTGACAGGTGCCGACCGCTCTGTGACCGCCGCCGCCGTACTTGAGCATAAGCGAGCCTACGTCAACGTTGCTCGTGCGGTTAAGTATAGAATAACCGACCGCTACGGAGCATCCTTTTCCGCCCTTTCCGTTTACTATCCATGCGGATATGTTCTGATGCGGATAAAGGCTGTATATCATAAATCTGTTTCCGGTATAGATAGGATCGACATTACGCATATCGGATATGATAACATCGCCCTCAATTCTGGAATGCTCGGTTATCATCTGCTTGAACAGCTCGGTCTGTTCATTATACAGCTTTATTCTTTCCCTGTATATCGGGCATATTGAGAATTTCTTCTGTAGACATTGTCGCACAGCAGACAAGCAGTTTTTCCATAAGCTGATAGTTGCTTATCCTGAAGTTTCTGAAACGTCCGAGACCTGTGCGTGGATCCATAAGAAAGCCGATAAGTATCCAGCCTGTAGGGTTCAGTATTTCTTCTGCGGTCAGATGTCCGCTGTCAACCTTATCTACAGCAAGCATCAGATCGTCAAAATTCGGGAAACGCTCCTTGCCGCCGTAATATTCATACATGATTCTGGCGGCACTGGGAGAAATCCTGCTTTCGCCCTTGTAATGACCTTTTATTTTCAGACGTTCTTCCTCGCTTGAATGGTGGTCAAACCAAAGTCCGCAACCGGGAGCAAAGGGTACATTTGCGAGAACGTCATTTTCCGTTACGGGAACAAGCCCGTCCTGAATATCCTTCGGATGAGCGAACATCCAGCTGTCAACGACCTTTGCCGCAAGCAGTAATGCGCCGCAGGCAAGACCGTCAAAATCAGATCTTGTTATAAGTCTCATATTATATTTCCTTTCCGCTTTGCAGCTTTTGCTTACTTCTGATATAATTATAACAGATTATCACGGAATTTACAACAATTATATTGAATTAATTGTCAAAAAGTGACTTTAATCCACATTCTTTTTATACGTCCGGAGTTCTGAAGCACAAGCGCATAAAGCTGTTTTTTGTATACAAGTAAACCTCGGCACGCTCCTGCTCGGATATTTCCTCGTTTGAAAACTCTGCCTTTTCGATTATGTTCATAATTCTTACAAGACTTGTATCCGTTCCGAGCGTTTTCAGCTTCTCATCGGCACGGACTGCGAATTCAAGCGGAAGCTCATTGTCACACGGAACAAGATCGGTAGTACCGAACAGCTTCATAATAAAGCCGTACATATCCTTTACGGCGGAAACCGTATCCTTTGACTTTCTGAAGCTCTTCATACGGTTTTCGTTTTTTTACGCTTTACCGATTTGATAAACGCAAATATCAGTGTGATAAGCGCAATTACGCCGAGTACGGCGAAAGATATCTTTATAAGAAGTGAATAATCGGTTTTAACGGGTGTGTCACTGCCCGGATTGTTACCCGAATTATCCGAAGAATTGTCAGAAGGAGCGGATGTAACGGGCGGCGTCGTAGCTGTTGTCTGCGACGGTGACACGGTCGTAGTTACCGTTGTTGAGGTCGTCTGAGGCGGTGCTGTAGTTACAGGTGCGTCCGTCTGAGAGGGATCTATATAATCGCCTGTGATGCTGTTTCCGCCGTAGCCTGTCGGATCGAACGGTAGCCAGCCGAAATCCTCCGTGTATACCTCGACCCACGCATGAAGTGAGTTTTCGTGTATGGTTTTTTTCATACATTCCTGTACTTTCATTAAATTCGAGCTTTCCTGTTGTGAAGCCTGTTATATAACGGGCAGGTATACCTTTTTCACGCAGTGCAAGCGTCATTGCGCTGGCATAGAGGGCGCAGTGTCCCTGCTTTGTGCCGAAAAGGAAGTTTCCGAGCATAGTATTGCTTTTGTCGGAGGTATTATCGGCTGTAAGCGAATAGGCGTAATGTGAACGCAGATACTCGCACATTCCATATACATACAGCAGTTCGTTATCAACGGTACCTGCGTTATCGCCGTCTTTGCCTTCAAATTCGTCAAGGAATCTTCTTATGTTCTCCTTTTTCGTTTTTCGGGAACTGTAGTGTAGGTGTTTCTGACGTAACGGTCGTATTCTTTCTTATCTTCGATATATGTAATTGCGTCCGAGTAACTGCCGAATCCGAGAGAATAAAGCAATGATGCCTTATCGCTGTCGGTCATAGCATCGTCTGCAAATACAAATGTTCCTGTATTAGCCGAATAAGAACATTTGTTTCAAAGCTCTTCATCCAGTTTTTTCTGTCAGCTATTCTTATTATCGTATCGCCGTAGTAATCGAAATTCTCATTTTTCATATAGGCGTTGTTATCGGGAAGAAACGGCTTGAATACAATGCTTGTGTTCTTGAGATATTTTCAATGCTTACGCTCTGCGAGGAATACATAAAGTTCGGATTGAAACGATCACTGAAGTCGCTTTCCTCCATAGCAAGACGTATTCCCGCATAGCCCGGTGATTCCGAGTGATCGTAGATATAAGAATAATCCGCAGACGTAAGCGTCTTCTGCGTCAGACCGCCGAACAATCTCATATACTGCTCTGCCTGTGCTATCTTTTCGGGTGAGAAGCTGTCGCTGATGTTATATTCACCGCTGTACAGCTCGTCCTTTCCGACCTTTTTTCTGATGCTCACCCAGCTTTTACCCGTGAAATCAACACCGATGTCTCCGACAAGGTACATACCTGTTTCGTAGGTCGATCTTACTTTAAGCACAGGTTCATTTGCCGACTGCGGCGGCGCATTCAGTTCTATATTGTTGTTGATAAGGAAGTTGTCCGATGAGAAATAGCCGTTGAATAGCCCGCCTGCATTGCCCGAAAACGCAAGGCTGAAATATTCTCCTATATCCGTAAAGAATTTTACGGTCGAGTTTAGGATATTGTCTGTGTTGATATAGCTCATATCGGGAAAGAGCTTTTGCGAGCCGAAGGTCGCACCGAATGTGATAACAGCCGCAAGTATACCGCAAAGGCAGTTCCTGCTGTAGCGTGAAAGCTCGGATTTTGCCGTCTGTAGCGGATTTTTTTCTTACGCAGATTTTTTCTGAACGTTTTTTCGTCGTTGGATGGTTTATTCTTTGCACCGTTCGCATTATTTACAGGCACCTGCGAATAGAAACCGTTTGCCGAGTTTATCGCAAGAAGTCCGAAAAATGCGGTTATCGCAAGCAGAATGTACACGGAATAATCTGCGTCCTCCGACAGAAACGAAGGTATGAACATCACGCTCCATGTAACTATTACAGCAATAGGGTGGAATTTTTTATAACAGCACAGCACGCATATAAAGCTGATTATGCACGTCAGAATAAGCATAGCCGTATTCATTCCGCTGACAAAATCCTGCGTTCTTTGTAAGAAACGCATGGGAATTGACGGGAACATACTGTAGCGTAGAAAGCAACCTGCTGTCAAGCTGAATAAAAATGTAATCCTTGAATAAAATAAGCGATTCGTTTATTGATTTGTGAAAGAAAAAAATACACTATGGCGGCACCGACCGCAAACGCAGGCAAAGCGTAGCGTTTTTTATGAATATGAATACAGGCATAAAAGCCGTCACGAAAAAGAAGCACCTGCGCTATGGCAGAGCCGAATTCAAACGGTATGTCGTATATATTGATAAAGCTCATTACAGTGCCGACAGTGAGCATATAGGCAAGAACCAGCTTGACCGCTATGACAGGTATCGGATTCACGTTCCTGCGGTAAGTATTTCCGACAAGAACGATCGCCTGCTGTTTAGCGGAGCTGTCCTTTTTACTGTTATTACGTTTCAAATCTATTCTCCGTTATGATTTTTAAGATTCCGGATGTGTTGTCATTGCTTTTTTATGCAATTCTATCGCCGCATTGAGCGACTGAACGATATTATCCTTATCTATCTTCCAAAGTTCAAAGCCCTGCGTCACCGCAACGGCATCTGCAAGCTCTGCCTGCTCATCGGTTTCGATGGCTCCGCTGACCAGCAGGATTTTAACTCTCTTGTTGCGGAACAACTCAATATCGGTCATTTTGCCGATAAAATCACGTCTTAACTGCGATGTGACAAAGTAAACGGCAGATATATCGGCTGAGGCTTCCATACAGCTTCTCGCAACGGTTTCGCGAAGGAAGGTATCCGTCTGGCGAGGAAGTCTGCTGATTATATCAAACAGAAGCATATTGTCCTCTTCGTTCTTGACGGAAAACTGCTCGCACTGCTTGTCCGCAGGAGAATACCAAGCATTGAGGCAACGCTGTTTCATAGAGATAAGCGACAGGTCAAGTGCAAGCATTACCTCTATAATGCTGTCTGTAGCATCGTAATTATCCTCGTCAAACGGGAAATATTCGTTAAGGTCGGGAATAATCACGCAGCTTCCGCCTATACTGCGTTCCATCTGCTTTACCATCAGCTTGTCGTGCTTTGCGGACATTGTCCAGTGAACGTTTTTTGATGGAATCCTCTGCCCTGTATTCCCTTATACTTGCAAAAAGCATTCTTATCAAGCGAAAAATTATTCTGCGAAAGCGTTTCACTGTCGCCGTCGCCTGTGTCGATTATGGGGTCGATAACGAGTTTTCTGGGCAGTACGACAAAGTCCTCGTAGCATTCCATCGTTTTGTTCATACGAAAGAGCTTGAAAAGGTCATATATCACCAATTTTTCAATGCCCGACTTATAAACGCCTCTGAACCTTATCGGTGAATTGAAATTTACCGTAACGGAAGAAAAAGGCGGTACGCTTATCATCAGCTTGTGATATTCAAACTTTTCACTGTTCCTGTACGGAAAACAGCCTATAAGCTCCGCAGGCGACAAGGGTATGATAAAACGGTTGGTAACCGTTACCGAAATATCGGTATTTTTTCAAACTTTTCCGCTGTGAGCGAGCGGTATTCGATTCTGATTTTGACAAGAAGCCTTGAAAAAACAAGAAGAACGAATGAAATTACGGGAATTGCTATCGCAATAAGGAAAAGCACCGAAGTCAGCTTGCTCTTGTACGAAAACATAAGCACGGTGCTGACAACGGCGAACAATATATAATAAAATCTGTATTTAGCCATACAAACCGACCTTTCGCCTTATTCGTTGCTTTTAAAGGGCGGTCTTACTGCTTTCATTATTTCGGAAATAACAAGTCCAACGCTTACACGCTTGACCTTTGCCTCCTGAGTGAGATGTATTCTGTGCGGAAGGACATAATTTACCATAAGCGCTACGTCCTCGGGGGTAACATAATTACGGCCGTCCATAAAAGCGATGCTCTGCGACGCTCTCATAAGAGCGATAGACGCACGGGGGCTTGCGCCGAGCGCCGCAAACGGATGGTTTCTCGTAGCGGAAACTATATCAACAATGTACTTATATATAGCCGCATCTATATGCGTATTTCTTACGGCAGAAATGCAACGTGTAATATCATCGGCACTGCATACAGGCTCAACGGTTTCGATAGGGTCGCCGTTTTTTTTCTTCTGTAAAGAATCATAGCCTCGTCCTCAGCCGTGGGATAGCCTACGGAGAGCTTTATAAGAAAACGGTCAAGCTGAGCCTCCGGCAGAGGATATGTTCCGACATAGCCGAATTCATTCTCTGTGGCAATTACCATAAACGGATCGGGGGGAGCTTATGTGCGACACCGTCTACCGTTACCTTCTTCTCTTCCATTGCTTCAAGCAGAGCCGACTGGGTTTTCGGGGAGGTTCTGTTTATTTCATCGGCAATAAAAATATTGCTCATAACAAGTCCGTTGCGGTATTCAAAGCGTTCGCTTTCCTTATTGTACATAGTAAAGCCTGTTATATCGGACGCCATGACATCGGGGGTGAACTGAACACGTCTGCACGAAAGCGAGGTCGCTTTAGCGAGTGTCATTGCGAGCGTTGTTTTTCCCGTACCCGGCACGTCCTCTATCAGCACATGACCGCCGGAAAAGCAAGGCGGCAACAAGCATTTTCACTACGTCATGCTTGCCTATAATGACTTTTTTCAATCTGAGTTAAAAGCTTCGGTATAAATTCGTAATCTGCAAAATTTACTAAGTTATTATTTTCCATATAATATCCTTTGTTCAACAGCTGCACAGATGCAACATCAGAATTTCTCACTGAATACACAGTATGAGTTATCATTAATTATACCAAAACAACGTGTTAAAATCAATAGTTTTTGCAAATTGTAACCAAATTGACATAATTACAGTAATTTAAAGCAAAATTTTACGGTTGCACATTGCTCACGGTTGTGATAAGATATAACCGAAAGGAATGATTTTAAATGCTTACTGAAATTCTCAGCCGTGAAGCCTGCGCAAAGTGCCGTGTCTGTTGCGTGTTCGACAAGGACGATATATGGGAGATACCTGTTATTCCGCCCGAAACGTCAGAATATATAAAAAAGAACATTGATGAAAACGCTGAGCTTGAGCCGTATGAGGACGGATACAGGTTTGTGATGCACTTCAAGGACGGCGACGAGCTTACCTACTGTCCTATGCTTACCGAAAAAGGGCTGTGCGCTTGGCGACAACAAGCCTTTGATTGCCGTGTGTGGCCTTTCAGAGTCAACCGCATAAGCGAAAATCTTCTCGGCATAACCGTTTCGCCCGTATGTGAAACGGTGTCCGCCCTGCCGGTTTCCAAGCTGTCAACGTTAATAAACAAGAGATATAATGTACAAGGCTCGCTTGCGGATATAATGCTGGATTATGCCAAAAAGCATCCGTATATCATAAAGCCGTATATTGACGGCTACCCTGTGCTGAAAATCGTGAAGAAATAAGCAAGCGGCGGAGTGTTGAGATCCGCCGCTTCAGCTTGTAGAAAAAGTCTGTTTTTATAAGATAGTGCGAATTCTTTCTATCCCTAACCCCAAACCCCTTCCCCGTGGGAAGGGGCTATTTTGGGGCTACCGCCCCTAGACCCTGTCGGGGGCTACGCCCCTGCGACCCCATTTTCAGAAAACACAAAGGTTTATCGACAGTCTGAAGCGGCGGATTGTTTGAATCCGCCGCTTATTATTATATAGACTTACCTGTTTTTTTGTTACGGGACGCTTAACATATCTGTGTCTGATAACACGATAGCGTTTCTTGAGCTTACGTTTTCTGTTCTTCTTCTTGTAAACCTCCATTGCCTCTTTATACACATCGAGTAAATCGTTAGCAAGGCGCACAGCACCTGAGGTTCTGATGGATTCCCTTGTTCGCCTGCCAAATTCGGCAAGCTCGTCCTTAGGCATATCACGGAGTTTTTTCAGAAGCTCGTACATACTGTCGGCATCGGTAAAGTTATAGCCGTTAATGCCGTCCTTTACCTGTCCGACATTGAGGTCGTCCTTAAGGCTGAGAACAGGAAGGTGCATAGCCATACCCTCGAGCATGGATATTGAGCAGGTATCGGAGAGTGACGCTGTGATATATGCGTCACAGCAGGCATAATATACGGGTAAATCGGGGTGTTCTACCCTGCCCGCAAATTTCACCATATCGGATATACCGAGTTCATCGGCTTCCTTGCAATGCTGTTCGTGCAAAGGTCCGTCACCGAGTATGAACAGCTTTATCTTATCTTCGGGTCTGACATTTTTAGCCCAGTATTCAAGAAGAAGCGTTATGTTCTTTTCCTTGCCGAGTCTGCCGCAGAAGCAGAATACCATATCGTCATCGGCAAATCCGAACTTTCTTCTCATCCTGACAGCATCGTTTCTATCAACGTTTTCGGGCTTGAATACGTCAAGCTCCACTGAATTCGGTATAACGTGGACGGGCTTCTTTACGCCGCAGGCTTTGAAATATTCCGAAACCTTGGGCGATGGTCCTGTAATAGCCGAAGCTGTTGATGCGAGCATCTTTGCGTAAAGGTGGCTGGCGGAAGTTACAATCTTGCCGAAGCCTTTTTGTTTTTGCTACATAATATACATAATCGTCATACATTGTATGGAGCGTATATACAAGCGGTACTTTGAGAGTTCTTGCGATAAGTACACCGGAAATGCCTACTCCGAATTCGTTATGGATATGAATTATGTCGGGAGCAAAGCTCTTGATTTTATCAAGACGTTCCTTGCTTATAGGCGGCGCTATATCATAATTGTAGATTTTCTTGAGTTTTACGGCGGGACAGTACATTACATCGTCAGCAATAACGTGATTGTTTACTCTTGAATCGGCGGTAACCACCAGTACCGTATGTCCGAGTGCTTCAAGACCTTCCTTTAAAGTTTTAACGTGGGTGACTACACCGTTGATGCTCGGCAGGTATGTTTCTGTAAACAGAGCTATCCTCATTTGTATTCCCCTTTCATGATAACTATAGAATTGTTGGAAATTGTATCCTGTTTTTTAGGTATATTTCAATTAATATTT